>Ga0123353_10009309_pt1 | contig 13536 bp, 6 predicted proteins | sample TergutLab28metaG_3_FD_92763 | JGI IMG/M metagenome (GOLD analysis project Ga0123353, IMG submission 92763) | Labiotermes labralis P3 segment gut microbial communities from Petit-Saut dam, French Guiana - Lab288 P3 | ecosystem: Host-associated > Arthropoda: Insects > Digestive system > Gut ... | reverse complement strand
GCACTGCTCTTGCCAGTGGAAACAAGTTTTGTGAGCGCGATACGCTCTTCTGCTGTCAAGGTTACTTTGTATATCTTTTGCATGGGCACGTCCGTGTGAGAGGAAAAATGTTCGAGGGAAAAAATGAATTAGACAAACTAAGCAAAAAACAGACAACGGAAAAATATATAAAATTAAGGATGGGATGGTAATAGTAAGTGTAAAGCGTACTGTCTGCACTCGAAGAAGACCACCCGTATTCATCACAGTGACAAGACGAAGTATGATATTCCCCGTCAAACTCATTAAATCCGAAGGCGCGGTAGTATCCGCAGTATTCCGCTGATGAAGCCGAAGTTATATCAGAGTCGGCAGAGAAGTTATAAACGAGGTCTCTCTGCCTATCAAAAAATGGCATTATTGGTGTGCTTATCAAAATATTAATCTTTCTCCGAGAAAACTTTGATCTAATATGCGATATTTCATATCTTCCGCAATAATGTCGAAGTTATTAAATTGAATGTCTTGTTCACTTGAACAAGAAAAACTTATGAATATTCTTTGATCTTTGGTTTTTCCAGATGCTTCTGAAATGAAAACATCTTTCAACAATAACTTGCTAACCCTATATAAATAAATTTCGATACAAGGTGATTCAGAAAATTGAGATTGAATGAATATCTTTGCATTAAATGGCTCAACATCACCATACATCCCAAACAAACTATCGACATACCCAATGGATTGCGTCATACATTGACGAATTATTGAATCGTGAAAATAATGAACTTTGTCGAAAAGTTGCTGGATATCATGGTCATTTTTGATGGTAATAAACTCTGACATAATAAGCATCTCGTATCATTAAAAAGTGAAAAATCAATCGAAAAAATCATAAGAATAATGTACAGAACGTCTTCCTTTACCGCTTGCCCCAAGTGGCGGCCTTTGATCATAAATATGGTACCCCTCACCATGTCTTCCTTGTATTTCATACTGATATGCTCTGAACCCATTTGAGTCATATGTAGTATATGACTTAATGCTACCATTTGCATTGTATTTAGGGATAATTGCATAAGGAGGTGCTTTTTCCGGCGCATTTTTGGTTAAATGTTCCCAATATGCGTTATATTTTGCAGCCTCTTCCGGCGACATCTGTTCTGCAAAAGTCTTTTGAGATTTTGGAGTCGCCGCTTTCAGTATTGCCGCCGACAATATCTGTCCGGCACTGATTGCACCCATTGTCTGTTGGAATTTATCTATCTCGCCATCGTTAATATACGTCGATGTCGCAATAACTTGTTCGCTCACTCCCAATGTAACGGCACACAAAGCCGCTCGTCCATGTCCCAATGCAATCTCGCCCGCAGTTTGATTTTTCGTAGTTTGTCCGTGCGCCGACATTTCTTCCCAATCAAGCGGATTTCCTGCAAACGTTGCTATTGTGTCAATAGACAGCATTGCAATGTCTGTCGCCTGAAGGGCTATTTCCTTTACAACATTGTAAGGCATTGCGACAGCACCGCAGGTAACATTTTTGATACCATTCCAAAGAGAATCAAAGAATGCACCAGTAATACTAACGTTCGGCGAACTAACACCGAAAATATCACCGCCCGCGGGTGGGTCGGAAATCGACGCTGTAACTTCCGGCGGTTTCGGCAAATACGCATCAACATCAATATAAGCATAATTGCCGAAGTTCGGATTGCCTTCTGTTACGATTCGTAAAACCAGCGAATCGATATAACCGACTTCCGATGAACTTGACGGTGTACCGCCGTTAGGTACATTCGATGAAGGTGCATAACTGCTGTACCATGCTTTGCTGTGCCATATATTTGCATATTCATACGTCTCGTCATCGTATGTCTGGGTTGACATTGAAACAGAGGCACCCGGAGCAGAGTAATTGAAACCGGTATAACTTCCGCAGCCGCAGTCATCTCCTTCTGTTATTGAGCCGCTTCCCGGCTGCCATTTCACTGCAAACGGCAAGCCGGTTTGTCCGCCTTTGTTGGAACGAGACGGTTCAGGTAGAAGAGGTTTCAGTTTTTCCATTGTTTGTCAGTCAGTTCAATACCGACTTGATAGTCACGCTTTTCCATAAAATACTCCTCCCTGGTAAAAGAGTATTTTAACATAACGCCGTAATTTACGCAACGTCAGGAAAAAAAAAACGAAAATAGTTATGAAATCAGTGAAGGATTTTTCCAACCGCAATATTCAATAATGCGTTGAATTCTTGCCTTGACTGACTTCACATGTCTTGGTGTATTGTTGCGGGCTTTCTGGCTCTTTTCGAAGTCATCGAGGTGTCCTGCAATCGGTTTTTTCGTCTCATGTTCAGCGGTGTGAATGAGTCCGCTCTTCAAAACAGCGGTTTTTCAAATGTCATAAAAAATGTTAGGGAAAACGGATTTTTCCTGATTACCAGTTGGCCACGAAACCAACCTGTCCGGTGTGAGCGGTTGCTCTTTCGCCAAGGTCGAAGTCGTAGTCGGCGAACAGACGTGTCCGATTCTTTGTACTGACAGAGCGGTCGCCGCCGAAGCCGACGTTCAATGTGCTGCGACCAAGATTTACACCTGATAGCATTCTAGATTCGCCCGGGTTCACCGAAAATGCCGTTCGGGCCGTACCCCATTGGTCACCGGCAACCTGTATGCCGTACTGCAATCGGGTTCGCAGATTCATTCCGTTGTTTTGATGCCAGCGTGCATTCAGACCGAATCGTAATACCGTTTGTTCATAATCCGATTTTGCCGTATTAAAGGTCAAGGGACCGCCGCCCGCTTGGCTAACGGCACCAGTCCGCGCCTTTTGAAAATCAACGGCAAAAAGCGGCAGCAGCGAAAATCTATTCATCTTGAACGGCTTAACAAACTCGATACTGGCATACGCCGAATCCCCGCTGAAGGTCGTTTTTTCATGTCGATATGTCCGATATTGATAGTTTTGGTATCCGTAACCGAGGAACATATTCGCAAGAACTCCGCTGCCGAATTGGGCTTTGGAATAAACGGCAAACGTGTAATCGTCCGCTTCAACCTTACCCCGAGTATTACTAACTTGCGGTGCCCCGTATCCGAAAGCGGCACCGGCGACCCAACGGGCGTTCAGATTCGTGTCGATACCGAGCATCATTCCGCCTCGGCGAAGGTAGTAACCGCTGGCATTTCCGTCGCCGGAAACGTTCCCGCTTCGGTAATATCCTTCAAACCAAGTGTTTCGTGTCGAAAATCTGCCTGTGCTGCATGCTCCCGCTGATAGGTCGTATAACCTATCGTTGGCAATGCGCCACGGATTCCAAAGTGCCATCGATTGAGCGTTAGCCATCAATTCCGCTCCGAGTGATGCCTCCAAAGCCGCTATGACTTCTGCGTCGAAATTGTAATCGTAAAACTCGTTCATAACGTCGTCCGCTTTTCGTCCCATGAATGCGGCATCATAGAGGTCGGCAATCATTTTGTTGTTGCGGGACAAATCGTGTTCGTCGGCAAACTTCCGAACAGTAATTGCTTCGTACTGCAAGCCCATTCGGTGCCGCGTGTCATCGAACAGAGCGGTTTGCGTCTTGAGTGCCTGAGTGATATTGAACAGAGATTCAAAGCGATTGACATTCAGACGCGAATCAGTCGAAACGATGACATCATCAACGATGACCTGACCGTCAAAGGGAGTTGCAAGGGGCATGCCGACAATAGCAATATTACCGTTGAGGTGAACCTCGGCACCCTGAATAAGTCCCGCTGCAACATCAAGGTTGAGATTTGTGTCATGTTCCAGCAAAAATTCCTTTTTCGTAACAGCACTGCTGCCGTTGCCGAGCGTTGTTTCCGAACCTTTTCCGAAAATGATACCTTCGGAAAAATTCAAGGCGTTGAAAAACTCTGCGACGGTGCCGCTGCCGGAAATTCTCAAGATGCCATCTGCTTGAAAATCAGGCGAAACTTTTTGTGTCCCGGAAATTCCGCCGCCGGTGAAGACATAATGACCGCCTTGAACCGACATACCGGAAGTTTGAACGCCGCTATCTTGAACATCGACGGTTCCCGAATGACCGCCGGTAAAAATCGCATGGTCGTTGGCGATGACTCTGCCGTCTTCACTGCCTTGCCAGTTTGCCGCTTCGTAGTCCCACACACCGTCATCAACATTCCACGTCAGGTACATATTCTTCGCCGTTGTGTGCAGCAGCAGTGTCGTATCGAACTTTTCAAGGTACGCTTGTTGACGCGGCGACAAAGCACCATCAGTAAAGATAATATCGTTGAATTTGCCTGTAATATCATCCAGCATCCCGGTCCACATCAGAGCGAATGTTCCATCAACCCAAGCATCAAGAACAACGGTATTCTTTTCGTTCCCGAATTTTGCATCGCCGAGTACGACGATTCTATCCGATTGAACGCCGCTCGAATCAAGCCCGAATTTCAAGGTTGCGCCATCGAAGACGACAATTTTCGGCGGGGCGGTATCTGTCGCTTCCTTGCCGAAAAAGATTGAACCATTCGCTTCGACGATACCGGAAATCGTCATGTTTCCCTGTATCTTGGCACCGTCTTCACCGACAAGTGTTGCGCCGGATTTTTGTACGTAATCGCCGCCCCAAGTTGCGTCTCCAAGAATTCGTACCTCGCCTTGCGATTGAGTGAACAGCCCCTTGCCGGTATTCAAGGCGGCAATCGTCAAGTTGCCGACTCCGGTTTTTTCGACATTTCCGTCACCGCTGAACACATTGTCCAGCGTGTAATCTTTCGAGCGGTCAATGACGAGAAGACCGGTTTGCCCTGTATCTTTGTCACGTTTGACATCGACTTTTAAGGCACTGTCGAATACTCCTTCGTCTCCGAGAATGGCTTTCGCACCGACTTGAATTTCTATGCCGCTTTCAAAAGTCAGAAGCGTGTTCAGCGTAGTTGTACCGCTTTGTATGTCCAACTTGCCCGTTCCCGGTGCCGCAAGATTTTTACCGGAGGCAGCCGCACCCGTGATACTGCTGCCCGTAAATGAATAATCGCCGTTGACTATCATTCCCGCGACCATCACGTCGCCGCCGACCGTGATATTGTTGTTCGCACTGCCGACAGCATCGAATATAACCGAGTCGCCGTGAGCAAATTTCTCTGCGCCCCAAGCGGAAGCAGTGGTGTTCCAAACATTTACTGCGCCGCTCCAAATGAGTTCGATACTGTCCGCGTCGGTCAAGACCGCCTGCAATGTATTGCCGCTGTTTTGCAGCGTCAGCGTTTGCCGTCCATTATCGAGAAGCATACCGCCGACTGTCGGAGCATTGAAAGCCGAAGCATCAATGGTTGTGCCGATAATTAAATCAAAGGTTCCCGCCTTGTTCGTCCAAGCACCGATGTTGAGTTGACTTGCGGTTGTCTCTGTCACTGTGCCTGAAAGAGTAATTTTTCCGTTATCACCGACGGCTCGGACATCGAAGGTTACCGTTCCGCCGTCCAATCGGAGGTTGTTCAGTTTCAATGTGTCGATAAGTTGAACATTTCCTTGAACCGACAAGGTTCCTTTGATTTCCGGTTCAAGCGGTGCCGGAGCGGGTGCCGGTTCGGCTTTCGCTTTTTTAACTATCAACGATTCTGCTTGCGTCCCGGCAGCAAAGTCACCGCCCCATATACCCGAAAGAATAACATTACCACTGTCGTGGAAAAAAGTGCCTGTATAACTGCTGTCGCCAGTCAGTGTCAATTTGCCGGGGCTCACTTTCTTGACACTGCCGCCGCTTCCTGTCACGGTGCCGCCGAAGAGCATCGTCTGTTCATTGCCGAAAAGGAGTGTACCGCTGCCTGCAATGTCAATCGTTTTGTGTCCTTTTTCGGTGAATGCAAAACCGTCAAGCAGCCGCATTGCCGCATTGTCGGTGATTTGGATTGCCGCCAAATCCAGTGTGTTTGCAAAACCCGCTTCGGCATTTTCCGTCAGAACAAGGGTGTTTCCGCGAATTCGTTCTCCCGAAAAGCGATAAACACCGCCGGTGACCGACATTGTATCAACACGAACATTTTCCGCTACAAGAATGCCGGATAGTCCCTCACCGAAAACCACATTGTCGTCTTTTATAAAACGTTCCGCTTGACCGTTTGCCAGCCAGTTGCCGGTTTTGATGTCCCAAACGTTTGATTCCGTTCCTGCCCAGTTCAACGTCAGATTGTCAGACGTTAATACCAACTCCAGAGTCGTGCCGTCTCCATTGAGTGCGGCGTGATGCCGGTAATACAAATCCTCCCCGTTTTCCAAAAGATTGAACTGCGCCGCATCCAGTCCGGCATCGGCGGTCATTATTTGAAATGTACCGTTTTCCCAATTACCGATGTCAACCATGCTTTTTCCCAGATGAGTGACGTTTCCTGCAACGATAATTTTGTCCGACTTGTTGCCGCTATCCGCATCGATATGAAGCGTTGCAACTTGCAGCGTAACATCACCGGTCAGCGACAAGGTTCCGGCGAGTTTATCTTCGGCGACAACGGTTCGGCTTCGCAATGCCGTCAGTTTTCCAACATCGGTCGGTGCGGCAAAGCGGTCGTCATCGGGACTTAAAGTTCCTTGAATCAAAAATCCATTCGACGAAGTGATTTTACCGCTTCCGGCTACGGTTCCGAATTGACCGACGTTGAAGAGTTCACCATCTTTGCCGCCGGTTGTAAAACTTGCTTCGGTTGCCGGGTCAGTCGGTGCGGCTCCCGGTGTCTTCACCAATCGGAAGATGCCTTCGTTGATAGACACGCCGCCGCCGGTTTTATTGTCCGGATTGAGGAGATTGGTTCCCGCAAATTGAACGAAGCCGGTTCCATCTTTTGACAGGGAACGTCCGCCGTAAGTTGTATCGATAGTTATAGCATCATCGAAGTAAAAATGCCCGCCGCCTAGCAATTCAATCTTACCGTCTTCAGTAAGGAAAATCGAATTCGGAACTTTAACATCTTTCCCCATCTCATTACCGGAGAACACGATGTCGCCGGCAATATCGGCGTTCAGGATAATGTTTTGCCCGTGAATTGCGCCGCCTGCCCATTCGGCGGAGTTGCCGGAAAAAGCCGTATTGCCGCGCAGTGAAGCGTCGATGACCTTCAATACACCGCCTTCGCCGTTGGACATATTGCCGGAAAAAGTCATGTGCGCCCCGAAAGCCGCGCTATCGGCAAACACTACCGAACCGGTTTGAGCCGAACCGCCGGTGAAACTGCCGTGGTCCATAAACGATGCCGAACTGCCCGGTGCCTTGCCGTAAATGCCGCCGCCAAATTGAGCGTTGTTACCGGACAAAGTCGTGTGATTGCCGAACTTGACCGTCTGCGCAAAGGCGATGCTTCCCCACTGTGCGGTGTTGGACGAAAAGGTCGTGTAATTTCCAAATGTTAATTCATCAGCATAAGCGGCTCCGCCCTGCTGACCGGAGTTGCTCGTAAAGGTAGTATGGTCTCCGAATGCTGCCGCGTGTGCCCAGATACCGCCGCCCATTTGACCGCTGTTCATTTTGAAGACGGTATTATCGCCGAACAGAATCGTTTCGGCATAAACACCGGCTCCTTCCAACGCTGTGTTACTGTCGAAGGTGACGTTGTCTTTGAATGCCGCCGATGTCGCATAAACGCCGCCGCCGCGAAAACCGTTGTTCGTTTTGAACGTAATCGGAGCATCAACGACGGCATGTTCCGCATAGACACCGCCGCCGAGGTCGGCGGTATTACCGCTGATGACAAACTCGCGCTTTGCCGCCGGGTCATCCGTGCCGGGATTCCATCCTACTACCTCGAAGGTCCCTGTTTCTGCTAAGTGAATCGCTCCGCCTTTGCTGAACTCGGTTAATGTCTTATCAGTATTCAACACGCCGTCTATGGTCAGTGAATAATCGGTGATGTCAAAAATCAGTTTCGTATCGTTGGCGACAGCGAAACGGTTTTGAATCTTTCGCGGCATCAGTTCTTCCGGCGGCGTTTTGGCTTCTTCATCTTTTTTAGAAATGCGGGATTTGACAGTTGCATTGCCGATGACGTTCACCGTTCCTGCGGAATTCGCTTGGTCGTCGAGTGTCAACATAAATTTTCCGAGTGCCTCATCGTTAGCAACGACAATCGTTCCGCCGGACAACTCGGTACCGCGAGTTATCTCGTTCTTGCCATACAGCGTCAGCGTACCGTTCCCGCTCTTGTGGAGTTTTCCCGTTTTCAAAGCGTCGTCCGTAAGATTCGTCAGTGTGCTGCTGATAGTCAAATCACCGTCGAAAGCGGTATTCGCTGCATCGCCTGCAACCGTCATCATAGCGACCGTCTTGCTGGTGCCGGTGAGTTTAATCTCTTGATTCGTGTCACGAAAAGTCACCGAATCGCCGTCGAAAAACTGCTGCGACTGACCGGCGGAATCAAGCCAGTTTTTGTCCGTAAGATTCCATTCGGTCGATGCAGCGCGGTTATCCCAAGTCAGTACCATATTGTCCGGCGTTCCGGTGATTTCAACTTGGTACGCATCCCCTACAATCGAACCGGTAATCACTGCTGCGTCAGCCCGTGTTCCAACTAGGGATTCACCATTGAGAAGAAACTGAAAATCGTCAGCACCGGCAAAAGTTCCAGTTGCCGTAATCAACTTGTATGTACCGTCAGATTGAAGTCCAGAAAAATCAACGATTTTATCACCCGGTCCGAATTGGATGTTACCATCAACCGCAAGTGTATCGGAGGTGTTTTCGAGTCCGATGTCGACTTTAAGAATCCCGCCGATAAACTCGAAGTTATCGGCAGTAAAATTCAATGTGCCGACTTTTCCTGTAAGGTCGCCGCTGGAAATCGTACCGCCGTTCAAGATACGAATCGTTTGCGCAGTGATTGTTCCTGTACCGCTGACAATACCCGATGCTCCTATTTCGACCAATGTTTTACTGAGCAAAGCGGACTCGGCATCGATGGAAACCGCCCCCGATTTCGTATTGGCGGAATTTCCGATTAAAATCCCATACTCTGATGTGACGCTGCCTCCTTTTGTTATATTCAGCGTTCCTTCTCCCTCATTGCCGATGACCAGTCCATAATCAGGATTGGCAATATCATATCCGAGAATATTCAGTATCGAGGGGTCTCCGTCGGTTCCGACTCCGTCAACGGTAACGGTTCCTTTACCGGAGAGTTCTTTGCCGATGGTCATAAAACCATGAACAGCCGCAACGGCTCCTTTTTTTGTTGCTCCGCCAGTTCCGATTTTCAGTTCACCGGTACCGAAGTTGCCTATAATCCATTCGTTGTGGGGATTCAATGCCTCTCCGATAATCAACGAAGCGTCATTACCGGAAAGTTCGATTGTTCCAGAGCCGTTCTTCTGATTTCCAAGAATCAATCCTTGACTCGCGGTGACCTTGGCAAAATGTCCGATGGTGAGCGTACCCGTTGCCGCTTCACCGATAATCAGGTCGCCATCGAGAATTTCCAATGCGGAGGTATTACCTTTTACGGAACTTTTTGTATCGACGGAACTCCACCGTTGCAGAATAAGTTTGCCGGAAGCACTCCAGCCGGGTGTATCAAAAGGCGAAGACGAATCCGGGCCTTCGATTTTGATACCGCCTGCAAGTTGATTGCCGGGATTACTGAGCGTCAGCGTACCTCTGCCGGCTTTGGTCAATGCACTTTCGCCGCTGACCGCGCCTGACAAGGTCCAGGATTCCTTTTCGGTTTTGACTTCGAAGGTCTTCTCTGTGTCCAGTTTGTAATCGTTTGAGTTGTCGGCATCAATGACAATCGTCTCCGCCCGCGTTGCAGAAGTGAGTACGGAAGCGAGAAACAATACCAAACTCAATACAAGGGTTGTCTTTTTCATGTTTTTAAAAAAAGAATATTTCCATTTCCTGAAATTAAACCGGTCGCGGCATTTCATACCTTCGGTTTTGAAAGTACCACAGTTCGTTTATCGTCCAACCGGCTTGGGTAAATTGAGGAAATATGGCGGCAGCATAATGCCTGCGAAAGTCATCACCGGTCGTTTCAAAAAGCACTGCCGGTTGGAGATGATACCCCTGAATGTCCAGCGTTGCTGCGGTATCGACGTAGATGAATTTTGGAACAAATTCGGAGAATTATGTGACAGATACTCACCACAAGAATGTCTAAATTACTTCAGACACGCTGGATACTCTAAAAATAAAAAACTCCAGAGCAAATTTTGATACGCTCTAACGAGAACATCGTGAACTGCTTGGCGTTTAACTCTGTCGGAATAAGATTTACGACGGCGAGATGACTCTGACTCGTTGTGATGTGTAGACATCGGTCTGATAAGGAAAAAAATGAATGGAAAAGAAAAAGTACTTGCTGGTCCTTATCGGCAAAAAAAGCAAACGCCTACATGACGCTTTTTGTGGAATAGATACGGTTGTTTTTACCAACGAAGTCGTTATAATGACTATGGCGAGTTTCATTAACTATCCTCATAGGAAAACCATTTATGGCAAAACCAGGACAGGACGACGAACCACAATACTTTTGACAGAAACCGGGTGGCATTTAGTCATTTATGTCGATGGTGTATGGGGTGTTGCAGTTCGCCTCTTTCGCTTTCGGTTCTTGTACATCAAATATAAACAATTACAATGGATGAGCGACTACAATGAGAAAAAAACTCCAAGACATCCACTGGGAAACGCTGGCGGTTGAGGCGGCGTTGCAAACACTAGACACCGGTAAAAATGGACTTTCACACGAAGATGCTGCCGAAAGATTAGCACTGTACGGCAAAAACAAACTGCCGGAAGCCGAAAAAGAGGGTCCCATTAAACGCTTTTTCAAGCACTTTCACAATGCGCTGATTTATGTTCTGCTCGGTGCGGCAGTAATAACATCTTTGATGGCGGCTTTCTACAAACCGGAGTATTGGATCGACACGTTTGTCATTTTGGGCGTGGTCGTTATCAATTCAATCATCGGATTCGTCCAAGAAGGCAAAGCCCAAAAGGCACTCGACAGCATAAAAAATCTGCTTTCGCTGAAAGCCTCCGTCATACGAGATGGAAAAAGAAAGGGTATTTTGGCGGAACTGCTCGTTCCCGGCGATATTGTTTTCATCATGGCAGGCGACAAAATGCCCGCCGACCTGCGACTCCTCAATGTCAATCGGCTTGAAGTTGACGAGGCTTCACTTACCGGCGAATCATTGGCAGTGTCAAAAACGACCAAGCCGGTAGAGCCGGAAACCGGTCTGGGAGACAGAGTGTCAATGGTTTACGCAGGAACAACTGTCCGAACCGGTGATGCAATCGGCGTTGTAACCGCCACCGGGGTCGATACCGAAGTGGGTAAAATCAATACGATGCTCACCGGTACGGAAGGAACCAGCACGCCGTTGATGATAAAGATAGACGGATTCGGACAGATATTGACAATAATCATTTTGTTCGCTTCCGCTGTCTTGGCAATTTATGCCATCGCCGTTTCAGGGATAGCATGGGCGGAAACCATCATTGCTGTCATTGGACTAGCAGTATCGGCAATACCGGAAGGACTTCCCGCCATTATTACCATCACGCTTGCGCTGGGTATGCAACGGTTGGCAGGAAAGAAAGCCATCATCAGGCGGTTGCCTTCGGTCGAGACACTCGGTTCGGTAACGGTTATCTGTTCCGACAAAACCGGGACGCTCACCAAAAACGAAATGACCGCCACCAATGTCTATACGCGCGGCGGAGATTTTATCGTATCGGGCAACGGCTACATACCGGAAGGTGAAATCGGGTTGAGTTGTTGTTACACGCCGGAAGGTAAAGTCAAGTTGGACTGTTGTGCTCCGACGGACTACAACGATTCCGTGTTGCAGCGGTTGATTCAGTCGGCGTTTCTGTGCAACAGTTCGGATGTTGCGTGGGAAAAGAATGTTTGGATTCCCATCGGTGCCCCGACGGAAGCGGCTCTGAAAGTCCTTGCCCGAAAGGCGGGATACGATGGTGAAGATGCAACCGTCATCAACGAAATCCCTTTTGATTCGGAATTTAAGTACCGAGTATCGCTTGTTGAAGTCGAGGGCAAAAGGTTCATTTTTGTCAACGGCGCACCGGAAAAACTCAAACAAGTTTGCGGAAGCCAATTAACCGCAACGGGAACAGAACCGATGAATATTCCCTTTTGGGAAGGAAAAATTGAAGAGGCGGCATCTCACGGACAGCGGCTTATCGGGTGTGCATATCGGGAAGTCAGCGGCGATAAGACCACCGTCGATCACGCCGATTTGAACGAAGGGATGATATTTGCCGGTATCACGGGAATCATTGATCCGCCCAAGGTGGATGCTATCGAAGCCGTTCGTGTGTGCAGAGCGGCGGGAATACGGGTAAAAATGATTACCGGCGACCATGTGCTTACCGCCAAAGAAATTGCCATGCAGATGGGGCTTACCGACAGACCCAAAGTGATCTGCGGTCGGGAACTTGAGGAAATGAATGACGAGCAGATGCGTCAAGCCGTTGCGAGTTGTGACATCTTTGCGAGAACAAGCCCGGAGCATAAACTCAAACTGGTCAAGGCGTTGCAGGAACTCGGCGAAGTTGTGGCGATGACCGGCGACGGTGTCAATGACGCACCTGCTCTGAAAAAGGCAGACATCGGAGTGGCGATGGGCATCAAAGGAACCGAAGTTACAAAGGATGCTGCTGCAATGGTGCTTACCGATGATAACTTCGCATCTATTGTTACTGCCGTGGAAGAGGGACGGACGATTTATGATAACATCAGAAAAACACTGTTGTTTATCTTTCCGACAAATGGTGCCCAAGCGTCGGTAATTATTCTCTTTCTTCTTGTACCCTGGATTTTTCTGTTCGAGATGCCGATTACAGCGGTACAGATTCTCTGGGTGAATATGGTTACAGCCGTTACGTTGTCGATTTCATTGGCTTTTGAGCGGGCGGAGCGGCATGTGATGGAAAGACCGCCGCGTAATCCGAAAGAGCCGCTGATTTGCGGATATTTCATCTTCCGCATCGGATACGTGTCGTGTATTGTAACCATCCTCACGATATTTCACTTTTACCTTTGTCAGAATCGTCCAGAGGCTGTCCTTGCTTATTCACAGGCAGCCACTGTAAACATGATTGTGTTCAGCCAGTTATTTTACCTTTTTACTTGCCGCCGGATGCACCAAACGATTTTCGGTCAAGGTTTCTTACGGTCATTTTTTACCAACAGAGTTGTGTTCATATCCTGTGGAATTTTGATATTGATCCAACTGGGCTATACTTATCTGCCTTTTATGAACCACCTATTCAGAAGTGCGGGTCTGAGTTTGATGGACTGGCTCATTGTCATTGCGGGCGGGGCGTTGCTTTTTGCTATTGTGGAGATTGAGAAAGTTGTGTCGGCGAAGGTGTTGGAAAACTGGCACTGCGGCTGGTAAACTATATCTGAAAAAATTCGCCGGATATTCAACTAAGCAACAGTAAATCAATTATTTCCGTGTTTTATAAATTGGTTTAATGGTATAGTTCCAAAGCGGTATTGCCTCATGTTTCTTCAGATTCAATTTTAGTTTTTCTTCTTTTGATACTTTTTC
>Ga0123353_10009308_pt1 | contig 13536 bp, 2 predicted proteins | sample TergutLab28metaG_3_FD_92763 | JGI IMG/M metagenome (GOLD analysis project Ga0123353, IMG submission 92763) | Labiotermes labralis P3 segment gut microbial communities from Petit-Saut dam, French Guiana - Lab288 P3 | ecosystem: Host-associated > Arthropoda: Insects > Digestive system > Gut ... | reverse complement strand
TGGGGTAAACCGTAAGGCTGCCGTTGTAATCTTGCCCGGGCGGCAACGAGCCAATATCGAGGGATTTTACCTGCACATACTCGTTTTCCTCGAAACTAAATCCGGGGGGAAGCGTGAAATTCGCTTTTATGTTTTCGGCTTGATTCACTGTATCATTATTCGACACTTGATAGTTTAACGTAATAGTTTTTAGAGATTCATACCTGCGTTCATCATCGGCATAACCGAAGCTTCCGGCGGTGACCATCAATTTTTCGATTTCGTTATATCCCGGTTTTTCGCTGACGACGACTTTCGCATAAAGTTTATCGTTCGGCGGCTCATATTTGAACCCCAATGTCGGCGTTATGTCGGAATTGCAAACTTTTATCATGTCCACAAACCGGAACCCGATCGAATTTTTCTCGGAGGAAGAGAAGTTAAAAGTCACTCCCTGTGTATAAGATACCGATTCGCCTGGTTGCAGCGTATCTTTTGAATACTCCGTCCCGTCTATAGTCATTGTGACGTAGTTTAAAACCGCGCCGCTTATGTTGGTAAACGTAAACGTAATCATGTGCGTCGATCCGGACGTTACGAAATTGGGTATATTCGTAACGCTGACTTCAATCGCATTGAAAATATCCCTGACCACAAGGGGTGAAGAGGTGACGAAAGTTTTTTTGAAGTCTTCTTTGGGTTCCGGATAATACGTTCCTTTCACGTCGACTTTCAGATCATATTCGCCGGGATTGTCTCCGCGCACGTACCATTTTAAAATTTCCGTCGCGCCTTCTCCAATTATACTTATGGTTTGGGTCGGCTGCTGACCCATGCCGGTCATGCCCGCAAAAGACAGCCCGTTGGGCAGGTCAAGCGTTCCCGAACAATTTTCTATCCAGTCTATTTGCGAGGTGTTGCATAAAATCAGTTCAACCTCAAATATCTGTTTCATCCAGCCGAAATTGCCGCTGATTTTTAAAATATATTGTTTGTTTTTATTGTCGTTATCGGGCAATGGCTGGTAGATATGTCCGCCGCCTCCGTTGCCTCCCCAACCGCCGCCTCCGAACCAAATCCAGCCTCCTCCGCCTCCGATAATATCCCCGTGAGAGTTTTGATAATACGTCACCGGCAAAATTTTTGAACCCAGCTCGTCTTCGTATATCAATTGTATCGTGAATTCTTTGACTATCATATTATTGGAGTCATTGGGATTGATCCCGATTCCTTCGATCTCATCGAAAGTCAGCTCGCGCGCGGTCAGTTCGCCCGTCAGCATATTGGCGCGCCTCATCTTAATCGCCACGTCAAGGGTATTATTGTTGGTATTACCGGAACTGCTGACACTGGAAATCGCCGTAATCGATACATTCGCCGCCATATACTGCGGTTCGTATTCTGCGGGTATTACCGCTCTTAAATCAACTACGTCCTGTTTCATGGAATATTGCCCGTCGTTGGGGATCGTCGTCACTTCATACAGCTTCCCTTTTTCAAGCACAACGGAAGCAATTCCGTCCGCCCCCGCAAAAACGACAATCTCATCCGTATCTTCCGCGTTAATAATAATTTGCGAGCCGGGGAGAGGATCCCCCGTGAGGTTATCCGTAACCGTAAAACGCACAAGGCTGTACGGGCCGTCTTCCGAAACGTCAAGGATATCGAGCGCCATCGATTGGCTTCCCACATTGCCCGATTCATCCGTGACGCTCAATACGACGGTATAATCGCCCGTCGCTGCATAACTGTGAGACGTTGTTTTTTCATAGGAAAGCTCCGACCCGTCTCCGAAGTCCCATTCATATTTTACGATAACGTCGTTATCATAAGAGTACGATGCGTCGAAAACTATATCGGCGCCCGCGGCGTATTGGGTATTGCGCATGGCTATAATCGCGATAGGCGGAATGTCGTCGTCCAAGATCGACGCGACCGCAACCTCGTTGCTTTCGCAGGCAGCCCCGAATTTGTCATGTGCGACGACTTTATAAATATAATCCCCTAAAGGAACGCGTTCCGCGTAACTGTTCGAACTTGTGCGCGCTGTCAGAACATAAGCGCCTGAGCCCTGTTTCCTATAAATTTCATACCCTTGCAAAATATTTCCCTGCCCGCTGTACGTCCATGAAAGGTATACGGATTTATGCCCGTTTTGAGCGGATAGTTCGGGGGCTGCGGGAACGGAATATTCGCCGATTGTATATTGCGCGAAAGTCGGCTGCGAATAAAGCCCGGCCGCGTCCACGGCGGTCATTTTCACTTCGTAAATGCCGGGCGGCAAACCCAATACATACCAGTCATACGATACCACGCCTGATTTATTGCTGATGTATAATACGGTAATAGAAGTCCAGTCCGTTTCGCCCGCTTTCCTGTATTCGAGGATAACGCGGTCCAATTTGAAATTGTCCAGCGCGGAGACTTGAAGCGGGACAGTATGATATTGCGGTTCGGATTCCCTGGGCATAAAACTGACGATTGTCGGGTGAATATCGTCGTTATTCAAGCAGCCGGACAAAATTTCCGTCCTTTCGCTCTCGTTGCCCAGGTCGTCGACGCTCGTGACATAATAATAATAGGATTCGCCGTATTTGACGCCCGCCGCCGCGTCGTCGAAATACCCTATGCTCCCGATAGACCTGATCAGCGTGAAAAACCCGCTTGGCGAATCCGAACGATAGACGTTGAAATGGCTGAAATCACGCTCGACTATATTTTTTGCCCACATCAGCTGTATATAGCTTGGGGTTGCGGTCACTTGAAAATCATCCGGTTTCGCAGGGGGCGTGTGGTCGATTGTTATTGCTCCAATAAAGTATTCGTATTCGCTGACGCTGCCGGCAAGGTCGAACGCTCTCGCTCTGAGTATCATCACTCCGTCCGGTAAAACCGAGGCGTTGATTATAAACGAAAGGTCCGTAACGATCTGCCACGCGTTTATATTTTTTATTTCGGCGGTTGTGAACGTATCGCCGGAATCAAACGAATATTGCAATTCGATTTTAGATAAAAAGTTATTGTCCGTCGCCGAGACATAAACTGTAAACGGCTTGTTGGTCCTTATAATATTATTTCTTACCGTGATTTTCGTTACTACCGGCGGCTCGTCGTCGGAATCCATATCGAGGAGTATTACTTTTATGCCGTTATAAAAAGCGTATCCCTGCGCGTATGAATCCGCGACCGTGACGACCGTAAGGTTCGGGCAGCCGGAGAATGCGTTATAGCCGATATATGCAACATTGGCGAGTATGACAATCTGCTCCAAGCCGCAGTTGCTGAACGCATAAGCGCCGATTGAAGTTACATTGGACGGGATCATCACTTCCGTAAGTCCGCGGCAGGATTGGAATACGCCGTCGCCTATGCTTAAAACGCCGATTGGTATGGTTATCGACGTCAAGCCGTAGCAGCCGGAAAACGCGCCGTCGCCTATTTCCGTCACGCTGTCGGGTATATTGACCGAGTTCAGGCTGCTGCAACCGGAAAACGCGCTGCTGCCGACGGACTTCATGCCGTCCGGCAAGGTTATTTTTGTTAAAGCGCGGCAATTATAAAATGCGGACGCGCCGATCGACGTTACCGGTACGCCGTCGATTTCATCCGGGATAACGACAGCGGTTAAATCTCCCAAGTGTCCCGTTACCGTTCCGATTTCAGGATCGAAATATAACAGACCGCCCGGAATGGCATATGAAACGGTCTGGTCGATTACGACCCGGATGCCGTTATTGACTGCGTATGAGTAAACGTACGAATCCCTGACGGTGCGTATTGTAAGCGCATTGCACCCGCTGAACGCCGACCAGCCTATATACGTCACGTTTTCCGATACAGTCAGCGAATCTAATTTTTCGCACCACCTGAATGCGCCGTCGTCTATCGACGTTACGTTTCCCGATATAGTTACCGAAGTCAGATTTCCGCATTCGGAAAACATATAGGAACTTATGGACGCTAATTCATTAGGCAGGATAACAGAGGTTAGATTCCAGCAGCTGCTAAACGCCCACGAACCTATAAAAGTCACACTGTTCGGTATGGTTATCGACTTTAAGCCGGAGCAGCCGGAAAACGCATATGAGCCTATGGACGCAAGCGTATCGGGAAGCGGTATAAACGTCAGGCTGTTACAATATGAAAACGCAGAGTTGCCAATGGATATTACCCCATCCGGTATGGTTACGGACAACAGCCCGCGGCAATTATAAAACGCATAAGGTTCTACCGCCGTTAGCCCGTCCGGCATATCCACAGAGGTCAGGCTTGCGCAGCTGTAAAACGCATATTCGCCGATATAAGTCACGCTGTCGGGTATTGTTATATTTTCTAACTTGCCGCAGTTATAAAATGTGCGGCTGTTTATTTTCGTTATCCCGCCGGGTATATTTATTTCAATTAAATTTTCACAGTTATAAAACGCGCTGCTGCCGATTGATTGTACGCTGTCCGTCAAAATGATTTCCGTTAAAGTACGGCAGTTATAAAATGCGGAATCGCCGATTGACACTACCGGCACGCCGTCGATTTCGCCGGGAATCTCGATATTTGTCAAAACTCCTGAAAATCCTGTTATTTCCCCGGTTTCCGTATCAAAATAGAGATTGCCGCCGGGCACATCGTAGGATGCGGTTTGAGCTAAAATGACCGGGATGCCGTTATTTGTCGCGTATGTATGCGCATACGCCCCCCTGACGGTACGTATCGTAAACGCCGCGCTGCACCCATAAAACACATTCCACCCGCTTATAAACGTTACGTTTTCCGATATGGTTACAGAAGTTAATTTTTGGCAATAATAGAACGCGCCGTCGCCTATCGACCTCACGCTGTTCGGTACGGTTATCGAAGTCAGGCTGGTGCAATAGTAAAACATATACGAATTTATAGCCGTCAATTCGTTGGGCAGGGTAATCGAGGTTAAATTTGTGCAGTTATAAAACGCCCACGAGCCTATAGTTGTCACGCCTGCTGGTATGGCCAGCGACGTTAAACCGCTACAGTTCGAAAACGCGTCGTTTCCGATTGATTTTAACCCTTCCGGTAAAATTATCTCTGTTAATCCGATACAGCCGGAAAACGCGCCGTTGCCTATAGATGTAAGCGTATCGGGCAAGGTTACGGACGTCAGGCTTTGGCAATTGGCAAACATAGAAGCCGGGATTGCCGTTATGCCGTCAAGTATAATCGCCTCCGTCAATTTATCGCAATTAGAAAACAAATCGTATCCCATAGTTGTTATACCCGCCGGCACGGTTATAGACGTTAAACTTTTGCAATACGAAAATGCGTAATTTCCTATTAATGTTACTCCATCATGTATTTTTATTTCCGCTAAGCTGACACAGTTATAAAACGCTCTTTCCCCGATAGAGCTCACGCCGTCAGGTATTTTTATTTTTGTCAGGCTGATGCAATTATAGAACGCATGACTTCCTATTGATGTTACGTTTTCGGGGATATTGATCTCCGTTAAATTTTCGCAGTTGTAAAACGCGCTGTTGCTTATAGATGTTACGCTGTCCGGCAAAATAATTTCCGTTAAATTACGGCAGTTATAGAACGCCTTGTCGCCGATAGACTTCACGGCGGTTCCGTTTATTTCATCGGGGATTTCCGCAAATGTTATTTCACCCAAATGACCAATTATTTTGCCCGCGTCCTTTTCGAACAGAACTACGCCGCCGGGTACAGGGTAAATAACGGTTTCTTCGGTTATGACCGTGATGCTTTGATAGAGCGCGTATTGATGCGCGTACGAGCCCTTCAAAGCGCGGATTATAAAATTATCGCATCCTTCAAATGCATAAGACTCAATAGACGTTATGCTGGCGGGTATGGTTATCACCGATAAATTTGTACAACCCCAAAAAGCCCACCGTTCTATAACGGGCGACGCGCCGTCAAGTATGATTACCTCGGTTAAGCCGCCGCATTGCGCGAACGCATAAGACCTCATTTCTTTTACGCTGCCCGGTATAATTATAGACATTAAACCGGAATTAAAAAACGCGTAAGAATCAATTGACGTCAGTCCCTCAGGCAAAGTCACCGATTTCAGGCTGCCGCAGTTGAAAAATGCGCTACTGCCTATAGACGTAAGCGTATCGGGCAATGTTACAGACGTTAAGTTATTACAATTTGAAAACATAGAATCGCCGATTCTCGTTGCGCCGTCGATTATAATTGCTTCCGTCAAGCCGCCGCAATTTGAGAATATGCCGAAACCCATGACGGTTATTCCGCTCGGCACGGTTACGAAATTTAAGCTTTTGCAATTATTAAACGCGTTTTCGCCTATTTCCGTCACGCTGTTAGGGATATTTACCGAGTTAAGATTGCCGCAGCCGGAAAACGCTTCTCTGTCAATATCCGTTAAACCATCCGGCAAAAGCGCCGACGTTAAAATATTGCAGTTATAAAACGCCCTTTCACCGATGGACATCACGTCAATCCCTTCTATTTCCGGGGGGATTTCTATTTCGTTTAAATCGCCTGAATAACCGGTTATTGCGCCTGTTTCCGTATCAAATAACAATTTGCCGCCGGGCACGGAGTATTCGGCAATCTGATCCGTAATAACCGCAATGCCGTTGTTTATCGCGTACTGGTACGCGTAAGTGCCTTTCACCGCTCTGATTACAAAATAACCGCAATTATAAAATACGTTAGAATAAATGGCAGTTATGCTTGCCGGAATACTGATTTCTTTTAAATTGCCGCAATAGGCAAACGCGTAAGCGCCAATCGTTTCCACGCCCTCGCGTATCGTAACCTCCGTAAGGCGGTTGCAATAATAAAACGCGGAAGAATCTATCAGCGTCACGCTTCCGGGTATGGTTACCGAAGTCAATCCGGTGCAATAATAAAACGCGTAAGCGCCAATAGACTTTACTCCGTCGGGTATGATGATTCCGGTCAGGCTGCTGCAATTATAAAACGCATATTCGCCAATACTTATGATGCTGTCCGGCAGAAATATTCCGGTTAAGCCGCTGCAGTTATAAAACGCCCTTGAACCTATAGACGTCACGGCGGCCCCGTCTATCTCCGCAGGGATTTCGGCAACCGACAAAGTCCCTATAAAACCTAAGATTTCGCCGAGTTCTTTGTCGAAATACAGCTTTCCGCCGGGTACTTCATAATTTACGATTGTGTCCGTAATGACTTCAATACCGTTATTGATCGCGTATGTATAAGCGTACGATCCTTTCACGGTGCGGATTACAAAAGAGCCGCATCCGCTGAATGCGGAAGATACAATAGAAGTCACGCTGGGCGGAATAATTATCTCCGTTAAATTTCCGCAATTATAGAACATATTGGCGACGATTGAGGGTACGCCGTCAAGTACGGTCACCGAAGTCAAATTGTCGCAGTAAGCAAACGCATAAGTTCCCATAGACCTTATGCTGCCCGGTATAACAATGGACGTTAAACTTTCGCACCATCTGAACGCGCTGCCGCCAATCGACGTTACGCTGTCAGGTATGGTTATTTCTGTTAAATCATAGCAGCTGGCAAACGCGTAAGCGCCGATTGACGCTACGTTGTTAGGTATAATAACCGACGTCAAACCGCACAGCCTGAACGCGTATTCTCCGATAGAAGTCACGCCGTCAGGTATGATGATCTCTGTTAAATCATAGCAATAATCAAATGCGCCCTCGCTGATAGACGTAATACTTTCAGGTAGTTTTACATAAGTTAAATCGTAACAATCTTCAAATGCGTAAGCGCCGATCGTCGCTACTCCGTCAGGTATGATTATTTCTGTCAAACTTCTGCAATAATTAAACGCATAAGCGCCAATCGCTGTCACGCTGCCAGGTATGTTTATCTCTGTTAAATCGTAGCAGTAAGCAAACGCGCCCTCGCCTATAAGCGTAATACTTTCAGGTAGTTTTACATAAATTAGATTGTAACAATCTTCAAATGCGTAAGCGCCGATAGACTTAACTGCGATCCCGTTTATCTCCGCAGGGATTTCAACGACCGTCAATTCCCCCGAATAACCGATGATTTCACCCGTCTCGACGTTAAAATACAGCAAGCCGCCCGATATGGGGTAAGCAATGTCCTGTTCCGTAATTGCATGAAGCCCGTAATCCAGCGCGTATTGATGCGCGTACGACCCTTTAACCGTTTTAATAATAAAATACCGCCAGTCGCTAAACGCGTAAGGATCAATATATGTAACGCTGCCCGGTAAGCTGATCATTTTCAAACTGTAGCAATAAGTAAACGCGTAATAACCGATAGACTCCACGCCGTCGGGTATGGTTATTTCCGTCAGGTAATCGCAGTCATAAAACGCTCTGCTACCTATAGACTTCACGGCGGTTCCGTTTATATCCGCAGGTATGTCCACAACCGTCAAGTTTCTCGAAGCGCCGATGATTTCGCCTTTTTCGGCGTCAAAGTACAGTGCGCCGCCGGGTATTTCATAAATAATGGGCGGGGTTGTAACTACCGCAAAATTATTATCCAAAGCATATGTGTAAGCGTATGAACTTTCAATTGCTTTAATAATAAAAAATCCGCATCCCGCAAATATGGAATAGCCTATGGATGTTACGCTTTCCGGTATGGTTATTTCAAATAAAGATCTGCAATACCAAAATGCGTAATTGCCGATTGCTTCAACGCCGTCCAAAATTGTCACGTCAACCAAACTGTTGCAATTATTAAACGCGTCAGACCCGATAAGGGCAACGCTGCCCGGAATAATTATAGACGTTAAACCGCTATAATAAAACGCATAATTGCCGATAGACGTCACGCTTTCAGGTATATGTAAAGAACTTAACGAATAGCAGTAATAAAACATGCGCTCGCTTATTGCCGCAAGATTTTCAGACAGCCTTACGTCCGTTAAATTGTAACAATTTTCAAACGCCCTGCTTCCGACAAACAATATGCTGTCGGGTATGCTTACGGACGTTAAACTGTAATAACAATTCGCAAACGCGCCGGTACCAATGGAAGTTACGGCGGTTCCTTCTATTTCCTCCGGAATGACAAGCGTCGTTATATCCCCTGTATATCCTGTTATTGTCCCGGTGTCCGTGTCAAAAAACAACTCGCCGCCGGTTACGGGGTAAGAAACTGTACCGTTTGCGGCGGATAAAAATAACGGCTCGCCCAACGGTTCTTCTGCCGGAACAGGTGAAATGAAAGCCTCCGGCGCGGCAAAAGCCGTGACGGGTAACATACCTGTCATAAATGACAGCAACAATAAAATACTGATCGCTTTTTTCATAAAATTTCCCTCTCGTAAATATATTTATTTATTCCAAATTATGATTCTTTTTTAGCTGCCCGGCTATATCCTGCAAAGTTTGAATAGTCTTTTTTCGTTTGCCTTCGCTGTAATTTTCCCTGTCCCAAAGGTCGTTATAAATCATCTGAAACTCATGGGTCAGCATCAATTGGGTTGAAAATATCGTAATGTTTTCATCCTTGGTCCAGCCGTTTAATGTGAGGCTCATGTTCTGTTTCAGATGCCAGCAGCAGTTTTCATGCAAGAGAGGCATATCGTCAAGAATGATCACATGAAAATTATGCGCGTGTTTGAGATAATCGATATATCCTTCCATTACCGCCAAGCATCCGGGAGCGTCTAAATACGCTATACCGGGGTACATAAAATATAAACCGGGCATTTTGCATCTGCCTTTTTTCGCAATCTGCTCTAAGCGCTTCAAAGACAATATTTCCCTGATTGCGGAATCGTTCTTCAAAATTTCTTCCATACCTGTTTTGAAACGGGCAAACTCGTCGCTCCGCCACTTGAACTGTTCATCCGCGTCCCCGAACGACTTTAATACGCGGTCATATTCTTTCAAACTCATACATAATGGGTTTACATTATCTTTGATAACATCCAAATTTCCGGGCATGGCATATTCCTGATAAAGGATTTCGAGTATGTTCCTTGTAAAGCCGTCGTTAAACCTTTGAAACAACGGCTGCGAAAAATTATACGCGCGGTCAAAACTCTTTTTCGCCTCTCTTAAAAAACTTGTTTCATATATAGGCGTGCCGATCGGAGGGGCAAGGCTTTTAGGCGTTTCGCATACGATAAAAACCAATTCGTCCCCGATGATAAAAGTGGATTGGTTCGTAATTGCTTGGGTCATGTTATGTACAACCGATATATTTAACAAGCCTTCGACAATCGCCTGTATATAATGCGACAGTAAACGCGACATAGCCGTCGTATTATTTGTCAGAGATATGACAAGCCTCATGTGAATCTTTTTATCGAGCATCGTATCAAAGAATATCTTGCTTATAGCGTCATGCAGCAAAAAACCGGCGTCTTCACTCGATAAATGAACGTCAATTTTTGATCCGTCCGGCAATGCTTTAAGAAATCCGTCAAGAAACGCCGATATTTCAACAAACCCTGTCTGTATGCGATTTTCATTTTGTACATAAAGTTCCGGTAAAACATTATTTCCCGTTCTGACAATATCACGCGTTTCATTTACATAAAACCCGTCGTTTGCCAGCCAAAGCCGAAAACCTTTTTGAAGAGCGTCGGAAGTGGCGTAATCAAAAAATAACCCGTCAAGCTCCATTTGATTTTTGAGCCAGTCCGTGCAATTCATAAGCTGAACTTTATTGAAAAGGAACCCGGAGAGCTTATCTAAAACTTCGGACGACAACTTTATCTGCCGTTGGCCATTCAGCCAGCGGCTGACTAACGATGGGTCAACATTGACCGCTTTCGACAAGACTATATTTGAGATTTTTAATTGATCCAAAATCTTTTTCAGATTTGTTGCCGGGGCGCTCATTCACATCACCTTTTGCCTTTCATGCGCCTTGTATAAAATTATATATAATTAATTATACCACATAATTGTGAATATGTCAAGTGAATTGACAAAAATGTCAATGACAATTTTCGGCAACGCTTTGTCAACTGCAAAAAAAAAGGGTTCTGTCTAAATACGGGGAATAAAAAAACCGGAAGAGACAGCCCCTTTTATTTTTTTCGCGTTTTTTTATTTGTTTTCCTTTGATAATTTCCCCGTCCTCTGAAGCTTGAACACATCGCCGGTGTCGATCATCGCGCACAATTTCGGGTATGGTATTTTGTGCGTCCCGCGGTCAAAAACATCTATGTCTTTTGTACATAAAATCCTGATAAATTCCTCGTCCGGAAAATGCTCCATGAGGTGTACCCTGTCGCTGCGTTTATTGCTTTTGGTGATTTCGCACAGCAGCCGCCTGCGCGTATCGCACAAATCGACTTCCTTTGATTTGGCGCGCTCTTCGTTTGTGCGCGCTTGCTTTTTGCTCCCGATTTCGGATATTTCATACTCATATTGGTAGCTCTGCCAGCGGCAGTAAGCGCCTTTAACATAATTTTCCAAAACGTGCCCAAAAACAGGGGCGCCGAATAACTCCGAAAGCGAAAAGCCGTATTGTTCTACGATATCCTGCGCGATTCGCACATACCACGTCGGGTTTACCAAACATATGTTGTGCTTCGCGAATATCTGCGATAATTCATCCCTCGTAGTTATATCAAATAATATATCCGCAAGCTTTGACGCGGACACTTTGTCCGTGTCGTCGTATCCGACTTCAACATACGCCAAATTTGCGGCTATCAAATAATACAGCGCGCGCGCTATGTTTTTCGGCGGCATATTTTTTAATTGTTTCGCCGTAAGGTAAATCCGCAGGCTTTTTTTGTCGATATCGGTCTCCCCAAGCGGCGCCAATTCGCGGAGCCCGTCGGGGTTATTGAATACGCTCCAGCTTGTTGTATTCCCGATTGTATACGCAACTAAATCCAAAACGCAGAGTATATCGTCCTCGGTAATTTCGGCAAACGCGCCCGGATTTCGGGAGCTCCGGTTTGAAAGGTCTATATCCCTGTATAATTCCGCCATATATTCTCGGTCAAGGGAAATTTTCAGCCCCTCCGCGGGTAAATCTTTTAGCCGCAGATAATCCTTAAAGTCGAACTCGGTCAAATCGTTTGCGCATTCGGACCCGTAATCCGATTTTTTGTCCGTGAACACCAAATACTCCGCAAACGACAAAAACGACATACGGAATAATTTGGCGCGCCCGCCCCCGAGCAAACCGCTTTTGAGAGCCGAAAGATGCAAGCCGGAAGACCCCGTAAAAACCACGCGCAAATTTTGAGCTTTGTTATATACGGCATGCTCTATATTTTCAACCAATATTTCATAGTTTGGATAATGCGTGATTTCGTCCACCAACAGTATGCCGTCGCCGGCCTTTAAAAATTCCAAGCACGCCGTCAGCTCCGCTTCTGTATTCCTGTCACGGCTGAAGCTGACGTATTGCGCGTTTTTTATCGAATCGCGCAGATCTGTCAGAACACCCGTTTTTCCGATACGCCGTATACCCGTTAAAACAGCGATCTTACAGCCTTCACGCGGGTTTTCCAAAAAATGTTTTATTTCGTAATACATCAAGCGCTGTTTTTGATACATATGCCCGCCCCCTTTTATAACCCAAAAGGGGACCGCCAAACGAGCGGCCCCCTTTTTGCGGTTGTTCTACCTGTTTTTGTTCCTGTCCGCGTAGCCCGCCTTTTCCTCCAGTTGCGACATCCTTATATAGTCCGCCGCGATATGCAGGTCCTTCGCCGCCTCCGAGGAGACGCACGGCGCGGCGCGCTCGCCTTTTACCGCGAGCAAAAAGTTTTTCGCCTGGTTGCGCATCGCTGAAACATTGGGCATCACCGGCGACACGGCGGCGCTGTCTTTGCCCTTGTCCTCATATATTGTGAGCGTCCCCGAAATCGGCGCAAGAGGCGCCGCGAGATCGATTCGCACCCAGCCCCGTTCAAAACATACGAGCGCGTGCTCCTGCCAGTCGATCGACGTGTTGAACGGCTCGAGCTCCAATACGCAGTTTACGCCGCTTTCGCTCCTCGCGGTAAAAAAGTGCTTGTCCGCATATGTGAGCTTATAGTCCTCGCCGAGCAGATGGCGCATAAGGTTTACCTGATGGATATAGTAATTCACGAACCAGATCATTTTATTGCGCGTGGCGGCGTCCATGCCTTCCGGTCCGGGCTCAGGCGGGACCGGTCCGGGCGGCTCGCTTGTCATAAACGGCATGTCGCAGTCTTTTCTCCAGTTGCCCGGCGGCATAGACAGGCGGACATAGTTCAGCTTGCCCATCTCGCCGGTTTTTTTCCATTTTTCGATGACTTCCATCGCGCGCTCCGTCGCGGGATCGGAGCGCTTGTGGTTGCCCACCATATGTATTTTTCCTGTCTCTTTCGCGATATTTGCCAGCATATCGCCGTTTTCCGGGAACACGCACAGGGGCTTTTCGGTCATCACGTGCTTGCCGGCCCGCAGCACGTCCGGGACTAAGTTCACGTGGTTCTCGAAATACTGTATACACGCGACGGCGTCTATTTCCGGGTCCGACAGAAGCTCGCGGTAGTCCGCCGTGGCTTTCGGGATGCCGAACCGGGCCGCGAGCGTTTTCGCCTGGTTGATTTTTACGTCGCAGAGCGTGGTCACCTCGCAGAGCTCCGTAAGCTGC
>Ga0123353_10009306_pt1 | contig 13537 bp, 12 predicted proteins | sample TergutLab28metaG_3_FD_92763 | JGI IMG/M metagenome (GOLD analysis project Ga0123353, IMG submission 92763) | Labiotermes labralis P3 segment gut microbial communities from Petit-Saut dam, French Guiana - Lab288 P3 | ecosystem: Host-associated > Arthropoda: Insects > Digestive system > Gut ... | reverse complement strand
GTTGGTGACTGGTGCTGCTTGTTGGTGGGTGTGTTTCTGTTGGTGACTTGTGCTGCATGTTGGTGTGTGTGTTTCTGTTGGTGACTGGTGCTGCATGTTGGTGGGTGTGTTTCTGTTGGTGACTGGTGTTGCATGTTGATGGGCGTGTTTCTGTTGGTGACTGGTGCTGCATGTTGGTGTGTGTGTTTCTGTTGGTGACTGGTGCTGCATGTTGGTGTGTGTTTCTGTTGGTGACTGGTGCTGCATGTTGGTGACTGGTGCTGCATGTCGGTGTGTGTGTTTCTGTTGGTGACTGGTGCTGCATGTCGGTGTGTGTGTCAGTGGCGTACCGAGTGGGGGGTTGGGGTGTCCAAACACCCCCAAATTCCGTAGGGCCTCCGAAATCGTGCTAAACTGAACCCGATTGTGGAAACTGTTAAAAATGCTGAATTTAGGATGCAAACACACCAAGATATTCGGAAAAAAGGCAGTAAAATTCCAAAACTACCGCCGGTTCGCAATTGTTTTACATTAGCAATGACGAATAAATTGGTTGTCATTCATTACAAATAGTCTTAAAGTACCAAAAATTAAGAAAATTTTACTATATGAAATGGAATTTCTTGTACCAAATTACAGTTGTCCTCAGAACCCCTGACTATTGGGCTACCGACCCCAGATCCCCGTTCTCTCTCTCCTCTTCCCTCAACTGAATTTGTTGAACCCCCCCGGCCGAACAACATTCCTGGGTACACCACTGGTGTGTGTTTCTGTCCGGCAGTGACAGACTTTGCTAGACCGGTCTGGCAGCTGAGGCCATTGTCTGGGGCGAAACTGAGTAAAACTGCATGAAGTAAAATAAAAATGAAAAATAAAATTAGTAAGGAACGAAGATAAAATTAAAGCTTCCGCCCCTGCAGAATCTAAAATGCATTGTGCCTTATTGACTGTCTTCCGGGGTGTGACGTCGTGTAGTTTCGTGGATAGATAGGCTGCCAGCGCTTTTGTGCGGTAGAAGGTACAATGGAAATGGAGGCTGCTTATTACCCGCCAAGATGATGCCTGCTGCCAACTTCACGGCGTCACTGTAATGACGTCATTCCTGACGGCGCGTGTCCATAATAGAGACCAACCAGCTAACGTTGTCTAGGGAAATGATCGCTATTTATTGTCAGACCGCTGTTAAACACACTACTATACACAGCAAGGCACGGTACTGCGCCTAATGTTGCAGTAGACGGTACATTTAGTCACCACTGTGCATTAAAGCGGCAATTGACTTTGTTGATTGATTAATCGGACAGTGGGCGATGCATATAAATCTGAAAGAAAATGTTGCAGTTTTTGGAATTACGGGACGGCGACTTTTGGTCATTGATTTCAGGCATTGAATGATAAGGGCAGTCAGTCGCAGTGATATTGCACAGGTCAGTTGTCGGACAGATATCAAGTGCGTTGTGCTGCAGCTACTCGGCAAACGGTCGACTGAGGGATCTGAATGTAGACGCAACATTCATCTGGTCTCGGCAAACTGCGAGTACATGTAGTTGCGTCTGTAACCTGTCGGTCAGTTTCAGTCCCTGCTGTGGTCCCAAGTGTTTCTTGACAGGATGAATATTAACCAGTATCAGAGAACAGCAGAACAGCATGCTCTGAGCGTGTGAACCGGTCTTGCGCGTTGAAGTTAAACCTTTGGTTGCCGTAAGTAGTGTTCCGGTTGTACCGTGTTTGCTGCTTGTATTGAATGGCCATAGTGCAGTTCCTTGCTGCAAGGAATAGAGAGCGACCCGGCAGTGTTCCACTAAATGTGTGACTCTGTCGCCTTGCTTACACGATTTATTTTGCCTCTTCTCTTTCCTTGACGGAGACGGCATTCTTGTGTCCGAGTTCATTTCGGTTGGCTTTCCGCTCCCATAAAGCCCGGAGCCTTGCTAGTGTTGACCCCTTCAGACCTCGTGTATATGAAATATTCATGAAAAGTCTGTCGCATATGGACTGTGGAACGGACTTCTTCAAGAAAGCGAGAGATGGGATTTTGTTTGGCGGAGGGAGACTGTTGACTGGGCGAGGGACGGGAATGAGGAAGAACACGCTGATGGTGTTCGACCAGCTGCCTGGGATTGTGAAGGGACGGCGCAAGGCCGTTTGTGTGTGTGTGTGTGTGTGTGTGTGTGTGTATGTGTGTGTGTCTGTATGCAGTGGCGTAGCTGGGTTTCTTGGCGCCCGGTGCGAGTAGGCACCATGTCCGTCCCGGAAACAGCAGTTGCAAATTAAAATGTCATACTCATTTATGGAATTTCCACTTGTATGGTTGAGTAATTTAAAATTGGTTGAGCCCAGAAATTTTTTATTTAAAATATTAATTTTGTACCGCGCCGCCAACCCCCCCCCCGCCCCCTCTCATCCAACTACCACCGTATTGCACACCCACACAATGATGTTATGACAGTGGCACTTATCAGTATCTGTCGTGCAGTTACCGGGGCTGTCAACCAAATATGTGAACATCATTGGCAGCCATTTGTATAGGTCCGGGAGAATCCACTGGCGGCCGGAGTAAAGAGAGGAGTGTGCTTGGTAATCCAGTTAGTCGGCGATAGACCTGTTTGAATCGACAGTTTCTGTGGCGTAATGGAGATGATCCGTAAGGACGAACACACGAAATTTAGTACACACTAATGTGAGACTGACCAACTTATCATTGCAGGGAAATTACCTTCATGTTGCGGTGGGTGAGTATGTTGACCATCGTATCACTGCAGGGAAATTACCTTCATGTTGCGGTGGGTGGGTACATTGACCATCGTATCACTGCAGGGAAATTACCTTCATGTTGCGGTGGGTGGGTACATTGACCATCGTATCACTGCAGGGAAATTACCTTCATGTTGCGGTGGGTTGGTACATTGACCATCGTATCACTGTAGGGAAAAATTACCTTCATGTTGCGGTGGGTGGGTACAGACGTTTTGCAGGGACATGGTGACTGCATATTCATATGAAGTTCGAGGTTCCTGCGGTGGCAACTGCATAACGTCCTGTAGTCTGGTAGATAAGGAACCAGGGTTTCGGTGAAACTTGCTGTCTCCGTCTTCAGGATAGACGATACACTATTATCTCCGGAAGGAGGTGGTAACAATCAAACGCGCGCGCCTGCATACATACACACACACACACACATCATACATATCTACCAGACCGCATGGCGTCACATTCTAGAGGAAGCCAGTACTAACTGAAGAAGTGATTGCATTTAGGTAATGCTTGCTTCCCTCCATGTCGTAATCACTCATCTGCTATGTCAGGTGTAACAGCGTGGGGCCCATAATAAAGAACACTGTAGTTTTGTGTTACTTTGATGGGTTGTGGACTGGAAATCCGAATTATTCTGGTTGTCGAGAAGAGAAGAGATTGTCTGTTGGTCACCACAGCCACATCCTCTCATTAGCCGTCTCATTTGTTATTCCGGAGAGAGATTAGCTGAGTTTAATGAGCCCAGCACAGTAGCGTACAAAATTTCCACCTGATGACTGAAGCAGAGCCAGTCTCCGAAACGCCGTTTTGCAACAACATCTGCACAAGTCGAAATGCCGCAATTTCGTCAGGGCAGTAACATGCTTGTTACAAACCTGTGTAGACCTTCGTTCAGCTCAACTTTCATTGATTAGGCCAACATCTTTGTACCGTGCACCCCTTAAATTTGTCAGAGCCAGCAGTCGGCTGCCTGCACGTCACTTGTGTTGTACAGAACACCGGTTGTTACGTGACTTACACAGCAGTGCAGTACAACCCAATTACTGAAGTTTGTAAATATGTCTGGGATTACAGGATTTCACGGCACAAAAAGTAACATTCTGTAAGACCCGCAGTATGGAGACGGGATCGTTCTGCAAAACTACCGAATGACCGGAATCACGTGCTTGCAGACCGTACGTAATCTTCGAAATACCGTATTTGTTAAAGAAATGCGTGCATTTGTTACCCATCAGTGAAACGAACCGGTTTGTACTGGAAGCTGAAAGACTGAGTGTATTATTATTATTATTATTATTATTATTACTACTATTATTATTTGGTGACATACTGCGTCTAAAACATTTTGGAGCAGCGTTTCTCAACCAGGTGTCCGTGGGCCCTCCTTAAGTGTGCTTCTTTGGCACACTAGTGTAGTGAAGTGTGCTAGACAGAACACGAAGTCTGCTGCCATATCTTATATTTATAGTCTGTACTAATACGAAAAGTCTTGTTTTTTGTAGTAGTTTTACCATAACTCAGTGAACGCGTTGGAACAATTCAGTGTGCTTCATGTTGCAGATATTCAGGCTTCAGATGTTCCTGCACTAACGTATGCTGAAGGGTCCGCAAATTGAGGTAGCTAATTTTTTTTTTTTTGGGGGGGGGTTTCGTAGCATAAATGAGACTTCTTAAGGAGTCCATTGTACCTTAAATGTTGAGACATACTGCCTTACGGCGTACGTCATACCTGCGGTAGGCAACGTCCCAGATAAAGGGCCTTGTCGGACAGCGTCTCCCATATGGCGATTGGCGATGGTTCTTCACTGTTCACGATCCAGTGCCGACATACACGAAATGGATAACAGGGGCAGTAAGTTACGTCACGTCGCGTCACACAGCGCCTTGCGTATGTGTGTATGTATGTATGTATGTATGTATGCATGCATGCATGCATGTATGTGTGCGTGTATGTATGTATGTGTATGTGTGTGTATGTATGTATGCATGCGTGTGTGTGTGAAAATATTGGGTTCAATTTTTATGCGCTTTTCGCAAATTTGCGAAAAGGGACTATTAGATTCATCCTGTCTGTCTGTTTGTCCGCACGGACCAACAGGTCTCCCACTTCAGAAATTAACGAAATTTGGTATTTGAATATTTGTCTAAAATCTGTTTTGAAAATTCATTATTTTTATGAATGTGACGAGAATTACCGGTCCTTTACATGAAGACGTGTGTACATTTATAGTAATATCTCGATGAATTATTCTTAGACTGAGAAATTTTGCAAACAAAAGTTGTACAGAAAATAAGAACACACTTTTTTTGTTCAGTAACTTTAAATTATACAGTTTATGAGATAATGTGCAAAAATATGTTAGAGCCGGACAGACCACGGATGGCAGTATAATACGGCGCATGCGCCTTGCACGCTGAATAAATAAGGCTACAGACACACATTCAGAATATGTAATACTTAATGCTTTTCCACGACGACAGTGGTTATGCGAACGCGCCTGAATGGTACGTTATACATACCTACATTTCCTGCCTTGTTCCGTTCTCATGGATATGTTTCAATCTGTTAGTTATCCGTTCGCGGTTATCATGGCTATAAATAACTTACCTGGTGCAAACCAAATGTTTTATTGTAGTTCAGAGAAAGAGAACAGTTCATAGTGACGTACCAACCCTGTACTTGACTGTCCGACCGGCTTGAGAACACCCACAATGTTTCAGTGGAATGGAGTGGAGTGACTGTCGAATGGTGTGGCAGCTGTGTATGAGGTGACGTGGCAGTCAGAGGACTATAGTTCCGTGTGCTTCTGTCGTACGGATGTACCTACAGTGTGTGTATTTTGAAGCGTTATCAGGAAGTTATAAATCCGAGTGTTTGGGGCGTATGGTGGGCCATGGAACAAGCGTGTTAATTGGTTTCGCCGACGTCACTACCTCTTGATACCCCCTCTGATTCGCCCTTCCCACTTTTATATTGGCGGCGGCTGGCAGGCTTGGGACTATTTTAAATGGGATAGGGATGGTCGATTCATGTTTTTCATGTGCTTATCCCTCACTGCGTTATTGCCAGCCTGGTAACCAGTTAAATCAGCGGTTCGTTTCACGGTAGGCTGGTAACGTTGCCCTGTGAACACTGAATATATTAAAATCGTGTTTGTTCCCTTCCGTCGTAATGGACTTTGTCTTTTGAATTCTGTTTAATAGCTCTTGACGGTCTTTAAACATGACAGGTTCTTCTGAAAGAGACATACACATTCAGCACGTAAATGTCGAGGGTAAGTTTTGTGGAGGTGCACCTCCACTTCTTCATACATCTCCCGGCGTCGTGCCTATTAGAGAATAGAGACAGTTTTTCCTTTACCACAGGAAATGTGCGAGAATTGTTATTTTATGTTATTCCCGCCATTCTCCAGCTGTAGTTCCAAGACCGAGTTCTTTGAAAACTAAGGTTCTGATGTCACAGTGCTGTGTGTGTGGCCGTCTTTAACCTACGGAACAAGGCGATCGGTTTTCAAGAAAGGCATGAATTTCACGTCTTTGGAGCGCCACTTTGTACAGCACTGACATCATGGCGGTCTGCGAACTTTTGTTGTTAAAGCGACTGTAGCGCCACGTGCCTTAGGTTCCTGTTATGCTGCAAGGTACAACACACTTTTGAAGGTGGTTTTGGTAGAGTGTCAAATAACAGCATGGGAACTGTTTAGAACTGTTCTGTAGGCTTCAGTTTGATAGCGGCGGCCGATGAAGCACTCGAACTAGACGTGTGCAGTTGGTATGGAGATGGAGCATGGCCACACGTGCCGACGTGGAGTGGTGTGAAACTGTGGTTGTACAGTTATGTGCGACATGCAGAACTTTTACAGTTAGTTCTTATTCTTCACCAAAGTGAAGCATAATGAAGTAAAATTGAATTAAGTGCATTAGGACAGCAGATCCGCTTGCAACTCCCGTGAAGGTTAAAAACGCCAGATCATTTACTTAGGCGTAGTGTTAACTTGCAGCTGTTTCATTGTGTGTAACGGGAACTGGACTGAAGTAGCTAGCGAGCTGTAACGCCAGCCAGCTGTAATGTGATGTTTCTTTCTGTTGCAGTTGACCTGCTGCACATGCTGGAGTTCAACGTAGCAATTACGTTTCCTGCAGCGCCCCTTCTCACAGTCATTCTTGCTCTTGTTGGTAAGTCAGATTATTGTGTTTTTTTTGGTGTAGTAACTGCCTATGAGCTAGACGTCCAGGCTGCGGTTCCTGATACCGCCACACACTTACCCGCTTTGAAATTTCGTTTACGTTGTTGCTGGGAAATTTTTACTTGTCGTTTAGCGGGTGAAGGGTGTCCGACTAACCAGAAGCTGTACAGCCTGTCTTCGAGCATGCCGTCACGTGTTGTGATTAAACATGGGGCTAACTTTGTCTTTACGTGTGTCTCTGGTTAAAGAGTTCTTTCTGCCAAAAATGTACATAGTAAGTTTTATAATGTGGCGTGTAACACGCTCATTCTGGGGCCCCGAAGAAGCGTTTCGAGAAGTGAATGCCTCATGACAGTGCTGTGAAGAATGCCTCAACTATTTATAAAATTTTCCTTCTTCCTACTGTCATTAATTTAATAATTTATAAAATGTTTTCTTTAAGAAGAGGTTGAATAAGTGTTTTACATGAAAGGCCTAAGGTTTGCAGCTGTGGCACGTTCTGCCACCAAGCAGTATTGAGTTCTTGTGGTTGCGGGTGTGAATGCGAAGTGGCAGTGACAGTCGACAGCGGTGTACAGAGCAGTCGGTTTAGTGGTTATGGTTGGAACCAGCAGGGCAGTGATTTGCGTGCACATTCGGTGTGTGGCAGTGGATCACTGCAGACGTTCTGGAGAAGGGTAGCTAGGGACGGATACACGACAAGTCGTGCGGGTTGTTTCCCACCACTTGTATTTCTTAGATAATTCTTATTAACGAACACTGGGACGTTCCAAATGAACATAGATGGTCCGGAGGTGGAGCCCCGGCGGGGGGCGAGACTTACCCTAGCTGTTCAGACCGGCTCCGAGGCCCACTCAGCCTCCTGTTAAATGGGTACTGGGTCTTTCCCGGGGGTAAAGCGGTCGGGGCGTGGTGTTAACAAACCACCTCCATCTAGCGCCGTAGTCAAAGAAAGAGTAAAGCTGTACCTTCACTTCCCTTCTGCGTCGTCATTGCCAGTCATAGGGTGAATTGTGCTTTTGCCGTTTACGTGGGACAGACAGTGTGAGGGGATGAAGTGATGTGATGAATGGTGGTGGAGTTTGTGAAGTGACCGTCGGTGTTTGTCTTGTGACACAGTATAGCTGCGGTTGCGTGCCTTTGATGACGTTTGTTGTTGAAACTGTAATTTGAACGGCATTTGTAAATGATGATGATGATAATAGTAATAGTAATAATTTACACATCGGTCGTATGGATAAAACATTTGGCTGTAGATTCGTAGGATTCCCTGTAAAAGTGTTGTATGGGAACTTTTTCAACTCCGTGAAGCTAAATGTGGTTACTCTATGTACCATAAGGTTGAGCAAGAAAAAGTGGTGCGTTTTCCCACACAGTGAATTTATTTATATGTATGCTATGACTGTCAGAATAAACAGCTGTAATTTCTGTAATCTGCATTAACCGGTAGATTTTAAGCGCGCTACCTTCAATAGTGAAAAGTGTCAATTAGCCTCGTCATGTCTGTCTGTTCGTCTGTCCGCATGTCAGCGAGGCTTCCATTGAACTTACGTTCCTGTACTTGATACTAGGGACTTTTCCTGAAAGTCTGTCGAGAAACTACAGATTTGGTCAAAGTGAGCCAAAATCTTATGCACTTGACATGCAGACCCACGTGTGTTCGGTATTGTTGGCAGCAACGTCGGTAGTGCAGCAGCACAGAACGCGTGGCTGTGCTTCTTTGGCAACATTTTCAGTATTACGATGTTAGCAGCGACATATACGAGGTACGTCCATAAAGAAAGCGAACTTGTGTAATAGCGAGCCAGCGAAAGCGCGCAGCACGCTCGCATTGGTGGCGTCGTGTAGCGGGGACTTTTAAGCTTTATTCTGACACTAGCAGCATCATGCCACGTCATTTAGTCATCGAGTTACACGCGCTTGAGTGAGTGTGTGTTTAGTACCCTCGGCGATTTTTTGCATGTTGAAAAATGAAGGATCCTGAGGAGCAACGCGTTTGCGTCAAATTCTGTTTCAAATTGGGAAAATCTTTTACAGAGACTTTTCACATGTTGCAACAGGCTTATGGAGAGGATTGTTTGAGCCGTACGCAATGTCACGAGTGGTACCAGCGTTTCAAATCAGGCAGAACGTCCGTTGAAGACGACCCCAAATCTGGACGGCCTTCCACGTCAATGGACGACGATCGCGTTGAGAAAGTGCTTGCTGTGATTCGTCAGAATCGTCGCCTAACTGTCCGTGAAGTTGCCGAAGAAGTAGGCATCTGTAGAAGTTCGTGCCATCTAATTTTTGACCGACAAACTGCAGATGCGTCGTGTTGCCGCAAATGTGTGCCGCGTCTGCTGACAGATGCACTCCTTATCTGTGAATTTTTGACGAAGCATGAGACGACTGTTGTCCCCCAGCCTCCCTACTCTCCAGATTTGGGCCCTGCGGACTTTTTCTTGTTCTCGAAGTTGAAATCCTCACTAAAAGGTCGCCGATTTCAGACGGTAGAGGAGATAGAAGAGAATTAGATACGGGACCTTCGCGCCATCCCGCAAAACACGTTCCAGGACGCGTTCCAGAACTGGAAAAGATGTAGGGAGCGGTGTATCAAGAGTGGAAGGGAGTACTGTTTGGTTAAGTTGCAAGTAAAACCAAAAAAAAAGTAAAAAGTTTGGTTTCTTTATGTACTTCCCTCGTATACATCAACAATACAAAGGTAACACATTGTTGCCTTCCCATAACAACGAAGGTTACGCGAACGCGCCAGAGTGTTACGTTTTAGTATATTACCTACCTGTTATATAGGAGACACGACTTATTCTTCATAATGACTAATTTAATTAACGTCATTGAGTATTGAAATGTAATTTAGATTAATTTTAATCTTAGGGTGCCATGGTTCAAGAGGTAGTCGTCTGACTGTCACCACTCGAGTTAGTCTGTGCGGGATTTATGGTGGACAAAGTGGCACTGGAACAGTTTGCTAGTGTTTGGTATCCGCCGATTTTTTGACAATGCCTCGCACTAGTTTCGATGCTCACCAAGAGATGGCTCCTCGTGCTTCAGCTCGACAGGTTGCTAATCCTTTACAAACAAGTAATTGTGCAGAATTTTCTATCAGATTTTCTCCGATTTTCACAAGGGCTCTGCTTTTTGAAGGTTTGCGGGAGTGGAGTGTGGATGACAGCGAGTGTCAGCAGTGGTGGAATGATACTGACAGGGGAAGACAAGATAGGCTGCGTGACGTATAATGTGACACTGGCGCGTTGTCGTAACCATTGTTGTTATAGACAGGCAACAGTGCGTTCTGTGTATTGTTGGGCTACCTGTCACTGTCAGCGGTATAAAGATGTCGATTGTTTGTCTTATTTTAACCAAATTTGGAGTTTATCGACTGATTTTCCTGACAGCCCCAGTCTGAAAATTGTCTGCAATCCGTCCAGTTGGAGCCGCGCCGATACCTGAGATGACGAAGCTAATAGGACCTCTGAAGACTAAGATTAATTTGAATTACATTTGATAATGCAGCCCGTACCGCACAGTGAACACGTTTCATCTCTGCTATTAAAAAAAATAACCCATCCGTTCTGTATAGAGAAATAATCGCTGTTTGTTCTAAGATACGTACAAAACACGCAGATTTAGTCTAAACGGTAAATTTTGGTAGTACTTAAAGTAGCCACTGGTCTCTGGAAGGTTAATGTAGTGTTAATATCCCGTTCGTGTTCTAGCAGTACCTGTAACGTAGACATGGCAGCAAGAAACCTGTACTGACTGAGCTGCATAGTTGTAAAATATAATTTATGCGCATCTGTCTGCTTGCAGTTCCCGGTTATGGCCGCTAGCCCTTTGAATGAATAATTCAAATCTAACCTGATTTGAGGCGTTAAAATGATTAATGATTGCCCTCGTATGGTTTGTGTACACCGTGAAGGAACAATGTTTAAGTGTTTGTTTTAGTTGAATGTTCAGTACTCGGAATTACACCCACACACACATACACACACATGCACAAACACCACACACATACATATACACCACACACACACACACACACACACACACACACACACACACCACACATTTATATTGGCATTTTATTTCAAACTGAACTGAAACGTTATCTGCGGTGAGTTGTGCCCAAGAAAAAAAAGAAGAAATGCACATACAAACGTAACATTGAGACGCATTCGCATAACCATAGTTATCGTGGAAAAGCAATAAGTGTTACACATTCTGAGTGTGTGCCTGTAGCCTGAGTTATCCAGCATGCAATGCACATGCGCTTTTTGATATTTTTTTTCTGACCTGTCCGTTGCTGTACCACATTTTTCTACATTATCTCATGAAGGCACGATTTTCGGTAAGAAAATTACTGAACACAAATTGTGTGTTTTGATTTTCTTTACAAATTTTGTCTGAAACATTTCTCTGTGTAAGACGTATTCAGCGAAATATTGCCGTAAATGTACGTAGGTTTTCATGTACAGCACCTTCATTTTTGTCAGATTTTAATGAAACCTGAATTTGCTAGGCAGATTTTCGAAAAATACTCAAATATCAAATTTCATGAGAATCTGTCCAGTGCGAGCCGAGTTCCATGCGTGCGGGCAGGTGGACGGGAAATAATAATAGCCTTTTGCAGTTTTGCTAACGCGCCTGAAAGACGTGTGCAGTATAATGTATGGTGGATAACCATGCGCCGTAGAACAGGTGTCATTTCAAACAACCTGCATGAACAGCTCCAAAATACGGCGGTCCTTTTCAGCTGCTATTATGTTTGCTGTTAACGGTAGCACGGCGCTTGGTTGTCATGCGATACATTCGTGGCGGTTGTCGAATCACGGAAGGCCTTGCGGGCACGTGTTTTGTGGACTGTAGCAGAACCGATGAAGAAATCTGCAGTGAAGTAGTAGTTCGTCACCGAGGAACATGATCTGTCGTTGAATATGTGCAGATGGAGCTCGTGAGGACAGGCACTACTATCCGAGGCCTTTAAAATAACTGCCACTAGATACAACGTCATGCCCCGCCCCGTATATCACTGCGTAGTCCCATTTATACGTCAGGATTCCACGCAGCCAGCTACGTCAGCTCCTACCTGTCCGGGCAGGCGTATCTATCTAGCTACCTTGCAGAGTACGTTCGAGTTTCTTGTCTTGGGTTCCTATTACAGAGACATGTTGAGGCACTTCTGTAGGTTTGGTTTCCTGTCCGTATGAAGCGCGGCATGGCCTCACGTTGTGGCTGCAGGACACGGCAGGTACGTAGCCGACGTATGTTGAGTATGCATTCGCCGGCGGCCATTAGGGGTTAGCTGTCCAGCTGCAGATTTGGCCGTCAGTCTAACGGCAATGTGCCACCGTGTATTGGGCAAAGAGTGAATCTTTCGTATTACGGAAGTGACGAAATAGACACGCGAGCAGTCGGGTATTTTTTAGCAGATATTAATCGGAAAACCTAACTTGGTGAATCCTGATGTACAGGGTGACCCACGGGAACCTGACATCTTTAAAATAAACGGTACGCAGTTGTTTTTCAAGTAAATTCACATTTATTTATACAAAATTAAAGCTTAAAACATGCCATACTGGATGGTTAGGTTTTAAAAATGATATCGGTAAGATGACGACCGTCTTCTTGGATGTAGTTTTCAAGCGTTTTTTAAAATCGTCCATGACACAGGCCAACAACTGACAATCGATCGGACGAATTTCCTGACGGATGGCTTCCTTCAAATAATTCAACGTACGGGGCTTGTGAGCGTAAACACGCGATTTCAAACACCCTAAAAAAAATCACACGTTGAAAGATCGGGAGAGCGAGGGGGCCACGGCATGTCTCCGAAACGGGAAATGAGGTGCCCGGGAAACATGTTTCGAACAATGGTCATGGACTCGTTAGCAGTGTGCGCTGTGACACCATCTTGTTGAAACCACACATTGGCACAGTCCCCCCCTACCCCTCGGCCTACCTACTGAGTAGTGCCCATTCAAAAGATGTCAGGTTCCCGTGGGTCACCCAGTAGAAAATACATGTGAGAGAAACAGATGCAGCTGGCTCAGGTTACAGTTCAGACATGGCAGTTTGTAGTCTTCGTAACGAACCTTCGGGCTTCGTGAGGAGCGCAATGTTTGGACGATCTGTGAAGGTGCCGAGACTTTCAAGAAGTGCACAGTGTCGTGTGGTGTGTCAGTTGATGTGTGATGCGGTCATTGGCCGTCTGTCTGCATTTGACCCGACAAGGGAATCTCGAAACCTGTTTCAGAGGAATTTCATATTTCAAGTTATTCACCCTGCTGTATGCAAGATAAATTAATCAGTACAAAGTCCGTCAGAACCCGTGGTAGGTTATTTATTCAATGTATTACCGCAGGTGGCCGGCAGTTGGAATGAAAACGGCCGAAACATGCAGCCAGCTACCGACTACCTGCTGGAATATACTCGCATAGAATGAGTAACTTAAGGCGTGCTTTGACGGACTTTTTGCTAAATATTTTTTTTGGGTCTGTCCATACCAATGTTGGTTCCAGTCGCTCAACACTACTCGCAGTCTGTCCATACCAATGTTGGTTCCAGTCGCTCAACACTACTCGCAGTCTGTCCATACCAATGTTGGTTCCAGTCGC
>Ga0123353_10009305_pt1 | contig 13537 bp, 10 predicted proteins | sample TergutLab28metaG_3_FD_92763 | JGI IMG/M metagenome (GOLD analysis project Ga0123353, IMG submission 92763) | Labiotermes labralis P3 segment gut microbial communities from Petit-Saut dam, French Guiana - Lab288 P3 | ecosystem: Host-associated > Arthropoda: Insects > Digestive system > Gut ... | reverse complement strand
CACTGTGTGGGCAGAACGTAGAATTGCTGAATGTTAAACTGGCGGTACATATAGTGACCACTGGGCTTTAGAGGGTTAAATGTCAGTTATAAAAACCAGTCAGTTAATACTGTATAAGGAAATAATCAATGTTTGTTCTCAGATCCACACAAAACACATAAATACACTGTGTGGGCAGAGCGGAGAATTGCTGAATGTTAAACTGGCATTACATATAGTGACCAGTGGGCTTTAGAGGGTTAAATCTTGGTTATAAAAACCAGTCAGTTAATGCTGTATAGGGAAATAATCGCTGTTTGTTCTCAGATCCACACAAAACACATAAATACACTGTGTGGGCAGAACGTAGAATTGCTGAATGTCAAACTGGCGGTACATATACTGACCATTGGGCTTTAGAAGGTCAAATCTCGGTTATACAAACCAGTCAGTTAATGCTGTATATGGAAATAATCGCTGTTTGTTCTCAGATCCACACAAATCCACGGTGTGGGCAGAACGTAGAATTGCTGAATGTTAAACTGGCGGTACATATAGTGACCACTGGGGTTTAAAGGGTTAAATCTTGGTTATAAAAACCAGTCAGTTAATGCTGTATAGGGAAATAATCGCTGTTTGTTCTCAGATCCACACAAAACACACAAATACACTGTGTGGGCAGAACGTAGAATTGCTGAAAGTTAAACTGGCGGTACATATAGTGACCAGTGGGCTTTAGAGGGTTATTCTGAAACTGGCCATATGACGCCATATCACGGGCTGCTATAATATTCACGCGGTACTCCACGGCGCGTTTCACCGCTTTTTGCTGTATTCCTACAAGAACTCAAGCGTTAATTTCACCCATCAGAAAGCTGCGATCTGGTTTTGCTAAGTTCTATTACTTGCAGCTCGCTCAAGTGTTTCGTTGTCAGCGCGTACTTCACAGAAAACGTGGCAACTGGGGGTGTGACTCAATCACACAGGGTGTGACAGAGGACTCCCAATCGTCCGATAACAAAACGTCCCATAACGCGCAAGTCAGACCTAAAGAGTAGCCCACAAATGACAATCGAAATCGCACGCAACGAGCTGTTGTCGGCAATATGACGAGTGTGGGGCTGTAACCGGGCACCGTGCGATGTCGACACCATATCGGTGTGGTGTGAAATGCTTATTTAAATAATGACTGATCAAGCCTTGTCCTTGGGTTGCACATTCGAGCTGAGAGATGTTGGCCACACTGCTTGTTTAAAATATTCTCGCACTGTTACAGCTGAGAAGCATTTGGCTCTCTCTTCTCATATGCAACCGTGTTGTCAAATAAAAGAACTGTTTGTGCCTCTTCTACGCCTCGCCAGTGAAGCAGTTAAAAAGGTAGTACCTCTGTGCCTAAACCGCAACTATGGAAAACAGCACAGTCTACAGTCACTGTAGAACCTCGCACTATAAGCCGCGCTACGTCAGCTTAAAGCTTCGACCGCCTTATTCCTAAATAAATACGATTCATAAGTACGTGTTTTCTGAGACGCTCGCCTTTCATAAACCAGACAGGATTAATCTGGCTCAGCTCACGGCCTTGAGCACACAGTAATGAAGTTTCCGAGTTCCCTAAGGACGGGGATTCATTGACATATTGAACTACCCTCAGCTTCTCAAGAAGCAGGCACAGCGCTGTTCTCAAACGTCGCGATACGCGAACCAGGCATCTCATTTCGGCCTTCCAAGGCCGCCTGACAACTTGCAAAATCTGCTCGCGCCGCAAGCCATTGTTAAGAGCAAAGCTCTTATTGTTAAACACAATAACAGGTCACGTGCTGCGGCAGCTCACAAATTCTGAGGACTTCGGTACTCCAGTTGATGATAACATTAATATACATCATACAGAGAAAATGAAACGAGTCCTCAGCGCCATGTTAACCTTGTACACTACCTCCTGTGACACAGCATGGCAGACGTACGGACACTGCGCATGCGTGTCGTATTTGTTGGTGGTGTGTGGGAACACAGAGAAGGAGAGAAAACTGTTGAATGCTAAGTGCTCACATGTAAATGAGGTGACAGCGTGTAAGAAATTGATTACCTGTACTAAGAACGTGGAATTGAGAAACGCTGGTAATTTTGTATGAGATAAAACGCAGATGCGAAAAGGAAATGAAAAAAAATAGCACAAGTGATAGAGAAATGTATAGCTGCAGATAGGTTATAGACTATAGAATTCCAAGTACACGACACTGATCACAAGGTGTAACGTACAGAGTGTATCATAAAGCTGTGCACTGTACAACGCAGTCTGTCCGTGGCAATGCGTAGCGAAAAACGTATGGGGTATCCGCAGCGAGCCAAGACCACCAAAGGGGGAAAACTGGACGTTTGTGGATTAGTTTTGTTTAACGACGCTGTCAACTACTAAGGTTATATAGTGTCGTGGGGTGGGCCGGGTAGCTCAGTCGGTATAGCGACTGACTATGGGATGGATGGTCCGGGATCGAATCCCAGTGAGGACGAGATTTTCCGACCGTCCAGACCGGCCCTGGGGCCCACCCAGCCTCCTGTACAATGTGTATCGGGTCTTTCCCGGGGGTAGAGGCGGCCGGGGCGTGGAGTTGACCCCCCCACCCCAATCTAGTGTTGAAGGTCCTAGAAAAGAGTAGCGCTATAACTCTACTCACCCTAAGGGCCTGCATGGCCTATAAAAAAGGGTGAAAATCACCATACAGCTTCGGGGACAGATAAATGCGTATGGGATATTGGTGAGATGATACTGACAGGGGAAATTTAGCTACTAGGACTGCCACTTGTCCACCACAAATCCCACATGGACTTACAGAGTTATGGTGTGTTTTTGATAGGCTGTCTCAATTGTTGACTGCTGTCCGCAGTTGTGCGCTTTGAGACAAAGTGGAGCAAGGAAGGAAGGGAGGTATCTGGTAACACCACTGATGGCATTGGTAAGTGTCAAGACTGGAGTTTTTTGGGAGGTGGCTCTGTTGTTTGGTAGACTGGTGAATATCGACGTCTCGGAGGAAACGGCTGCTTCCATGTTGTGGGTGGCAGGCGCACTCAGTGAACAGAAAAATAAGACTAACTTAAGTCATTCCAGGCATTTCACGTAAGTGGGGTTAACATTATCGGCTGTGTTTGTTGCGAAAATAGAAACACAGGCGCCGCTGTAACTGGACCCCACGTAATACTTTGAGACGGGAAATTGTGTGTATCGACTGCCTGAACATTGCGGGTTGCATGCTGCCCACAAACGTACAAAGCAGGATGTTTCTACGCTCTCCGCAACCTCGAAATCAAATTAGAATCCCGCATACTCTAAAAATCCGTGGACTTACGTGACAAGTCACACGGCGTCACATTCCGGAATATCATAATGCTGGTGGCAGTACTCTTATGGCATTCTAACACTGTCACAACCTGCCTGTGTTCGTGAAAACACATTCTCACCTCTTACAATCCAGCAGTACCGAAACAAGTAAAGAAAATACAGCATGCATTGTGGAGAGAAGAGGAGGGAGAGACTTCATTTTCAAATCATCCATCGTGCCTCCACACGGATCATAAATCTACAGATCATGCGAGTAGAGGGGAAGGAGGGTGCCAAACACGTATCGTTAAAATGCTCCGAAACGGAAAGTGACAAAAAACAACGTCTACAGGCTCCAATAAGAGGATGAACGATAATGTTGTCTATACGCACTCAACTGTACACACGTAATGGAGACAAAAATACTGGGAAACGATTATTTACAATTACACGCAAATTGGGAAATAAAGCTACAAGACGCAGCCCTTACTGGATACTGCAATGAGAAGCCAAGAGATTTATTCGAGAGAAGAGAAATTATTGTAATGCTACACTAATGCTGGTTATGTAGTAGTGTGAGCAGTACGACGGGTAACCCACTGTAAACTGTTATGTACTTTTCTCCTTTAAAGAATACAAAGAGTGTCAGCCAACGCTCTCCGATTTCGATAAGAGCATTTTTCGGAAGGTTCATAAGCTTCATCAGTTTGTCCTTCTGGTAAGAGCAACGTGTGGATAAAGATGAGAATGGAGCATTAGTGGAATGGTACTGATAGGGCAGAACAGGAGTACTGGCAGCAAAATCCGTCTCAGTGTCACTTTGTCCACCACCAAACCTCACGTGGGATTTCTAGGGATCGAAACCAGGCCTCCGCGGTGACAGGCCGGCGACTAACCGTCTGAGTCACGGGACAGCTTTTATAACGACTACAGTTAACTTGTATTATCCATAAACACTCAGCTCGCATCGCGCAGTAAACTCTCTCCGTCTTGGTTATAAAAACGTCACTTAACGCTGTATAAGGAATTGATCGATGTTTGTTCTGAGATCCACATAAATACACTGTGTGGGCAGAGCATACAATTGCTGAATGTTAATCCTAGTGGTACATACAGTAACCACTGGGCTGTAAAGGGATTACGTCTCGGTTATAAAAACCAGTCAGTTAATGCTGTATAGGGAAATAATCGCTGTTTGTTCTCAGATCCACACAAAACACATCAATACACTGTGTGGACAGAACGTAGAATTGGTGAGTGTTAAACTGGCGGTACATATTATGACCACTGAGCCCTAACGTGGTAACGAACATGTGCTTAGCTACAGCCTGTTGCTGCATGAGCAAGTATGCCTGTACAGAACGAAACACAATATCTACATTCATTTTCATGTCACTACTTACATCATGTCGACATAAACCCTCGTCACACAAACACACTACACTACACACACAGACAAGTTAACCACAAAATGACAATCACAACAATGCTGCACGCGTGCGAACTACAGCTGCGCACCACGGCACAAGCAATGAATATCGCCACTAAACTGCGCGCTGTCTCTCTCTCACGGCCAGATATCCAGAGACTCGCCCGCCACTTTCACTGCTGAGGTTGGCAAGCGATCCGCGCAAGCGCGTGCCCGTGTCAGAGAGGATAAAGAAACAAAATGGAAACGAATTGCACATAGCAACCGCTGAGATCCTGATATGAGATGAATGCAGAATCCTGCAGTGACGCCGTCCCTTTTCCTAAAAGAGGCTAGGTGTCACTACAGTCGGTTCCCTCTGTGTTGACCGCCAACAATCTTGGACTCCACACTCCCTTAATTGCTACGCAATTGTTGAAACATTTTTGCTTCCTTGCAACACATTGCAGACAACTGCACAACTACAGCACATATTCCACATCGCCGTATTTCCCCTTTTCATATCTTGCGATATCACAACCAGGATTTTAATTTAAGGGCCTTTCAGGACAAGGGTGCACACAACCTGGGTGACTGAATTTCTGGACAGTGGCGCTCGATACTTGAGGTTTCTCATTGTGGAACTTATTCCATGTCACCCGTCTGGCGCATAGAAATTAGAGGTGGTGCCCAGATTTTTGACAATTTGTACACCCCAGATTTAATACATACCTATAGCAGATCTAAAGATTTCCTGCACGAGAATCCTTATGACTCCGCTAGCCACGTGCCAGTCACGCGATGGCTCGCCACTACACGCTAGATGTCGACATTGTCCTTTACCACCAGTTCGTACCCCGCAGAGAACTAACACATCGTTGTACTATATGCTCAAGCTCAACTGCGTCGTTGGCCTCAGCGCGTACCTTGCACAGAACATATTCTGTCTGTTGCATTGTAGACTTGATGATCCATGTTCGCCTGTTTCTTCGGCCTCAGTTCGTACCTCTAATCTATTGCAGGCCCGCTCAACACGTTATTTTACCCACAGAATGACATCTGAAGTGCGAAAGCGCGTTTTAACTTTTCCCCTTCTAAAGCCGAAATACATCGACGCAGCAATTTAAAAAAAACTTATAAGGTGTGTATTTACAGAGACGCAACTTGGGTTACTAATTAATTTAATCTAGAAGCGCTAAAAGAGCGAAACCCTAACCTATGTTTAAATTGTCTTTTTAATAAAGTTTTCCAATAATTATCCGTACGGTTTTATTGCATATGACATATTGACAAACATGCAGGTGAAATTGCGCGTACAGTTACAGCTATGCTTGTTCATTCTTCATCCTGTATACCGAATTTCATGTTGCCTGCATGCAGACCAAATATTGCAGAAGCTGACCGCACCACATAAGATGCCGAGCAACTGTATTGTACGCTCAACTGTATCTTCGGCCTCAACTGGAACCATTACGAGTCTCACTCACTCACTCTCACTGTCTTCGTCTAATGTACTTCATGTCTGCCTTGCGAGTTTGGGTGGAACGTCTCGTGCCAAGGTTTCGACAAGCATTACAGCTGTCAGTTTCATGGGGAAGTGGGTAAATGATCTGCAGTTTTCACAAGTCATCAATGTACAAGTTGGAGAAACTGACACTACATAGCCTTAGAAGTTGTTTGGATAAACCCTTCTTCTTTTTCACTCAGCTCTGTTTACAACATATTTTGTGCGATTTCCGTATTCAAAAATTCAGTTTATTTTGAATGCATCTGAGATCAAAGGCACATTCACCGCTTAGAGACTAAGGAAAACAAGTATAAAAGTACTTTTCTTTCCAACGCTCCCCGATTGCCGAAAGAGCACTATTTTTTTTAAGGTTCCCAGGCTTAGCCCGTTTGTCCTTCTGGTAAGAGCTGCATGTAGATGAAGATGAGTGTGGAGCGTCGTAGGACAGGGGAGAACAGGAGTACAGGGGGACAAACCTGTCACAGCGCCACTTTGTGCGCCACAAATCCCACATGGATTTACTGGGATCGAACCCGGGCCTCAGCTGTGACAGGAAGGCGACTGACTGCCTGAGCCTGAAGAGTGGCCTGTACTATACGTCATGATCCAGTCCGTACCGCGCAGTAAACACTCAGTCTCGGTTATAAAAACCAGTCAGTTAATGCTGTATATGGAAATAATCGCTGTTTGTTCTCAGATCCACACAAAACACATAAATACACTCTGTGGGCAGAACGTAGAATTTCTGAATGTTAAACTGGCTTTACATATAGTGACCAGTGGGTTTTAAAGGGTTAAATCTCAGTTATAAAAACCAGTCAGTTAATGCTGTATATGGAAATAATCGCTGTTTGTTCTCAGATCCACACAAAACACATAAATACACTGTGTGGGCAGAACGTAGAATTTCTGAATGTTAAATTGGCGGTACATATAGTTACCAGTGGGTTTTAAAGGGTTAAATCTCGGTTATAAAAACCAGTCAGTTAATGCTATATAGGGAAATAATCGCTGTTTGTTCTCAGATCCACACAAAACACATAAATACACTGTGTGGGCAGAACGTAGAATTGCTGAATGTTAAACTGGCGGTACATATAGTTACCAGTGGGTTTTAAAGGGTTAAATCTCTGTTATAAAAACCACACAGTTAATGCTGTATATGGAAATAATCGCTGTTTGTTCTCAGATCCACACAAAACACATAAATACACTGTGTGGGCAGAACGTAGAATTTCTGAATGTTAAACTGGCGGATGTTAAACTGGCGGTACATATAGTGACCACTGGGGTTTAAAGGTTTAATTACACGCAAAAGAATGACGCAGCGTCACATCCCAGAAGAACAGCAACCCATAGCGCAGAACTGTGGAAACCCCAAGACTCGCAACCCTCAACTCACCATCCTTCCTGACAACCTCACGGAGGTCAGGACCCCGTTGTTGGGAAACTCGGAACTTGGCTGCTACAAACTTCGTACGGGTCGCGGGGAATAATTCACTGTGAAAGTGAAGTGCCTGGAGACGCACTGGCAGTGACGTGCACGGCAAGGGCAGTGAGTTAAAGACGAGCTTACGGCTGGTACACGCGGCAAGTCCTCTAACTACAGCATGATCTGTGACTCACGTTGCACGCCGATCACACGATATTCTATTTCGTACGCGATATCCGTATAGCTGGTACGACTACCGGTACATTGACACACTCGGAACGTTTCATAACACTTACTGCTCTTGTCAGAGTTCGAACCCGGGTTGTAAGGATACCGAAAGCCTCAATTCGCCGTCATCAGCCACCAGATGGCACAGTGACGCAACAATTTGGGTGACCTCATCGCTGTTAACAGATGTTTACATCATTGTTGACCCACATTTAAGACCCATTCACGGCTTATTGTTGATGTCGTCGTCATAACAACCAAGAGTGTAACTCGTCAGTGGCGTGCAGCAAAGTTTTCAACCTTTGTTGCTTTTATTCACGGCTCATTCAGCGGCTCGCCATATTATTGACGTGTACACAATATCTGTGGCATATCATAGAGTTCTTATTAATACACTGGCCACGTGACGTCATATGACGAGATGTCAATGTTCACGCGCTACTCCACGGCCACTTTCATCTGTCTTTTCTTCATTGTTACAGCATATCACTCGTTACTTACATCTACAGTAGTGCTGTGATATGGCTGTGCTATGCTGAATGCTCAACTCTTTCTTCAGTCTCAGCTGTACCACATATTAAAGACTTATAGTTACATGAAATGTCGGTTCGCCAAAAGCTTGCGCCTACCAGACAGACAGCACACTAACTATAGTTACCATGACAACCGGGGCGTAAGAACGCTTACCCCGCAGTGAACACAGCCTGCCGAACAGAGTCGCCCTGACATCCATCGTGTTAATGCATTTACCTAACAGACAGCAGCAATGGGCACCACAATTCAACAATGGAATGGGACATTCACTCACTCACTCACTTACACCAAGGGCCTGAGAGACGGTACATGTCTAAAGGCTCTCTCAGTAACTGTCAGAAATTTCAGCAAATAATAAGTGGACAGACGGACAGACTAGAGGCTTCTCCTTTTACAGTTTGAAAAAATAACGCACAATTCCGTGGTAACCCATAGCATGATCGTGCCTCACTTGTTTGCCGCAGGTGCCCTCCATATAGTCCAAATTAGGAGATGCGAAGTCGCCCATCTGGTTGCGAGCCAAGGTCGGAGACTCGCTCGCTTTCGCTGTGTGTTCTGCGGGAGGGACAGTTCGTAGTTGCGGTATGTGCGGGAAGTGGGCGGCTCAGAGACGACGCCGATGAATGGCACGATGCTACAGTTTCTGGAATGTTCTCGGAGAGGCGTGCGGCGTGGAGACGCGTAAGGGTAACAGAATCGTTATGTGGTGAGAACACACCGTCAGATTTAGCCGCCATTATGCTTGGCGATTTCACAAAGTTGCGAAAAGCGACTGGTAACTTCGCCATGTCCGTCCGTCCGTCCGCATGAAACAACTCTGAAGCCGATGGATGGATTTGCGTGAAATTTTATACTCGGGGTGTTAGAGTGACACCCGTTGCGACAATCCATGATTTGTCAAAATCAGACAAATATGACCTACAGTCTACTTGATTGCTTTGGTTAATTTTGTTACCATGGTTGCCAGGGTTCCTTGGTTGCGATGTTACGCCACGCGCCATGACAGTTTACGTCACTTATGCGAGTCTAGTCCCTTCACAGAGCTATTCACAGCCTATTCAGCTGTTAACAATGTGTATCGCTATGCAACCCGAAGGTTCATTACCAGCAACACAAAATTTCAATCCAAGTCCCGCAAGACCCGGTTTCAGTGTTAGAAGACGCCCTGTGAGATATGCGGTGCACCAACCGGAACCTTGAGAGACGAGCCTGGGCCAGAATAGCTCAGTCAGTACAGTGACTACGCTATGGCTGGATGATCCGGTTCCTTCTACAAAACCACCAGAATGGCGGTGGGCCCCACAGACTCATATTTAACGCGCACCGGGGTGTGGAATGGTCTGAGCGTCATTTTGACCACTCACCACCATCTACGGCCGATGTTAGGAATGAGCGGAGCTACACCTCTGCTCCCACCATATGCCTTAATGGTACGCCGTAAGGTACCTTTCGTATTGTACCACCGCCCCTATGGGACCAGTTTGTCAGCTCTGTGAGGATGCGTGTGACCAGCACACTGCGCAACAAATGATGCCTGTATTGCAGGAAGTGTTGAGGTCTGTTCGCAAAAAAAGCGCATACAAACTATGAGGGAACCGCAAGAGCACATAGCATTGCACATCGAAGGACCAGTGCTGGCGACGGCACAGCCTGCCGCAGAAAGGGACGGCTCCGCACAATACATAAGAGTGTGGAGGTAAAGCTCCATATACTCTTACTTAACGCCAGTTCTTGTTGGGCGTAAGTGTTCAGCTTCACATCTCAGTCGCTTTACCCCGGGACGAAGAGTGATCGGCTCCCACTGGGTGGGCCCCAAGGCGGTATTGACGTTTCGGAGAAGAGATAAATAGTTTGCTCCTGCCGGGAATCGAACCCGAATGTCAAATCCGTAGTCGAGTCACTATGCCGACTGAGCTATCCTTCTTAGCAGGGCCATGTTAATTGGTGTGACTAGGAGGTCCGTTTGCAGGATCCAGGCTCGAGTCTGATGTTGGGAGGGCAGACAGAGAAACCTGCTGCATGACTGTATGGACAACCATCAGCGTACACCTTACAACATATTACACTTTCGAAGGCCACGCAAGAAACTGTAAGCACTTTTCTATCCGATGCTCCCCATTTCCAAAAAAACATTGCCTTTGGAAGGTTCCCAGGTTTCGCACGTTTGTTCTGGTACGAGCAACATGTAGATTAAGATGAGTGTGGAGCGTTGGTGGAATGGTACTGACAGGGGAGAACAGGAGTACTGGGAGAGAAACCTGTCACAGTGCCACCACGTCCACCGCAAATCTTCAATGAGTGGCGTGGGACCGAACACGGTACTTCGCGGTGACAGGCAGGCGACTGACCGCCTGAGCCATAATTGACTTGAATTATATATATACACATACATACATATATATATATATATATGTATATATATGTACACACACACGCACACACACACGAGGGGATGCTGATAAGTCCTTAGCCCGACCTACTTCCCGATGTCGTAGGACGGAATCGATAGCGTCGCTGGAAAGAGGGGGTCTGTTCATGTACCGAATTCCAAGTCTTTTCTTGTTACAGAGGCTAAAAGGAAGCATGTCAGGCGACGCGCGCGATTTCAACAACATGAAGACGCGAGCTGTAATCAAGTTTTTTTCTTTTTGCAAGGCAAGGCGCCGAAGGAAACTAACGCCATTCTGATAGAAATATTGGGGGAACATGCACCATCGTATGCCATTGTTAAAAACTTGTTGGCCCAGTTTAAACGTGCTGATTTTTCCACCTGTGATACGCCTCGTCCTGGACGACCCAAAACAGTGACCACCCCTGAGATTATTGAGGAAATTCACGAGCTAATCCTGGAAGACCGCCGGATTTGGGCTAAATCAATAGCTGAGTAACTGGACATCTCACGTGAGCGGGTTGGGTCCATCATTACTGAAGATTTGGACATGCGGAAGCTCTCCGCGAAGTGGGTCCCTAAATGCCTGAACGCGGATCAAAAACGTCAACGGTGCCAGTCGTCTGAGCAAATTTTGGAATTTTTTCGGCGCGATCCAAATGATTTCCTGTCGCGATTGGTGACCATGGACGAAACCTGGTTATATCACTATGACCCTGAGACAAAGCAACAATCAATGGAGTGGCGGCATAGCGGCTCACCCCGCCCCAAAAATTCCGAGTGCGGAAATCTGCTGGAAAATTTCTCGCCTGGGTTTTTGGGATCAAGACGGCATCATCCTCATTGATTATCTTCCAAAGGGCCAAACTATTAACGCGGAGTATTACTCGTCTCTGCTGGTGCAACTGAAGGACATTTTGAAGGAAAAACGCCGCTGGAAGGTCATCAAGTGGGTCTTGTTCTTGCAAGACAATGCACCTGCTCACCGGGCACTTGCAACCCAGAAGAAACTGACCTACCAGGGCTTCCAGTGTCTTGATCACCCAACCTATTCTCCGGATCTGGCCCCGTCGGACTGCCAACTGTTCCCTGGACTGAAAAAACAATTGGAAGGTCGCCATTTTTCGTCCGACGCGGAGGTCATTGCTGCCGCGGAGACCTGGTTGGACGGACAAGCTTCTGAAATTTTTTGAGTGGCTTGCAAAAGTTAGAGCAACGGGCTAAGAAGTGTATTGAACTTCGTGGGGAGTATGTTGAATACATCCCGAGTTTGGTCGCTGTAGCTTGTTTCCTTCCTGATCGGGCTAAGTACGTATCAGCACCCCCTCGCGCGCGCGAGGGGTTGCTGATATATATACAGTATATATATATATATATAAAGACCCAGTCCGTACCGCGCAGTATACACTCTCCGTCTCGGTTATAAAAACCAGTCAGTTAATGCTGTATAGGGAAATAATCGCTGTTTGTTCTCAGATCCACACAAAACACATAAATACACTGAGTGGACAGAACGTAGAATTGCTGAATGTTAAACTGGCGGTACATATAGTGACCACTGGGCTTTAGAGGGTTAATTATTAATAATCTTTCTTAACATTGTGCGGATGCTGTTGAACATGTACGAGTTTAGCGACAATCGGCGCAGAGAAGGCCGTCTTTTCTTATAGGGGTAAACAAAATAACATCTACATGTGTACTGTGAAACCGGATGACAAACTGAAAGTAGATAAGCGCGTCATGTGCTACGTCATCCGAAACCTTGCATACCGCTAGCACAAAATGCGCGCAAAGTCAATCCGTTTTCAGCCTGCTGCGTGTAGTCTCACGTGGCTGTGCACCAACCTCTATGTGCATGTCTTCCGTAACAGATGCCTGTTTTCAATTTCGAAGTCTTCCATCTTGTCTACGATGTCTGCTTATGTCGCAGTGCGTAGGCCTACATATGTTTGACTTTCGGCAAACACGTAGCAATCGCCGCCATCTTGTCAGCTACACAATTCAGCCTAAAATGGATAGATGTAATGGCGTTACGCATGCGCAGACGCAGAATATAATGTCGATATCAGAAGACGACATTGCATTAATTAATATGGATTAAATTGTGTATCAATCGCCATTGTTAGAAGAGGACAAGATAAGTGGACACAAGAAAGTAAGATTCAGAATGCAGTGCGCCAATATGGAGAGTCCAACTGCTGCGACATTCTAGTGGTGAAGATCGTTCTTACAAACGAGGCTACACAGGCCGAACAACTGCAACGTAACGTTACAGCACGCATAAACAATATCACCACCGGAAATTTATGTTGTGTAAAATGAGACATATCTTCAATTACACCAACTAAATGAAAACCTTTTACCTATTACATATCTATACCATGTCCCCTACATGTTTCGGCATATCTCACACCATCTTCACGGAGAAATTTATATGTTCCTTACTCATAACCACCTGCCTTTACCCAGCTACAGGGGTACTGATAAGTCCTTAGCCCGACCAGGAAGGAAACAAGCTAAATTCCTCTCATTTTATGGAACTTGGAGGTTCATTACCACATTCACAAGATTCCACCACCTGTCCCTAAAACTAAACTAAACACCGTGGCCTTAGTCCGCACGCGAACTATACCGACAGAGCGGTCGCCGCCGGTCGGCGAAGTTATTGCCAACTTTTGCGGATAGAGGGGTGTCACGTGGTCAGCGCAACGGGTCCCCACAGCCGTTAATCTCTGTTTTCTAGACCT
>Ga0123353_10009304_pt1 | contig 13537 bp, 9 predicted proteins | sample TergutLab28metaG_3_FD_92763 | JGI IMG/M metagenome (GOLD analysis project Ga0123353, IMG submission 92763) | Labiotermes labralis P3 segment gut microbial communities from Petit-Saut dam, French Guiana - Lab288 P3 | ecosystem: Host-associated > Arthropoda: Insects > Digestive system > Gut ... | reverse complement strand
GCCTGTCTAGCAAGCTGTATGACATTAGATCCAGAAGACCATAATGTTTAATATCCATTGTTGTAAAAAAAATTAAATCCCTTACATCAGGCCTGTCAATCAAGATTCAGTCCAAGGTCTTCCTTGTACAAACACTCTGTCATTCTAGCAATTCTCATTATGCACTTTCTGGCAGCCTTCCCAACATTTAACATGAGCCACGAACATAAGTAAAAACTAGGCTTTTACTAACCTTCTCAGTGCTCTGACTGATTTACAGCAATGAATGAATTTTATTGCCTTTTCTATACAAGCAGAACAAAAGATGTCAGAATACCATGCCGTGGACATAGAAGAGGCTAGGAGATGTGGTTTTCCGCATTGAACCATTTCATTAGAGTAATTTATTTATGTCCAGTTGCCTGTACTGTTGGGAAAGTATTATAACAGCTGGAGGCTGTGTGGACTTTAAAGTGGCTGAATATCTTCTGCCCAGCTAGGCTGTTGAAGTTGCTCATTCTATAAGCAGTTCCTTTACTCTTTGTGTCCATACACAAGAATCTTAACTTTAACCCCTAAAATTAATTAGCTTCAAACAAAGATGAAGAGTTTTGCTGACATCAGGTATTTCCTTTCTAAATTCATCACTTATACACGGACATTAGTATGACTTAAAATTGTGTTTCAAAGAGTTAGATGTTTTCTAAATATTTCATGTTGTTCAATTAATCTCATGCTTGATTCCAAAATTATTTCACTTGTGGCTAGATTACTATTAAAAATTTCCACTCTTGCTGTGGTAGTACTGACTGCACTGATGGCAGTGATGTGTTTGTTCTGTCAGATTGTCATGAAACATTGCAATCAGTTAATACATAAAATTGTCTACAGCTTAGAGAAATATTGTTGCTACTGTGAGCCTAGGCACTTTATTGGCTGCCTGCTAGAGGTTTACTATGTGACATGGTCTCTGAACTCCCATGTTTCAAAACTATGGAGAGGAACATGTTTGGGTATGTTGAGCATTGTTTGTAGGCGGATACAGTGAGATCCATTTTGCTCATGCACGCGGCATATGCACACTACTTGTCCCATATTGTGCTTGTAGTCTTTAGTACATGCATATGTGAAGTGCATGAGAAACACATTGATTCATAACTGAAATGTTTTGAAGGAAGTATGAGATAAGCTACTTTGTGATAGAACCTGCATTGCAGTTTGTGAGCACAGTGTCTGTAAGTAATAGTTGACAGTAGTTTTCTAAACACAACTCTTCCTGGCAGAAGAATGTAGTAATGGATTATCTTGTCAAATTCAACAAATCATGTTCAGCACAGTGTTTTGATCTGCTGAACACTTTACAAGTCATAACCTAAAAATCAAAAAGCATAGTCTTGAGATAGGCTTTTGACCCTTATTGGCTGAATGGGATGCCCATGTGTTGTTAAATATAAGTCTTCCTGGATGAAAGGGAAATTACTGTCTTATACAGGTGCAGGCATGAGCATTTGAAATGAAATAACTCCAGCCTTCAGCAGCTGCACTGGGATTTAAGGCCTGGATGATAAAGGCTAAGCACATTCAAACATTGTACTTAATTAATTAAGCACTATGGCAGGAGTAACTTATCATATTGGAATTAAGCTCTTAGGCTTTCGTAACCTCCAGCAACAAAGGGAGGGTGAATGGTTAGCTACATGCTCTGAATGCTGTACCTAGAGGGAGAGAGCTCCAGATACCATTGGACAAGAGGCTGCATGGGTCCCAGAGTGGGGTTGGACACACTGATGAAGAGAAAAATTTGCACTCCTGCCATTTTTCTGGTCATGTAGCTCAAGGCCTAGTCCTTGTTCTGACTGAGCTGCTGGGCTCGCTTAATGAGTGATTCTGTGTAGCTGTCTCCATATAAAGTTAGTTGGTATTAGTAGTAGGCATACTGTTGCTTTTTCTCTTCTTCTTTTCCTCTTTCCTTCTCCATTGCCCACTCTAGGTAGTTCTGCCGTTGTGTGCCATGCTGTCGAGTAGTTAGATGCTAGTTGCTGATGCAGAGAACTACAGCAATGACGATGATCATGATCATGATGCATTCCACTGGAGGTTGCACAGTCATGTGAAATGAGTAGCTGGGAAACAGTCCACACAAAATTGTTCTAGAATATCACCATCTTCCTCAGATTCAACATGGCCTAAGATTCACCCATCTCTTGCTTTATAGATTGTAATCTGTTCCAAAAACTGCCCATAAGGTGAAAATCGTAGTGCAAGAAACCTGTTTCCATTAATCTACATGCAGCCGTATGAGTGCAAATGTACTGACTTATGTGCCTCCTTGACCCATTTTACCAGTAATCAGAGACAGGCTATAAAATTGATCTCAGGCCCTGGTTCTACTCTTAAGACTAGGCTACTGTCCTTTACAAGGATACAGTCGAGGGTAGTTACTGGCTTGCTTACTGGACATAACACCCTGAGAAGACATCTCTACATAATGGGGCTGATTGACAGTCCCCGTGTATCGGAGGTGTGGAACAGAGGAGGATACCTCAGCTCACGTTTTGTGCGAGTGTGAAGCCTTGGTGACACTCGGGTACACCTATTTGTGTTCCTTTTTTCTTGGACCCTGCGGATGTTATAAACTAAGTCTAAGGGCAGTCTGGAATTTTATTGAAGGAACAGTGCTCCCATGACTTGGACAGCAGTTTAAGAGACAAAGGGCCTGTCAAAAAGCATATGTGCATTGGGACCAAAAGGGCACAAATGCATTTACTATTCTATTCTGACTTGCTTTACAGACCATTTGTCTATAAAAGTAAAGAAGGGTACAAATCATCCTGCAGGAGAAAAAAATCTGTAGAGTGAAGGATGTTTATATTTAGCTCTGATGTTCTTGTTCTTAGGTTTGATGCTTAGGATGGTTAAGTGTAATGGACAGCAGGTGAGATTGTCAACTTGGGATCAATCACTGAAAATGAGTATTTAGTGAAGCAAACTGTAAACTGAGAAAAATTAAATGGGGACATCACTGTATAAGAAGGGCTTTATAGCATTTGTAGCTTCAGATGGTCATAAAATGAAGAGATTTACCTCAGAAGGATTTACAGAGGATTGACTTTGCAAACTGGTTCATTACCAGAAATTTTGGCAACTTAGTATTTTATTAGTAATACTGAAATTCTGTTTCTTGAGTATTTACAGTGCTCAGTGTGGGATTTACAGGTAGTGATATATGTACTGGTAGCATACTTAGGCAGTTTACAGTCATTTCTTACTCAAATTTTGTATGCTGCTTAATGAAGGAAATAAGAGCTGAGAACTTACTCTGTACATTTAGTCTTTCTAGGTGAATTGACCCAGGATTCAAATATAGTAGTGTTTATTCTTACGTAATTATAAATATTTAAACTGCTAACTGGTTTATACAACGAACATGTTGTGGATTTATATGTATTTCTGTTACAACTGTGAACATGGCATCATACCCATTTTGTTCTGTGCTAGAAATACAGGTCTTTTCAGGCTATACTTCTTGGACAGTCTAAAGATGAAATTGAACAGACAGCCTGCTAATTGGATAGTAACTGCCCGTTATGGAACACCATGACTATTGAATCATTGTTGTGACAAAATTTTTACCTTCATTCAAGTCATTTAAATTCAGTTCACATCAACAATGTATTGTCCTAATGTTCATTTTAATATTGTACTGTATGTAGTCTGAGATTTTCCACACGGTTTTCTTCTAATTCATTCTCTTCCTGTTAATCAAATCTCTTAATTCAAATGCTGTAACACTGCTATATGAACATTCCAAAATAATTGTAATAAACATAATTGTATTTCACTCTTAATGTTATGTGAACAACATATGTTCATGTACAACATGTGTTGTTTTTTATGACAGAGTATTTACTTTATTGTGGACTCTGCAGTGCAGGTATTGTTAAAGTGCTTGTGATCAGCTGTTTAACACCTGTACCTTTACCATGTATAATTATGGGACCATTGCAAGCGAGAGTCCTGATGTTTAAAAGCGTAATGACAGTATGAAAGTTGAGTGCAGATTTGTCACTGTGTTATCACATGCCTATGTTCCTTGGACATTAGAATTTAGTTTTACTTAATGTTAAGTGTAAGAATGTATTGCAGTTATACCACATACATAAAGAAATGAGAGACAGTACAGATGTATTTCTTCAGAAGGGACATTCTGAACAGCTATAGATATTAGAACAAATTTAAATATGTGAGATTGTCAGGCAAGTGGAAAACTGAATCTTTATCTGGATCATGACATATTTGTAGCATACTTCTCACATCTTGTATCTGTCAAGCATTAAAAAAAGATGTGAATTTTTTCCAATGAAGAAATCCTCATAAAAAATACTGCCATTATCAGTTGCAACACTGGACAGGATGAAGGCTGTGTCTTGGATGAAAATGTTTCCCGTCAGTGTTGAGTGTATTTCCCATTCTGATTTTCTCTGGCTATGTCCAGATTCTTTTCTCCTCTCTTATCCATGTGGAGTATCATAAACATCTTGTGGATGTTGTGACTACAACATAACAGTGGTGAATTTCAGATGAGTGTTTATATTGAGTATTTGTTTTGTTGTGGTCACTATTTACAGAATGGCCATATAAAAAAGGAGTGATGGAGAATATAATAGATGCACATTATTTTGTGTTGCCATCTCAAGGGAATGTTTATTCACTGACCAAACTTTGTGTGTCAAATGGCGCAAACAAGATTCTTGCTGCGTCTCTTCGCCGTAAAGTTTTCTCATTTGAATATTCCGGGGATTCTGATGGATTCTTGAAACCGACAGTGAAAGAAGTGTTATTCACTTACATTCCAAGTAAGTAAATACCTACTGATGGTTATTCGCTTGGTTAAATTTATGAGCCATCAGTGGCTTTATAATCAGTGCCGGAAAAGTAAAAGCTCTTCATTCTCCGGAAAAATTTTTATGGGAAAATTTTTGGAAATCATTTCTGGGTGGTCACAAATCCAGTCAGAAATTATGGAAGATAAGACAGTTCATTTGAATACGCAGTCCTTATTTTGGTGCTATATGTTAAATAGTAAAACAAGTTAAATATGTATCAGGCAACAGCAACTAAAGGTGCCATACTGAACTCTGTAGTAAGTTTTTATTGGTTCTGCTATGTATGGGTTTAAAAAAATACAGTCATTTAACTTTCTATCTTGAGTGATTCTTTTGAATGCAAGAGGCAATTCCTGAAATGCTTTCTAATATTTTCCATAAAAATTTCCCATCCTCATCACTAAACTGCTTTTTTACTGCATACGTATATAAACCTTTTTCTTTAACAGACTTGTTCTCTTTCAGATGGAACAGAAATTATTTCAATTGATGCATTTACTAGGTCTCAGTCAAGTGATGACTTTGTCATAGGAATCACAATTATAAAGGTGTGTTCACAGAATTAACATTGATTAATCTTACAAAACATTTTGCAGTCATGCATTGTGGAAATTGATCCACTGATAACAGAAGTTGGTTTGGACACACATACTCTATGATTTTCAGCGTGTTAGCAACATTGCATATTGCAGTATGTGTATCTTACACCCAAGATGTGTTCAGTAATTAAAACCAATTTTCTCATCGGATACAAATAGGTGTTTTTAATTCCCACATTATGTTTGGGTTACAGGTAGATTTTAAGTCAGGAGTAAGTATTAATACAGACAAAAATGCAATATTTGGCCAACTGGACCACCTGTAGGCACTCTTAAAAATGGTAATGGAATGTGTGACCAGTAAGAATGATGACAGTGAGTGAAAATAGTGTGGGATGAATTAAGTTGAACTTCAGCACTGGGATCAAATTTTCTGGTACTATGTAATACAAAAGTATATAAGTCTTGAAGAAATAGGTTGCAAGACTGTGGACTGGGTAAGTGAGACGGTAGAGTCCAGTGGGAGTCTGCTTTGCACACAATAAGTAACATTGAGTATCAAAAAGTGGGAATTTCTTGACTTGCTGAAGGACTCTTAGCTTTTCAAAGAGTGAATGAATGAGTAATCCTGTTACGTCTTGGGAGCATGGAGAATATTCAGTTTGGGGAATTATGTAAGTAGTGTGAAGTCAGAAGGTACAGGAATATTGCATCATGGTACTAACACATCATTTAGTTGCCATACCATCACTATGCCTAGACACACACTTATATACAGTGATTTAAGTGAAGGCATACAGTATGTTATTTGGAATCATTTACCTAATGGACTTTGTCAATAACATCATGTTACAAATAGCAGCAGAAAATAAAAAAGGTTTTAAGGACCAATCCTTTTCTGAAAATGTGTTGTATTATCATTATTTTTAACCAAATGATGGATAGTCCCTGTGAAATAAATGTTCCCAAATGTGACATACCACTTTCAGAATCATACAGAATTGTGATATGTTATCAGTCAAGTGAGGTGAGTGTTATTGAAGTTAGGAAGCAGGTAACAAACAGGTGTATATTTAATACACTTATCGGTAAGTTCGTATATTTCTGTAAGCCCTGATCAGTAAGCTGTGGGGACACGCTGCTTATAATTTCTTCTTTTCCCTACTTCAGTCCAGTGAACACAACACACCGTCATACCTGAATATATACTCTGAGTGGGAACCCAGTTCCGAAATTAATTTGGACAGTGTTGCTCAGAACTGTTTGACGATCCAGCTGGATTTTATTCCATACCAGCTGTACCACACTGAAATGTATACCAGTGCAGACAATTTCAATAAAGAGGTAATTCACAACTTGAAATGTGTATATTACTGTGGTATCCCGCAAACTTTGAAGGATTCACGTTATCATTCCATTTTCTTTGTAGTCATAATTTTCAATCATGTTGAATTTAGCATGCACATTTCATGTGAATAATCCTGGAACTTAAATAGAGTTATGTAAAAAGAAATTTACAGAGAGGTGAAATGTGCTGCATGTGTTTACGCATTTCCCTCCATATAAATCACCTCAGTTTAGACATTCCATCCACTTTGCCATCTTTGGCAATTTCTTTGAGAATGTGGAGAGTAGTTAATGTTTTTTGACATACCTGAATGCAGGTATAGAGTATACAGTAGAATTCCTTTAATCTGATGTTGATACTCTGGAAATCCTAATAATTCACCAGTTGCATAAGGTATTAAAGTACCTATAAGCATATGTATGCATATGTACTGAATGATAATGAGGCATCTGTCTGATCCTGTGGATGCTGGATTAAAGAAATTCTGCTGTGTATATATATATTATTCATTTATCAGTTTAGTGTGGTGAAATGTATGAAATTCCAATATATCTAAAACTAATTCCACTTATGTGATGACAAGGATACGCAATTGTTGTGTACAGTATATTATATTTACTGAACATTTTGTATGGGCATTAGGCTGTCAAAGATACTTCCTCATCATTAAAGCAGGTTGTTTCACTGCTGTTAGGACACATGCCTATCCTGAAGCATATTTTTTCATCCACTTCATTTGTTTCTTTAAAATAGCTTTTAGTTTTCCCCATAAACACAAAAATATGTGCAAGTGTTAAAACATATTAAAACACCAGGTGGTATGGCTATTGTCTGGGAGTGATGAGAAAATTCACATGTTCCGAGAAGACCAAGCAAATCATTGCTACAGTGAGGTGAATGTTGCCGATTACTTCCCTGAACTAGTTGAACCCCCCAGCATCATCTTATGGATGGACATCTATCACTGCAAGAACGAAACACGGTATGAAATTTATCTTCCCATGAGAGGCGCATGGATTTATTCCAAACTCAAGAAATACCTATGTGTCCAGTCCTATTTCATGCATGGCACATGAAATGAAGATGATTTTCCTTTATGTTTATTAGGAATGATACCTAAATAGTGAGATCCACGGCACTATGAAATTGGTAATGACCTGTTGAGTTTTATAGTTTAGTTATCTATATAAGTTTCAGTTACTAAGTATGTATTTCCAGTAGACAGCAGTAGTTTTTACTCTGGTCAAGGCTAAGAAACAATTGCAATGTAGAGTATTTTATGCCATGCTTCATATAGAGAACATGTAACACTTAAAAAGTGAATTTGTTGAAAATCTTGTGTATGTGACTGATATTAATCTCATGAATTTTGTGCAACAGATTATAAACAAAAGCAGCATCATTTAAATTGTCAGTATTAAAAGTATTTTCACTGATGTCATGTAGTAATAGGATAATTCTGAAACAATGAAAATGTTTTCTACATCTCTCTTGCTGAAAGAAATGAAAAAATTACTGTGAATAAAATCAAAACTACCAGGATACCTAAGTTCCACCTTTTAATGAAAACTGATATTTCAAGTTAAAGGACTTGCTTTTCTTTTTACCTGTAGTCGTGTGTCAGCATATGGCTGTGAATGTGGATATGTGAAGTTAGCAATTGTGGATCTGACCAAGAAAGAAGTAGTGTCATGTTGGTCAGCTCGTTTTGGAGGTCCAGTATCTACTGTTCGTCTCTTCACTGAAGAATCTAGTTTAGAACCACCAAGTTTTCTTAACGTCCCACAACAGGAAAAAAAAGAAGAAATGGCTGTCCATCTATTAGTCTCCAATACCTTGCAACCGTCTGTTGTCTATATGTAAGTTCCTTGTTAAAAGGTACATTTAAAGAGTTTGTTCTACCCGAAAAAAGCAAATCGGATGACAATTCAACATATCCTAGAGTCATATTATTTTTCTCATTTTAATGGCTGTCATGGAAATCTTTCATAACAATATCTGACACTGATGATTTGATTAGAGGTCCTAAATATCTATCACAAGTACTGGGTAACATCTTGGTATTTCATTTTCTTCTATCAGTGTACAGATATTTTTCTCAAATACAACCAATTATGGACTGTACATCCTTTAGGAAGTTAAGTGATTTAAAATTAAAAGCATAATTCCTGGCATCTGAGGTTCTGGAGCAGGGGTAGTGTTGTTAAAACCTTTCACTGTTCAAGAGAAGTCTAATATAGATTCCAAGTGCACTGTTAATGACAGTCATTTGTAAAGGCAACAACAAACCAGATTTGTTTACTTTGATGACATTCACTTACTGTTATGAAGTGATGATGTCTAAGTTCCTGTTTCAGGGTCAAGAAATTGATTTATTTAACTGTGTTGCTGGTTGATAACCCGAACAAGAAGCTACTTTGTGTTGTTTGGCAGGAATGTGCTGCAGCAGGGTTTGCGGAATTGTTCCATCTTACCAGACAGTGAACTTTATGATGCAGTTCTTTGCTCAGCTATTGCAGATGTGAACATGGATGGAAGACATGAAATTGTACTGGGAACATATAGTCAGGTAAGACGGAGTATTCCAAGTTCCAAAACGGCATTAAAATAAGAGTAAAATGTAACATTGTCTATGTCCATGCCATGAAGGCATACTGGAGGACTAGAAGCAGAGCTCCACTCAAATCATATCAGTATCAGATAGAGATGAGCGGTTAACTTCAAGCCCCCAGCTGCTTTAACTTCACCAAAGAATGCCAGCACCTACAGCCAGTCTGGCCAATTTTGAGAGAAAAAATTTCTTGCCATTGCCAGGATGTGAACCCTGGATCATCCAGCCTGTAGCCTAGTCACTGCATGAACAACAATGTCCAGGCCTCATTAGAACAGAAGTTGTAAGAAGAATTTTTGTTAGCTATTTCCCTTCATATTCTTCTGTATGTACAGAAGCCAGATGGTCTCTTATGTAACATTTCATCTAGTAGAGCTTTCCAGTACCTGCAAGTTGTTGAACTAATGTGCTGCTGTTCACATGATTAAGATGAGTTGGAGTGGAAAAACTGACTTTTAAGTTACATGTTTCAAGTAGGTGTGATTATTTTTTTAAACATTACATTTTATATCGAGTGTGCTTAATTATTTTTGTACTGCTTGTGTTTAGGGAAGAAACAGTAACCCTGTCCCAGTTCCCAAGGTTCCTAGTCTTACCAGCTGCAGAGTTTATCAGTTAGATAAATCCTGTGGTTGGCAAAGGATTTTTATATATAAATTTGATTCATTTTCATGCATTGGATATACATTGTAGTGTTCTTGAATAAAGGATTAAGTAACACCCACATCCCATGACTTGAAGATCTGAGAGTCATCAAAAAGTAAAGGGTGATGAAATTTTGATATCTAGGTTGATGGAGACTGTTTGAGGTTTGCATTTTTTTAACACAAATTCTTTTGCTTAAGAATGATGGAAAGAAAGAATTAACCCATATTCTTGGTTCATTCTGGTAATAAATATATGTATATGAAACATTTATGTTCAACAGCACACCCTTTTTCATATTACCCCATGACTGACAAATTTAGAGTACTGGATGACTTTTATTAGCTGAAATTTGTAACAAAGATCAACTTTTGTAATTAATTTATATGGCTAGCTTCTCTGTTAAGATGGAAGTACAGTGGGGTATGCTACAACGAACAGTTTTTATCAATAAAATCAGGACGCTACAATGAACACAGATGCTACAATGAGTGTGGAGGAATAGTATCGGCTGCCGTAACATGCACGTGCGTGTTGTGTGTCGGGCCTTCCTGCTTTGATTAGAGCATCAGTCTTCACGTTTGTTATCGTTTATGAGGTTCAGTTATCTGCTTATTTGTGCCTTTAGTGGTGAAAATATATTTTTTAAAATTATTCTGCTATATAATTTTAGCCATGGGCTGGCAAAATAGAGTGAGAGAGCTAATTAACTTAGACATTAAGAAAGAAATAATTTCCAAGCAAGAAAGTGGAAAAAGTGTAGGAAATGTAAGTGCTGAATGTGGTGTGGCTAAATCAACGATCAGTACAATTTTAAAAAGCAACAAATAATGCACAGGTCATGAAGGGAGTCTCTAGGTTAAGCAGTTCACGTTGTAATATCATGGAACAGATGGAAATTCTTCTATTAGTGTGGATTAATGGAAAACAAATGGCAGGTGATGATGTCAGTGGGGCGACTGTTTGTGAAAAGGCCGAACGATTGTTTGAGGAACTTGGTGCTAAGGCTCCTAGTACAGGTACTGGTCCTGTGAAGGAGTTTTTTGGCACCAAGGGGTGGTTTACTGGGTTTAGGAAAAGGACTAGATTACACAGTGTTATCAGGCATGGTGAGGCTGCTGGTGGAGATAGGGACAAATGCTCTCCAACTGATGAACCTCCCACAGGACAGTCACCCACCCTCCTTCCACCTCTGTGTGATTTTTTATGATTTTTATTAGGGAAGGTTTGTTCATAGTTTTCACTATGGAAAGATTGTTTATGCTCATCAGATTTACACGTACAGTGTATAGAAGTTAAATAAATTAATTTTATGTTATTTTTACACATATTTTTGATATTGTATTATATTTTTCCTGTTTAAATGGTTGTGTTGGATGGTAACTTTGTTCTAGGCTGTGGGCCTGGAAAGGATTACCCCTAAATACATATATTTCAATGTATGCTAGAACAAACAGGTGCATAATTGGTTCTAGAACTAATTACGTTCATTCTAGCATACTCCACTGTACTTCCAGGAAAATGAGCATTGAAAGTTCATCTTAACAACTTACGTGCTTCATGCTGTATGATTTTATGTCTACAGGATGTGCTGGTGTACAAGTACCAGGAATGTGATGCAGACAAATCAGGAACATGGTTACTCCTGAGTCAGCGTAGTTTTGCCAATCCAATCCATTCCATACTCTATCTAGATGTAACAGGTGATGGTGTGAAAGAGTTTGTGATCCTAACACTGCGAGGCGTACATATCATGCAGGTAATCTCAGTGTTAAAATGGGGTCTTCATGTTGGTAAAGATTCATATTGTGTTCTTCTCTTTTGTCACCATGTAGTCTGACAGGTGGTACCGACATTTCAGAGGATCATATTGCCACCGTATCCTGAAGATGGAGACAGTGTATTCCTCCAAAGTGTTGGTATCAACCCACGAGACTATCCAAATATGAAGAGTTCATTGTTGTTACTACTTAAGGTAGTTCCATTTATTGATTTCAAACATTTATGCCCTACACAGTATACAATTTAAATGTACGCGTATATACAGATTATTCCACAGTATTACTAGCTGGAAGTTGCGACTGGAATTTTTTAAATGAAAATTAAGGACAGAACACGAATAGGAGGAATACTTCATGTGTGTACATGCATGTGTGCATGCGTTTAACTGCCTGGGCTACATAAAGAAATATGCCGATAGTGGGACTCGAACCAACATAGTTTGTTTCTGAAGGCTACTGCTAGCACGTGTTCAACTGTTTGGGCTACATAAAGAAATATGCCGATAGTGGGATGCCTGCTGACTGTAAGAACGGAATGGTCCGGTCGCTTCAGCCATCCCTAGCAGCACAGCTAGCTAGCCTCACGCCTGGGAAAGTTAATGAAGTTCAATTAATGTTTTAATTTCAAATTAAGCAAATGTATTGTTGTCTTCAGTTAATATATACGTGGTGTGACTGATTGTAATGAATGGAAGACAGAGAAACGCCATGAATGCACAAATATGGGGAAAGTAAAACGACTCAAATTATGATGGCAACTGTACGTCACGTGACTGCCTGAGCAGGACCTAGAAAATTTCAGGCCGATGGAATTTTGTTCGACTGAGTGTGCAAATTATAGTTTTCGAAAATTATTTGACCTTATATGGATAGTTTCTTACACTTTTCTGTCACAAAAATGTAAGTTTACTGAAAGTGCGAGATTCAACAGGTCTGAAGTTCTGACAGTGGTGATGTGGAAGATTTCAGACTTCTTGCACGATACTATGCTGTTAGGTAAGTAGTTCCTGACATTCTGAAGGTCATATAGGACTTCAGAATGTTAGAACTACTCACATGGTGACACAGTATCACACCCACTTGGCTCTTTAGTGCCAGGTATGTTTATGTATGGTGGTTCCAAGTTTTACTGCAAACTTTGTAATAATATGAGGAGTATACAGGGCTTGTCATTGTAGAGTTATACACCTGACAGAACAGTTTCGTGTTTTACTATTAACAAGTGGGCACCTGTGTACAAGATTTGAACTTGTTATAGTAGTGACTGCAAAGATTATTGTCATCTTAGATATGGTGTTGTTTAGTTTGGTAGATAGGTAACAATGTTTTAGAGGAATTCTTCTACTCTACAGGGTGGAGGCAGCAGGTCCTGCAAACCTTGGTACATATTGTTGGTATTATGGAAGAAGTCATTAACCCTTCAGAGTGGGAGCATTTAAACCCCAGTTCACACTGTGATGTGGGAAGGTTTTTCTATGGGGCATTTAAATTTTGAGCTAAATTGTGCAGGAGTCTATTCAAAATAATGTAGTCTTGTTAATAGTGGTTGGATTTCGATGAAACTTGAAACAATATTTGGGAATGTCTAAGCTTTTCAAATATCCAATCAAATCTTACTTTAAAAGTTTAACTTGGTGTGAAATGCCTTGAAACTTTCTTCAACACATAGGGCTGCTTCACATTCGGGGCACCAAAACACTGTCTCCTTCCTTCTATTGTTTTTGTAACACACTACACACCTCTTTGTT
>Ga0123353_10009303_pt1 | contig 13538 bp, 7 predicted proteins | sample TergutLab28metaG_3_FD_92763 | JGI IMG/M metagenome (GOLD analysis project Ga0123353, IMG submission 92763) | Labiotermes labralis P3 segment gut microbial communities from Petit-Saut dam, French Guiana - Lab288 P3 | ecosystem: Host-associated > Arthropoda: Insects > Digestive system > Gut ... | reverse complement strand
CTCGCCCTCGCCGGGCTTGCCCTTCCCACCCGCCGCCGGGGCGCCCGCCGCCAACTGCTGCGGCCCCCCGCCCTGCGCCGGCTCCGGCATCACCCCGGTGCCCGCCCCGGGTCCGGGCGCGGCCAGCAGACCGACGGTGTTCCGGTCGGCCGGCTCCTCGCGGAGCGGGATGGAGTCGACGTCCAGCAGGCGGGCGGTGTGCCGGGCCAGCCGGTCGAGGAGGTCCGCGGGAAGCCAGGCCGTGCCGCCGTCGGGGGCGGGCGCGACCGCGGCGTCGTCCAGCAGGTCCGCCACGGCGGGGCGTTCGTCGACGTCCTTGGTGAGGCAGCGGGCGACCAGGGCGCGCAGCGCCGGATCGGCGATCCCGTCGAGGTCCGGATCACCCTCGACCGTGCGGTAGTTGATGGCGTGCTGGTTCGTCGCGCCCTGCCCGAAGGCCAGCTTGCCGGTGGCCGCGTAGGTCAGCACGCAGCCGACCGCGAACACATCGCTGCCCGGCCCGAGTTCACCGCCCAGGACCTGCTCGGGCGACATGAAGCCGGGCGACCCGATGACCATGCCGGTGCTGGTCAGCAGCGATTCGACCGAGGGCTCCAGGGCGCGGGCGATGCCGAAGTCGATGACCTTCGCGCCCTCGGCGGTCAGCATCACGTTCGACGGCTTGAGGTCGCGGTGGACGATTCCCGTGGCGTGGATGTCGGCCAGCGCCCGCAGCAGGAAGCCGGCGAGCGCGCGCACCGTGGTCGTGGGCAGCGGCCCGTGCTCGCGCACCACCTGCTCCAGGGACAGCCCGGGGACGTACCCCGTCGCGACCCAGGGGCGGACGTCGTCGGGTCCCGCGTCCAGGACGGGCGCGGTGTACCGCGCGCCCACCTTCCTGGCCGCGCTGATCTCCCGCCGGAACCGCTCGCGGAACTGTGTGTCGGACACCAGCTCCTCGTGCACGACCTTCACGGCGACCGTGCGCCCGCCCTCGGTCCTGGCCAGGTACACCCGGCCCATGCCGCCGGCGCCGAGCCGGCCGAGCAACTGGTAGGGCCCCACCCGGGCGGGATCGTTGGCCGTCAGCGGCCGGATGCCGCCCCCTTCGACGTCGTCGGCCGAGCTGGTCATCGTGAGGTGAACTCCCGCGGAGTGAGGCGTGGATGAGGTGCCTGACAGAGGTCAGGACGCATGGGGCGGCTGGTGCGGTTCTGCCGAGCGGGACGAGATTACCGGTCGCGGCGCAGTTCGGCGGCCCAGGAGGGGGTTCCGTGTGGCTCCGGGAGGGGTCCCGTGAAGGTGGCGCGATGCTCGGGACACCGTGTCCGTCCGTCACATGATGGGGTGAGCTCCTTGCCGTTGAGCAGGGTCGTGCTGATCGTCTGCGCGCTGGCGCTGATGCTGGTGAACGTCACGATGAGCGAGGGAGTGCGCCGCGACTGGCTGGAGATCGTCCTCGGCGGCGCCCTCGTCGTTGTCGGGGTCACCGACCTGGTGCGGCGTGCCCGCGGCCGCAGGACCGCGGACGCCGCCGGCCGGCGCCCGCCGCGCCACGACTGACCGGATCGCCGGCGGCGCCCGCCATCGCCCTGAACGCGCCGGCCCGGCCCGGCCGTCGGCCCACAGCGTTGACGGCGCGCCGCCGCCCCTCCCCGGCGTGCGGTGGGGGGAGGGGCGGCGGTCACCGGCGGACCGCCGGCCAGTGATTCAGGCGGTCAGGACGGCAGGGTCCACTTCTGGGCGGCACTGCCGTTGCACGTGTACAGCTGGAGCTGGGTGCCGGCCGTCGTCGAGGAGTTGGGGTCGTCCAGGCACAACCCCGAGTGCCGGTTGACGAGTTGACCGGAGGACGTGGCCTGCCACTGCTGGGCGCCGGTGCCGTTGCACGTCCACAGCTGGACGAGCGTCCCGTTGGTGGTACCGGACTTGGCCGCGTCCAGGCACTTGCCGACGGCGCGCAGGGTCCCGTCCGGCGACACGGTCCACTTCTGCGCGTCGCTGGTGTTGCAGCCCCAGATCTGCACGGGGTTGCCGTCCGTGGTCGCGTTCGAGGCGTCGTCCAGGCACAGCGACGACGACACGCCCGCCACGACCGCGCCCGACCGTGTCGCCGCGGCCGGCAGCGTCCAGTTCTGCGCGGCACTGCCGTTGCAGGTGTACAGCTGGAGCTGGGTCCGCTCGGCCGTGGCCGCGTTCGGGTCGTCCAGGCACAGCGAGGACTGCGGGTTGCTCAGCGAGCCGTTGGCACCCGGCTGCCACTGCTGGGCGCCGGTGCCGTTGCACGTCCACAGCTGGACGAGCGTGCCGTTGGAGGTGCCCGAGTCGGCCGCGTCCAGGCACTTGCCCAGCGTGCGGACGGTGCCGTCGGCGGCGATCGTCCAGTCCTGCGCGGCCGTCCCGTCGCAGCCGTAGATCTGGACGTGGCTGCCGTCGCTGGTCGAGGAGTCCGCGTCGTCCACGCACAGGCTCGCCGAGACGCCCGAGGTGACCGGGCCGGTGCGCGGCGCCGGTGGGGCGACCGTGTCACCGCCGTACGACGGCGGGGCCGCCGAAGTGCCCGACGCCCAGGAGGTGTTGGCGCTGGTGCCCAGCGAGAAGCTCAGCGTGCCGCCCGCGGTGAGCGAACCGGCCGGCGCGTAGGCGTTGTTCCAGGCCGCGCCGTTCCACGTCGCCGACTGCACGTACGGGGCGTTGTCCGCGGCGCCGTTGCCGTTGACGGTGAGCGTCTTCCCGGAGGGGAGGGTGACCACGGCCTGGGTGAACACCGGGGAACCCAGGGCCAGATCGGAGGTGCCGGGCGTCTCGGGGAACATCCCGAGCGCCGACCACACGTACCAGGCGCTCATCGCGCCCAGGTCGTCGTTGCCGTCGGCCAGGCCGTCCGGCGCGTTGCGCCAGATCTGGTCCTGGACCGCCCGCACGGTCGCCTGGGTCTTGTAGGGCGCGCCCGTGTAGTCGTACTCCCACGGCAGTTCGATGCTCGGCTCGTTGCCGACCCACGCGTAGCCCTTGTCGCCGGTGAAGCTGCGCAGCACCGTGTCGAGGTAGTGGTTCATCGCCGTGTTGCCGCCCTTGGCCTGCGCCAGCCCGGCCAGGTCGAACGGCACCATGCCGGTGTAGATGAAGGAGTCGCCCTCGACCATGTCGTTCCCGCTGGTCGGGTCGAACCCGCCGGCCCAGCTGCCGTCGGCGTTGCGCGACTGCAGCAGCCCCGACGCGGGGTTGACGACGTTGCGCCAGTCCTGCGCGCGGTCGAGGTACGCGGTGTGGTTCGCGTCGTCACCCAGCGCCTTGGCGAGCGCGGACACCGCGAAGTCCGCCGTGGCGTACTCCAGCGTGGTGGCCGCCGGCCCGTAGAAGTTGCAGCAGCCGTACGAGCCGTCGTGCGGCAGATAGCCCGGCGCGCCCAGGTAGTTCAGGCCCGGCCGGTCGTTGTTGGCCTTAGACGCCTGGGAGACCAGGCCGGCCAGCGCGGTCGCGCTGTCGAAGCCGGTGGCGCCGAACGCGTAGTAGTCGGCGATGATCGGCGCGGCCGGATCGCCCACCATGACGTACGACTCGCCGTTGTTCTCCGACCACTTGGGGAACAGGCCGGTCTGCCGGTACGAATCGACCATCGACTGCGCGGTGTCCGAGGCGACGTCGGGCGCGACCAGTGCCTCCAACTGCGCCTGGGAACGGTAGATGTCCCAGCCGGAGTAGTTGGCGTAGACGGCGTGGTGGCCGGAGTCGACGCTGTGCACCGCACCGTCGAAGCCGGGGTACTGGCCGTTGGTGTCGCTGATCACGTTCGGGTGCAGCAGCGAGTGGTACAGCGCGGTGTAGAACATCGTCTGCTGCGCCGCCGTCCCGCCGGCCACCTGCATCCTGCCCAGCAGCGTGTTCCAGGCGGCGTGCGCGGCGTCGCGCGTGCCGTTGAAGTCCCAGCCGCCGTTCTCCGCCGTCCGGTTGGCGACCGCGTTCGCCGCCGACACGTAGGACACGCCGACCTTGGCCTGGACGACCGGGTTGGACGTGGTGTCGAAGGTGACGTACCCGCTGGACGCGGCGGCGGCCGGTGCGGCGCCGTCCGCAGTGCCCTTCGCCGCCGGCGCGGCCTTCGGCGCCGCGCCGTGCAGCACCGGCTTGTTGGGCTTCTCCGCTGTGTTCTTTCCGGCCCTCCCGGCCTGCGCGCCGGTACCGCCGCCGGAGGTGGCCGAGGGAGTCGCCGCCGCCGTCCCCTGCGAGGTGAACGGCCGGTCGAAGACCATGTCGAAGTACAGCGTGTACGTGTTCCCCGCGCCGCAGAAGTGCCCGCTGGTGATCTGGCCGCTCACCTCGGTGCTGGACACCTTGGTGAACTGCGTGGCGCTTGCGCCGTTCTGGCTGCCCGTCAGCTTGAAGACCAGGTCGGCCTGGCTGGTGGACGGGAAGGTGAAGCGCGCCATGCCGCTGCGGGTCGTGGTGGTCAGCTCGGTGCCGATCCCGTTGTTGAACGTGACCTTGTACGAGCCCGCGGACGCCGACTCGTTGGCGTGCGAGAACGCCGCGGTCGCCGAGGCGCTGGTGCTGCCGACCGTCGGCAGTACCGGCACGTCACCGCCCGCCCCGCAGCCGGGCCCCGCGATGTGGCTGAGGCTGAAGCCGGTGATGCTGGAGTCGTTGTACTCGTAACCGCCGCCGTCGGGGCGGGAGGGCGTGTCCGGGCTCCACTGGACCATGCCGAACGGCACGTCCGCCCCGGGGAAGTCGTCGGCCTGGTTCGACGTGCCGATGAACGGGTTGACCAGGCTTGCCGGATCGGTCACCAGGGCCGCGCGGCTTGCGGCGTGCGCGGGAGCGCACAGCCCGGCGACGGCCAGCGCCGCCGCGGTCACCAGTGCGCCGACCGTGCCCGGCCGGCGCAGCGATGCGGGTCTTGTCATCGCGAACCTTCTCCTCGTGGGTCCGTGGGGGGTGGGGCCGGCGCCGACCGACGGGAGGCATGAGCGTGCTGACAACGTTGTCGGTTCGTGCCGGACCCCACGGGGTCACGTGCTGTGCGATGTGCGGCAGGACAAGGGGCATGGCCGGAACGGCGGAAACGGCCGGTGGAGCGGCTGCGTCCGCGGTTCCGTCTCGCGCATGGGCAAGAACACCCAGAGAGCGCTCTCACGCACCGTAGCGACGGGTCATGGCCGCGTCAATACGGCGGGCGGCGGGAGGACGGCCCGCCGGACCCGACCCGGATTCACGGCCCTTATGAAAGGGGTGAGTTCAAGCCGTCCGCTTTATTGACGCTGTATGGCGCCGATGATTCACTCTCTCCCTGAGAGCGCTCTCTGGCGGTTGAGGACCAGCCGCAATCTCCTCCCCATCCATCACTTCAGGGAGAGCCGTGTCCGTCATTCCCTCTCGTCGTACCGTGCTCCGCGGGGCGGCCGCTGCCGCGGCGGTGCCGCTGGCCGGTGCCATCTCCAGCGGTTCGGCCTTCGCCGCGCCCGCCCCGTCCTCGGGGTCCGCGGCGTCCGCGCCGGCCGGGCAGAACGCCGCAGGACTGGGCCCGAACGTCCTCGTCTTCGACCCGTCCATGGGCGACGCGGCGATCCAGGCGCAGGTCGACGCCGTGTTCGCCATCCAGGAGTCCAACCAGTTCGGCAGCGAGCGGTACGCGCTGGCCTTCATGCCGGGCACCTACACCGTGGACATCAACGTCGGGTTCTACACCCACGTCCTCGGCCTCGGCGACAGCCCGGACGACGTGGTCATCAACGGCCATGTCACCGTCGACGCGCAGTGGTTCGACGGCAACGGCACGCAGAACTTCTGGCGGGCCGCCGAGAACCTGACGATCGTTCCGCCGGACGGCCTGAACCGCTGGGCGGTCGCCCAGGCCGGCCCGATGCGCCGGGTCCACGTCAAGGGCAACATGACGCTGTGGCCGAGCCCGCCCGGCAACCGCTGGTCCAGCGGCGGCTTCCTGGTCGACAGCGTGGTGGACGGTTACGTGGAGTCCGGCTCGCAGCAGCAGTGGATCTCGCGCAACGACACCTTCGGCAGCTGGACCGGTTCCAACTGGAACATGGTCTTCGTCGGCACTCAGGGCGCGCCCGCCCAGAGCTTCCCCACGCCGCCGTTCACCACCGTCGACCGCACCCCGGTCGTCCGCGAGAAGCCGTTCCTGACCGTGGACAAGCACGGCGCCTACCAGGTGTTCGTACCCGCGCTGCGCCGCAACAGCACCGGCACCACCTGGGCGGGCGGGCGCGCGGCGGGACACAGCATCGCGCTGTCGCACTTCTACCTGGCCCGGCCGGGCGACTCGGCGGCCGCCATCAACCGGGCGCTGGCCACCGGCCGGCACCTGCTGTTCACCCCCGGCGTCTACGAGCTGTCCGCGCCGATCCGGGTCACGCGTCCGGGCACGGTCGTGCTGGGCCTGGGGTACACGACGCTGCGCTCCACGCACGGCAACACCCTGATCGACGTCGCGGACGTCGACGGCGTCACCGTCGCCGGCGTGCTCGTCGAGGCGGCCTCGGCGCACACCCCGGTGCTGCTGAAGGTCGGCGACGGCCGCGGCCGCAGGCGCCACGACAACGACCCCACCGTGCTGTTCGACGTGTTCGCCAGGATCGGCGGCGCGATCGCGGGCGGCGCGGGCGTCAGCGTCCAGATCGACAGCAACGACGTCATCTGCGACCACCTGTGGCTGTGGCGCGCCGACCACGGCCTGGACGGCACGGTCGGCTGGTCGGTCAACCCGGCCGACACCGGCATCGTCGTCAACGGCGACCACGTCACCACCTACGGGCTGTTCGTCGAGCACTACCAGAAGTACGAGGTGCTGTGGAACGGCGAGCACGGCCGCACCTACTTCTTCCAGAACGAGAACCCGTACGACGTCCCGACCCAGTCGGCGTGGGTGCACGGCTCGACCAACGGCTACGCGTCCTACAAGGTCGCCGACGACGTCCGCGACCACCTGGCGTGGGGCCTGGGCAGCTACTGCTTCTTCAACCTCGACGCCGACATCTACACCGACCGGACGTACGAGGTCCCGGACACCCCGGGCGTGGTGTTCACCGACCTGATGACCGTCTGCCTCAACGGCGCGGGCGGCGGCGGCATGCTGCACTGCATCAACGGCTCCGGTGACCCGGTGCAGAACGGCTTCGCCGTGTACAACATGAAGCGCTACTCCAACGGCGTGGCCACCGTCTGACCGCCGCAGGACCGGAGGGGGCCGGGCGCGTCGCAGGACCGCCCGGGCCCCTGCGCCCGTCAGTCCGCCGGGCCGCCCCCGTCGCGGGGAACGTGCGGGTCGTCGACGTCGGCCAGGGTGCGGGTCAGCCAGCCGATCCAGAACGTCTCCAACTCCAGCCCGGCGCGCAGGATGTGGTGCTGGAGGCGGTTCTCGCCGGCTGCCGCCTCCGGCGGGAAGTCGTGCGCCTCGATCCGCTCGTACAGCGCCAACTGCTGCCGGTGCAGCTCCAGATGGCGGCGCAGCTCGGCGGCCAGGCCGCCGGTGCCGACCACGGTCGCCGCCCGCAGCCGCAGCAGCAGCGGGTCGCGGATCGGCCGCGGGTCCTGCTCCTCGCCGACCCAGCGCGCCAGTTCGGCCCGGCCGGCGGGCAGCACCTCGTACTCCTTGCGCTGCCCGCGGCTGGGCGGCTGCGGCAGCGGGTGGATCAGGCCGTCGCGCTCCAGCCGGTTCAGCTCGCGGTAGATCTGCTGGTGGGTCGCCGACCAGAAGAACCCGATGGACCTGTCGAACCGCCGGGTCAGCTCCAGGCCCGACGAGGGCTTCTCCAGCAGCGCGGTGAGGATGGCGTGCGGCAGCGACATGGGCCGATCCTAGGGTTCGCCCCGCGGCGTGGGCGTGCGCCTGGGCCGTGCCGGGCCCCGCGGAGCAGGCCGGAGAGTCCCACAGGGTTTAGAGCCGCGCCGCCAGCCGGGTGCCCTGGGCGATAGCCCGCTTGGCGTCCAGCTCCGCGGCCCGCTCGGCGCCGCCGATGACATGAGGGGCCAGCGACCGGGCGCGCAACTCGGCCTCCAGCGGCCGGTACGGCTCCTGCCCGGTGCACAGCACCACGGTGTCGACGGGCAGCAGCCGGTCCTCGCCGTCGGCGGTGAAGTGGAGTCCCGCGTCGTCGATCCGCCGGTAGGCCACGCCGGCGATCATCGTGACGCCGCGGTGCCGCAGCTCGGTGCGGTGGATCCACCCGGTGGTCGTGCCGAGGCCCGCGCCGACCTTGGTGGTCTTGCGCTGCAGCAGGTGGACGGTGCGCGGGGCGGTGCCGGACGCGGGCGCGGCCAGACCGCCGGGGGAGCGGTGGTCGCGGTCCACGCCCCACCGCGCGAGGAACACGTCCGGGCGGACCGCGGCCTCGTCCCCGGGGTCGGTGAGGTACGCGGCGACGTCGAAGCCGATGCCGCCGGCGCCGAGCACGGCGACCCGCGCGCCCGCACGTACCGTGCCGCGCAGGACGTCCGCGTAGCCGACGACGCTGGGATGACCGGTGCCGGGGATGCCCGGGTCGCGCGGGGTGACACCGGTGGCCAGCACGATCTCGTCGTAGCCCCCGGCGCCGAGCTGCCCGGCGGTGGCGCGGGCACCGAGCCGCAGCTCGACGCCGAGGGTGCGCAGCCGGTGGCCGTAGTAGCGCAGGGTCTCGTCGAACTCCTGCTTGCCGGGCACCCGCCGCGCGAGGTCGAGTTGCCCGCCGATCGCGGGAGCGGCGTCGTACAGGGTGACGGCGTGGCCGCGTTCGGCGGCGGACACCGCGCAGGCCAGCCCGGCCGGTCCCGCGCCGACCACGGCGATCCGCTTGCGCCGCCGGGTGGGGGAGAGGACCAGCTCGGTCTCGTGGCACGCCCGCGGGTTCACCAGGCAGGACGTGATCCGGCCGCTGAAGGTGTGGTCGAGGCACGCCTGGTTGCAGCCGACGCAGGTGTTGACCGCCTCCGGCGTGCCGGCCGCCGCCTTGGCCACGAAGTCGGGGTCGGCGAGCAGGGGCCTGGCCAGCGACACCAGGTCGGCGCAGCCGTCGGCGAGCACCTGCTCGGCGACCTCGGGGGTGTTGATGCGGTTGCTCGTCACCAGCGGCACCGAGACCGCGCCCATCAGGCGCCGGGTGACCCAGGCGAACGCGGCGCGCGGCACCGGGGCGGCGATGGTGGGGATCCGGGCCTCGTGCCAGCCGATGCCCGTGCTGATCACGCTCGCGCCGGCCGCCTCGACCGCCCGGGCCAGGGCGGTCACCTCGTCGAGGGTGGAGCCGCCGGGGACGAGGTCGAGCATCGACAGCCGGTAGATCACGAGGAACGCGGGCCCGACCCGCTCGCGGACCCGGCGCACGATCTCCACCGGGAACCGCATGCGGTTCGCGTACCCGCCTCCCCACTCGTCGGTGCGGCGGTTGGTGGGCGCGGCGACGAACTCGTTGACCAGGTAGCCCTCCGAGCCCATGATCTCGACGCCGTCGTACCCGGCGAGGGCGGCCAGTTCGGCGCAGCGGACGAAGTCCTCGATGGTGCGCACCACCTGCTCGCCCGTCAGCTCGTGCGGGACGTAGGGGCTGATGGGCGCCTGCAGCGCGCTGGGCGCGACCAGGTCCGGGTGGTAGGCGTACCGGCCGAAGTGCAGGATCTGCAGCGCGATCCGGCCGCCGGCGGCGTGCACCGCCTCGGTGACGGTGCGGTGGGCGGCGGCCTCCTCCTCGGTGGTGAGCTTCGCGCCGCCCTCGAACGGCCGGCCCTCGGCGTTGGGCGCGATGCCGCCGGTGACGACGAGCCCGACGCCGCCGCGCGCCCGCTCGGCGTAGAACGCGGCCATCCGCCGGAACCCGTCGGGGGCCTCCTCCAGGCCGAGGTGCATCGAGCCCATGATCACGCGGTTGGGCAGCGTGACGGGGCCGAGGGTCAGCGGGCTGAGCAGGTGCGGGTACGCGGTCGCGGCCTGGGCCATCGCGGGCCTCCTCCTCGGGGTGCGGCACGGGCGTGCGGCATCGCCGCGCAGCCATTATGCAACTAGGTGCAAAACAGGGGAAGGCCCGGTGCCGCCGCGGGACGTTCGCCGGGCCCGGGCGGATGGCCTAGGGTTCAGTCGACCCTTCACCTCCGGGATGCACGCAGATGAGCCGACCGAGCGAGCCGAAGCGGCGGGGCGAGCAGCGCCGCGGCGAGGAGCTGCGCCGCCACGTCCTGTTCGTCGCCAAGGACGTGTTCCTGGAGTCGGGCTACGAACGGGCGTCGATGGACACCGTCGCCGCCCGGGCCGGCACCTCCAAGCGCTCCCTCTACGCGCACTTCGAGAGCAAGGACCGGCTGTTCCTCGCGGTCCTCGACCTCGTCCGCGAGCTCTACCTCGGCCGGCTGCGGACCCCGGACGCCTACGCCGACGAACCCGCCGAGGCGGTGGCGCGGTTCTGCGGGCGGTTCCTGCAACTGATGGTGTGGGAGCCCCAGGTGCGGACCTGCCGGCTGGCGATCGCCGAGGCCGAGCGGCTGCCCGAGAGCTCCCGCGCCTACTACGACGCCATCTTCACCGGCGCCCGCGACCGGCTGGCCGCCTACGTCGCCGTCCACTGGGGCACCGATCCGCAGCGGGCCGCCGCACTCGCCGAGGACCTGCTCGGACGCTGCGTGCTGCCGCGGATCTTCCGCACCCTGCTCGGCGTCGACGAGGCGGTCAAGGACAACCCGCAGGACACCGCCCTGGCCGGCGACGGGGACCTCGACGCGATCCGCCGCGCGGTCGGCGAGGCACTGCCCGGCACGGAGTGAGCCCGCCCCGGCCGGGAGCGAGCCCGCTCCGCTCCGCCGGGAGCGGGCCCGACCCGTCCGGAGTGGTGCCGCCCCCTCCGGCAGGGCCGCACCGTCAGCAGTGACGTGGCCCCGTCCGGCAGGGCCGTACTCAGGCGCGCGGGATGGGCTGTTCGGCCCAGATCGTCTTGCCGTCGCGGCCGTAGCGGCAGCCCCAGCGGGAGGAGAGCTGGGCGACGATGAACAGGCCGCGGCCGCCCTCGTCCGTGGAGCGGGCGCGCCGCATCCGCGGCTGGGTGGGGCTGGAGTCGCCGACCTCGCAGACCAGCACGCCGTCCCGGATGAGGCGCAGCCAGATCGGCGGCCGGGCGTGCCGTACCGCGTTCGTCACCAGCTCGCTGACGATCAGTTCGGTGGTGAAGGCCAGCTCGTCCAGGCCCCACGACGCGAGCTGGCGTGCGGTCGCCTCGCGCGCGCCGGCCACCGCCTCCAGGTCCGCCGGGAACTCCCAACTCGCCATGTGCTCCTCGGGGATGGCGCGGGCGCGGGCCAGCATCAGGGCCACGTCGTCGCGCGGCGCGTCGATGCCGAGCTCGGCGAGCACCGCGTGCCCGGTCTCGGCCAGCGTCCGCCCGGGGCGGCACACCGAGGTGAGCGCGGCGGCCAGGCGCTGCGTGCCCTGGTCGATGTCCGCCACCTCGTGCTCGTCGCGGTCCTGCTCGATCAACCCGTCGGTGTAGAGGGCGAGGACGCTGCCGGGCGCGAAGTCGATGGTGGTCGACTCGTACGGCGTCCCGCCGACCGGGAACGGCGGGCCGGGGGAGACGTCCACCACCTCGGCCGGCTGCCCCGGCCGGACGAGGATCGGCGGCGGGTGGCCCGCGCTGGCGATCGTGCAGTGCCCGGAGACCGGGTCGTGGACCGCGTACAGGCACGTCGCCCCCACCACGATGTCGTGGTAGTACGGCTCGGACTCGTTCGCGAGGCGCTGCACCAGGTCGCCGACCCGGGTCAGCAACTCCTCGGGGTCCAGTTCGAGGTCGGCCAGGGTCTGGATGGCGGTGCGCAGCCGTCCCATCGTGGCGCTGGCGTGGATGCCGTGCCCGACGACGTCGCCGGCGACCAGCGCGAGCCGGAACGACGGCAGCGGGATGGCGTCGAACCAGTCCCCGCCGATCGCCTCTCCGCCGCCGGCCGGCAGGTACACGCCCGCGGTCTCGGCGGCCGGGGTGTCCGTGGTCGAGGGCGGCAGCAGCCGCTGCTGCAGCACGCCGGCCGCCCGGTGCTCGTGGGTGTAGCGGCGCGCGTTGTCGAGGGCCAGCGCGCCGCGCGCGGCGGCCGCCTCCAGGCGGGCCGCGTCGGCCGCGGTGAACGGCTCGGCGTCGCCCACCCGCCACACCGACAGGACGCCCAGCGCGAGGCCGCGGGCCGTCAGCGGCGCCACCGCCACGGAACGGAAGTCCTCCGGCAGCGGCCACTGTGCCATCCGCAGGCCGAGCGCCGCCGCCACCTGGTCGCGGTCGAGGACGGACGCCTCCCCGCGCCGGCAGTGCGTCACGCCGAAGTCGGCGGGCTGCCGCAGCACCGGCTCCTCGGCGCCGGGCGAGCGGGGCGTCCACGCCGCGTCCCGCGGGGCCGTGGCGGCGGCGCGCAGCAGCTCTCCGTCGTGCGACCAGGGCGGCGGCTCCTCACCGTCGAAGACCGCCTGGGCGAGGTCGACGGCGGCGACGTCGGCGAAGCCGGGTGCCAGTACGGACGCGAGTTCCTGGGCGGTGCGCAGCACGTCCAGCGAGTCCCCGACGTGCTCCGCGGTCTCGCGGGCCAGGTCCACCCGCCGTCCGGGCGGCTGGGTCCGGTCCGGGTCCACGAACACCGAGGCCACGCCGGTGGGCCGGCCCTGCTCGTCCTCCAGCCGGACCGCCGACCAGCACAGCACCCACTCCCGCCGCGGATCGCCCGGCACGGCCAGCCGCTCGGTGCTGCGCACCACCGGCACGCCCGTGCTGAGCACCTGCCGCAGCAGCGCCTCGACCCGCGCGGCGTCCTCGGGGGCCGTCACGTCGCCCAGCCGGCAGCCGGGGGACAGCTCCGGGCCGTGCGCCGTGCCCGCCGAGGTCGTGCCGGTCTGCACCACGGCGAGGTCCGTGTCGTGCAGCGCGATCCGGATGCGGCCGTGCCCGGACAGCGCGCCCAGCAGGGCGCCGCTCCGCTCCGGCCCGCTCACCCGCTGCGCCGGGGCGGCCAGGATCACGGAACCGCCGGGGCCGTCCATCGGGGTCGCCCGGTACACGGCGTCGATCGTCCCCTGCGGGCGGTGCCGCAACGGCACCCGGCCGGCCAGGGGGATCAGGGTCTCCTCGGTGTCGGCCGCGGCTCCCGGCCCCCCGCGGTCCTCGGCGAGCAGGTCGGACACGCTCCGCCCGCACACCTCACCGGCGGTGAACCCCGTGAGGGCCTGGGCGGTGGCGGTCCAGCGCAGCACGGTGCCGCGGTTGTCGACCACGACGGCGGCCAGGCCGTCCAACGCGAACGGCAGCGCACCGTCGTGAGGGCTGGACACGGTCATCGCGCCTCCACGGAATACCCTCCTCACTTCACCGTACGGGCTATCGGGGTGGGCCGCTCCTGCTGTGCGGCGGGCTCTGCGTCCGCTGTGCGCGCCGCCGCCTGTCGTGCCGCGTGCCGTGCCTCGCGGCGGTCGGCGCGTCGTGCCGGGCGCCGTGGGGATCCCGGGGAGGAGGGCGGTCGCGGGGGGTGACGTGGGGGTAGCGCGGCCGGGTCGGGGGGCGGTGGCCCCGTCGCGTGTTCGTTGCGCGTGCTGCCGCCTGTGG
>Ga0123353_10009302_pt1 | contig 13538 bp, 15 predicted proteins | sample TergutLab28metaG_3_FD_92763 | JGI IMG/M metagenome (GOLD analysis project Ga0123353, IMG submission 92763) | Labiotermes labralis P3 segment gut microbial communities from Petit-Saut dam, French Guiana - Lab288 P3 | ecosystem: Host-associated > Arthropoda: Insects > Digestive system > Gut ... | reverse complement strand
GGGGAGGGATAAGACCATGTCGGAGATCCGCATTCGGGACAACGAATCCCTGGAAAGCGCTCTGCGGAGGTTCAAACGCCAATGCGCCCGTTCGGGTGTGATCGCGGAGGTGCGCAAGCGTGAACATTACGAAAAACCCAGTGTGAAGCGCAAGAAAAAGGCGGAGGCGGCGCGCAAACGCAAATACTAAACAATGTGCCAACCCCAAAAGGTAAATCCCCGCCGGATGATCCGGCGGGGTTATTTATAGCGAAAGTAGGTTTTGTGATGCGATACGCGTTTTTGCTCCGGCCTCATGCCAATCCGCGCTACCTTGCCTCTCTCCAAGCCTTAGCCGAAGCCGAGTTGGCTCTTCTTTTACACGCATTGGGGATAGAGACCGGCCTTGCCTGGGAGGACTTGGGCGGCGCACCCTGGCTGTGCTTTGAATGTAAGCCCCTTTGTGAGGAGGCATGGCAGTTGCTGTCGCTCCACGCGTCCTCCTACGTGTTGGCGATGTGGGAAGGGGAGGCGCTGATCCCCCTGGCCCGGCGGCATCCCGCATACATCGGCGAGGACTTGGCCGCATTACTCAAGTACAAAGGCAAAACCAACGAGCTGTTTACCGATATGCTGCTGAATGTGGCGCTGGCCTCCAGCGGTTTTGCATCCCAAGCCAGCGGGCCGCTCCACGTGCTGGATCCCCTGTGCGGCCGCGGCACCACGCTGTTTTTAGCTCTTCGCCGTGGCTGGCATGCCGCCGGGGTGGACGCTGACAAATCCGAAATCAAGGAGCTTAACGGCTTTTTTACCCGCTACTTGGAATACCACCGCCTCAAGCACAAACGCGCGGAGAGCGCGCCCACCGTGAGCGGAAAGCTTGGCGGCCGTCTCACCAGGTACGACTTTGCCGATACGCCCGATCATTACAAAGCCGGGGATGTGCGCAGCCTGCGCGTGGTATGTGGAGATACCCGGAACGCGGCGGCCCTTTGCGGGGCAAGCGCCCATCACCTATTGGTGGCCGATCTGCCCTATGGTGTGCAACATACAACCGCCAACACCCAGGGCGGGCGCACACGTTCTATCGAAACCTTGATCCGCGAGGCGCTTCCCGCCTGGCGAAAGGCCCTAAAGCCGGGCGGCGCGGCGGCGCTGTCTTTTAACACCCATGTGACGCCCCGCGCAAAGGTCACCCAGTGGCTGGGCGAGGCCGGTTTTGAGGTGTGCGAGGGCGGATACTACGAGCGTATGGGCCATTGGGTGGAGCAGGCGGTGAACCGGGATGTGGCGGTGGGGAGGAAGCCTTAGGTATATATATCGCGCCGATGACCGATATTGATGATGACTATTCGAATACACTTGTCATCAATATCGGCGATGATTCTATATGTGCCAACACGGTAACGCCAGTACCCCTTTTGATCGCCGGTAAGCGCTTTTCCATGTACGCGTGGGTTTGAGCATCCGTCTAAATTCCTTTTGATCCAGCTATATAACATCACGGAAGTTGGACGGTCCAGCTTCTGCAATATCTTGGTTGCTTTGACTGATAATTTGACGGTATACATTTTACTCTATCCCCAACAACTTTCCAACTTCTTCAAGAGAGTACATTTGTTTATCGGGGTCAGCTTCGTATTCTTCTATGGTTTTTCTATCATACTCATCTTCCAGTTTTTCAATAAAAGCCAATTTAATTGCCTCTGAAAGATTCAATCCGTGTAGCTTGGCATAACTCTCCATCCAGTTTCTTTCGTTCTCGGATACGCGCAAAGAAATATGCGGCATGTAAACACCTCTCCTTCCGTAACACAGTGTAACACATTTTTTGATTTTTGACAATTCCTTATTTTGGCGCGATGAAACGCATATTCCTCAGCCCTCTTGCATATGCTTTAGATACCCCGTCTATTGCATATCAGACGCATGTGAGAGGAGCTGAACCTGTTTGGAACAACCTGCCTATGAACAATTGACCGTGCTGCAGTTGCGGCGCATCGCCAGGGAAAATCACGTGAAATTGCCTGCCGGCGTCAATAAGGCCGATATCATCAGCCGATTGAGCGGCGCCGCGTCCCTTGCGCCGCCTCCCGAAGAGCCGAAAATCCTGTCATCGCCCTTACCTCAGCGCCGGGCCGAGTTCATCCCACGCCCCCGGCGGCCTTCCGGTTATTATAATGAAGAATACGGCACTTCCAACCCGGCTGTGCCCGAGATGCTGGCCGCCGGCGTGTGCGGCGACGGAGGCGGCGTGCTGGAGTTGCAGTCCGACGGCTACGGTTTTTTGCGCGCAGAGAATTGTTCGCCCGGCCACGACGATGTGTACGTGTCCATCGCCCAGATCCGCCGCTTTTCCATGAAAAACGGCGACCTTGTGGAGGGCAAAACCAGGCCGCGCCGGGAGGGGGACCGCTACAGCGCCCTGATGTACGTGGAGCGCATCAACGGCGCGCCCCCTGCCGAGGCGGAAAAGCGCCGCGCTTTCGATAGCCTCACGCCCATCCACCCCAACCGGCGGCTCACCCTGGAAGATCCCACCGGCGCTTGCAGCGATCTGGCCATCCGCATGCTGGACTTCATCGCGCCCATCGGCCTGGGGCAGCGGGCGCTGATCGTGGCTCCTCCTAAGGCGGGCAAAACCATCTTACTTAAAAAAATCGCCCAGGCCATCATGCGCAACGACCCCGGCGCGCACCTGATGCTGTTGCTGATCGACGAGCGGCCCGAGGAAGTGACCGACATCCGCCGCAGCGTACCCGCCGAGGTGGTGCACTCCACCTTTGACGCCCCGCCGGAGAATCACATCCGCGTGTCCGAGCTGGTGTACGAGCGCGCCCAGCGGTTGGTGGAGCAGGGGCGGGATGTGGTGGTGCTGATGGACAGCCTCACCCGGCTCTCACGCGCTTACAACGCCGCCGCTCCCCAGTCGGGCCGGGCCCTGTCCGGCGGGCTGGCGCCGGGGGTGCTGCAAAAACCCAAACGATTCTTTGGCGCGGCCCGCAACTTGGAGGAGGGCGGAAGCCTCACCATCATCGCCACCGTGCTGGTGGAGACCGGCAGCCGGATGGACGAGATCATCTTTGAGGAGTTTAAGGGCACCGGTAACGCCGAGATTCAATTGGATCGAAGCCTGAGCGAGAAGCGGGTGTTCCCGGCCATTGACCTGGCGCGTTCGGGCACCCGGCGGGAGGAGCTGCTGCTCACCGGGGAGGAGCTGGAGGGGGTGCGATCGGTGCGCAAGGTGCTTTCCAGCAGCACCATGGCAGACGCCACCGAGCAGCTCATGGGCATGTTGGTAAAAACCCGCACCAACCGGGACTTCTTTGCCCGCCTGCGGGAATGGGTAGGCTTATGGGAAAAAGAGGGCTACACATTGGCTTCCCGTGGGGATATGGGAGAAAAAGGGGTTTATGCTCGTAAAAAAACGCGATAAGAGGTGATTTTACTGCTATCAGCGAAATACATAAGATTCCGCAGCGAAGGAGAATCAGCATATGAAAAGAGCTTTATCGCTAGCCATTCTCATCTTGGGTGTTTGTGCATTTACAGGAGTGAAGGCAGCCGCGCTTCCGGTACCTGAGTTATTGCCGGTCACCCCGGAGGAAAGCCCCTATGTCGAGATACTCCGTAAATTGAAAGACACGTACTATATTGTCGGCGCCTTTTCGGACGGACGGGCGTATGTGAGTATTGAGGGAAACTCACGTTACGGTTATGTGGATAAAACCGGCGAAGTGCATATTCCGATTGCGCTGGCGCCGCCCGATCTGTTGGCAGACTATAGTTATGATATCTTTAGTGAAGGCTTGGTGGGCTTCTACGCAGAAGAAGCGGACGGGTTGTGGGCGTTCGGGTATATGGACACGGAGGGTATGATACGAATCCAGCCGGTGTTTGAAGAAGGAGGGCAATTCTACGGCGGCTTAGCGGCGATCTGCACGCTTGAGGGCCAATATCGCTTTATCGACCGGGATGGCGGTTTTTTCACTGAATATCAGCCGGTCCATTGTGTTGGGCGGGCGGGCTCGGAGGGCTTGTACGCCATTCGAGATCAAAACGGTCTGTGCGGGTACATGGATGCCAACGGCCATGTCGTTATAGCACCGGTATACGCGCATGCAGAGCGGTTTTCGGAAGGGCTTGCGGCGGTACGTACCAGTGAAGGGCTATACGGATACATCGATACGCTGGGTAAGATGGTCATCGCGCCTCAATTTTATGAAGCGCGCTCGTTTTCCGGTGGTGTGGCAGCTGTGATCACCGAACAGGACAGGCGGATTTTGGAAGATTTGATGCCGTATAGCTATATCGACCGCAATGGGCAAGTTGTGCTGCAATCGGCTACGTACGTGCCGCAATCGCCTTTCGGGAACGGAGGGCCCGTGCCGCAGTTATTGGATTGCGGAAACGGTATCCTATGCACATACGACATGGTCGACGCGCCGGAGGGGACTTTATATGCAAGTGGGTTTACATTGTCGAACTGCTATAACAGCACGGGCGATAAGGCGGATCTGAAAACAGATTGCGCGCCTGTTCTCCAACCATATGAGTGGATGTATGTAGGCAAGTGGGAGGATTATGATTCAGAGCTATGGTACTTTGAAAGTGAGGAGATTGAGCAGGGATACTTATACCTCTACCGCGACCGTACAGCCCTGGTAGTTGATGAGGAGACCGGCGCTTGCGTCGCGACCTATACCTGGGCAAGCATGCCGTCGCTGTCCGGCGTTTTGCTGCAAGATGGGAGCGGCGAAATTTTCGCCGTTTATGTTTATTGAGCTGAGAAAACGCAAAAAACCAAAAAACGCAAAAACCACTGTGCAAACATATTGCCAACATCCATCCGCCGTGCTATAATACCTTTTGCGGTTTGCCCGGATACGCGGTTACCCATTTCCAATCGGCGGGCCCGAAAGAGGTGAAACCCACTTATGAAGGAAAAGATTCATCCCAAGTACGACGTTGCAAACGTTCGTTGCGTGTGCGGGGAGACCTTCCAGACCGGCTCCACCCGCAAGGAGCTCAAGGTTGAAATTTGCTCCAAGTGCCATCCTTTCTTTACCGGCAAACAAAAGCTGGTGGATACCGGCGGGCGCGTGGATCGCTTCAAGAGGCGCTACGGCATTTAGGCAAGAACACACACAAACAAGGGGCAGAGCGGTATGACGCGCTGCCTCTTGCTGTAGAGATAGGGAGGCGGCATGTTGATGACACATTCAATCCAATTAAATCAGAAACGCAAAAAGGAAGCGCCTATTGACATCGGCGGCCAGGCGGTGCTGGAGGGCGTGATGATGAAAGCGCCCCGGGCCATCGCGGTGGCGGTGCGCAAACCCAACGGGGAAATCGTGTGCGAGGCCGAGCCCTACACACCGCTGAGCGCCAAGCATAAGTGGATGGGCTGGCCCTTTGTGCGCGGCTGTGTCAACATGGTGGCTATGCTCAAGCTGGGCATGCAAACGCTGCAAAAGGCCACCAACATGCTGGGCGTGCTGGAGGAGGAACCCAGCAAGTTCGAGAAGTGGCTGGCCGCTAAGCTGGGCAAAGGCATCGACAAGATCGTGATGGCCACGGCTATGGTGTTGGCGGCAGGGCTGGCGATGTTATTGTTTATGGTGCTGCCCGCCACGGCGGCCACCCTCATCAACCGTGTGATCAGTTCGCAGTTGCTGGTGAACCTGTGCACCGGGGTTGTGCGTATCGCCATCCTCACCGCCTACGTTGCCGCCATGTCCCTGCTGCCCGACTTGCGCCGGGTGTTTGCCTATCACGGCGCGGAACATAAAACCGTGTACTGCCACGAGAACAAGCTGCCCCTCACGCCCGAAAACGCGCGGCAATTCTCTCCGCTGCATCCCCGCTGCGGCACGGCGTTTTTGCTGCTGGTGATGGTGATCGCTATCCTGCTGGGCGCTGTGGCGGATCAGCTGATCCTGCTCATCAGCGGCGCGGACAGGCTGGGTTTTGTGGTGCGGTTCGCCCGGGGCATCCTGATCCTGCCGTTGATTACCGGCCTGTCTTACGAGGCGCTCAAGGGGCTGGCCCATCGGGATGGCCCACTGGTACGCGCCCTGCGCTGGCCCGGCTTGATGATGCAAAAACTCACCACCCGGCAGCCCGACGACGCCCAGATCGAGGTAGCCATCGCGGCCATGGAAGCGGCGCTGGCGCTCTCGGCCCAGGAAGAAGCGAAGCAGGCGCAATGACGACGGCTCGTGATCTGCGGGCTTACGGATGCACGCGCCTGGAAGCTGCCGGTTTGGATCGCCGGGAGGCCCAAGCCCAAGCCCGGTGGCTCCTCGCCCATGCAGGGGAAAACGGCCGTGCCGCCTATTCGCTTTTATTGGATAGGCGGGTGAGCGGCGAACCCCTCCAGTACATCATCGGTTTTCAATCCTTTATGGGATACGAGTTTGCGGTGGACGCACGGGTGCTGATCCCCAGGCTGGATACCGAGATGCTCTGCTTCTACGCCCTGGAGATGCTGCCAGCCAACAGCGCTGTGTCGGTGCTGGACATAGGTACCGGCAGCGGTGCGCTGGCCATCTGCATCGCTTTGGGCAGGCCCCAAGCCCAGGTGACCGCCCTGGACATCAGTGAGGACGCATTGGCGGTGGCCCGGGGCAATGCCGAGCGCCTGGGCGCGCAAGTGCGTTTTGTGCGCAGCGACTACTTTGTGGCTGTGGCGGGGGAGCGGTTTGACTTGATTGTATCCAATCCGCCCTATGTAACGCGGGAAGAGCTGACCGCTTTGCCGCCCGACGTTCAGCGGGAGCCGCGCCTAGCCCTGGACGGCGGAATCGACGGCTTGGACGCGTATCGAATCCTGGCGCGGGAGGCCGCCGCTCATTTGAAACCCAAGGGGCGATTGATCGTGGAGGTGGGCGCATCCCAGGCGGAAGCGGTGGCTGGGCTGTTCGCCGCCCATATCGGCCCTGCTGATGTTTTATTGGATATGCAAGGTGTGCGGCGGTTTGTGCGCGCCGCAAGAGATTAAATGGAGGAACTATGCTGGAAAAGCTGGAATGGATTCGCGGCCGGTACGAGGAGCTGGGCATGCTGCTCTCCCAGCCCGATACCGTGGCGGACCAAACGAGATGGCGCGCCCTGATGAAGGAGCACGCCCAGCTTGAGCCGCTGATGCAGGCTGCCGAGCGCTACAGGCAAACCGCCGCCCATCGCGCCCAAGCTCAGGAGATGCTGGGCGATCCCGACCTGGCCGAAATGGCCAGGGAGGAGATTGGCGAGATGGACGAAGCGCTGGCCGCCCAGGAGCGGGAGATACAGGTGCTGCTGCTGCCCCGGGATCCCAACGACGACAAGAACGTGGTGATCGAGGTTCGCGCCGGGGCCGGGGGCGACGAGGCCGGCCTGTTTGGCGCGGTGCTGCTGCGCATGTACACCCGCTATGCCGAGCGCCACGGCTGGAAAGTGGAGATGCTCTCCGACAACTTCACCGAACTAGGCGGCGTGAAGGAAGTGGTGATCACCCTGATGGGCCAGGGCGCCTACAGCCGCCTGAAATACGAAAGCGGCGTGCACCGGGTGCAGCGGGTGCCCACCACCGAATCCTCGGGCCGCATCCACACCTCCACCGCCACCGTAGCCGTGTTGCCCGAGGTGGAGGAGGTGGAAATCGACATTGCCGCCAGTGATCTGCGGGTCGATACCTACCGGGCGTCGGGTTCGGGCGGCCAGCACGTAAACCGTACCGATTCGGCGGTGCGCCTTACCCACCTGCCCACCGGGCTGGTGGTGACCTGCCAGGATGAAAAGTCTCAAATCAAGAACCGCGAGAAAGCCATGCGCGTGCTCCGCGCCCGGCTCTACGACCGGATGCAGTCCGAGAAGGACGCGGCCTACGCCCAAGACCGCCGGTCACAAATCGGCACCGGCGACCGGAGCGAACGCATCCGCACCTACAACTTCCCCCAGGGCCGGGTGACCGACCACCGCATTGGCCTCACCCTGTACAAGATCGAGGAGTTTGTGGACGGCGATTGCGACGAGGTGATTGACGGCTTGATACGGGCGGACGAGGCTGAGCGGCTGAAGCGCATGAATAGTGGAGAGCAGTAAATTGAGAATTGAGAATGGAGAATTGAGAATTAGGTTACGATGGGGCGGCACTGTTTGCCGTTGCCCCTAATTCTCCATTCTCAATTTTCAATTCTCAATTCCCCCCCGCATACCCTTATGCGGGAGGCGAGCGCGATGGAAGGTTTTGCACACCCCGTGCTTTGGGGGGGAGCCATGGGCCTGGCGGGGGCCGGGTTGGGCGGATTGATCGGTGTGATGATGGGCAAGCCCAGGCCGCGCCTGTTCGCTTGCCTGATCAATGCCACCGGGGGACTGATGCTGGCTGTCAGTTGCTTCGATCTGCTGCCGGAGGCTTACGCTCTGTCCGTACCCTGGGGGCTGTTGGGGTTGCTGCTTGGTGTGGCAATGATGCTTGTGGCGGATTTGATCGCCCATCGCTATGTGGAACACGGTACGATGCGGCGCACCGGCTTTCTGGTGGCATTGGGCATCGCGCTGCACAACCTGCCCGAAGGCCTGGCCATCGGCTCGGGGTACGCCGAAGCCCCGGCCCTGGGCATCACCCTGGGCGTGCTGATCGCCCTGCATGACATACCCGAAGGTATCGCGATGGCCGTACCCTTGCGGGCGGCGGGTATGGGGGTGCTGCCGGTGCTGGCCACGGCCTTGCTCAGCGGCTTGCCCACCGGCCTGGGCGCGTACCTGGGCCTGCTGGCGGGCGGCGTATCCAAACAGATGATCGCCCTGTGCCTGGGGCTGGCCGGCGGCGCGATGCTGCAAATCACCGCTCAAGAGATGATCCCCAGCGCCGGGCAGATCTACGCCGGTTGGGACGCCAACCTGATGCTGGCTTTGGGTGTGGCTGCGGGCAGCGCGGTGACGCTGCTGCTGCATTGACCGGAATCCCCCCGCCGCTGCGGCGGCCCTCCCCCCTTTAACAAGGGGGGCTGGAGAGGGGTTGCATTTCGTAGAACTTCCCCTAACCTCCCTTGCTAAAGGGAGGGGGACCGCCGCAGCGGTGGAGGGATTCCTTCAGGTGGTGACGCATGACACAACTTCTACCCGCAACCCCTTCGGCCATCTCCCAAGCCGCGCAGTTGCTGCGAGATGGCCAGATCGTAGCTTTCCCTACCGAGACCGTGTACGGCCTGGGGGCGGACGCATTGCGCCCCGAGGCGGTGCTGCGCATCTTCGCCGCCAAGGGGCGGCCCGCCGATAATCCGCTGATCGTGCATGTGGCGGAGATAGCCAACGTGGAGCCGCTGGTAGCGCGCATCGATGCCCCCGCGCGCCTGCTGATGGAGCGCTGCTGGCCCGGCCCGCTCACCTTGGTATTGCCCAAGGCGGCACGTGTGCCCAGCCAGGTGACCGCCGGGCTGGATACCGTGGCCGTGCGTTTTCCCGCCCATCCTGTGGCTCTTGCGCTGATACGGGAGGCTGCCAAGCCCATCGCCGCTCCCAGCGCCAACCGGAGCGGCAGACCCAGTCCCACCCTTGCCGGGCATGTGTACGCGGATATGAACGGGCGCATCCCGCTGATATTGGATGGGGGGGCCTGCAGCGTGGGCGTGGAATCCACGGTGCTGGATGTCACCGGGCCAACGCCGGTGGTGCTCCGGCCCGGCGGCGTGACGCCGGAAGCCCTGCGAGCGTTGCTGGGCGAGGTGCGGGTGGATGCCGCCGCGTTGGCTCCGCTGGGGGAGGATGCCGCGCCTCGATCGCCGGGCATGAAGTACAAGCACTACGCGCCGGACGCCGCTGTGATGGTCGTTTCGGGGGAGCAAACCGCGCGCATTAAACTGGCCTGTCAACGCTACGACAGCGCTGTTGCCGCCGGAGAGCGGGCCGTGGTCCTGGCCCCCGCCGAGAATCAAAGGGCCTATGGGGGAAGGGTTTTCAGGGCGCTGGGCAGAACAGGCTATCCCGGCGAGGTGGCGGCGCAACTCTTTGCCGCCCTGCGAGAGCTGGATGCCCAAGGGTTTCAACGCGTTATTGCCGAGGAAATAGAAGCTGAAGGCATGGGGTTGGCGGTGATGAACCGGCTGTACCGGGCGGCGAGTTTTTGCGTGGAACATGCCGGAGAGGCGCAGGGAATAATTGAAAATTGAGAATGGAGAATGGAAAATGAAGATTAGTCCACCAGGCAACGGCCAAGCGACAAGCACCGCCGGTTCCTCCCAATTCTCCATTCTCTTCGTGTGCACGGGCAATACCTGCCGCAGCCCGATGGCTGAAGCGCTGGCCAGGCATGCTGCTGAAGAGCGCAAGCTAGATGGTCTGCAAATTGCCTCGGCGGGAGTTGCCGCTCTGGATGGGGAACCGGCTTCCCCAAACGCGCAGCGCGCCATGGAAAGCCGTGGCCTGTCGTTGAAAGCCCACCGGGCGCGACGGCTCACGCCCGAAATAGCTAGGGAGGCCGGCTTGATCCTAACGATGACCGAAACCCACGCACGTGCTGTGGGGCAGATCGCTCCGGAAGCGAAGGTGTTTACCTTGCGCGGGTACTTGGGCGAAGCGGGGGATGTGGCCGATCCTTGGGGTGGTTCGGAGGCGGTATATGAGGCGTGCGCTTGCGAGTTGGAGGGATTGGTGAAACGGGTCCTTGAGAAATTTGCCGAAGACGTTCAGAGCTAGCTGATCGTTAAAGCGTCATTTGCATAACTTATTCTTCATTAAGCGATACGATTTGCTAGATTGTTACATGAAATGGGCCATTATCCATAATCAGATGAAGGCAGTGTATAAAAGTACAACATTTTTTCGACACAAGCCACTTTTCTGGGCATTATTTCCGTATGAGACTTCATAAATAATCATGAAAGCACAATATATCGCGTATCTCCATTCGAAGGATGCGCGATATGTTGTGTTTTTCGAAAAATCTCTTGACGGAATGAGAATTCCTTTGGTAGACTATAGGCAGATTGTCCAAGATATCGAAGATGCAAAGGAGGAGGTGAGAGAGGCTTTGGGGGCAGCTAGAAATACAGCCAGGAAAGCGGCAAACGAGTTGTTAAGGTGGTATCGCAGTAACTACGACAAATTAGGGAACCCTCCCATTGATGTTGTTGATATTGCACGAAAAATGGGATTTTTTGTTTTCCAAGCCTCTTTCGATGGCCCTTATCATGAGAATTTGAGCGGTTATATTCGTGCTGAAGAGGGCATAAAAGAAATTTGTGTAAATCAAAACGATGTTCCTACAAGGCAGCGCTTTACAGTTGCTCATGAGTTGGGTCACTTTCATTTGCATCGCATCGGCGATGAAATAACGCATATTACTAAACGATCTCAACACTCTTCGCTACAAGAAAATGAAGCTGACATATTCGCCGAAGAACTCATAATGCCAGAGGTGCTTTTGCGTAAAGAGCACAGCAAACTTTTGTTTCCCACTATAAAAGACCTTGCTAAAACGTTTGCAGTTTCCTATGCTGCGATGCGTATGCGCCTTCGGAAATTAGGTTTGGGGGTATACAATGACTTCACTTGAGCAAACACGACAAGACGAGGAAATGTCTGATATTATTGACGCTCAGCGCCAGACAAGCAGTGTTGATCACCTCTCTGAAGCAAAACAGGATATTGAGATGCACGATATTGATGACAATTCAACGGGTGCTCTTTTTCGTATGGTTTACTTATCCGCAAAGGAACTTGGGAAACCTCAACCAATGCAGATCATACTTGCAATTGTTTTTACATTCATTTTGATAGGGCAGGTTATCTGGGCGTTATGGCTAATCCCGAAGATCGTTTTTGATATGGCCATCATCGAATCAGCTAATCTTTCGTTTATTTCATTGCTTGTCACGGCAATACTGGCTGAAGTTGTCGGTATGACATTCGTTGTAGTTCGGTATGTTTTCCGATCGCCAATATCGGAGCTAATCGATGTGCTCAAGGAATTAATCAAAAGCAACAGCAAGTCATAAGCGGATATGTTATGGCATACGACCCCTGTCGGCTCAATCCGGCGGGTTTTTTATTGACATAAGCCGTTCTCATGGTATAGTAATGATTATTAAGTACATTTGTTTTCCAGACTGTTCTGAAAGGAAGATCATACATGAGCAGTAACATGGTATCCATCATCCGCAAAAAAAAGGCTGGGGAAGCGCTCACCCGGGAAGAAATTGCGTACGTGGTGCGCGGCGCTACCGACAGGAGCCTGCCCGATTATCAGCTGGCAGCCTGGCTGATGGCGGTGTGCTGGCGGGGCATGGATCCGCGGGAGACCACCGACTTAACCTTGGCTATGGCTCACTCCGGGGAAACCGTGGACCTTTCCGGGTTGGACGGCGTGTGCGTGGACAAGCATTCCACCGGCGGGGTGGGGGATACCACCACGCTGATCCTCACGCCCCTGGTGGCTGCCTGCGGCGCTCCCGTGGCCAAGATGAGCGGCCACGCCCTGGGCCACACCGGCGGCACCCTGGACAAGCTGGAGAGCATTCCCGGCATGGGCATAGCGTTGGATCGCCAGGCGTTTATCGAGCAAGTGCGGCGCATCGGCTGCGCGCTGGTGGGGCAAACCGATACCTTGGCTCCGGCGGACAAGACCCTCTATGCACTGCGGGACGTAACCGGCACGGTGGATTCACTGCCCCTGATCGCCTCCAGCATCGTATCCAAAAAGCTGGCTTCGGGCGCGGGGGCCATCGTGCTGGACGTAAAGACCGGCAACGGCGCGATGATGCAAACCGAGGAGGAAAGCATCGAGCTGGCCCGGCGCATGGTGGACATCGGGCGCATCGCGGGCAAACCCATGGTGGCGGTGATCACCGGCATGGACGAGCCCCTGGGCTCCCATGTGGGCAACGCGCTGGAGGTCAAAGAGGCCATCGACGTGTTGGCCGGGCGGGTGGGAGGCCCGTTGCTGGAGGTATCGTTGGTACTGGGCGGGCTGATGCTGGTGGCCGCCGGAAAGGCGAAAAATACGGAGGACGCCCGCGCTGGGTTAAAAGAGGCGCTGCGCAGCGGCGCGGGCCTGCAAAAGCTCCGCGAGATGATCGGGGCCCAGGGTGGCGATCCGCGTGTGGCCGATGATCCCACGCTGCTGCCCCAGGCCGCACACCGTGTGCCCGTGCCTGCCCTCCGGGCCGGAGTCGTGGCGCGCATGGATACGGTGGCCATCGGTTATGCCGCCCAGTCCTTGGGTGCGGGCCGCGTGACCAAGGACGATGTGATCGACCCGGCGGTGGGTTTGGTGATGCGGGTGCGCATCGGAGACCGGGTGGAGGCCGGCCAACCTTTGGCGGTGCTCCATGCCAACGATGTGGATCGAGTTGGCGCCGCCTTGGAGGCGATGCAGCGGGCGGTTGTGATCGGGGAGGGGCCGGTGGAGCCGCCCAAGCTGATCCGGGCGCTGGTGACGGCGGAGGGTGTGACAAAGGAAATCAATCGAAACCCACGACAAACGCACGAACTCCATTTAACCCCAACTTGCGGATATGGACGAAAATAGTTTGTAAATCCTAAAGAAAAAGTGGCAAGCGGCGAGAGCATATGAT
>Ga0123353_10009300_pt1 | contig 13538 bp, 9 predicted proteins | sample TergutLab28metaG_3_FD_92763 | JGI IMG/M metagenome (GOLD analysis project Ga0123353, IMG submission 92763) | Labiotermes labralis P3 segment gut microbial communities from Petit-Saut dam, French Guiana - Lab288 P3 | ecosystem: Host-associated > Arthropoda: Insects > Digestive system > Gut ... | reverse complement strand
TATCTTCCTCGTTTGACTGAATATTGCCGTATGCTGGAAAACTCAGAAGAATCAAGAACATCACCGTATGCCAGAAAAACCGTGAATGAACTGCACTGGATAAAGCGGCTTTATTTCCTTCCTTATTATAAATTTGAATCTATGGGGCCCCCTCCGTTTCCGAAAACCGATGTTATCCCTGTTTACAGTCTGGTAAGAAAAATACGAAAAGTGCTTACTGCTGTTTTTGCAGGTATTGAACAGGGTATGCGTTCCGGCGGAGCAGCGGCCAAGGCTGCGTGCAGCGGAATTAACAATCCCTGGGAAACATATAATTTTCAGGTTCCGAACCCTGTATCAAAGCGTTTGGATTTACTGCTTACCCCTGAAAAAAGAAATAACGCTACTTTGATTTTTTTCACATTGGCAACAGTTACAATGTTGGATCAAGTTATAAATAACGAAACCAGCTGGGCTTATGGAAGCCGTCCCGGTCCGCTTTTCCGGAGCGTCAAGGGTGAAGGAATTACCCCGATGTTTGGCGTAGACGAAAAATTGGATGCCGACCAGATTTTTAAGGATTCTATTAAAAAGAAAGCCGCCGCTTCATAATGGACTTGTGAGGTAACTCGGTTAGTTACCTCACAAGTCCTGCATTTTCTCAGCGAAAAGCGTTGCTTTTCACTTGCAAAAATGCATTTTATTAAGGAAGTTGTTCATAAACTGAAGTTTCCGAACAACTCTAATGTTTACACAGGCAGCATTTGTACATCCGTACCAAGCGCTTTGGCGGCTTGTTCTGCCATTTTTACGCCTGCGATGATTACAGTTCCTGACGCGGATCTTGAACTGAGGGATGAAAATGCCGCCGCGATGTCAGAAGTTGAGAGGGAAACAAGGCGTTCAAGTTTTCTTTTGCGATAACTGTTCTCGATGCCGTAGAGAAAGCGGTAAAAATCAATCAAGCCGTTTTCAGCGCCGGTGCGTGGACGTGTCTCTTTTGCATAGCAGCCGATAATGGATTTAACCAGATTGTCCTCGCTGGATTGCTGCGGATAATTTTCCTGTAAACCATTTTTCAGTATTGCGGAAATGGTATCAAGCGAACGCAGTGGATTAGGATCGCGGTAAGTAGCAAATGAAACACAATCTTCAAGACAATCGCTGTTTACAGAAGCGCCGTACGCGCCGCCTTTCATCCGTATATTTTCCCACAACGCTCCAGTAGAAAGCTGATGAGTCAAAACCATTTCCGCAAGTTGTTCTTTTGTATCAAAAGATGCCGCTGGCAGTGTATGAGCCGCAAACCCTACTTGCAAAGACTGGGTAGCGAAAACTTCCAGAACTTTGGCCGGAAGTCCTGCCTGTGCATTTTTCGGCAGACGGGGCGCAGGAGGGCCGAAACGGCTGAACCTTTGCGCAATCTCTGCGCCTGTTGCATCAAGAGCCAGTCCTGTAATGTTCGCGATAAGTCCCGAGCCTGTAATTTTTTCGCGCAAATATTCAAGTTTGTTCGAAACTGCCGCAGTCTCGTATTTTACCAAACGATGGACAAAATCAATCTGGGAAAGGCCTGTCCATACTTCTTCTGTTTTTTTGGAAGAAGAGTTAAGGCGCCCAGCTCTGCCAGATGCGTACATATGACCCATCGGCGCGAGATTGGAATCAATTTCGTTTTTCATTTCCAGAACCAGATCGTTTATCCGTCTGTGATCAGCAAAATCAGCTTCGCATATCAGGCGCAGAATTAAATCCAAGGAAGGCGCGACTTTTTCATCAAGGCATTTTGTGCGGAAAATTATCCAATCCCTTCCTGATAAATCAAAATCTCCAGCTGCGGTTTTTAGATATTTCTCTGCACTGTTTGCAGCCGACCCTGTGTGGAGGAGCGCGATAAACCCGCCGACTGTGCGCGCCAGCATACTTGATACTTCGCCGTAATCAATGCCGGGAAGTCCCACAGAAGCAATTGCCCTTGAAAAAAACGGCATCCATGCATAATCTTCAGGGGACAGAATATCCACAGGGAATGCAAGGTCTGTGTAGGTAATACCGTTGGTGTAAAGTTCGTGGTAAAGAGCCGGTATTCCGTTCAGATTTTCATGGCGGCGATCAATAAAATCATTTTCAACGGACAGGTCGCTGCGCGAAAGATGGGGAATGGCGGCAAGAGCCTGCGGGCTGTCAGCTTCATTTTGAATTTTTTGTAATTTTTCGGATTTGTCCAAAATGGTTTGCCGTTCATCATCACTCATATTTTTTTCTGTCTTTGCAAGGAATGTCGCAAGCCGTTCATCCTGTTTTGGCAGAAAATCTTCCTTTGGTTCCAGAATAACAAGGGCGCGATGAGGATTATCCAAAAAATATTTTTTTATAAGAGATTCAAAATATCTTTTATCTGACGCAAGATTCTTTTTTATTTTTGTTATTGAAGGCTGAATAAGAAGGCTTTCCCAGGGGTTGCAGCCGTGCAGCCATGTCCGTAAGGAACGGCGCATCCAGACAAGAGAAAATGGCCCGCCAGAACGGCGGATTTCACGCTGCGAGAACTCCATTGCTAAAAGCGCGGCTTCGATCTCTTCTGCCGGAATACCTTCGCTGCAGAGTCTGCGCAGTTCTCCCATTATGAGTTCTTCAACTGCTTTTCCCATTTTTTGTACATCGCCGCTTACTCCTTTCAGACCAGCCACAAATAATGTTTCCCTAATTTCGCCTTCCAGTCCTGATACGGGCGTAATATCTTCGCCAAGCCCTGATTCTATAAGTGTCCGTGTTAAAGGAGAGCCGTCGTGTCCCAGAAGAATTTCCGTAAGCGCTGCCAATGCGATATTTTCGTTAACATCGGTTACATCACAGCAGAGCCATGAAAGAAAGATTGTCGATTTACGTTCGCTGCCCGCAGGGCATGGTATGTGATAATTTTTTGGTTCTTTCCACCGGCTGGTTTTTTTTATAGGTTCGCACATTTTGCCGCCGGGAATATCCTTAAAAAATTGTTCGTTCAAAAACGAAAGCTGTTTTTCTGTTGGAATATTGCCTGCAAGAAATATCCGGCAATTGGCCGGAGAATAACGGCTGCGATGGAATTCTTTTAAGTCTTCCCAGCTTAGTTGCGGAATATGTTCCGGATCGCCTCCGGATTCATAATCATAGGGAGTATCGGGCATAATCGCTTTTACAGACCAATGGCCTGCATAAGTATCCAAAGAAGAATAAGCGCCCTTCATCTCGTTATATACAATGCCGGTAATGGAAAGTCTATTGTCTTTGGTAAATTCCAGCCTGTGTCCTTCCTGCATAAAAGTCCACTCAGGGAGCAATGGCCTGAAAACCGCATTGCCGTATACAGACATCAAATTAAAATAGTCATGTTCGTTTGTGGAACTTGCGGGGTACACTGTTTTATCGGGGAATGTTATCGCATTCAAAAAAGTTTGAAGGCTTCCCTGCGCGAGAACTATAAACGCATCCTTAAGCGGATAACGTTCCGAACCGCAAAGAACCGAATGTTCCAGAATATGCGGAGCGCCGGTATTGTCATCTGGCGGTGTTGTAAAGGCAAATGAAAACAGATTTTCACTATCATCATTAAGTACATGAAAAACTTCAACGCCGCATTTTTCATGTTTAGCCCAAATGCCTGCGGCCTTTAGTTCGTCCAAATCAAGTACATCAAGAATGACAAACCCGCTGTCAAGAATTTGTCCTTTTTTTAGATTTGTTTTTGATACATCATTCATAAAAATACATCCTCGTCACTGTTGAGTATAATATCCCCGTTTTCACGGGCTTGTCTGAACCATGAAAGAAATTCACTTGCCGCAGAATCGCAATCACGTTTTGGAACTGCCCCCAGAATTTCAGATTCTTCACGTATTAATTTTCTTCGGCCCGCAGAAACGCAGGACAGAATTTTTTCGCAGAATTCTATATCTCTGCCTTTTAATAAAATTGCGATTTCATTTTCTGACATTGTTTTAAGTTTGTCCTGTATTGGCCGGTCAATGGTATTGATCACATCATTGAGCGTATAGAGTTTTTCTTTTAAGTCTTGGCTGATTTCAGGGCTATTTTCTTCAAGCTCGTTTATTATCCTGTCGCCAAAAGCATAGTCTCCCTGTTTGAGAATTGCGGCCAGGGCTTGCATACCGTCAATTTGAATATCATTGGCGCTGCCGGAGATATGCCTGACCTTTTCTTTCAGCGCCGCTGTTATTTGTTCAAGCACTTCGGGAGATATTTCCCCCTGATGAGCCATACGTTTGAGAATTTCCGGCTTGCGCTCCGGCGGAAGTTTGCTCAAAGTTCCCGCAGAGAATTTCGGCGGCAGTCTGGAAAGGATAAGCGCTGTTGTTTGGGCTGTTTCGGTTTTTAGAAGCATAACAAGCTGTTCAGGAGAAAATTCTTCAAGGAAACTGAAAAGATTTTCTTTTGATTCAGGGACAGCTTTGTTAAGCAGGGCTTCGCCTTTTTCAGGCCCTCTGGCTGCGTAAAGTATACGGCGGGCAGTTTCTACACCGCCGCGTGATGAACCGGAAAGGTTGTAAGGTCTTGAAAACAGTGAATGAAATTCAGCAAGGATTTCTTCCCTTTCTTCCGGTTTTATAATTTTAGTCAGGGCAATTTCTTTGGATATTTCTTTAACCTGTTCAGGATCAAGTTGAGAGAGGATCTCCGCCGCCTGTTCAGTGCCAATTAAAATAAGGAATTTCGCTACCCTGCGGTATTTTGATTCTTTTGGAGAGGTATCCGCGCTTTCATTGCTTTTTCTGCTTTCATTGTTTTTACTTGTTTTAAGAAATGCGCCGGTATCGGATATCCGGGTTTTTACCGGTTTTTTTCTTTCCTGCGGCAAATGCTCCGGAAACTGCGGTTCGTTTTTTAGATTGATGGTCTGCTTGTACATTTCAATACCGTGCCGCAGCATGTTTCCCATATTGAAATATTGTATTATAATAAATACATTAATAGAAGATGGATATAGGGTATAAATGAACAAAAAAATTAATTGTTTCCATATCATTTTCATCCTTGCGGCTGGAAATATATTTGCAATGGGAAATCAACAGTCTGTTCCGGACGGGACAGTAAATTCATCTGTGCAGTCCGTACAGGGAAGGCAGGAACAGACAAGAGCGGAACAGGTTGTTAGAGCCCTTGCCGAAGCGTATCCACAGCAAATAGAAAGAGTAGAATTCCGTAATAATGATTGGGCTGTTCTGCTGCGGGGCACATGGTATTATTATGCAGGCGGGAGAATGCTGCCCGCAAATTTACTTCCAAATATTGCCAACTATAGTCCGCAGCCTTTTTATAATTATCAGGCTGAATTGCCTCCGTGGAGAGCCCCGACTCAGGAAGAGGCAGCCCGTTTTAGCGCTATGGCCAACAACAGAAGCCAGAATCCGCCCCGGCGTTCGCCTCACTTTTTTGACGATCTGTGGCGGGCGCGTAACCGCAATGAGGCTTATGACAGGGTTAAAACGCTTCGTTTTCTTGGAAATTCCGTAACGGTTCATCATTTAATTCTTGAAAATCTTTCGCTTGTAGAAGAACATATTCTGGCTGCCGCAAGAGTTGATCGTCAGGTTCAAACATGGATAAGCAATATTTCCTCGCTGGAAGGATGGATGTGGCGTGAAATTGCCGACACACATTCCCGTTCTTTTCATTCGTACGGTTTGGCTATCGACATTATTCCAAGGTCATACGGCGGAAGGGAAGCATACTGGCTTTGGGCATCCAATCACAGGCCGGACTGGTGGAATATTCCCTATAGCCAACGGCATCATCCGCCGCAGGCAGTTATAAAAGCATTTGAAACTTATGGTTTTATATGGGGCGGAAAGTGGCTGTATTTTGACACAATTCACTTTGAATACCGTCCTGAAGTTTTGATTTTGAACGGAATGCCTCCCGAAACACGAAGGTAGTTTTTTTAGAATCATAGCCATTGTTCAATACAGAATCAAATAACAAACCATCCGGCAAAGTTCTCTGACTTATAACTTTTTTATGAATGGTCGTATTGTAATTTAACAAAAGCCCGCAGCGATAATAATACAACCAGTAGTTGTTTGCATATAACATTATAATCATGAAAATTTAATAATGACAAAAAAAATTGATGAACAGTCCATTTACCGTCTGATTAGCAGTAATATAAAACGTCTTAGATCGATTCATGGTATTTCTCAATTGGGCCTTGCCCTTAATACCGGACTTACCCACAACTTTATCAATGACATTGAAAACTGTAAAAAAGGAATTTCTGCAAGAACTCTTGCAAAGCTTTCAACAACGTTAAATGTAGAACCCTACCAGTTTTTTCTGCCCGAAGGTATGTCGAATAATGACATGATGATCTATGTGAAAGATTTTAATGATTCGGTTCAAAGAATTATGGCGGATCTGACAAACCAGTATCTTTCAGAGGATAAGAAAAGCAAAGAAGATTAAACGCCCAGCAGCGCTTTGAATTCTTTTTCGTCAAGGGTTTCTTTTTCCAGAAGCGCCGCAGAGACATTGTTAAGGACATCACGGCGATTTTCCAGAATTTTCTTTGCCTTTGCGTATTCCCCTTCAATAACACGGGCGATTTCTTCGTCGATATACTGCTGGGTGCTTTCCGCATATTCACGCTGGAAAGACGGCTCCTGCCTTTCCTGCCCGGTCATGCTCATGGCTCTGGATGTAAGTGCGACATTGCGGAAACGGTCGCTCATGCCGTAATCTGTGATCATTTTCCGGGCAATATCTGTCGCTTTGGTTAAATCGTTTGCCGCTCCTGTTGAATATTCGCCGGAGATCATTTCTTCCGCAATACGCCCGCCCAAAAGAATGTCTATCCGTCCCAGCAGATCGGACTGTGTAACGGTAAACCGGTCTTCCACTGGAAGCTGCAGGGTATAACCAAGGGCATAACCACGGGGGATAATCGAAATTTTCTGAACCGGGTCTGCGTTAGGTGTAAATGCCGCTACAATGGCATGACCGGCTTCGTGATAGGCGGTTAGTTCTCTTTCTTTCTGTTTCAGAACTCTTGTCTTTTTCTGAAGCCCTGCTATGGTTTTTTCAATTGCTTCGTCAAAGTCGCGCTGTGTGACCATTTTGCGTCCCGCTCTGACTGCCAGCAATGCGGCCTCGTTTACAATATTGGCAAGATCTGCCCCGGAAAAACCGGATGTAACACGGGCAACGGCTTCAAGGTCAACGACTGGATCAAGTCTTACAGGCTTGGAATGAATCCTTAAAATAGCTTCACGGCCTTTCAAATCTGGCCTGTCTACAAGCACTTGCCTGTCAAAACGTCCGGGGCGAAGAAGGGCAGGGTCTAATACATCGGGCCGGTTTGTGGCAGCTAAAATAATAAGGCCGCTTGTGCCGTCAAAGCCGTCCATTTCAACGAGGAGCTGGTTTAATGTCTGCTCACGCTCATCATTGCCTCCGGCTATATTGTTGATTCTGCTTTTGCCGATAGCGTCCAATTCATCAATAAAAATAATGCAGGGGGCTTTGTTTCTTGCCTGTTTGAAAAGATCCCTGACACGGGCAGCTCCAACGCCTACAAACATTTCTACAAAGTCGGCTCCGCTCATGCGGAAAAAGGAAACGCCCGCTTCTCCTGCAACTGCCCTCGCAAGCAGGGTTTTTCCTGTACCCGGAGGCCCTACAAGAAGCACTCCCTTTGGTATCTTGCCGCCGATTTCTTTGTATTTTTGAGGGCTTTTCAGAAAATCTACAACTTCGACAAGTTCTTCCTTTGCTTCGTCTACACCAGCAACATCGTTGAAGCGTGTAATAATATCCCCTTCCGCCACAATTACCGCACGGTTTTGTCCCACGGAAAGAACATTACTGCCCATATTTCCCAAACGCTTAAAAACAAACCGCCAGATGAAAATAAAAAAAGCTATCGGTAATACCCAGCTGAAAATAAAACCGAGTATCGCATTCCCCTGTCTGGAAACAGCGCCGTAAGCGACATTTTTTTCGTCCATCAGTCTGATAAATTCCGGGTCATAGATCGAAACAGTACGGTATACCCTGTCCTGATGTTGGCTATATTGAGTGCGTGATGTCCTAGAACGTGAAGATTGCTGCCTAGTGGGGTTTGTGTAACCGGTGAAATAGGAATCTGTTAATTCAACTCGCTTTATTTCTCCCGAGGAAATACGAGCCTTGAATTCGGAAAAATCAATGGCGGGATTTACTCTGTTGAGCAGTACATAGTTAAAAAGACTCATACCGACAAGCAGGATAGCAACATAAATTATCATAAATTTCCAGCCGCCGAACGGTTTTAGATCCGGAAAATTGGGGCCGCCAAAAGGGAATTTATTTTTATTGTTATTATCGCCGGAACTGTCGCTCATTTAATCCTCAATATAATAGTATAGCAAAAAGAATGAAAATAAACTATCCTTATGACTTAAATTATGAAAAATTCCGGTTTATCTCCCCTTTATTTAATAGACGCATACGGCCTGATTTATCGTTCATATTTTGCTTTTTTGACCCGGCCATTAAGAAATAATACCGGGAAAAATGTTTCTGCTCTGTTTGGATTTGCCCGTACAATAGTATCTCTTCTTGATGATGGCGCTCCTGCGGCGGACAACAATGGTAAACTTCTTGAAAAACCCGAAAAACCTCTTCATCTTGCCGCTGTTTTTGATTCCAGAACCCCGACATTCCGGCACAAGATGTACAGCGAGTACAAAGCGAACAGGCAGAAAACCCCGGATGATCTGCATGAGCAGGTTCCGCTAGTGGAAGAATTTTTGACAGCCCTTGGACTTCAAGCCCTGAAAGTTGAAGGGGTTGAAGCGGATGATATAATCGCTACTCTTGCTGAAAAATGCAGAAATGAAAATCGCCAGTGTTACATTCTTTCTTCCGACAAAGACCTGTTGCAGCTTGTCGGCAATGGCATTTATGAGCTTAGGCCCTCTAAAACTAAAAGCGAACCAGCATCCGGTTCAGGTCCTGTCTGGGAACTTGTCGGCTTTGATGAAGTAAAAACCGAATGGGGCGTTGAACCTGCGAAGGTGCTGGATTTGCTTTCTCTTACCGGCGACAGCGCTGATAATATTCCCGGAGTTAAAGGAATAGGAGATAAAACAGCAATTAAGCTGATGGCACGTTACGGCTCTCTGGATGAGATATATAAAAACATTGCCGCAATTGAAGGCTCTACCGGAAAAAAAATTGCAGAGGGAAAAGAAAACGCCTACTTTTCCAAATCGCTTATACGCCTTAAAGATGATGTTCCCCTGCCGGTAACAAGTATAGAAGAATTGTCAACGGAAAACCTTAACCGTAAAGCAGGCGCGGCTGTTCTTATGCGTGAAGGTATCCATAAAAGCGCGAAACAACTTGACCCGGATGTTAGGGCGCATATTTCCGGCAAGATTCCTGCAATGCAAAATAAAACGCCTGACTCTGAAAAAAGTACGGGAGAGTATCCGGTTCATTCGGGTACAGGTGATGAAAGTACCGTTCCTGCAACATCTGCCGAGCCGGATCAATTTCTTCTTGGTGACGGAGTTTATAAAACAATTTTAGATATTGAAGAATTAAAACCGGTTTTGGAGCAGGCAAAAAAACAGGGATTTTTCGCGATGGATTTTGAGACAGATTCCCTTGATGCGTGGAATTCCAACCCTGTTGGCATTTCTTTTGCCTTAAAGCCAAAAGAGGCTTTTTATGTACCGCTTGCCCCTCATGGCATTGGGGAAATCCCTTCCGCCTATATTGAACCTGAAAAAGTTTTCGCTTTGCTTTTTCCGCTGTTATCGGACGAAAAAATGACAGTCATAGCGCATAACGCAAAATTTGATTACAAAGTCAGCCGGGGGCAGGGCGTGAAATGCTGGAAATGTAAAATCTGGGATACAATGGTTGCGTCATGGCTGGCTGATACTGAGCGTAATAACTATTCTCTGGATTCGCTTATCTTTTACACTTTTGACTATACACCGGTAAAATATGCAGACATAGTTCCCAAGGGAAGTACATTTGCCTCTGTTTCTCTGGAAACCGCTGTACGTTATTCAGGGGAAGACGCTGATTTTTGCCTTAGATTAAAATATTATCTTGAACCGGTTCTAAAAAGGAATGGTTCTCTTTCCCTTTTTGAAAATCTGGAAATGCCTCTTCTTCCAATTCTTGCGGAAATGGAAGGCGAAGGGATTAAGATCGAGCCGGAAGTACTTGTCGAGTACGGAAAGGAACTGGAAATTGAGCTTGATCAAATTCAAAAGAAAACATGGAAAACTGTAGGACATGAATTTAATCTTTCTTCTACCAAGCAGCTTCAGGATGTGCTTTTTGTCGAACGTAAACTAACCCCCGGCAAAAAAACAAAAACCGGATATTCTACCGATGCGGCGGCTCTGGAAGAACTTGCCCGGGAAGACCCGGTTCCGGCGCTTATCCTCCGCCACCGAACCTTGTCAAAAATAAAGTCAACTTATGTTGATTCGCTTGCAGGCATGACAGACAGCGAAGGCAGATTGCACACCAATTTTGTGCAGACGGGAACCGCTACAGGCCGCCTTTCCAGCAGAGAGCCAAACATGCAGAACATTCCAATCCGCACCGAAGAAGGCCGCCGTATCCGTGAAGCATTTGTCGCAAAATCCGGCTGCCTTTTAATTTCCGCCGATTACAGCCAGATAGAGCTGGTTGTGCTTGCGCATCTTTCCGGGGACAAAAACCTTATCTCAGCTTTCAGGGAAGGAATAGATGTTCACACCCGTACAGCCTCGCTTATTTTTGGCATTGAAGAAAGTGATGTAAAAAGCGAACAGCGGCGCATGGCAAAAACAATTAACTTTGGAGTAATTTACGGCATGAGCGCATTCCGCCTTGCCCATGAATTGAATATCAGCCGAAGCGATGCGGCAAATTTCATAAGTGCCTATTTTAATAAATACTCCGGTGTACGGCAGTTTATCGAAGACCTTATCAAAAAAACGGAACAGACAGGTTTTGTTACCACGATCCTTGGCCGCCGCCGGTACATTCCAACCATTAATTCCCGTAACAAAACGGAAAAATCCGCTGCCGAACGCATTGCAGTTAACACTCCCGTTCAGGGGTCTGCGGCGGATATCGTTAAAACCGCAATGCTTAATCTGGACAAACGGCTGTTTTCAGAACAAAGCAAAACCCGCCTTCTACTGCAGGTTCACGATGAGCTTATTCTGGAATGTCCTGAAGCAGAAGTTAATGATGCTGTAATGCTGGTAAAGGCGGAAATGGAACAGGCGGTGAGTTTAAGTATCCCCCTGCGGGTAACTGTAGAAACCGGCAAACGCTGGGGTGTTTTGTAGACTGTAAAACTTTTTTAAATTAATTAAATGGTATAAACTCATTATATGTTCACAACGTAAGCACAATGTGATAAAATGAAAGTAAGTTTATTTGGAGGAAAAAATGGCAGCAACCAATATAAACATTCGCACTGATAGTGAGCTAAAGGCAAAAGCGCAATCGGTTCTTGCAGATTTGGGCCTTGATATGTCAACAGCTATAAATGTTTATCTTAACCAAATTATTTATAAACAGGCAATTCCATTTGAGTTAAAGAAACCGGATGTTAAGACAGCAAAACTTGGGGGATGGGAAGGAAAAATTAAAATGTCTGCAGACTTTAATGAATCAATGAATGAATTTGACGAGTATATTAAGTGAAATATCTTCTGGATACGCATGTTGTTTTATGGATAGCAGAAAACTCACCTTTACTATCGGATAACGCAAGGGCAATAATTCTTGATGGAAATAATAATAAATATAATGTACTTTGGTTATGGTAAACGGCGTATTATCCCAAGAATCTGTTTATGCAAATTTCTTTTTAATTTATTACGACAGGTAAGGCAAACCGCTGGTCAGAAAAACACTGGAGGAAGCCGTCTATGAGCCCTCGCCTCCTTCGGAGGCTCGATCTCTGTGGCGCAGAGTCGCAGAAATGTTTTTCCGTAAGGCACCATCCTGCCACGCTTGCACAAATAACCTTCAATATAAACCTTGCTTTTACCTATGTTTTAGGATAGTATCACTTCAATAGTTTTGCAAATGATTTTTGAATATTAAATTAATTATTTGTATAACTCATTGTTTTTAAAAGTGATGTAATAAGTATCTTATCTCTTTTGCTAAGGGTGAGAATACTACGAGTTATAATACTTACTTCTTTTGGTACTGAAGGGTCTTCACCTGTCACCAAATATTCAACAGTTACCCCTAATGCTTTTGCAATTTTTACAGCAGTATCAGCTGGAGGCATTGATGATTTTGAACGAACATAAGTATCTATTGCTCTTTTATGAACGCCTGATTTTGCAGCCAGTTCTTTTTTTAACATACCATTAGATGTTAATTCTAACTTCAAATTATCTCCAAATCCCATGTATTAAGGGTACACAAATAATGATAGTTTTTATTGACAAAGACTATAATGTGTGTAATTATATATTAAAAGAAGCAATATATGTGTCTTTTGAAAGCATATATTTTGCTTGCTTTAATATTGTTGCTGACGAGCATTGTACGATTAAGGAGGTATTTTATGGCTTTAGAGAAAGGCATTTTTAGAATGTTAACTATCATCTTTGGAATTATGTTGGTCATATCGTTTTTTGGCTGCGATTTATCCGGTGATGATGAAACGAATGGTACTGATTCAAGCAGCGGTAGTGCCGGTGGTGGAGGCGGCAGTAGTAGTGCCAGCGGCCATGTTACCCAAGAACTGGCTCGGATTCAACGAACCGCAGAGAGTCATAGTACCCATACCATTGATGTGAGTAGAGATGAGAGTATTGCTCCCCATGTGCTTCAGTACACTGGTGCAATCAATGTTACTGTAATCCTCAGAGGTATAGGCGGAAACCGAACTCTCCGCCTTTCGTCTAATGGCACAATGTTTACTGTAAGATCAAATGTTACCCTGATTCTGGACGATAACATTACCCTTCAAGGACACAGCCAAAACACAGGCGCAATGGTTAACATTGATGGTGGGAGGCTTATAATGAATGCTGGATCGGCTATTACTGGTAATAATGGAAATGGAGTGGCATTTACGTCTTGGGGAGGAGGCACTATTTTTGAGATGAACGGTGGAATTATCTCAAATAATAGTGGTCGCGGTGTGGATGGGTTTTCTATAGGTACTTTTACCATGAACGATGGTACCATCTCCGGTAATAATGGTGGAGGTGTTTATATATCAGATGCAACCTTTACCATGCATGGGGGTACTATTATCGGCAATACTGCCTCAAGTGGCGGAGGTGTTTATATTTTTTCTGGAGCAGCTTTGGGATTTTTTAACATGCATGGTGGTATCATCACAGGTAATACCGCCAGAGAAAATGGCGGCGGGGTATATGGCTGGAGATTTGTTAAAAACGGCGGTACTATTACCGGTCATAGTAGTGATCCAATTAATGGCAATGTTGTAAGGGATAGCGGTGGCAATGTGCTAGCCCGCAGAGGACATGCAGTATTTGCTGCCGATTCTGGCAGACGTAAAGAAACCACTGCTG
>Ga0123353_10009299_pt1 | contig 13538 bp, 10 predicted proteins | sample TergutLab28metaG_3_FD_92763 | JGI IMG/M metagenome (GOLD analysis project Ga0123353, IMG submission 92763) | Labiotermes labralis P3 segment gut microbial communities from Petit-Saut dam, French Guiana - Lab288 P3 | ecosystem: Host-associated > Arthropoda: Insects > Digestive system > Gut ... | reverse complement strand
ACGGTTTGCGCATTTACACCGGAATAGAGTGCGCCAAAAAAGAAAATTAAAAAGGTAAATTTTTTCATAATGATTTTTTAAGTTAAACTGTTAAAATACCATTGCGAAAGTATCAAAATATTTAACATATTGCAATAAATTCATTAATCCAACTACGAAAGATTTTTTTTCTTATTTTGCAGCACATGAAAAGGTAAAGTTTTAGGTACTTAATCTATTATTAACCAAAAGATTTCTTAATAGGTCAATGAAAATTAAACTGCTGTTTATTGGAAAAGAAAATCTGGAAGAATTGCATATTGCTTCACAAGATTATATTTCCAAAATTAATAATTATAATCCTTTTGAGGTTGAGGCTATTCCTTATTTAAAAAACACAAAATCATTATCTGTTGAACTTCAAAAAAAACAGGAAGGTGAACTTTTGCTCAAAAAGATAACAGTGCAAGATGTTGTTGTATTATTAGATGAACGTGGAAAAGAATCTACATCACTGCAATTTTCGCAATTTATGCAGCAGCGATTAAATTCGGGGTGCAAAAACCTATTGTTCTTAATTGGAGGGGCTTATGGTTTTTCGGAAGAGCTATACCAACGCGCAAACTTTACCTTATCCATGTCAAAAATGACTTTCCCACACAAATTAGCCCGTTTACTTTTCGTGGAGCAGTTGTATCGTGCATTTTCGATATTAAAAAGCGAGCCATATCATCATGAGTGAATAACTTCAGTTTCTATATAAGAGATTTAGCCCACGCCGGGTCCGTAAATCACTACGGTTTTAGTTTTTTTATTAATTTGCACCCTTAAAATCAAATCAGATGGAACACACCCTTTTATTAGAAAAAGTAGTCTCAATTATCGACCAGATCCGTCCTTATTTACAACAAGATGGAGGCGATATTCAATTCATGGAACTAACTTCCGAAAACATCGTGCGCGTACAGTTGCGCGGTGCCTGCGGGAGCTGCCCACACGCCAAAATAACCCTCAAACACATGGTAGAAGCCACAATTATGGAACACTGCCCAGAAATTACCGGAGTAGAAGACCTTAATTTAATGTAAATAGTGGTTAGTGGTTAGTGGTTAGTGATAAAAAGATAAAAAGATAAAAAGATAAATTTTAAATCTAAAACTTTCAATCTAAAATCTGAAATCTAAAATCATAAATCTAAAATTATAAATTATGGCTCTGAAATGTGGAATTATCGGACTGACGAATAGCGGAAAGACGACGTTGTTTAATTGTATCTCCAATACAAAAGCAGCAATTACCGACTTTGCGTATAGCACTAACAAGTCGAATATTGGAGTTTGCAATGTGCCTGATCCACGCTTGGAACATATTGATACCTTTATAAAAGCCGCGCGGCTGATTTATGCCACGATGGATATTGTGGATATTCCGGGTTTGGCAAAGGGCGCCTCAACCGGCGAAGGTATTGGGAATACTTTTTTGGCGGACGTACGTTTGTGCGACGCGCTCATCCACGTATTGCGATGCTTCGACAATCCGAACCTGCCCCACGTGGAAGGCTCTATTGACCCCGTGCGCGATATCGAAATTATTGACTTTGAACTGCAAGTAAAAGATTTAGAGCAAATTGAACGAAAGTTGGTGAAAGTAGAAAAAGCCGCTAAAGTAGGCGAAAAAAGCGCCAAACAAGATTATGAAACACTTCTCAAATACAAAAAACATATTGAAAACTTTCAGAATGTAAGCACATTAGAGGTTACTCCTGAAGAGCGCGCTGTAGTTGCCGACCTGCTTTTGCTTACCGAGAAACCACAACTGTTTGTGTGCAACGTGAATGACGAAGATGCCGTAGCCGGAAACAAATATGTGGAGCAGGTGAAAGAGTATTTGAAAGATAAAAATGCTGAGCTGCTCATTATTGCAGGAAAAATTGAATCTGAAATTGCAGAATTGGAAGATGAAGAGGAGCGTTTGATTTTTCTGCAAGATGTGGGATTGAACGAGGCTGGTGTACGCAAAGTGATTCGCGCCGCTTATAAACTGTTGAACCTCATCTCTTTCTTTACCGTAGGTGGAAAAGAAAACCGCGCATGGACGATAAAGAAAGGAATGTTGGCGCCTCAGGCGGCAGGAACCATCCACAGCGACCTTGAACGCGGCTTTATCCGTGCCGAAGTAATTAAATACGAAGACCTTGTAGCGCTGGGATCAGAACTGAAATGCAAAGAAGCCGGAAAACTTGCCGTAGAGGGAAAAAACTACCAAGTACAAGACGGAGATATCCTGCATATAAGGTTTAATGTTTAGTGGTTAGTGATTAGTGGTTAGTGGTTAGTGGTTAGTGGTTAGTGGTTAGTGGTTAGTGGTTAGTGATAAATAAGATAAAATAATAAAAAGATAAAATAATAAAAAGATAAAATAATAAAAAGATAAAAGGATAAATCTCCCCCGCTGGCGGGGGATTAAGGGGGTGGAAGAAAAAGATAAAGAGATAAAAAGATAAAGAGATAAATTTTAAACCTTTAAATTATAATCTTATGAGAATCAACAAAATTTTATTACCGTTAGTATTGTTTGCTTTTATTGCAACTGGCTGTGTTACAAAAAGTAAATACTTAGAATTGGATAACAAGTTTCGGAAATGCGCCGAAGATTTGAATTATACCAACTCTGAAAAGATTGATTTTGAAAACCAAAGCAAAGACCTGAGAGCTGTAGTTGCAACTTTAAAAGCACAAATTGAAAGTTTAAAAGATGACACCGCCGCGCTGGGAAGAAGAACACGTATTGTTGAGCGCAATTTAGCTAAAACCAAAGGCGATTACGATGATCTTTTGAAAAGTTTTACCGACCAAAACGTGTCTAAAAATGCACTCCTGGCTGAAAAAGAAGCTCGTTTGAATGAACTGCAAAGCATTCTAGACCAGAAAGATGCCGAAGTAAAAGCATTAAAAAACAAAGTAACAAACGCTTTGAAAGGATTTGAAGAGATGGGCTTAACCATTTATGAAAAAAACGGAAAGGTATATGTTTCTTTAGATGAAAAACTACTTTTTGCATCGGGGAGCTGGGATATTGACAACAGAGGAAAAGAAGCCTTAACCGAATTGGGCAAAGTTCTTGCTAACGACACCAATATTAATGTTGTTATTGAGGGGCACACCGACAATGTTCCTTACAGGGGCAGCGGCAATGTGAAAGATAACTGGGATTTGAGCGTGATGCGCGCCACCGCAGTAGTAAGAGAGATCTTGAAAAACAAAGATATTAACCCGCAACGTATTTCTGCTTCGGGAAGAAGCGAGTATGTGCCTGTTGATATTGAAGATTCGAGAGAAGCCCGCGCCAAAAACCGCCGCACGGAAATCATCCTGACGCCGAAATTGGACGAACTGTTTCAAATTATCAGTCAATAATTGATAACCTCCGCATCTTTTTCAAAAATTGTTACGGATTGGTTTGAAGAAAACCAACGCCAATTGCCTTGGCGTGGCGAAACAGACCCTTATAAAATCTGGATTTCGGAGATTATTTTGCAACAAACCCGCGTAAATCAAGGATGGAACTATTATCTTCAATTTATTGAGCGCTTTCCTGATGTTAAGTCATTGGCAGAAGCTCCTTTGCAAGATGTATTGCACGTATGGCAAGGGCTGGGCTACTACTCCCGTGCACGAAATATGCACACTGCTGCCCAAGAGATAATGAAGGAGCATCTAGGTCTCTTTCCTCATAGTTATCCTGAGATTAGAAAGCTAAAAGGTATCGGGATTTATACGGCAGCCGCAATTGCTTCTATTGCCTTCCACCTCCCCTACCCTGCCGTAGATGGCAATGTGTTGCGTGTAATTACAAGAATATTTGGCATTTATGATGATATCGCGCAGCAAAAAACAATACATAAAATAACACAACTTTGCGATAATTTAATTGTCAAAGAAAATCCGGGGATTTTTAATCAGGCGCTCATGGAGTTCGGCGCCATTCAATGTGTCTCAAAAAATCCAAACTGTGAAATTTGTCCCCTTGTTTCCCAATGCATTGCTTTTGCAAAAAAACATATTCACCTGTTGCCAATAAAATCTTCAAAAATAAAAATCAAAGAACGTTATCTGCACTACTTTATCTTCCTTAAAAATGGAAAAACTATTATTGAACAGCGCACGGAAAATGATATTTGGAAAAACCTGTTTCAATTTCCATTAATTGAAACTCAAACTGTTTGCAGGGAAATTACTAAAAAAGAACTCTTAAGTGCCGGTTTTGGCAATTGTAAACCTCTCTTTTTGAGAGAAGTAAAACACAAACTTACACACCAACATTTAACAGTTCGGTTTTATTCTGTTAATAATTATTTACCGGATCTTAAACATAATTGGCTCACAATTTCTATTGAAAACATTGAGAAGTACCCCTTTCCGGTAGTGTTGCACAGAAGCTTCCAAGAACAGGCTTGAGGTGTTTGTAATTTCTTTCGTAGTAATAACCGATTTTATGTTAATTTGCAAACTTATAAAAAAACACGAAAAATGGCAAATTTTCTCACACAACTATTTGGCTCAAAGGCAGATAGGGATTTAAAGGAACTAAAGCCCTACCTTGAAAGAGCGTTAGAAGCTGAAAAAAATATTATTATACTCTCTAATGATGAGTTGCGGGCAAAATCAATAGAGTTTCGCGAAAAGATTAACGAATGTATTCACGATGAAGAAAAGCGTATCGCCGAAATAAAACACTATTTAGAAGAAAACTATGATTTGGATATCGAAGAAAAACAACGGCTTTACAAAGAAATAGAAACATTCGAGAAGAAATCTTACGAAAAAACACAAGAGGTGCTGAACGAAATTCTTCCTGAAGCGTTTGCGGTAATGAAAGAAACCGGCCGCCGCTTTAAGGAAAATGAGTTTGTGGAGGTTACCGCCTCTGAGATGGACAGAAATATTGCCGCTTACAGAGAATGTGTTGAGATTACCGGGAGCAAAGCTAAGTTTGCAAGTACTTGGTCTGCCGGTGGAAATATGATAAAATGGGATATGTGCCACTACGATGTGCAGTTGATTGGCGGCACGGTGCTTCATCAGGGAAAAATAGCCGAAATGAGCACAGGGGAAGGGAAAACATTGGTAGCGACCTTGGCGGTTTACTTGAATGCGCTGCCAGGGAAAGGAGTACACGTGGTTACCGTAAACGACTACCTTGCAAAACGTGACTCTGAATGGATGGGATTGCTGTACGAATTTCACGGGCTAACAGTGGATTGTATTGACAAGCATGAACCTAACTCTGAAGAACGCCGCAAAGCCTATCTGGCTGATATTACATACGGAACAAATAATGAGTTTGGCTTCGATTACTTGCGTGACAATATGGCAAGAAATATTGGAGAACTCGTGCAACGACCTCATAACTACGCTATTGTAGATGAGGTAGACTCGGTATTGATTGACGATGCACGAACACCGTTGATTATTTCAGGTCCAACTCCACGAGGAGACCAACAAGAATTTGACATTTACAAACCTATGATTGAACGTTTGTATAATGCCCAAAGAGCATTGGTAAATGAGATTTTAACCAAGGCAAAACAACTGCTTGCGCAAAATCCGGATCCAAAGCCGGAAGAGGAAGCCGCCATCTTGCTGCTCCGCGCACATAGAGGTTTACCCAAAAGCAAAGCGCTCATCAAATTTCTGAGCGAACAGGGAATGAAACAGCTGCTACTTCGCACTGAAGCCTATTATATGCAGCAGCAAAACAGATTGATGCCAGTGATTGACAAAGAACTCTTTTTTGTGATTGAAGAAAAGCAAAATTCTGTGGATATCCAGGAAAAAGGTATTGATTTGGTATCGAGAAGTGCAGAAGAAGCCAAAATGTACGTAATCCCGGATGTGGGCGCTGAAGTTGCCGAACTTGAAAAATTAAATCTTAAACCCGAAGAAATACTAGCCAGAAAAAACGAGATTTATCGTAATTTTTCAATCGCTTCGGAACGCATTCATACAGTACACCAATTACTGAAAGCATATACCATGTTTGAAAAAGATGTTGAATATGTGATTATTGACAATAAGATAAAGATTGTAGATGAACAAACGGACGTATTATGGAGGGACGCCGTTACTCCGACGGCTTACATCAGGCTATTGAAGCAAAAGAAAATGTGAAAGTGGAAGCCGCCACACAAACCTACGCCACCATCACCTTGCAAAACTACTTCCGTATGTACAAAAAACTTGCAGGCATGACAGGTACCGCTGAAACCGAAGCAGGCGAGTTTTGGAATATCTACAAATTGGATGTGGTGGTAATACCAACCAACAGACCTATTTCGCGTTTAGATGCCAATGATTTGGTTTTCAAAACAAAACGTGAAAAATACACTGCCGTGGTAGATGAAATTCTACGCTTAAATGAAGAGGGGCGCCCCGTACTGGTCGGGACTACCTCTGTAGAAATATCCGAATTACTCTCTAAAATATTGTCTGCCAGAAAAATAAGACACAATGTATTGAATGCCAAACTGCACAAAAAAGAGGCGGATATCGTGGCTGAAGCAGGTCAAACAGGTACCGTTACTATCTCTACCAATATGGCAGGTCGTGGTACCGACATCAAGTTGGGAGCCGGCATTAAGGAAAAAGGGGGGCTTGCTATTATCGGCACGGAAAGGCACGACTCGCGCCGTGTGGACAGGCAGTTGCGCGGACGCTCCGGTCGTCAGGGAGACCCTGGTAGCTCGCAGTTCTTCGTTTCTTTGGAAGATGACCTCATGCGATTGTTCGGCTCAGAGCGAATATCAAGAATTATGGACCGCATCGGGTTGCAAGACGGAGAAGTGATACAGCACAGCATGATCTCAAAATCTATTGAACGTGCACAAAAGAAAGTGGAAGAGAACAACTTCGGAATCCGTAAACGTTTGCTCGAATACGACGACGTAATGAATAAACAACGCGAAACCATATACCGCAAAAGAAGAAACGCACTCTTTGGCGACAAGCTAGCCATTGATATTTCCGATATGTTTTTCGATGTCTGTGTGAAAATAGTTGAAAGGAATTATCACGCTAAAGATTACGAAGGTTTTGAACAAGACGTAATTACAGTCTTCGGCTGCGAAGTACCATTTACCCAAGAGCAATTTTTTCAGGAAAGAACCCAAAAACTAACTGATGAACTGTATGACAAAGTATTTGAAAACTATAAATTGAGGCAACAATTGCTTTGCAAACAGGCTTTTCCCGTAATTGAACGCGTTTACTTAGACAACGGCGAACGTTTTGCCAACATCGCTATTCCTATCACCGACGGCGTAAAAACACTGAACGTTGTAGCTCCGCTAAAAAAATGCTACGAAACCCAAGGTCGCGAAATCGGGCTATCCATAGAAAAAGGAATTACATTAGCCGTAATTGACAACGCATGGAAAGAGCATCTTAGAGAAATGGACGACCTTAAGCAGTCGGTTCAAAATGCCTCTTACGAACAAAAAGACCCGTTATTAATCTATAAACTAGAATCTTTCAATCTTTTTGATACATTGCTGGAAAAGATTAACGAAGAGATTGTTTCTTTCCTGAACAAAGGCGGGTTACCGGTTGAACAACATGCTCAGGTTCGTGAAGCACAACTTCCACAAAGCGAAGCGCGAAAATTGCAAACCGGCAGAAATGAAGTTGGCGGCAGGCAGGTGATTGGCGGAAAAGGTAGCGCCCCTGTGCGCGTTGAGAAGAAGGTGGGCAGAAACGAACCATGCCCATGCGGAAGCGGAAAGAAATATAAAAATTGCCATGGAAGAGAAGGAATTTGAAAAATGTTGATTTTAAATTTATTGATTCCTGAAACAAATTTTTATATGTTTTTTCAAAAATTACCGTTATGTGTTTTTCTAAAAGCTTTAACATCATGACACCGGAATACACCAATAGAAAATCTCAAATCCAAAGTCTAAAATCGTAAATTAAACCTGAAATCTTAAATGAAAAAATATATTCTGCTTCCTGCTTTCTGCTTTCTGCTTTCTCTTTCTTCTTTCGTATTTGCCCAAAAAAAACAGAAAATCCCTGCCGCACATTCGGAAGCGGTTTTCAATGAACGCGCACAATCGGTAATCTTTGCCGACGGGCTTCGAGAGTTCTACACGCAAAACTATTCTGCTGCTATAAAATCGTTCCAGAATGTGTTGACACAAAATCCAAAAAACCACGCAGCATACTACCTGCTGCATAAAGTAGCGATGGAACAAAAAGATTTTCTGTTGGCAGCGCACTACCTGAAAGAAGCTATTAAATTGGACAAGAAAAACGAATGGTATCAAATTGATCTGGCTGGAGTTTATGAAAATTTGGGCGACTTTGCCAATGCCGTGAAAATTTGGGAAGAGATATGTAAGGTGAAATATCAAAATGAATATTACTTAATGTCGCTGGCAAACAACTACTTGCAGTTAGGAAAATTGCAAGATGTAATTAAAACTTATGATAAAATTGAAAATATTTTAGGCAAAAACGACGACCTTACCGAAACCAAAAAAAATATCTGGCTATATTTGAATGATGTAAAAAATGCTGTGAGGGAATATGAAAAACTGTTAGAAATTTACCCCTACGAAATAGGTTATTACATTACCGCCGGCGACATTTACTTATCGAACAATATGCCCGATAAAGCGTTCCCGTTCTTTCAAAAAGCAATGCAAATTGACGCGGAAAACGCAGCATTAAACTTCGCGCTATCCAACTATTACGAAACCATTAAAAAACCTGTGGAGAGTTTTGACGCGCTACTAAAGGCTTTTTCTTGTAAAGAAATAGATATTGAAGAAAAATTACCCGTTTTAAAGAAATATTTGGCAAATGCTTTTCGCCTGCAAACGCCTGAAATAATGGAAAAAACAGAGCTGCTAGCCCAAACTGTTACCAATGCCAATCCCTACGACTTGGAAGGGTGGGCGGCATTAGCAAAGCTCAGCATCTTAAAAAATCAATATCAAAATTCTAAGTTATTGTATGAGAAGTGTATAGAGTTAGATGAAAGTCAATTTTCGATATGGGAAGACTATTTTTATGTCTTATCGAAATTGGAAGACTACAAAGCAATTACTGCCCACGAAAAACTTGTGGGAGAGTATTTTCCCACCAACCCCACCATTCAATATGGCTTAGCCTTGGCTTTGTATCATGAAAAATCGTATGAAAGTGCTTTCAAGGCGACTAAACAGGCACTGGCGTTTACTTTTGACAATAGCTTTGTGGCAGATTTGAATCTATTATTGGGCGACATTGCCTTTGAGCAAGGAGATAAAGAAGAAGCAGTAAAATATTGGAAAACAGCGCAACGTCGCGGTAATAACACCTCTGAACTGCAAAACAAAATAACCACAAATCAATAGCATTGATGAAACGACTTTTTATTGCCGTGGAGATTGAATTGTCGGATAGATTTCAAGCTTTAACCCAACAACTTAAAGCCGATTTAAAAAACGATGAGGTGGTATGGGTGAAAAGCGAGTTGCAACACCTTACGTTACGTTTTCTCGGCGAAACCCCCGATACGCAAATTGAACCCATTACAAATGCACTCTCAACCATAGCAAACTCAACACAGCCTCTCGAACTGCAATTAGATAAAATGGGCATTTTTGGCAGCAAGTACGCTCCCACAACGCTGTGGTACGGCTTCTCTGAGTTTTCACTCTTCAAAAAACTATTTGAAAACCTTGAAAAAGAGCTCCTGCAAATCGGATTTCAAGAGAATTACGGCAATTTTGTACCCCACATTACCATAGGAAGAATAAAGAAAATAGATAATAAAAAACATTTTTGGGAAACGATTGAAAAACGCCAACCACAATTTTCGCAAACCATTACGGTTTGCCAACTCAAACTTATTCAAAGCAAACTTAACAGTGATGGACCTACTTATATTGATACTAAGGTTGTTAAGTTAATAAAATAAGGTGAAAATAAGGTTTTTTACCTCGCTAAATCACAAATGGTTACCTATAGCAAAAATTTTAATGCGTTTGCCCTGTAACAAATTTTTAGTTATATCAATATTTTTATATTTTCGCGACCGCAAAAAAGCAAACAATCTATTCACTTAAAAACAAACATGTCATGGACGACGGTTGGCCTAGTAGCAAAGCAATGAAACCCATGTCGCAGCGATATTGATGCGTTTTTTAAACATCGCTTCGACAAATGTTAAACCATTAAAAAGGAAGCGATGATCAGTTATTTAGTATGTAAAAAAGGCTTTTACGAAGTAGAAAAATATTCTTCGAAAGCATGGGTAAATGTAATGCGCCCCACCCCTGAAGAACAAACTTTCCTAATAGAGGAGTTTGGAGTTCCCGAACCCTTTTTGCGAGACATTGAGGATAATGAAGAGCGCCCTCGTGTGGAATATGAAGACGGATGGCGTATGATCATTATTCGACTGCCTTATAAATCGTTAGAGCAGGAAAATCTGTACTCTACAGTGCCTCTTGGCATTCTAACCTCCGGCGAAAAGTTTATTACCGTTTGCCACAGCGAAGTTGAGATGATGGGTGATTTTATTAAATATACACGACGTAAAAATTTCGAAGAAAAGCATGCATCAGACCTTATTCTGCACTTGCAGCTCTCTGCCGCAGTGTGGTATATGAAATATCTGAAAATGATTAATTATGAGATCAAAGACGCTGAAGAACAACTGCAAACATCTATCAGAAATGAAGAGTTGCTGGAATTGATGCGCTTGGAGAGAACACTAACCTACTTTGTAACCTCCATTCGTGGCAATGAAATTTTGTTGCAGAAATTTAACAGTATCCTAAAACAGAGACACATGAAATATGATGCAGACTTGTTTGAAGATGTAGAGATTGAGATGCAGCAGGCGCGAACCACCGCAAATGTTTACAGCGAAATTTTGGCAGGTATGATGGACGCCTTTGCCGCTGTAATCTCTAATAATGTAGGCGTTATTATGAAACGGTTAACATCCTTTTCCATCATCCTTATGTTACCCACTTTGATAGCCAGTTATTACGGAATGAACCTGGAGCGGGGTACCACCATTTATAATCCCGGATTCTTCTTGGTAATTGCGGTTACACTAATCTTTTCCACAATGATTACAGTGTTTTTTAGAAAGAAAAGATGGTTGTAAAAGTATGCGGCGCATACTCACGCTATCTGCATAATTTAATGATGCAAAATAATGATTTTTAACAAAACTACGGTTTAATTTATTTTTTTTCTACTTTTGCAGCCCTATTATTGTTTTAGTAACAAAAAAATAACCCGAATATGAAGAAGATTTACCTTTTTTTATTAGTCATATTTTTATTGGGTTTTAACTCTACCCAAGCACAAAGTACTGATGGTACAGATTTTTGGCTAACTTTTGGGAGAAACTGGAGAACACCGCAAGATGATGGTACGCTTTGTTTGCAAATAAGAGTTGTAACCAGAGACCTGCCTACTGAAGTAACTTTAACTTTTACTGCATTGAGCGGACTTACCATAACTGAGACCTTACCGCCTAGGTTTGTGAAGACTTATAATCTAAATGAATTAATTCCAGGTCAGTTGCATCAGGTATATCATGATGATTTGGTAACAGTAACTACTTCGAAAAGCATTCGCATTGAAAGTGATCATCCTATTACTGCTTATGCTTTGAATCAATATGTAATGTCTACGGATGCAACCAATATTTTGCCAATAACGGCATTGGGTACAGATTATTATCAAATATCTTATCAGCCCGGATCAAATGCTGAAAGAGATGCTTACGCCATTATTGCTACGGAAGATACTACAAACATACTTCATAATGGGGTACATGCACAGACTCTAAATAAAGGGCAAATCTATTACAGAGCCTCTACCACTGATATGACCGGCGTTTTTATCAAGGCTGATAAACCTGTTGCTTTTTTTGCGCTCAATCAAGGTGTCAGGATTCCTCACAATAATAGCCTATTATCCCGTGATTGCTTAATGCAACAATTGGCGCCCGTAAACACCTGGGGATATAAATTCCTGGTGCCTGTTACAAACCTTGCTGCCAATACTAAAGATAGAGTGCGTATAGTGGCATCTCAAAATGGCACTACTTTTATTCCGCCGCTGCCGGCAAATGTACAAGTGATAACCAATACAGGAGGACGGCCTAATCTTTCGACTCCATTAAATGCCGGAGAATTCTTTGAACTTGAGGTAACTCTTAATAATAACGGTACTTATTTCGAAACCGATAAACCGGTAGGCGTTTGTGTCTATCTTCCATCTGCCGGACATAATAATGGAGGTGGGCAACCTCCTTCCGATCCGGCTCAAGCTTGGCTGCCATCTATAGAGCAGACTGCTACCGAAGCATTGATTTCTCCCTTTATGCCTACTTGTAATACACAATTGGCAAACCACTTCGCGTTAATCATTACTCCTTCTGGTACGGCAGATAGAACCACAGTTTCTATTGGTGGAACCGCACCTGTATTCCTTAATACTCCCGATATAATTTGGAGAAATAATAGTGCCGCAGGCATATCATTCTGTTCTTATCTGTTGAACAACAATACGGCATCATACCATTTTAATAACCCTAACGGGATTATTGTTATGGGATATGGTTACGGTTATGCGGAATCCTATTACTATCTAGGATATTCTTCCATACGAAATCTGGCTGCCGCCTTCTATGCCAACGGATTTCACTATGAAGTAGATATGTTGAACAACCTTTTTTGTGAACATGAAATAGAGTTCATTGCCGAATTTGCTGAATTTGAAAATGTAGACTCCGTAAAATGGTTTATTGGTGGCAATCCTTTTTATCCTGCCGATCCGCTTATCTGGAACAGCTACTTTCCTACAGGAGAGCACACAATTATGATGAAAGTTTATTATAATGACACCAGCATAAAAACTTTGGAAAGTGTATTAAAAATTGGCGGAATAATTGAAGCCTTCGTTGAACCTGATGATACATGGGGAACCGTTACAGGAGACAGTTGCTATGCACCCGGAACAACAGCCACATTAGAAGCTATGGCAGAAACTAATTATGTTTTTGTAAATTGGACTGATCTAAGCGGAAATCAAGTTTCAACAAATCCAACTATTTCGTTTACAGTAAACAAAGATAGTGTTTTGATAGCTAATTTTAGGCTCAACATCTTCGACATCACCCTGTCTGCACTTCCGGGAGGAGGTGGATCTGTTACAGGCGGAGGAACATACTTTTACAATGAATATATTACCATTACTGCCACCCCTGAATACGGCTACATTTTCCTCTACTGGACTTACGCAGATGGTACATGGTATTCTGATGATGCTTCCCATTCCTTTTATGTAACCGAAAACCTTAATTTGGTTGCCCATTTCTTGCTGAATATTTTCGACGTTGTGGTTTCGAAAAGCCCTGATATAGGCGGCTCGGTTTCCGGCGGCGGCATCGGCATCATTTATGGAGAAGAAACCACCATCACCGCCATTCCTGCCGAGGGCTATGAGTTTGTGAACTGGACAATCAACACGCCGACAGGGCAGGTGTTT
>Ga0123353_10009298_pt1 | contig 13539 bp, 7 predicted proteins | sample TergutLab28metaG_3_FD_92763 | JGI IMG/M metagenome (GOLD analysis project Ga0123353, IMG submission 92763) | Labiotermes labralis P3 segment gut microbial communities from Petit-Saut dam, French Guiana - Lab288 P3 | ecosystem: Host-associated > Arthropoda: Insects > Digestive system > Gut ... | reverse complement strand
CCCGCAAAGCAAGGCGCCGAAGGAAATTCACGCCATTCTGACAAAAATATTTGCTTGTTTCCTTCCTGGTCGGGCTAATGACTTATCAGCACCCCTGTAAAAGAATCCAGTGACATTAAAAATACAAAAAAGTGTTCCAGTCCTTCTCGATTAGCATCTGGAAAGAAGTTGTCATGACATCTTGAAATCAACTCTGTTACCTCGCATAAGGAAGCCGATATTTGTCTACGAGCGAAGAAAATTAGGACAACTTCTGCAGCCATCGATGGGAAAACAATGAAATAATACAACGGTAATTGTGCTGTTGTAAAATATCAATGAGTGCGTAATTTACTGAGAAGGGCATGGTGTTTCGCGGGTCAAGTAAAATTAATTACAGTTTACAAACGAAAAGTGTAAATCCCACCATCAATCACTCGACGCAGCAAGAATGTCATTCGATTTTCAGCTTACAATTACGCCACCATTTATTATCCTTTCTGGCCCTACCGACCCCCTTACAAAGTCTCACCAATTCTGCGACCCCCTACCAAAAATGACTCGAACTTACAAAACCCTCAGACATAAATCTCACCCTAAAATTTATACTTCGTATATTTACAAAAAAGAAACACACTTATACGGTAAATAAGACAGTTATTAAGTAAATGTAACTATATCACAATAGAAAAATGCATTTTCCAAGAGCTAATGACACTAGAGTGACGATCCCGGTGGCCGCGTGGTCTGAGGCGTGGGTTTGCGACCGCTCGCTTGCAGGGATTGTGGGTTCGAATTCCGCCGGGGGAATGAATGTCTGTCTGTTGGGAGTGTTGCGTGTTGTGAGGTACAGGTCTCTGCGTCGAGCTTATCACTTGTCCAGAGGAGTCCTACCGATTGTGGTGTGTCTGAATGTGATCGTGAAGCCTCGATAATGAGGAGGCCCTGGCCCACTAGGGGCTGTTATGCCATAAAAAGTTACAAAAAAGTTAGAATAAGGGAAGACCCAAAGGGAAGTACCCCCATCTCTTATAGAGCACAATGTATTCGATTCAGTACTCTCGAGTGAGGAAGACAGGTTTAGATCAAGAAATAATTTTAACCTGTTTATAATACAGTGTGTGCTAAAGTTAAAACGTATTGTTTTTGCAGCTGCCAGTATGCGCAGAATATAGCAGTAGGATATTCCAAAATTGCTGACATAGGTCCGAACCACTTCACTAAGATTATCCACAAATAATACGGCGACTATCAGACACAAACAATAATTAAATACTACGACTAGACTGTACCATCTGCTCAATCACGCAGAATGCAATTCGCATTTTTCTGTACCAAACTACCTGTTTGGCTCCGCCTTTTGTTTGTAACAATCTCGTAAACGGCAAATATTTCCAAAAAAATAAAAGTAAGTCATTAAAAGTGTGGTTAGTCAGGTGGTGTGGCTGCAGCCACACCACCTGACTAACCACAATGATATATTATAACCAATTGTTTTAACAATGTAACTTTAGCAAGGTCACATAGTACGCTGCCTGATCGTGGTCATCACACTGAAACATGTTGGAGCTATTTTAATTTTAATGTAAATTTTAATAGTTCTTTGAAAACAATTCTCTTTTGCGTCAGTTGGTAATAAAAAAACTTTGATCTATCTCAAATATGTCTCGGCCCAGATACAAATATACGCAAATTTTTATGTGAAAAGCCTATTTCTCTTGTTCTGTTTTCATGTAACTTAAATTTTCTTGACAGATGACAAAGGTAATAGTCACTTGCAACAATTTCTTTGCTAATGCACTTAATTAGCCAGAATTATTGTGCCACCCATCAGCCTCCGAACTTCTTTGGCATCGGGACGGTGTAATGTAACACTTAAATGATCAAAAACGCACTTTCATAGCAAACCAACTGCATCCTAACGGTACGCCACTTCTGTTGGAAATTATACTTACTTAAGAAATGACTGGAAATCGTCACAAATAGCTTCACAGCCCGGCCATTTGCAAACTCCGTGGCCATACAGAGGGTGCATCTTGTCGTTACCACAGCCGTCCGCAAGTTTGTCGTCCTGCATCCCCGCCATGCCGTTCAGACCTTCTCTTCGACCAAGCCCCATGGAACTCAGTAATCCTGTAACAACGCATATCATCTTATCTTCTCCGTCTATGTGACAAAAAAAGCAACATGGATTTATTCCCGAAACGATTGAACGTTTTACATCAAAGACAAAAATGACAAGCGAATATGTCAGGCGCAGGGGTCATTTAAAGTCACGTTAACAAGCGGACCTACAGGATGTTATACGCAAACCGCACCCACAGAAACGGCAAACTTATCGACCTTACATTTCAGCATATGATACATATTCTGCTGTATAAATATATATATATATATATGTTTATTTATTTGTTTATCATCGTCAGTATAAGATGAGGGCCACAGTTTGTTGACTCTGTTTACTGCTCAATTTAATACTTTTGTTTCACTCTACTTCCTGCTGAAGGTACTTACCATTTAGACCCGTGATGCTTTTGTGAGGAGCGGGGTTATGGTGGGAATCCATACTTTCACTAGACGGTTCTTTCCATGGACTTGCCACTTCCGCGGGAGGTAGGCCTGAAAAATTACAGCACATACACCGTTAGCAATAGTGTAAGCAACTGTGGCCAGTTATCTTTCGTACACTTTATATCATGGGCGTCCAACCTGTTTATGGCGAAAGGCCACACCGGTTATTGCGGGCCGCACGTGGAAAAGTAGCAATAATTGGTAATACCTAACCGCCTAAGTCATTGTGTAACCTTTATAGTATACACACTCATAAATGTAGCCGCGGGCCGCGGGTTGGAAACCCATACTTTAAATTTATCTACGCATGCATACATGCATAGTTATAATGATACATGGAACAATTTCAGACAACCACACGGAGGGATAAGTCAGCAAAAATCATTCAAGGAACTTAATACTCTTAAAGCAGAATTTCTCTAAGAAAATATGGTGGATTTAAAATGCACAGACGCAAATATTATGTTTTATTTAACACCTACAGTTTGTGATACGGAGAAGAGTTGCGCTAAATATGTTAAAAATTTTGTTTTTTATTTTCGTTGTTACACCGTGCATGTTGTTGAGTTACTCAATTATTATACCAACTACTGCACATATATAAAATGTATAGAATTTACACATTAAAACATTAAAAACGCTCCGACATGTTTCGGTCCTAGGACCGAAACATGTCGGAGCGTTTTTGATGTTTTAATGTTTTAACGTGTAAATTTTATAAATTTTACATATGTTCAGTAGTTGGTATAATAATTGGGTTTTTTATGTTAAAAAGTGGACTTGCCCATTATTACGTACTACAACTTCAAATCCCGCCAATTATTTTTGCAGGAAGTGCGCAAATACGCCGAATAAACTAATAACTTCCTAATAACATCTGCCAGCATCATTAGAATAACAGACCCTGCTAAATGAATGTTTTGTTTGGGGTCGCTGTTAGTAATATAAATGACAATAGTCTAGCGGTTTCTTAACGTACCATCAGGTTTAAAAGGGCACAGGTAAAACAATCCCTATACAGGCCTGGACAGGTCCTGTGGGCTGCAGGATGTTGAGGCTTCCAGAATTTTTAGACAATCGGCACATGAAGGTCGTAACGTTGCCTACGCACCGGCCGCCTTTACCCCCCAGGAAATATTCCTGATACTCATTTCTATTAGAGACTGGGTCGACCCCAGGGCCATAGTGCACCCGGAAGGATTATGTCAATGAAAAATCACAATGACCCCACCGGGAATTGCATTCGTGACCTTCCGGCTTGTAGCGCAGTGCCTCAACCAACTGCGTCACCGCGTACCCCACCACCAGGTTTAACATTACAAAATTATGCATTATACAAACACAGCAAATTTGCATGTCTCGCACGGATCTCAGAACAAACAGCGACTTGCGCCCTACATGACAATGACAATTTGTTTTATAACCGCGGTGTGTTTACTGCGCGGTACGAACCGTGCCTTTAAATGAAACAGATTACGTTTCGTCCTTACGGGTTTGATATATCTCCACCGGGACAGGGATGTATTGACACCGCCAAGATTTGTTGCGCGTGGCACCTGTCTGATCTGTATTGTATGCTGTTTCAGCATTTAAAGTCAAATTTAATCACGGACAGCAGAGTTTATACACAAATTTATATTTATATTTGAGAAATACGCTCTTCTGCGCTATTACGCAGCGTACAGTGATACACGCTGCGGTAATAGCCCAGAAACGCGCAGTTCTCATATACTTCGACGCGGAAGCCTGAAAGATCGTGTATTTATTTTATATTATATTACGTTTATAATTCTTGTGGGAAAAAGCCCTGGATTTTGAGTGTTCTTATTACGTGACATTCCAATATCATGCAACATGTCTTCCAACATATCCACATCCTCTAGACAACACAAGAGATCAAATATGATTACTTTATCCGTGAAAATACATTTCTAGGTAAAGTAAAGTTCACACTAGAACAGGCCACGAAGGCCCAGAGGGGGAGTAGAGGTATAGCTCTAATCTTTCTTTAACCTCGGCGCTACATGGGGATGCATGGTCAGCGCCATGCCCCAGCCACTTTACCCCCGAGAACTGGCCGGTACCCATTGCATAGGAGGCTGGGTGGGCCTCAGGACCGGTCTGGACGGGTGCGAAAAACCTCGTCCCCCACCGGTATTCGATCCCCGGACCGTGCAGCCCGTGGCAAGTCGCTCTACCCACTGAAATATCTCGGCCCGCGCGAATACATTTGCAGCAGTTTAGATATCCGGCGAAATCACGAAAGTCGTTGTGCTCCCGCAACCAAGAGACTATTACGTAGTTGTACATTACAAACAGATCCGAAGTCTTACACATTCCGTTACACGGTCGTGTTGTAACGAAAGAGTAAGCCCAGACCAACAGTTCAAAACCTCGAAAAGTCTCCCCACCTCCCTTTCACGCCTCTATTTATACATTCAAGACGCTATAGAAATTATGAACACCAATTCAGGGCCCCTCTTTCTCCTTCTGTGTGTGTGTGTGTGTGTGAGTGTGCGTGAGCGTGAGCGTGAGTGTGTGTGTGTGTGTGTCCGCGCGCAAAAAATTGTTCTATGCGGAATGAGCGGTAGGCGCTTCACGAAATTCCACGAAGCGCCACACCTGACTACTATATATAAGGTTTCAATGGTCCTATGACGACCCTGTAAATACTGCCATTCAAGACGATACCACTTAAGTCCTGCAATCCAGTTGGTTACATTCCGTTATGAGCAGTTCTCTGCTTCATTCCAGACCAGGTGTTCGGACTGACGTTTTTTTATTCCAGTTAATACCTTAACACTGCAGTTTCTCAACCTTCATCCTAAGTTCATACGAACTGCCTTACATTTCCTACGTATTTCTTACAGAATTATTGGGGGCATTTGTCGTTAACGACGTAAACAAACATTTTATACATGTCATTATCTGAAATATGTGTTCCATATACCAACAGCAACTTATACTAATTCAAAACAAAATTAGTGCAATAGGTAGCTAGTTACTCATGCAGAGAAGTGCTTACGGCTTGCATAATGCTGCAAGTTTCATATATGTTTGATGTTTGGATTACCGTGCATCACTGATACAATATTATAAACAACCAACTAGATGCAACAATAACAGTTTATTAATGATTTAAATCAGCTCAACACGTTTCGGGCGATAATTTCGCCCATCCTCAGGAGCGCTAGACTGTGTTTACAGCTTGTGGTATAATGCACCGACGATGCTGCCGGCTGGTCACCAGCCGGCAGTTGATTGAAATCATTAATAAATTGTTATTGTTGCATCTAGTTGGTTGTTTATATTATTTCATATATGCATTTGTACTACACTCAGTAGACACTTTTCATTTGAGCGGGGACACGCAGGTACGACAAAGGTTTGGCCAAGACTGCACCACCATTCATCACACACCTTGACTGATTCACGAACGAAAGCCTCATACACAGGAAATGTATACACGAAAAAGACAATTTATACACAATCTCAGTAAGCTGTTTGGTACGTAAATATTTAATTACGAGATCTCTATTAACCTTTTAAAGCCTACCGGTTAATTTACGTACCACCAGGTTTAACATCCAAAAATTCTGCATGGTAATTACATTGTGTTTATGTGTTTTGTATGGCTCTCAGAGCAAACAGTAATTTTTTCCTTATAAATCATTAACAGATTGGTTTTTATTACCGAAGTGGAGTGTTTACTGCGCGGTACGCTCTGAGTCCTCATATAACACAGATACGTCTCGTCCTCAAAGGGTTAAAGTCTTCATACAGCCATTCATTTACAATGACGGCATAGAGTTATGTTTGAATTGTCTTTATTTACCAGTTAATCGACATTCGGCCAAGAACAGGACAGGCTACACTGATGACAAAGCAAAGTGGCACGTCTCGCCTCAAATTTGAAAAGTTTAGACTGAAACATCTGTTCATTCGGGGTTACTATAACTTCCAACAAAATGCCCTGACTGATCAACGCGAAATACACGTGACCAAATAAAATCATAAAGGGAATTTTATCAAGTTAAGTAACTGGTCTAAGTCTATAAAAGTATAAGACGACACTTCGATGCAGTACAGAATAAATTAATCTCCTTTATATGGAACATCGCCGTTGGTGCAACATTCATAATGCATATCGATATATCGACGTTACAAATCACACTCTTTGTTGTCGTTCGTTGTCTGGCAACTACTTCATCATCAGGCCAATTACACAAGAACGTAAATGTAGACAGAAACTAAGGACCGAGATGTAGGATTTGACTATTGCTTTTTATTTAATTGTCTCTGTAGCAAACTGAATTGTTCATTATGCTGTTATGATAAATAAAAAAATACGACAAAATTATTGTAATTAAATAAACATAAAAAAGAAAAAGTTAAAATTTAGAAAAATAAATAAAATTATATTATAAAAATGATAAATCTTATCTTGTTTAAAAAAATTTTTGCTGTGTGATTAATGTTGTTGTTATCGTTGCTTTTGATTGATTATCCTTTTCTAATTTCTTGTTTAATTGCTAATTTATCTAAGTTGCTTTTTTCTAAATTATTTTTAAATATTTTGAATTCTACATACATATGCATTGTATTTTGGGCCTTAAATATCATGTATTTAATGCCAGAGGACGGTCAGTAATGACCGAAAAATGTAGCATGTGTGGACGGGACTAATAAAATTTGTTGTGGTTGATGGTGTGCGTTTGTAAATATTTTACATTCATGTACTTGTATAATTGGCCTGATAATGATCTTTAATCGCGATCGAAACTAGCTGCCAGGAAAAAAAAAAGATCATAAAGATTGCACTGTGCGTGATCGATACCATCGATACACATTATGAAAAAAATTTCTGTTTTTTTTTTAGAATACGAAAGTCGGAATTTTGGTAACCCAATTTCAAACATTTATATAAATCGGGCTCATTTTGAGCTTAAGCTCTATGATTGACTGCAATATCAATAACGCTCATTTGCGTGTCCTCTCTCATGTTTTAACATGTGGCAAAAAAATAGCGGAAGATGGTTTAAATTACGACAAAATTTGTTTGAAATCAGTTTCAATAAATCACATCAGTTTCTTGTGTAAAACTGGAGTAAATAAACCATTACATCTATATTGGGCGAAAGAAATTTCTTTAACACGGAAACGTGGCCGTGAAAGAAGCCAAGACAGAGTAACTGGAATGAGGGCAATGTAATCTTAAGACTAGAAACGGACTTGTTCGCATATGCATTATGAATTTAGCTTCGTTCGATGCCTTCAAGGGGGACTTTTCCAGGCTCGATGTTTTGTACTGCAGAATCCATGAGATCATAAATGAAAAATGTAAAATAAAACAGTTCTAATGCTTTGGGTAATTTGAAGCGTCATCTGCCTAGCCGACTGTCTGGAAGATCCACGCCTAGATGGGAAGATATTATTAAAATTTATCTTTAAAAACTAAGATACGAAGGTGGAAACTACATTCATTTGGCTGACAACAGCGACAGCTGGTGGGCTCTTGTCAACACGGATATGAACCTTCGGTTTTCATGAAATTCAGGGCCTTTTTTTTTTAGTAGCTTACAAACTCTCAGGTTCTCTAGAAGAACCCTGTTCCATGTACTTGGTCCCCTGAGAAGCCGTATCCTTGTGTTGATTTGCACAATCACGCGTGGTCTCGGAACATTTACTGAACTGCTCGTGCCAACTTATGGCCACTGCGAACTGAGTTGGACTTGTTGCAGTGCTCGTATCTCGTCCACACTGCTGCTAAGCAAGCTGTCAGCACTAAGCAATTCGTAAGCACTTTATGTTGACTGCAAGCAAGCAGGAAACAAGCTGATGGGGACGCTTTAATTTGCAAGCTCTGTAAAGTCCATCGCTCTGTAAGCGTACCAGAGAGAGACGGGAAATTATTTGCCATTTGGTTGGAACTCCGCACAAACTTGGGTGCCAGTGTCCCATTATGTCCCTTTCACCTTCGTTCCCAACATTCATTCCCCTGTTTCTCTTTGTTTATTTCTTGTATTCCATTTCCAAGCTCTGGGGGACGCTGGGCGCTGTATGAATACATGTGTTCACCAGAAAATAATCTCATTTTGTGTCTTTATTCCAGTCAACTGTTTATTGAAACTATCGCAGCGATGCATCACTGAGCATGCACAACACTCGACCCCTCCACAGTGGCTCGAAGCGACGCCAACGCCGTGCCGCGGGCAGTTTCACGTGTGAAGCACCATCAAGAGGAGGCAGAGGCTTATATCCGGTCTTCTTGTCCAGGTTCGGAGGGGTTTAGGCGTGGGTGGGAATATATCGAGGACAAGGAAGGGCTTAAACATTGTGTTCCACACGTGAAACCTAACCTCTAGCGTCCGTGATCTGGTAACGCCTGACATCTGAAGATGGCCGACTGACACCCATATGTTTGTGTGCGGAACTCCAAGCAGACTGGCTGGACCCAATCGAAAGCGGCGGGGCGTCCCGTCTTCACTTGTTTCTCAAATCTCAATTAACTAGAAGCTAATTGCCCTTCATTGTGATGGTGGATTCTATTGGCTGGATGGGAAAAGAAAAACAGAGGTCGGATATAAGGAGGAAGGAAACGTACCTTCAAAAGAATAAGCGCTCCGCCTCCATCTTGTAGTGCCAACAGTCTGCTGGCAGACAGACTGTTTAGTTTATATGCTTCCATAGCGAGTAGATTGTGTGGGATGTTTCATATCATTGCTCCTTTTTCCCTTTTTACCATAGCAACCTCTTCATTTGGCGTCATTAGCAGGAACAATATACTGCATATGATACAAGGCGTTAAAACAGCATTGTTTTCAAGATGTCTTGGAATAGTTTTGTTGTAGGCCTCTTTTGTTTAAGGTTCACTTCAACGCAGCAACTCATCTGCAGTACAAAACTGTTCTTCGTTTTATGCATTAACTTCTAAATCAGGCAAAGTAAGAAGCCAACATAAACTCAACTCCGTATTAGTTTTGTAAACATGTTTACCAAACGCTTCTCTACAAAACGCTGTGGACTATGTCTAAGTTCACAGTGTCAGCAAGACAGTTCCAAATGTTAGCTTAGTTTACCATTCCTAAAACGATACGTAAAAATCAACAATTTTCATTTTCATTCTTACTTTCTAAAGTACGAATTCACTTAAAAGAAACCCTTTAAAAATGTGTAAGGGCTACAAAACAAATTCTTATTAATACAAAAATAGATTCTGCGATTATACTTGTCTCTTGAATTCCTACGAAAGGGGCAAAATTCTTTTTTGTCACATACTTTTTGTTGTACGTATTTGTGCGACAAAGACAACAGCAAATTAAATGTACAGCATCTACTTTCGTGTCTGTGTCACCGTACCGATCACACGCCACGAAAACAATATTTACAATTACGGCTATTCAACAGCATTTTTTTATGTTTCATTCGTGAAGTAACTCACATGAATCTGTACATTTCGCATCCCTACACCAAGACGGCAATACCGTTGACAAGGTATGGTAGCTACGAATATTACACAATCCAGCGTCTGCCCAAATGATTTTCCAGCTGTTCCTATTCGCCGAGATGTGGCTTTTATGAAGCTGATTATTTATTCCTCGATTTGTAAAAATAATCGAGTTCTTTTTCCCCCCAGTTCGTTGTTTTACTTCACAAGATATGTTATCAGAGTCCAAATATCCTATCAGAACTTCGTCCGTTAAATTGTTAGACCTTGTGCCACAACACATGTGAAGCTTTCCGTATGAAATACGACAAACAAATAACGACTTTCAATTCCTCTTTCAGTTCTGCCTTTCAATATTCATAAAAGTGCGATGACGTCTTAAACATGAACCGCTGCTGACATATCGCATTATGAAATGAATGACGTAATGCTGAACGTCTGTGTTGTATTATTCTACACGTATGGCCACTGGCTAGGGGCAAGTGGTTTTTTAACGCTTCGTCATGGCGGGAAAGTTTCCGCGGGGGTCAGCCGGTTTGAATGCGAAACTCCATTTAATGCCGAGCTTATAAATATGAGGAGCTTTACCTCCATTCCCACATGTGTACACATGGGGTTGTGTTCAAGCACATACATCAGATTTTATTAATATTTACCAACTACAACTAGATTTTTCAGTTATCGATTTATGTCTTGGGCACAATCTTTCCTTCTGCGGTCGGTCAGTTCTGTATTTGTTGATAGGTACGTGGTAACTGGCCATCGACACGTCATTGCCTTGTTGGCCATACGAATTCCTGCGATAAATATTTTGTGTGTGTGGAAAGCAATATAATTGTGTAGACATTAGCCATAAAGATTGGAAGCAACAAAAAAATTCAAATCTCCATGAAATCATAAAAGCATTTGTAAATCATTTAAAACAATTTGTTCAAATAAACTGCAATGTATTTTTTTTCTTTCTGTAATTCCAACTTTTTACACTTCTGTGTTTGATAACAATAAAGTTTTTGTTGTTAGCTGTGCCTGACATAAAATCGTACAGTTGTATCATACCATGCGAAGTGCCAGACCAGCGTGGTCATAATGTTGTAAACTTTATGTACAACAGTACCTCAAATTCTTCTGTTATAAATGCTGATAACACGCGAAATAAACTTCATTCTTTTCTTCAAATTAACGCCGCAAGTGCTCCGCAGCCTCCAATACCCCTGATTCATCATCAAAGAAAAGGCTACTACAAACACTTTACACAGGGACTATGGTACAACCTCGGTACTTCGTCTCTCGATTCCTTTTATTGTACGAACAGAAAGTAAGCGCACCTTATTCATTAACTGCAAACGGCACCCGATCTCCTGCCTTCCACTTACTGTGACTTATCACTACATTAACACAACGGATAAATTCACTTTTAAATTTCAAAAAAAGGCGAAATATTAGACCGCCTCTACTTTATTTCTGTACTCGTTATGAGACCTAACCACAGTAATGCCATGCTCTTCTCCATCTCGGCTCCCAGTATCTTGCATCGAACAATATGTGACGCTGTACAGTTTCAGGTATTAAATCTGTCACGTTTTAGCCCCTAGTTCAATTAATGTTCGTTTGAAAACGTCCTTGATTGTCGCCCATTACAAAATTCATACAGCGCATAGTGTATACAATTACGAGTATTAGTAAAGACAGGTCGAATTCAGTCTTAATTTTAGTCTATTTTGAATTATATTTCGTGTCAAGTTCTCAGCACAACAGTTCAAGTGTCTGTCAGTAAGTGATAATCCTGTAACATTTATTGTTTCCTGCCTTCGGTTCAAAATAACGCTACATTTTATTCCCTTCAAGCATTACGAAACACCGAATTTATTTCGCTGACTTACTAATTTCGTGTGTCTTCTAATGTGTACAATTCCAGTTTATTCGATTAGCAATTGTCATAATCATTACCGTCACCTCAGTGTTTATGATTAACTTTGTTGTACGAAATATTTCTCCAGCAGCATAGTCCAAATAAACCATACTGATCGATATGAATCGATATGGAATTCAGGGGTGCGCATGTCATAATGGTAATTGTGGCCTCTGTGAAAGTTACCAGAGCTCATTCCCCTCGAAGTATGGTATCCTGGAACCCGGTTAGCTTTCAGCAACATCTGTAACTTTTTAAGACGATCTGTTCGTTATACACCGAACACTGTCAAAGAATAATGACTACCGTTTTGAATTTGCAGGTTCGTAGCAAATAACAATTGTCACATATCAAATCTCAATTCGAACACCGAGTGTTTCTTTATGAACAATTATTTCAAGCTCAGTCATCACCAGCATACAGGAAAATGTCGGTCATATAGTGGCAAATTATGGAGATTTTTCACTGAACCATTCACGAAGCTTCTTATAATAAAACCAACTAGATGCACTAATTTCTCTAATTTATTTTTGGTATATAACTCTACATGTTTCAGACAGTTCCTCTGTCCATCATCAGGAGTTCTATACTCTACACACAGCAATGGTATATGTCATACAGGTTTGCTGACAGCTGATCCTGCTCGCAAGCTGTCACCAAACCTGTATGACATATACCACTGCTGTGTGTGCAGTGAAAAACTCCTGATGATGGACAGAGGAACTGTCCGAAACACGTAGAGTTTTATTCCAAATATAAATTTGAGAAATTAGTGCATATAGTTGGTTTTATTATAAGAATTTATCACGATGCACGGTCACCTGAACGTCAATCATGAAGCTCTGGAAAACGCGTGCCACGAAATCCGTTTTTGGTTAACAGTATTACATCCGACGCTCATCCTCATGAAGTACTGTTGTGTAACTGAGAAACGATACAAACAAATAAAATAACAAAATGTGTATGTTATATATTTACGTGGCTACGTAATTCTCTTCGCATGACTGCAGTAACGATAACGAGCTAAACAAAGAAAATTCCCCTGACGTAAAACATACATGTCTAAAATACGTCGCACATGACATTATATAGCTTTGGCAATTTCTACAATGTCATTAAAGACATAGAAGTGTTCTTAATCTTTGTATACGGTTTCAGCTGTCTGGTCAGAGTTACAAATTTGAACTGAATTCTGTACAATTCTTCCGTAAAGAATAGAAATTCATAATGTCTATGGTAAAAACTGTTAATCTGCTGTAATAGAATCCACAGTACGTAGTTCCTCCTGTAATGTATTTTGGGACGTTCATGAATAGAAAATCACACTGGAGATAATTTATCATTACTTGGTTGTGCTGAGTCATGGAAACAATGTCGTTATTTCTTTTATACTGATAGCTCCAAGAGAAGTCTTTACCACAAATAAATGATCAGCAAACCGAACTGCATTGTGTTTGTAACTCAATACCAGACCGCAGGCATTCAAGAGTCAATACAGATAGCACAAGTCCGCAACGACACGCCCATTTTGAAGTCCACTGAAAATTTTAACGGATCGTGCAATATTTTGGGGGTCTGTTTCATGGCCAAGGTCATACAGCGTTTTCAATAACTATATTCTTCTTTTTGGGGG
>Ga0123353_10009297_pt1 | contig 13539 bp, 11 predicted proteins | sample TergutLab28metaG_3_FD_92763 | JGI IMG/M metagenome (GOLD analysis project Ga0123353, IMG submission 92763) | Labiotermes labralis P3 segment gut microbial communities from Petit-Saut dam, French Guiana - Lab288 P3 | ecosystem: Host-associated > Arthropoda: Insects > Digestive system > Gut ... | reverse complement strand
CGGTTCAAGTCCGGCTCCGGGCACTCGCAGAGCCCTAATAGGGCTCTGCGGACGCCCGGAGGCGGCCCGCGGACGCGACCGTCGCGGCCGCCTCCTGCTCGCTCAGCCCGGTGTGGACCGCCGCCGTCACCAGGGCGGGCGCCAGCGCCTCGCCGAATCCCGCGTCGTACGCCCGGCAAGCTGCCCAGAACAGCCGTCCGTTGCGCTCTCCTTCGCGTGAATCCAGCACGAACCGCACCAGCCCGGCGGCACGTTTCTCCGCCGGATGGCGCGGATGGTCGGGCTCCGGCGCGCGGGGCGGCGGGGGTGGTGGGTCGGCGAGCCGCAGCAGGGCCGGCGGGGCCTCGGCCAGCGGATGGCCCGCGGTGCCCGGGGCCACCAGGTAGTGCCCGGCCACCGTGCGCGACCCGGGGCCGACGACGTACCCGCCGGCGCCTCGTATGTCGATCCCGGGGGCCAGCCGGCTCACCGAGTTGGGCACCGGACCCGGCGCGCTGAACCACAGATGGCGACCCCCGCTGGGGGTCAGCACGGTAACCGTTTGCGGGACGGTGAAACCGCGGGATTCGGCCAAAGCCCGCAGCGCGCTGATCCCGTTCGCGCCGTGCTTGACGTCGAGGTCGACGCCGACGAGGTGAAGGGGCGCCAGACCGCAGGCGATGCCGTAGCCGGTCGCCCAGGGCGCGAGCGCGAACAGGGCGCGGATTGCGGCCGGATCGGTCGTCGCGTCGTGCACGCCGTGGCCGGGACGGCCGCACTCGCCACGGCAGGCGCTGGCCCGTGCCTCGTCGCGGTGCGGGGAGCGGACGGCGGGGAGTTTGCTGCGGGACAGGGGGATGACCGGCAGGCCGCGCGCCGCGGCGATCAGCGCCGCGTGCAGCGCGCGGGTGTGGTCGGGGCGTGGCATGGCCTGCTCCCTGATGTTCGAACGCGTGTTCGTCTCCACTCCTCAGTGATACCGCGCGCGAGGCGCGGCGTCCACCGGATAGGCCCGCGATCCACGGAAAGGGGTGACTGGGGGGCGAGTCGGGGGGAAGATCCTCCTCCAGGCGTACGCATGGCTTTTTGCCAAGCCATTACCCTTGAGGCGCAGAGTCGCAACACGCGGCCATGGAGGAGTGAGATGAGGAGCAGCAACCCGGTCTTCTCCCGGCGGGGCTTCACCCGCGGGAACGAGTACGCCGGATTCGGCACGGGTGCCCAGCAGAGCGGCAACCCCTACGCGCAGTACGGCGCGAACCCCTACGGCCAGCAGGGCGCCCCCGGGCAGCAGGGCGCGCCGCACCACCCGTACGAGCAGCCGCAGCCCCTGACTCCCCAGCAGATGGAGGAGATGTACTCCGCCCCGGCCGCGGGACCGGCGCAGACCGGCCGGATGACGATCGACGACGTCGTCATGCGGACCGCGATGACGCTGGGCACCGTGGTGGTGGGCGTCGTCATCGGCTGGTTCGCGCTCGGCGACCAGCTGGGCATCGCCTTCGGCGCGGCCATGGTGGCGTTCGTGCTGGCCATCGTCCAGTCGTTCAAGCGCACCCCGTCGCCGGCCCTGATCCTCGGCTACGCCATCTTCGAGGGCCTGTTCCTGGGCGTGCTCAGCCGCGCCTACAACGACGCCTGGCAGGGCGCCCCGGTGCAGGCGGTGCTCGGCACCATGGCGGTCTTCGCCGGCATGCTCATCGCCTACCGGGCCCGGATCATCCGGGTCACCGCGCGCTACCAGCGCATCGGCATGGCGATCGCGATCGGCTTCGTGCTCGCCATGGTGGTCAACCTGCTGTTCGCCGCGTTCGGCAGCGGTGACGGCCTGGGCCTGGCCACCGGCGGCCTGGGCATCGTCTTCTGCCTGCTCGGTATCGGCCTCGGCGCGTTCTTCCTGTCGCTGGACTTCAAGCAGATCGAGGACGGCATCCGCTACGGCGCCCCGCGCAACGAGTCGTGGCTGGCCGCGTTCGGCCTGACGCTGTCGCTGGTGTGGATCTACCTGGAGCTGCTGCGGCTGATCGCGATCCTGCGCGACTGACCGCGGCCGCCAGGGCCGCCTGATGTGCGAACGGGCCGCAGGGAAGCGCGAGCTTCCCTGCGGCCCGTTGCGGCGTCGGGTGAGGGGAGGACGGGGACGAGGGGGATGTGGGGCCGAACAGGCCCGGCACTACAGGAGGTTGCGGGCGGCCCGGCGCAGGTCGTATTCGTGGACCAGGGCCTTGGCGTGACCGTAGGAGAGGTCGTGCTCGCTGCGCAGCCAGCTGACCTTCTCGTCGAAGCGGAGGAACGACGGGCCGTCGTCGAGGGCGCGCAGCCACTCGCTGATCTCACGGCCGGTGCAATGGGGGATGCGGTCGAGCAGGTTCCGGTGGGTTTCCTCGGAGAAGTGCGTTTGGGACATCGGCGCCTCCGGTATGTGGTCCGGTCACCCCACGGTGCCCGAATGGTCGGTTGTTGGCAACCATCCCGCGCCAGTGGAAAGGAGTGGGGGGCACTTCGCGCGCCCCGGTAGGGTCGCCGGTATGCCCGACAGCGCCGCCCTGCACACCGCCGTGGAACGCCTCGCCGGACGGCTGCGCGCGCTGCCGCAACGCCGGTTGCAGGCGGGTGCCGCGGCCGAGGGCCTCGAACTCGCCCGCTGGCTGGCCCGGCAGGCCCAGCTGCTGGAGTTCCCCGGGCAGGCGCCGCGCGAGATCCCGGACGACGGCATCTTCGTGGTCGGCGACCAACTGGCCGTCGCGGGGAACGAGTTGGTCAGGGCGCTGGGGGCGGGCCCGGAGGGCGCCGGAGCGGGAGTGGCTGCCGAGGACGGGGCCACCATGCCGGCAGGCCAAGGCTCCGGCTCCGGGCAGGGTGCGGCGGTGCTGGCCGAGGCGCTGGAGCGCGTGGCGCGCACCGCGAAGGCGGTCGGCTGAGCGGTCGTGGCGAGTTGCGGCCCGGATGCGGCGGACAGGCGCCGCGCAGGCCCGTGTTGGGCCCGCTGCGGCCCGTGTGGGGCCGCTGTGGTGGTCAGAGCGAGGCCACGACCCGGTCGGCCAGGACGTACACGCTCTCGTCGCCGTAGGCGAAGGTGAGCGCGTACGCGCCGGCTATCGCGGATCCGCCGCGCAGCACCGGCACTTCACCGCGGTCCAGCGCCTTGGACAGCTGCAGCGCGGTCTCCCGGTGGCCGGGGGTCATGCACAGCGTGGTGCCGTCGGCGAAGACGTACACGTCCAGGGTGCCGAGCGGGCCGGGACGCACGTCGGCGAGCGGGATGCGCGCGTCGGCGAGGTCGGAGAGCCGCTCCGAGGTCTGGTCGCGGGAGGCGACGACGGGGGACGGCACGAAGTCCGGCCCGGAGGGGTGCGGGATCATGCCGGGCACCGGCAGGGTGACCTCGGGCGCCTCCGGCTCGGTCCCCGCGTCTGCGGCGGCCTCGGCGGCCGGCTCCAGGCCGGCGAAGTCCGCCTGGCGCGGCAGGTAGGGGAGGACCGGCGGGACCTCGTAGTCCGGGGTCTCGGAGGCGCCGGACGCGCTGCCCGCGTCCCCGGACGCCCCGTACAGGCCGCCACGGAAGAACCCGGTGTCGCCGGCCGCCTCGCGGGCCTCCTGCTCGGCCCAGAAGGCCCGAGCCTCGGCGAGTTCCCGCTCGCGCTCGTCGGCCAGGGCGCCGGCGACCGCGGCGCGGATGTCGACCTCGGCCTCCCGCGGGGCGGGCACCTGGAGAGCGGCGAGATCACGGCGCAGGGCGGACAGCTCGCGGCGGACGCCACGGGCGGAGAGCAGGGCGGCGGAACCCGCGGCCACGGCGAGACCCGCGGCCACCAGCAGGACGGTGAAGTTGGCACTCACTGACGTACTCCCGACTGATGCGACCCGAGCAATGCCCACCAGGGTGGCGGGCGAAACTTCCCCCACACATCACTTTGCCGGTAAACCCCTGGCCTTCGCAGTGCGGAACGTCATGAAAGCGGCATGAAAAGGACAGCTCCATGAAGGAGCGGCGTCCCCCTGCCCGCCATCTGACCTGCGTAAACGGGACGCCCCCGGAGGAAATCAGCTCCCCGGGGGCGATTTCATTGCGACTTATGTCACACGCCGTACTCCTTGCATGCGCGCAATTACCCTGAGTGGAAGTTGCCCGAATTCACTGCGGCTCAGCCGCGCGTGTTGTTGGTCGCGCTGGGCTTCGCCTTCGCTGCCGGCAGGTGCCGCCCTCGTGCCTCGGGCGACCCCTACCGTCCGCTGCGACTCAGCTCAGCCGCTCCAGGACCATCGCCATGCCCTGGCCGCCGCCCACGCACATCGTCTCCAGGCCGAACTGCTTGTCGTGGAACTGGAGGCTGTTGATGAGGGTGCCGGTGATGCGGGCGCCGGTCATGCCGAAGGGGTGGCCGACCGCGATGGCGCCGCCGTTGACGTTCAGGCGGTCCAGGTCGATGCCGAGGTCGCGGTAGGACGGGATCACCTGGGCCGCGAAAGCCTCGTTGATCTCGACCAGGTCGATGTCGCCGATGGACATCCCGGCCCGCCGCAGGGCCTGCTGCGACGCCTCGACGGGGCCGTAGCCCATGATCTCCGGGGAGAGCCCGGAGACACCGGTGGACACCACGCGGGCCAGCGGCGTGATGCCCAGCTCGCGGGCCTTGGTGTCGGACATGACGACCAGGGCGGCGGCGCCGTCGTTCAGCGGGCAGCAGTTGCCCGCGGTGACCGTACCGTCGGGGCGGAACACCGGCTTCAGGCCCGCCACGCCCTCCATGGTGACGCCCGCGCGCGGCCCGTCGTCCTTGGCCACCACCGAGCCGTCCGGGAGCGTCACCGGGGTGATCTCGCGCTCCCAGAAGCCGTTGGCGAGCGCCGCCTCGGCCAGGTTCTGCGAGCGGACGCCGAACTCGTCCTGTTCCTGCCGGGTGATGCCCTTCAGCGCCGCCAGGTTCTCGGCGGTCTGGCCCATGGCGACGTAGGCGTCCGGCACCAGGTCGTCCTCGCGGGGGTCGTGCCACTCCCCGCCGCCCTGCTCGGCGCGCTTGAGGGTGCGCGCCTGGGCGTCGGCGAAGAGCGGGTTCATCGTGTCGGGCAGGCTGTCGGAGTTGCCCTTGGTGAAGCGGGAGACCATCTCGACGCCGGCCGAGACGAAGACGTCGCCCTCGCCGGCCTTGATCGCGTGCATGGCCATGCGCGTGGTCTGCAGCGACGAGGAGCAGTAGCGGGTGACGGTGCAGCCCGGCAGGTGGTCCATGCCCATCTGCACGGCCACGATCCGGCCCATGTTGAAGCCCTGCTCGCCGCCGGGCAGTCCGCAGCCCAGCATCAGGTCGTCGATGTCCCGCGGGTCCAGCTGCGGCACCTTGGCCAGTGCCGTCTGGATGATGGTGGCGGCCAGGTCGTCCGGGCGCAGCTCCTTGAGCGACCCCTTGAAGGCGCGTCCGATGGGTGAACGGGCGGCAGAGACGATGACGGCTTCGGGCATCGCGGCACTCCTCGGCGGCTGCGGGGGCGGATTCGACTGCGGGCTCGGTTGCGGGCTCCCAGGGAAGTTACCCGCAGGTATCGCAGCGAGTCATCAGACCGCTGCTGTGATGCGGGCTACTTTCTGAGCGCTTGCTTACCCGATGCTACGCCGAGCGCGAGGACGTGCCGCCCCCCGTCCCGCCGGCCGCGTCGCCCGCGGCCGCGGACGCGGCGCCGTCAGCGCCCTCGGCGCCCTCCTGCTGCTGCGGCTGCTCCTCCTCCAGCGGCCGGCGGCGGCGCCGCTTGAGCAGCGCCCAGCGTCCGCGCGGTCCCGTGCCGGCCTGGGCGGCGGTGACCTCCGTGCCGCCCTCGGACGCCGCCTCGACGGCCGCCTCGGCGACCGGCAGGAAGCCCTCGCCGCGCCGGGCGTCCGGCTGCTCGTCGGCCTCCGGCCACAGCCCCAGGCAGGCGCACAGCGTCGGTAGCACGGCCATCGCGGCGGTGGCGTAGCCCTCGGCCGACGGGTGGAAGTTGTCCGGGCCGAACAGCTCCCGCGGCCGCGCCTCGAACTCCGGGCCCAGCAGGTCGCCGAGCGACACCGTCCGGCCGCCCAGCCCGACCACCGCGATGGTCTGCGCCGCCGCCAGCTGCCGGCTCGCCCGCCGGGCCAGCCAGCGCAGCGGCTGGTAGACCGGCTCGACCGAGCCCAGATCAGGGCAGGTGCCGACCACCACCTCCGTGCCGGCCGCGCGCAGCCGCCGGACCGCGTCCGACAGCAGCCGCACCGAGGTGGCCAGCGGCATCCGCCGGGTCACGTCGTTGGCGCCGATCATGATGACCGCCACGTCCGGCGGCGGCACCGAGGAGTCCAGCAGCAGCGACACCTGCCGGTCCAGGTCGTCGGACTTGGCGCCGGGCAGGGCCACGTTCACCAGCCGCACCGGGCGTTCCGCGACCGCGGCCAGGCCCGAGGCGAGCAGCGCCCCCGGGGTCTCCCGGGCGCGGCGCACGCCCTGCCCGGCGGCCGTGGAGTCGCCGAGGAAGCCCAGCCGCAGCGGTGGCTCGTCGGTGTGGTGCGCGAACGCCGAACCGTAGCGGCCGTCCGCCCGCGGCGGCACGTCCCCCGAGCCGCCGACCAGCCGCTTGGCCAGCCGGACCTCGGTCAGCAGCAGCCCGACGGCCGCGCCGCCGACCAGGCCGATCCCGCCACCGCCGTACGCAGCGGCGGTCGCGATCCGCCGTGCCACCCTTGCCCTCGACATCGAGCAGGCCACCTTCCTGTGCTTCGGCCCGTACACCAACGTGCTGCCCCGCGCGGCTCCCGGACCAACGTCGCAGCCGTCACACCCACGTCAACGCCCACCGGGCCGCCGACGTTTCGTGCGGGGCGCGGACGGCACCAATAGGCTGGCCGCACCATCACGGAGAACCCGGAGACAACGGTGCAGTTTCACGACTCGATGATCAGCCTCGTCGGCAACACCCCGCTGGTGAGGCTCCACAGCGTGACCGAGGGCATCCAGGCGACCGTCCTGGCCAAGGTCGAGTACTTCAATCCCGGCGGTTCGGTGAAGGACCGCATCGCGCTGCGCATGATCGAGGCCGCGGAACGCAGCGGCGAGCTCAAGCCCGGCGGCACCATCGTGGAGCCGACCTCGGGCAACACCGGCGTGGGCCTGGCGATGGTCGCGCAGACCAAGGGCTACCACTGCATCTTCGTCTGCCCCGACAAGGTGTCCATGGACAAGATCAACGTCCTGCGCGCGTACGGGGCCGAGGTCGTGGTCTGCCCGACCGCCGTCGACCCGGAGCACCCCGACTCGTACTACAACGTGTCCGACCGGCTGGTGCGCGAGACGCCCAACGCCTGGAAGCCCGACCAGTACAGCAACCCGAACAACCCGCTGTCGCACTACCACTCCACCGGACCGGAGCTGTGGGAGCAGACCGACGGGCGGATCACCCACTTCGTGGCCGGCGTCGGCACCGGCGGCACCATCTCCGGCACCGGCCGCTACCTCAAGGACGTCAGCGAGGGCCGGGTGCAGGTGGTCGGCGCGGACCCCGAGGGCTCGGTGTACAGCGGCGGATCCGGCCGCCCGTACCTGGTCGAGGGCGTCGGCGAGGACTTCTGGCCGACCGCGTACGACCGCGACGTCGCCGACGAGATCGTGGCCGTCTCCGACAAGGACTCCTTCCAGATGACCCGCCGGCTGGCCCGCGAGGAGGGCCTGCTGGTCGGCGGCTCGTGCGGCATGGCCGTGGTGGCCGCGCTCAAGGTCGCCGAACGGCTCGGACCGGACGACGTGGTGGTCGTGCTGCTGCCGGACAGCGGCCGCGGCTACCTGTCGAAGATCTTCAGCGACGAGTGGATGAGCTCGCACGGCTTCCTCGACGAGGGCGAGGGCGAGGCGCGGGTCGCCGACGTGCTCGCCAACAAGCAGGGCACCATCCCCAACCTGGTCCACATGCACCCGGACGAGACGGTCGGGCAGGCGATCGAGGTGCTGCGCGAGTACGGCGTGTCGCAGATGCCGGTCGTCAAGCCCGGCGCGGGGCACCCGGACGTGATGGCCGCCGAGGTGGTCGGCTCGGTCGTCGAGCGCGAACTGCTGCACGCGCTGTTCACCAGGAACGCGACCCTGGAGGACCCGCTGGAGAAGCACATGTGCCCGCCGCTGCCGCAGGTCGGCTCCGGCGAGCCGGTCGGCGACCTGATGAGCGTCCTGGAGAACGCCGACGCGGCGATCGTGCTGGTCGAGGGCAAGCCCACCGGCGTGGTCAGCCGCCAGGACCTGCTGGCCTTCCTGGCCGGTCACGGCGCCGCCTGAGCCGGACCAGGGTTCGCGGAAGTGGTACACCCGCGACACGTCGACGCAGCACGGGCTTAACACGCCTGGGGCACATTGGGTGATGTCGCACCGGGCGGCCACCGGGAACCCACCGGACAGGGGGATCCCGCAGGAGCCGGCCGGCGCGGCACACCGACGGCACCAGGGCTTCCGGAGCGGCTCCCGGATCCATGGTCGCCAGGACGCGCACGGCCAGGCCCTGACCCGGCCCGCGTCCCGCGGGAACCGCCGTCGTCCCGCCCTCCGAGCTCGTCTCGGGGGTGCGGCGGTTCCCGCCTCCTTCTTCCCGGCGCCCTGCGCCCGGCGCGACAGGGCGCGGGGCGCGAAACCCCGCGCCCGGCGCCTTCCGTGCGGCCCGCGGGGCCCCGGGGCGGCTACGACCAGTCGTCCTTGTCCTGCTTGGAGCGCGTGCCGAAGATCGAGCCCATGCTCTGGGCGACGTTCACGCCGACGATGCCCGCCCAGCTGATGAACAGCCCGGTCGCGCCGGCGTTGGCCGCGCCGATGGCGGACAGCGGGATGGCCAGCACCAGGGTGATCCCGGCGAACCCGTAGCGCGCGAAGCGCGGGTTGGGCTCCGGCGGCCCGATGGGGCGGCGGTCGGCGCGGGCGAACGAGGTCTGCTGCTGGGCCAGTTCACGGCGCACCCGCTGCTCGACATGGCTGTCGACGCGCTGTGTCACCTTCTCCATGAAGGAGTCGACCAGCTCCGACTCGTACTCCGGTCCGAGATCCTTGCGCGCCTGCAAGGTGGCGGAGAGTTCCTTGGTGAGTTCCGGGTCGCGGGCGTCCATAGCCCCACCGTAGACAGGAGCGGGGGTGGGCGACACTGGGGTTAGCCCCCGATTTCCTCGGGGGTCTGCCGTCCTTGAGGAGGATCCGCGATGCTCCATGCGCCTGTGCTCACCGCGCTCTGCGCCGGCACGGACGGGCGGGACCGGAAGGACGCCGTCACCGTCGACGGGCGGTCCTGCGGGTACGAGGAACTGCTGGGGGCGGCGGGCGCGGTCGCCCGCCGCGCCGCCGGGACCAAGGCGTTCGCCGTCGAGGCGACCGCGTCGCTGGAGACGGTGGCCGCCGCGGTGGGCGCGCTGCTGGCCGGCGTCCCCCTGGTGCCGGTCCCGCCGGACGCGGGGCCGCAGGAGCGGGAGCACATCCTGCACGACTCCGGCGCCGAGGTGGTGCCGGTGGACTTCCGCGAGCGCGCCGACTTCACCGGAACGCCGGCCGGGCCGGCCGCGATGGTGCTCTACACCTCCGGCACCACCGGCCCGCCCAAGGGCGTGGTGATCGGGCGGGACGCCATCGCGGCCGACCTCGACGGCCTGGCCGCGGCCTGGGAGTGGACGGCCGAGGACACCCTGGTGCACGGCCTGCCGCTGTTCCACGTGCACGGCCTGGTGCTGGGCGTGCTCGGCGCGCTGCGCACCGGCAGCCGCCTGGTGCACACCGGACGGCCCACGCCCACCGCCTACGCGGCGGCCGGCGGCAGCCTGTACTTCGGCGTGCCCACGGTGTGGCACCGGGTGGCACGGGACGAGCCGGCGGCGCGGGCGCTGTCCGCGGCACGGCTGCTGGTGTCGGGCAGCGCGGCACTGCCCGCGCCCGTCTTCCACGACCTGAAGGCGCTCAGCGGCCACGAGCCGGTGGAGCGCTACGGCATGACGGAGTCACTGATCACGCTCAGCGCGCGGGCCTCCGGCCCGCGGCAGCCGGGCGCCGTCGGCACCCCGCTGCCCGGGATCACCACCCGGATCGCCGAGTCCGCCGACGGCATCGGCGAGTTGCAGGTGCAGGGGCCCACGCTGTTCGACGGCTACCTGGGCCGCCCGGACGCCACCGCGGCCGCCTACACGGCCGACGGCTGGTTCCGTACCGGCGACATCGCCTCGATCGACGAGGACGGCACGCACCGGATCGTCGGCCGGGCCTCCACCGACCTGATCAAGTCCGGCGGCTACCGGATCGGCGCGGGCGAGGTCGAGAACGCCCTGCTGGCCCACCCCGCGGTCCGCGAGGCGGCGGTGGTCGGCGTCCCGCACGACGACCTCGGGCAGGAGATCGTCGCCTATGTGGTCGCTGACGGCGTCGCCGAGCGGGAGCTGACCGACTTCGTGGCCGCCCGGCTGTCCGCGCACAAACGGCCCCGCAGGGTGCGGTTCCTCGACGAGCTGCCGCGAAACGCGATGGGGAAGCCACAAAAGCGCTTGCTTCCACCCCTGTGAGCGGGATAGGCGTAGATGGCCCCGAAGTTGTCCCTTGCCGGTCGGCAAGTAGGCTCGTGGCGCAACAACCGAACCCCATTACCGGACGGCGACCGCCGTCCGGGTCGCCGATACCCGGGAACCGCTCCAAAGGGTGGCGGTGATACGTCCTGCCATGGAGGCAGCACCGCATGTTCCACCGCATCGGACGCACCGTCGTCCGCCATCCCGTATGGACGATCGTGGCGTGGGTGATCGCCGCGGTCGCGATCATCGCCACCGCCCCCAGCCTGCCGTCCAACAGCGACGAGAGCAGCTTCCTGCCCAGCAGCTACGAGTCGATCAAGGCGATGAACGTCCAGGAGAAGGCGTTCCCGCAGGCCTTCAGCCCGGCCGCGATCGTCCTCTACCAGCGCACCGACGGCAAGCCGCTGACCGACGCCGACAAGGCGGACGTCACGCGGATCACCAAGGAGCTGGGCGCCAAGAAGATCGACCAGGTCCAGAAGATCGTCGACGGCAGCGAGTCCAAGGACCACAAGTTCCAGACCGCGATGGTCCAGATGGACAAGAAGTCCGCGGGCCAGCCCAAGCAGGCCGACGCGGCCAAGGCGCTGCGCGACGACTCGACCGCGCTCGCCAAGGGCACCGCGCTGAAGGTCCAGGTCGGCGGTCAGGCCGCGCAGGGCCTCGACCAGCAGGACGCCGGCAAGACCTCGGACGCCGTGGCGCTGTTCGGTTCGCTGCTGATCATCATCGTGACCCTGTCGATCATCTTCCGGTCGCCGCTGGTGGCGATCATGCCCCTTGTGCTGCTGGTCGGTGTGGTCTTCACCGTCGCCAACGCGCTGATCGCCGACGCCACGAAGATCTTCGGTCTCCAGGCGAACAGCTCGATCTCGGCACTGCTGATCGTGGTGGTGCTCGGCGTCGGCACCGACTACTTCCTGTTCCTGATGTTCCGGTACCGCGAACGCCTGCGCGCCGGTGACGAACCGAAGCAGGCGATGATCAACGCGGTCACCCGGGTCGGCGAGGCCATCGCCTCGGCGGCCGGCGCGGTCATCATCGCCTTCTGCGCGCTGGCCCTGTCGACCCTGGGCTTCCTCACCCAGCTCGGCCCGGCCCTGGCGATCCTGGTCGCGGTGACGCTGCTCGCGGGCATCACGCTGTTCCCGGCGATCTGCTCGCTGATCCCGCCGCGGGCGCTGTTCTGGCCCGGCAAGAAGTGGCGCGAGGAACCCCGCGGCACCCGGTACGCGGCCGTCGGCCGTCTGATGGCCCGCAAGCCCGCGATGGTGGCGGTCCTCTCCGGCGCGGTCATGCTGGTGCTGGCCATCGGCACCTTCGGCTACAAGGCGTCCTACGACCTGGCCTCCGGCTCCATCCCCAAGACCAAGGAGTCGATGGTCGTCCAGGACACGCTCAGCAAGGCGTACTCCGCGGGCGCTGCCGCGCCGACCAACGTCTACCTCACCAGCAAGGACAACAAGGCGCTCAGCGGCGACCTGAACGGGTTCGCGGACAAGCTGCGCGGCGTGGACGGCGTGGCCGGCGTCACCTTCGACAAGGCCAAGGACATCAACAAGGCCGGCACCACCGCCAACTACACGGTGACGCTGAAGTACGAGGCCGCCACCGACCAGGCCATCGCCGCGGTCGGCGACGTCCGCACCGTCGCGCACGAGAACGCGCCGCCCGGAACCGAGGCGCTCGTCGGCGGCACGTCCTCGATCTACAAGGACATCAACGCGGCGGTGAACCACGACTACCGCACGGTCTTCCCGGTCGCCGCGGTGCTCATCATGGTGATCCTCGGCCTGCTGCTGCGCAGCGTGGTCGCGCCGTGGTACCTCATCGCGTCCGTGGGTCTCGGCTTCGGCGCGACGCTCGGCACCACGGTGTGGATCTTCGGCCGCGGCGACGGCCTGATCTTCATGCTGCCGATCATCATGTACCTGTTCGTGGTGGCGATCGGCACGGACTACAACATCCTGATGATCGCCCGGCTCAGGGAAGAGGCCAGGGAGGGCCGGGAGCCCCGCGAGGCGGCCAGCGAGGCCCTCAAGCACGCGGGCCCGACGATCGGCGCGGCCGGCTTCATCCTCGCCGCGACCTTCGCCACGCTGATGCTGTCCGGCAACGACTTCCTGACCGAGATGGGCTTCACCGTCGCGTTCGGCATCGTGATCGCCGCGTTCGTGATGGCGATGTTCTTCACGCCGAGCCTCACCGCCCTGATCGGGCACGCGGCCTGGTGGCCGGGCCACGCCGACCGGGCGGAGAGCCTGCCGACCGGCACGGGACAGGACGGTCCTGGCCCGGACGGCGGTCCGCGCGACCCGCGTGACCTGGAGGACTCCCGCCGGGGCTGATCCCCGGGGAGCGGTCCAGGAGTTGTCCACAGGGGCCGGGCAGGTGTCAGACACCTGCCCGGCCCCTTCGGCTACGCTGACCGGAACGTGAGCGGTTGCACAGAGTGACGGGCCGTCGGGTGAGGGTCCGTCACGGACAGCCGCCGGGGACCGCTGCCGCGGACTGCCGTCACGGGCCGGCCGGGGAGGCCGGCGCCCGGCGGGTCCGGGCTGTTCGGGGTCCGGGCTGTTCGGGGACGAGTTCGGGGACGAGCACGAGGTACGGGGGGCCGTGATGGGGGATGTGGGCGAGCGGGCGGCGAACGGGTCGCCCGGCCGGTCGGAGGACCGGGCAGCAGTGGACGGGGTGGACGCGGGGAACGCGGCGGGTGCCGCGGGCTCGGCGGCCTCGGAGGGTTCGGCGCAGCCGGTGGCGGCGGCCGGTCAGGCGCGGGGCGCCGGGGACGGTGAGGTGCGGCTGCCGGGGCCGCGGTGGCGCCGAGGGGTGCTGCTGGCGCCCGGGCTCGCGGTGCTGGGGTTCCTGCTGCTGATCGGCACGGCGGTGGAGGACGACCAGCACGGCAAGCACGCCGCGGCACTGTGCCACCGGCTGGCGGTGCCGTGGACGCTGGTGGCGATGGCCTGGGCGTCGCTGCTGTGCGGGGCGGCTTCGGTCGTGGTGTGCGTGCTGTTCTTCCGGGTGGCGCG
>Ga0123353_10009295_pt1 | contig 13539 bp, 5 predicted proteins | sample TergutLab28metaG_3_FD_92763 | JGI IMG/M metagenome (GOLD analysis project Ga0123353, IMG submission 92763) | Labiotermes labralis P3 segment gut microbial communities from Petit-Saut dam, French Guiana - Lab288 P3 | ecosystem: Host-associated > Arthropoda: Insects > Digestive system > Gut ... | reverse complement strand
GTCATTATGTTCATTTACTTTGACGGACTTAAAACATTTTCTTTTTTTTTTTTTCTTTTACCCCGCTGTATGTCATAAAAAACTTCCCTGGAGGACGAATTTCTTTTAAGTCAAATTTGCCCCCCCCCCCCTTTTTCCCCCCTACCTGGTTTTACAAAATTTTACCATGCGTCAGGTGGTATATGTTCCTGCTGCTAGCACAAGGTTTAATGTGCTTGATAGGAACTTATTAAAAATAAAGAGAATGGGTTAATTCTCATTAATTTCTACATGCTTGGCCCATTTGGTATCTAATTTTGTACTGCATCCTGATTATCTCGTGACTTTTTTTTCTCTTTCATTCCAATTGCATGTAAGGAATTTTCAGCATGTTTGCATTTAAAAGGCTTAGAAGAACAGTAACCTGAGAAGTGTGGTTTTATTGCTGTTTTGGTGTTACTTATTTTTGTGTAGTGCTAGTTTCATATCCATGGTGTGTGCTTGTTAAGAAATTAGATGGCAGAATTAATCAGCCTAATTAGGCATTTCAGTTCAGCCTATTTATTCACAAACATGTCAGGGTGTAGATGAAAATATGGTTCATTGCACGTGTGCATGTGTTGTGGACACAAACAGGTGCTATTTTAATCTTCCCTGTAACATTTGTGAAGCGCAATTGAGCAAACTTGTAACCAGGACCATTTTTCTGGTTAACAGTTGATCTGATGGAGTGTCTCTGGTTTACGGAATTTGATTGAGCATCTTATGTAAGGGGTGGTGGGGTTCATATTTCCATTTTAAATTTTTGGATGTAGAAGGTTATTAGAGTGAATGCTGTTCCTTATATTTAAAGAGAATTGGTCAGATTATTGTCTGTAATTGCATAATCATTATAAGGTAAAAATTCTTCACTTTTCCCATTACAGGCTTGTTCCTCCATTATTACCACTGTGTTATACCTCTTATCTGCTTTAATAATCATGACCATGTTTTCATTAAGTTTGTTCTTAATTTGAGTTACCCATTTTTTATCAATAGCTATTTGGTTTTTGGATTTCTTAGAACATGTGCACTGGGTATGTTTTTAATAGGTTCTGGTATAAGTTACTTTATTGCTATTATTCTAGTTTTCACTGTTTTTACAACTCAGACAGTGTTGTGTGGCTGAGATATCATTCAACTAAAATTTTGTGGTGTTGTATGTAAGCACTCTTTCTGTAATGTCTGATGATGGCGTTTCATTAAAGCTGAAATATGCTGCAGCGTGCATGTATGTTATGGCACAGCAAAATGTAGTTGTGATTGACTGCCCCTGTTCAGCTATGTTTTACTTGTATATCACAAGGAGATGTCACATGTGAAGATGTATACGTTTTATTGCCATGCAGTTAGTAACTGAATTTTGTGGGAGGTGCTCACAGATTTTACACATAACATGCAATTTGTGTTAATTTCTGAAATTTATTTCTGTGTATATTGTTTGCTTCACTGCAGGAAGATGAAAACAAAGGGCTTATTTGGAAGAATACTTGAGAGTTTCAGAATTTATATGTGTATGTATTTAGTATCTGAATAATAGCTTTAAATGCAGAATTACATCTCTGTAGTCACATAAAGTATCATGCACTCTGGAGCTAACTGTCTTCAGTGTGTGGTTTACCATGCCAAACATGTAGTTATGGGCCATGAACAGATATCGGAGTGTTTTATTTTATATAGGATCAGTCTGAAAATGAACACAAGAACAATTTTGATATGCAGAAAATCTCGGATGAATCAACATTGTCAAGGTTTTGAGTTAAAATGCTCAGGTGATTAGTCCTACAAGAGTTGCGAGCATAGTTTTGAGTTGGAAGCCCTGTCTTGTGATTAGTCTTGTCAGAGATTTGAATTAAAATGCTCTCAGGTAATCAGTCGTGTCAAATTTTTGTTAATTAAAATGCTCATGATCAGCCATGTCAACGTGATATCAGACTTATCCCACGAAGTAGATGAGAACTACATTCTTCTGGGTTATTATGCACCATATAGTGGCAGTTTTTTTACCGACATTTCAGGACAGCCCATCAACCCCAGAAGATGGGACTTGTGGGTTGTCCTGAAATGTCAGTAAGAAATTACCGTAGCTCACTGTGTAATAACCCAAAAGATCTCAGTTCTCAGCCATGTCAACGTTTTGGATTACAATCTTCTAGGGTGATGGGTTACCTGTGTCAGAGTTTTGAGTTAAAATCTTTGGGTAGTTCAGCTGTGCCAGAATTCAAATTAAAATGTACTTGGGTGATCAGCGGTGTCAGAGTTTTGAATACAAGTTTTCTCATGAGTAACTGTGTTAATGTTGCCAGTTGATTAGCCATGTCAGAGTATGGAGTTAGAGAACAATGTTTTGGATGCTTGCTGTGACTGTAAGTCAATGTTATTTGTGTCTTACACTCATTTCTTCCCACACGGTCCTTAATAATGAAGGTACAGCTGCTGTTCAGAGCATTAGCTTGTAACTTGTGTTTAAGGTATCTGATTACATGAGAGGATTTTATCTTCCAGAGAAGTTTCAGATCTTACATAATTATATTACATGTTGGCATGTGGTGTGACTAAACATAAGATTAATATTTTGTTCATTTTACTTGTGTTATCTTCCTCCTCAAAGAATTTTGTAATTTTCTCATAGAATTAAAAAATGTTATAAGAAGGTTAACTCTGGGTACAGCAGATTTTGAACAAAATAACACTCAGTATTTATGAGAAGCATTTACTTACGTTTATTTCTTGTGGCTTATTCTTTTATATATAGTTCCTATTAAGAGGTGAGGAATTGTTGAAATGTGCTGTGACCTTGTATATGTTAAGCACATGCCTAGGTCTGACATATTCCAGTAGTGCCAACTTTGTCACTTGTAGTACAGCTTGTCAAGTAATTGATTTTATGATTCCCAAGCCTGTAGTTAGTTCTTTATGAGTATTAGAACAGACATTAGCTGTGTATTGCCATACAGCTTTTTAAGTGTAGCAGAGTATATATACAAGTTAATGATTCTGCCTTTGTAAAGGTAGATCAGTTAATTCATATTTTATAACTTGTGATCACTTTATTGTTTACTGTGAACAGTGATAAAAAATTGTTGGAATACTGGTTAATGTTTCAATCATATAGTATATGTATGTATTCTCTATAACTCTGATGTTAGTCCTTTTGCAAATTCTGTAAACTGTCAGGCTTCACAAAATTCCATCTAAGTTTAGTAACTGGAAACAGGGTAACATGGGAGCAAAGTCACATGATTTATCATGTTACTTACATATTACATTTTATGCGATGTGCAATCCTTACCCTAGGTGGCAAAGCTTTTTCTAGAAGGGGGGGAAGTGACATTGTTCACAGAATACAGTTTATTACATCTACATGTATGCTTTGTGTACCCCTTTTTAGCATTTATTACAATATATACTGTTAATTGGAAACCAGGAACTGATTAATTTTTGTATGCTGAAGGTTTAATAGTGGAGTAACCATCCATGTACATGAACAGTATAGACAGTGTGTTTCTTTTAGGGCAGTCTTTGCAATTGAAGTGTGGCTACTATGCACTGAGTAAGAAGAGGAGGACCAATGGATGATGGGGCTCAGAGAGATAGGTTTATTTTGTTTGGAATGAATCGTTACTAGAAATGTCATAAACAAAGAATTTTATTAGTGTAATGGCTAAAGTACAAAATATTTTGTTTTATTGCTGTACATTGGTCCATGTCCAGGTGTAGTTTTGCTGCTTGTGGTATTTCTGTTTGTATCAAATTTTGTTTAGTCATATTTGGTTTCGTGTAACTATGATTTTTATTGGTGCATTATTTCAAATTAACTTGTCTTAGCAAATCTCTCCTTTGGTAGCCTATCCATTGTCCTTTATTGTAGTCTATGACCACTTTATTTGTGCATGAAACAACACACTGTTACTGGATCATGTGCAAACTTGTTAATGTAACTTTCAAATGTGATTGATTACATGATATCTTTTTTTCTTTTAAACCATACCTTAAGAAAAGTAATAGATGTGTGTTTAAAACTGTATTTTAATTTTGATGTAAAAGTAGGACATTTGATACCTAAGTGTAGTTAGCAAACTTCAGCATGCAAGAGTTTTTGAATATGTAAACAATTTACCATTTTGGAGTGCAGTATTGGTACGTATGCCTACATATATCATATATTGTATCATCAAACAAAAATGGCAGCCAGACTGTACATTAAAGGTGGCTGAAGTAAATGTGGTTTTCGTGATATGATAGCCCATATAGTAAAGTACGTGTAAACCATACAATTTACAATTTAAAATGACAGAGATTTGACTGCTGTCTGGAGTGAAAAATACGGTGAATGAAGTTGCTCTTTAAAGTCGCATCTTCATTCATTTGTTAATACAATTGCCAGGTCTTTGTCAAAACAAATTGTACAGTTTTTATTAAATACAGTGTGTCCAAGAAATCAGTACCACTGTTTGCTCACAACCATTGTTCCATCCATTCTGCCTCACTGACCAAGGTACACGACAGATACACTGTAACATGGAATGTCCTCATATTTTTCTGGAGGCTCTACACACACACACACACACACACACACGCGCACATGCACACGCATTTTGTGGCTGAAATTGTTGAAATTGTTTCTGTATGCTGCTCCCAATTTTTTAAAGCAGATGAAATATTTATACATATAACAGTTATTAACAGTGGGTCACTGTAATATTTAATCAGGCAGGGTTTTAGTAAATAGGAAATTCTGAAGCATACCTGAAAGAAAATCGTATTCTGGACTTATGTTGATTAACCCAGTAATTATATTTGTAAAAACACTGGCTCTTGGCATAAATGCTTAGATAAGGATCCAGGAAAATATTAGAGATATCTAAGCATTGTGATTGATTAAAAAATAAAGCCACATTAAATGGAGAACACTTGTGAACATAATTTTGCAGGTTTTCTTGGTGGGGTTTGTTCAAATGTGTACTGGTTTTTTACATTTTAGTGTTGTAGGTTGATAATGATGTTGGAGAGAACATACTTTATACATCATGAGGGTTGAGTGAATTTTTTTCATCCCTGAAGATGGAGGCAGCATTTCCTCTGAAATGTTGATTTGAAGCCTACAAAATTGATTAGTGGCAAAACCCAGAAAACTACATTTGGATAATGTCTGAACATTTTTTAGGGTGGAAGAGCCCATGTCTTAGACTTTTCATGGTTTAAAGAGGCCTGCTTAGAGAGCTCTGCTCTGTTGTAGTAGCGGTGGTAATGAAATGCATGAAGAGTGTTTTCAGTGAGACAAACTGTTAACGAATATGTGAATTGTACCCTTCCTAAAATGCGAATTCTCATAGTCAGTGTAATATATTCTCTTTTCTGTATTAGTGTATTGAATTTACCACTTGTGATATCCTGTCTTTGTTATTTTCTGTAAACTATTGCCATACTAAAAATGTCGCCACTGGTGTGTTTCCTGAAATAGCAGTGATATGGGGTGTTTGTGTTTGTGTGTATATATACATGCACACATATACACACTTACATAGAAGGAATGCTTGGTCCACGTATGTTTTTGTAAGACCAAGGGGATTTCTTCTGCCTTATCCTTATTTGTCATTTGATTTAGTTGGTTGATGCAGGGTAAATGTAAAATTTATGAAGCCTTTTATTTCGTCAATTATTTACAGTGTGAAATGCCAATATTAGACACAGTGTTATTCAGTGGAATGGGGTAGATTTCAACCCTTATCAGTATAAAGCTCCATTAATCTGCTAGGAAAATGTAAGTGTAGCAAGGCAATGCATGTCAGTAGGGAACGAAAATACTGGAAAATGTACGTTATGTTTAATGTTTTAATTATCTTAAGCCGGTACTAGTGTATTATAGAATGAAAATAGGTGGGGATAGTGCTGCATGTGAGATGGCATAATATTGAGGATGTTTGAGAAAGTCTGAGACATTTGCCAGATTTAGGGTTTTAAAATTGAATCTGCTTATACTGAATTTTGGTATGCATTCCTGATGGAGTGTAATGCTGTTAGACAACCTGCAGAATGCTGCTAAAAGAACAAGTTGTCATTAATCTTTAAAATTCAGCAACATTTATGCCTTGTTTATGGAAAAGTATTCTGAACATGGTTAAATGCCATGTGTGACAGTGGGATGAAGTTGAGATTTGAGAGTTGATTTGTAATATAAATGGAAACAAATCAGAATCATGATAATTTGTATTTCAATCTTGACCAGTGTTGTTGTCACTGGAGGATATTTTTATACACTTAACCAGCTCTACTACAGAATAACATTTACAAATGGACAGAAAATGAAAAACACTGATGTATTTCTAGTTCCAGAGAAAGTCATTCTTTCCTCTAAAAATAATACAATATGCAGTTATATGATGTAGGTGAAGGAATAAGTTTTGGAGGTTGGTTGTAATAAATGGCGATTGTAGGAGACCATTTTAAACACCAGTTGTGTCTTGTGATGGTCTGAGTTTCTCTGGCCTAGCATGGACTTTTAAATTGCTGCCAAGTAAACGCAAAAGTCCAGCATATGGCAAGTTAGGTCATTCACCAGGACATTTTAGAGATCAGCATGGGGTGTAGGATGACAGATGTTACTTAATGTGTATTTAGCCCCAAACATAGTTGCTGTTACAGAATGACTAATGACCACTACCTTGCTAGGAGCTGGGGGTAGTGTAGTTGGTCTTGTCTAGGCTAAAGGATGGACAAACCAGGGTTTGAGTCACGGCAGGGGCTGGAGATTTTTTCCTCTCCACAACATTCATACCAGCTCTGGGGCCCACCCAGCCCCATATTCAATGGGTACTGGGGTTCTTTCCTGGGGGTAAAGTGGCTGGGGATGAAGTAGACCACTCACTTCCATGTAGTGTGAAGGTTAGGAATGAGTGTCTGCTCCCCCTACGTCTTTGCATGGACGGGGGCAACTTTACCTTTTTTTACCTTTACCACTGCCTCTCTAATCAATGTACGGTAATTGATATTTGTAGGTTTTTACATATAAACTATAAACATAAAATGTTTTAAATGAAATAATAGTTTGCATGTCCACATTTTATTCTGTTATTATTTTCATCTGGAATGTGGTTTTGATTGAGAAGATTCAAATCTTCATAGGTGTGATGCCATATAGATTGGTATGTGGTCACTAACGTTTCAGAGGAGCTTGTTGCATCCATATTCAGGTTCCAAGAAGTCCCTTTTTCCTGTTCTTGGACTTTGGAGATGGGGGCAACAAACTCATCAGAAACATTGGTAAGAATGGTCCTTGTAACATCATATTCGAGAAGACTTGATTCGTTATCGGCACCAGTGTCTCAAATCTCACACGATTTTGTCTACTTCCAGTTATGTTAACTGTGTCACTTTGTCAGAAAGATTTAGGTTCATAATTTCTAATATTGTGTTGTGTTCAGGTGAAGAGATGTGAATATGTACTTTGTATAGTCTGTGTGTGTTTCTAAGCCAGCATTCTGTGGTAATGTCGCTGTGTTGTTTATAGTACATACATTTTATTTACATTCTTGCAGAATTTTACTCATGCTGAAACTGACCAGTATTACTAAATGTTTTTTTAATCTGTGGGACTCATGTCTAATTGATCTTAACCACTTACAGCCACAGTGTTTAACTTTTAAAGTCCCTTTGTCTTTCAGGTCACAATAGTGGTATCTCTAGCTGGCTGTCTGTAGACTAAAGGACACATTCTAGTTCAATATTGGGATTGAAATCTGGCCAGCAAGGGAATGTGGGTCTGCTGCTTTAAATGCTCATTCGTAAATGCATGTTAAAATTGGAAAAGGGCCTGGTAACAAGTATCATTTTTTCACATTTCTATGTGATTTGTACAGAAATAAGCATTCTGCATTCTTTCTTCAATCTGTTTCTTGAGTTTTTTGGCTGGTATTTGTTGAAAAATGTCACATGAATATATTTTTACATTACTATATTCTTTTTATAAGAAATTGCCTCTTGTTATATATATCTGTACATTTAAGATCCTCTTTGACTTGTTCTATGTTTTATTAAGATTTATTTTCTTGTAATACCAAAATTATGTTTTGAGGTCAAACTGTGCACATTATGTTTATGTTCATGCATTGAAGAACATCCCACACAACAATCTTTTTATTACACTCATGCATCAGTGGCTGCAAATTTCTTTTTTTAACTAAAAGTTAATGTCTTCTGGGTTGACCCCACATACTTTGGTAGATAGGTACATGTAATGGTCATAGTTACCACCACGTGAACTTAAGATCTCAAATACAGATATCTCTACATGTTTGATGGCATGGTTCAATCCAATATATCTTTCCTAATTTGAGTATATAAATGTAGCCTGTCCACCATTTAGTTGATGTTTCTTTTACTACTGTTCTTCTATGTGTATCTGTTCTGACGGGATTTACATGTACTCCAGCAAATTTGTATTGCATCTGTTGTACACTTAAAATATCAGCATTTCTAGAGGAAAGAATTATATCAGAGTTTACAACTTATGTTTGATGTATTTGAATTAAACAAAAAGATGGTGTTGGAAGAAGTACATTAATTTGTTACATTCACATTGTAACATTGTTTCGTTATCCAGTAGTGTCAATAAAGCATACCTTCTTTACAGTATGGTTGTTACACATACTCTGTTTTCTGATTACCAGTAACACGAATGGAAGTTGCTCTAGCATGCTCCTGACAATACCAAGATTCCAGGATGAACTTATGATATATACTTTGCTTTCAATATTGAAGTGCTTGTAGTGTGAGGTTAGGAAGAACTGTAACTGAGGAATTGTTGTAATTGGTGCACCGTTTCTGTGTATCATTTCCGCTAGTACCAACTTCCAACAGTGTGAAGTTTTCATGTTTTTCACATTTGTAATTTTTTATGTATAATTTGTCATGTGTGTATGTGAGATGTAGCTGTATACCCAGTTGCACATGTCTGGCTCCAATAGTGCATTATTACTGCCATCAAACTGGGTGGTAAATATGAGATTTTATGTAGACAAGCCTATTGTTGTACATATTGGTACAAAACAAATTGTGTTAATGAAAGGTGCTTGTTTTTTAAATTAAGATCTGTTGCCCACAAAATATAAGGGCTGCACAAGTGGCTGTAGTCACTCCCCACCCACATCCCACTGCACCAATTTATACTGTTGTCATGTTGGTATATTTGATGCAAGCAATTTGTAAAGTATGGATGTGAGAAGGCTCCTTGTGGCATGATATTTATTTAATAAAAGGAAATAGTAATATACCAAGGTGGGAAGGTTCTTTGTGGTGTGGTATTCATGCCAAGTTTAATGAAAATCTGGCATATCTAAGTTTAAAGAAGAGAGATACTTATGAATCCATCTACATGTTATACCACATAAAATGAGGAAAGCAGACAAAGGAGGTGCTGTTTGCTTGTTTGTCTTTCAAGTTCTTAGGATTTACTGGTTAACATTCTTCTTTCATGTATAACTTTTATTGGGATTGTATTTTTGTGTAATATAAGGGAACATGAATACTGAAGTCTTTACTTTCCCTTTTCATTGTTTGCAGTAAGTTGTGCACCATTTTGTATGTAGCTGTTTTACCAGTAGACCTTCAAATTTGGTGTTAAAATATGCTAACATTATGACATTGGACATTGTGAGAGGTTTTATATTTTAATTTGTTTGGAATTCTTTAAACTGGTGGAAATTATGCACAGAAGTAAATAATTAAATTGTATAATCTTGAACATTAATTCATGTGTCTCCTGCTGCCAGTGTATATACCCAAGCTGTTGAAAGGGAAGTGAGTATCACGGATTCTTCCCATGTGTTATACAGTCATGTTAATTGTAATTTCATCTGTCTGAGCTGGCCAGTCTTTCTGTTTTGGGAAAGAAGACAATACCTTGGTTTGATCATTTGGTAAATCCTTGGCCTGCAAGTGTAAAGAATATGATATGATATGTGCAGGTATAACTCTTTATATTGCATGAGTGAAATACGGAAGTCATTGAAGTGATCATTTGTACTGTGTTAATATTTGTTACATTAAAATACAAAAATGCTGAGGCATTATCAGATTGCAGTTAGAAGTACCTGTTTGTAATGTATATGATCATATATTACTGGCTACATGGCAGTTTCCATTAGTTGGCAGAAATGTGGCTGATTTGCCATATGTGTTGTAATAGCTTCGAACTGTTATGTTTTGGACTTTCCTATCATCCAGAGATTGAGAAAAGGCCTATCAAATAGGCCTAACTGAATAGGTGCATCCCCACCTTGTTGTCCAGTGGTGGACATAGGTTCGGTTTCTGTTGTCCACCACTCTTCCCTCCAGGCCAATGGATTGTTTTGAAGCTGACCACTCATAAGTACAGGGGTGGTGATGAGTCCTTAGCCTGACCAGGAAGGTAACAAGCTAATGTTTCTGTCAGAATGGTGTGAATTTCCTTTGGCACCTTGCCTTGCAGGAAGAAAAACTTGATGACAGCTTGTGCCTCGACTTTGAAATTTCGCACGTACCTGACATGCTTCCGAGGTTGTTTCCTTCCTGGTTGGTATGATATACCCTAATCAGAACCTTATGGAGTTTACCTAAATAGTGTTTCATTACTGTAAGAGACTACATCTACATTCAAACGAGGACAACCTACGGTGTTACCAACATCACAGTTTTTGCCATAATTTCTGAATGAACATGAAGCTTTTAAGTAAACTGTAGTTGTAAAAGTCATGTCAGTTTGGGCTAAGTTTGGCACATTTCATTTATTTAAGGGCGAACAGTACCACAATTTAAGGAGTGTCTATTACAGGACTGATGTGAATAGTTATTAAAAGCCATATTGTTCTGCACTTTGACATTTGTTGAGTGTCATGTTTGTTGAAAATGACTTTTCAGTGTGTCATCAAAACAGACAGAACTTATTCAGGTTTGCATGCCTTCTGTGATTCCTTGTTGTCTTGCATTGATTTATAACTCAGTGCTGTTGTCTCAGAAGAAGTCTGAAGTAACATATAATCCAGAGATAAAATGGATTCTATAACACACTTCTTAACCATTTCAGTTTTGTGTAATAGTGTGGATTTCTATAATTAACACAAATCCACTCAGTTTCTACGAACAGATATTGACAGTTTTGTAATGTTGGGTGAATTTTGATTTCAGTCAGTGGAGTCTTGTATCCCTTGCTTGAGATAAAAACTTAATGTAAGAAAGTAAAGAATCTCATTTGTGCTTGTTAATTCATGCTGAATCTGCAGTGCTATTTTAACATCTCTCGCATGTTTTATTCTCCCCCCCACCCTTTTTTTCACTTCTTTTTTCTCCTCCTCTCCTTTCTTCCCTGCCTCGTGTCCTATTAGTACAGCATCGTGACATGTGTTTTGAAGCCACAGGTCATTGTCAGCAAATACTTCCTTTAATGTAGCAAACAAGCAGCAGTGCATCAGGGTTCATAAAGCTTTGAAGTGTGATGACACATGCCATTTGTCGTACGGTATTTTCAAGAGTTGAGGTGGTGCAGTTATATCCTTCACAATGCTGTAAAATGCGTGAAGCCTTAGGCCATATACGTTATTAAATTATGGGTTTTATGCTTTTTTGGGAGATGCTATGTCATAGGGGTATTTGTTCTTGAAGTTTTGAGGCAATATAGTGGCATCATCTTAAAGGTTGAGCTTTGACGATGAGTCCTCTTCTTTTGTCTCGAAACATCAAGAATTGAGTACCCAGTGATACCGCATTGTATCCAAGAAGAACTTTAGCTGTACCCCTGCCAAAAAAAAAAAGCCTGAATTCTATACATAAAATACTAAGAGCATTATTTAAAATTCTTCTGATCTTGTTTGCATATACAGTGTAATTTTAAGTAGTGGTCTGAGTAATATGGTGGCTGTACTTAATTACATTTATTAATTGTCTTGTTATGGAATGTAGCAGTCCAGTGGGTAGCAATTCTACTGCGTTTCTAGGAGGTTCCATGTTCAAGTTTTAGCCCGAGACAGGCTATGCTGACTGAGGTTTTTCATGGTTTTTCTCATTCTGTCCAGGTACATGCTGGGAGTACAACAAATTAGGACACGTGGGCTTACTTCCATTACCTTTCCAATTCAGTATACCTCTGTCATCTTATCAATGGATACTTTGTAGTCTTAGCTACTGATAGTATTGTTGAGTAAGACATCAGTAAACAAAAAGAATAATTGTCTTGTTTGTATAATAAATAGTGTAAACAATACAAATCTGTCAGAATAAAAGCTGGAATATATAGGGGGAAAACATACCTGAAAACCAAACCTTGACGTTGCCATATCGGTAAAAGTAGTGTGTAGGTTCCAGGGATGGCACTGTTAAAGGTGACAAGAACCGTCATTGGAATGGGCAAAGAGGTTAGTCAGTGATGATGATGAGGTTGTAATGTTTAGAAATGTTACATTATTATGCTTGCTGTAATATGTATTTTATGTGCACAACTTTTATAGTACTCTTGAATATTGTTAACAGAAGAAGTAAAACATGAATAAATAAGTATTTGTTAATGGCATTGATGTACATGTACAAACATTTCATACATTTTGCAACAAGTATCTGATTTATAAAATTATAAGTGTGCTGTTGTCCCTGAAGAAAGGGAATGGTCCTTGTCCTACATTTAGTAGAACTGAGGTCAGTATGGTGAAGAATGCAGACAAAGGATTATGTCCGAGGATAGAGAGATAGACAGACGCATCGCACATGTCATGCAATGTCACCAACCCACTTGGAGTCAACAAGAGGAATGATTGGCTCACATTTATCAAAATCTTTTAAAATGGAAGCAGTGTTGTGTTGATTTTTCATTTGGTAAACAGTTTGGTTAAATTTGGAAGAACCGAGTGACAGAAGATGAGCGAAGTTTTCTTTCTATCCTTGGCTTAGGATCCAGCTGCTTCATTCCCTCTGTTGACCCAAGATATGCATGTTTAACAGTTTCAGGATGACTGTCAGGGCTGCCAGAACATATATCACAAGATCATAATTGGGCGTGGCTGACAACGTTACATTTCTAGTAACTGGCAGTATTTAGCCAAGATTATGTGGAGCCATCAGCTATTTTACTTTAGTTTCCTTTGGAATTCATTTCATACTTTCTGTTTTAAAATTACAGTACTTGTGCACTGACACCCGGGTAGATCCACTGCGACAAAGATGTTCATGTAACACATATACTCCAATTTGAAATGTGGCTCTAACTTCTGTGTAGAGAACTGCCATGTATGATTTCTTTTTTTAATTTTCTCTATGCCAATTTACTTCACATTGCTAGGCACAACTATTTTTCAAGTATCCAGTATCTGAATTATGATCTTGTCAGACGTCATGAAACTACTATGTTTTATGTATATTGGTTTCCCTGACCAGTTACTGAATAAATGCACGTGGGTTGGTGCAATAATTGACATGTCAGTGGGTCTGTCTGTCTGTCTGCAGCTGCTACCATGGGGCTGGTGGAGCTGGAATTGGTGGTGGAGAGATGGACTACTC
>Ga0123353_10009294_pt1 | contig 13540 bp, 8 predicted proteins | sample TergutLab28metaG_3_FD_92763 | JGI IMG/M metagenome (GOLD analysis project Ga0123353, IMG submission 92763) | Labiotermes labralis P3 segment gut microbial communities from Petit-Saut dam, French Guiana - Lab288 P3 | ecosystem: Host-associated > Arthropoda: Insects > Digestive system > Gut ... | reverse complement strand
GGGGTGGTCCTCCAGCTTGGGGGTTAGGTGAGGTGCTAACAACCCCTCCCTGTAAAACAGTCATGTTAAGAAACAGTCAAAGGCGGGATGATTCCTCTGGAGACAAAACAATCCGGAGGTAAACTACTCCCCAACTCGGATTTCTGAGGGGGGGGGGGGAGTCTGTCTAGGGGAAGCATCGCGCAGCATACAAGGAGAAAATATATTTCAAACCTCATTCCACAACAAGGTTCAGAAGATTCGGTCAATTTTCTTTTGCGTTTATGTTCGAAATATCGAGAAATATTTGAAATGTAATTAAATTAAATGTATGTACCTCTGTAAAGGAATACTGTATAGACATTCGAGTTACTCGAAAATATGGCGAAGGACAGAGTGAAGTAAAGAGTTTCCTACACTTTTAGCCTATACAGATAAAATGGAGGAGTGATGAATATCCACGAGAAAATGCTGCAAATTAAAGGAAGGAAAACTGCGAAAAAACTTTAAAATTTCTAACAGGTCTTTACCGAAGATCTACCCCATCAATACAAATTTGATCAAAATCCGTTTACTCCATTTTTCAGACGAAACAATCGGATAGAGACTGCTACGATCATACTAGTCCACTTTGTAGGATTTGTATAAGTAACTCAAAGTGACGCTTCTTTTCAAGACACATTCCAATAGAGAATCATAATTCATACTGTAGGCGCTTTTTATCTCGCAACACACTGGCAGTAATGGGACACCTTGTATCCAGCGTGAAACTCTGTTCACGCACAACATATGTCAGGGTTTGTGCCCACAAATTGAAAGGAGAATATGTTACCCCACTTTTAGGTTTCCTCCGTTGTATTAAAACTTTGCGAAGCCTTCATGAAGCGAGAGAGCAAGCTCCGCTGTCACATCTTGCTTGAGGCGACGGACGAAAAAACAAAAACATGATAAACTTCAATCAAGATAGCCGGTCCGCTTGGATAGAGCGTGCAGCCTTTGGCGCAGTCTGAAGCAGAACGAAGCAATTTTGAAACAGCAGAAGACAGACAGAGGTCACAACAGGGGCTTATTTGTGGTTTAGGGTACAAGAGTAAGAGCCCAGCATCCTTACAGCATTTGTATCTTGGTGGTCAGGAAAATGTAGAAGTGTGGAGGAGAAGCTAAATTATCCCCTTTCAATGTACTATCACTTCACTGTGCCGACCAGGATAAACATTAGATTCTGTAGAGTTAAGAAAAGTCGATATTCGAACCCGGAATCCGTAACAGACTAGCTGTCCGTAATCAGATATCTAATAAATTCCGTACTGACTTGGACTGATGTTACATCATTTAACGGTGCTGTATGCATGTATGCATTTTACTTAGTTTTTAAACTTAGAACTGATTAGTACATGCAGCAAACCACCTGGATTGTACTAGATTAGAACACAGTCAAGAAAGTACAAACCACCAACTTTCGTCATTAATCACTGCCTTGTCTGTCGTGCGACATGTCTATAGACTCTTGCTAAACCAGTTTTGCAGACAGTGCTATCTAGTGTTTGCAATTCCCAGTATTTTCACTTTACCTTAAAGTCATGCAATAGCAGCTTACGTCTTCTTCCTCGCCGTCCTCCTATTCTCTTTCCTTCAGTGAAGTGTTTTAGAAGGAAATTCCTGCGAAAAGGCGTGAGGAAGCCTGTTAGCCTTCCGTCATTTCCTTACATGTAGGAAGTTCCTTTCCTTCCTGTCCCTAGGTAATACTTCATTTCTCAAACGATTGCTCCAAACGGCCTGCTCAATTCTTCTCCAACGCCACATTTCAAAATTAACCCTCTACAACTCACAATTAAGCAAATATTCTGCCATTATAGCTACATATTCTCAGAAAATGAGTGTCGTAAGCACAAAAACAGTAGACCTATTCCAATTTGTAGGACAGTTTAGTCACCTTTCCAGTTTTTTTTATATTCGATGCTCTCTGTTTAATTTATTCGACTTCTTCTGATAACAAGTTTCTTCTGGATGGTATTTACGGTATTTTGTCTGTTTCGTCCGTTAAGAAAAGACGCAGTTCTGATCTGTCATACTGCCTTAAACTGCATGGTGACGTATGAACAGCAGCGCATCCTGTCACTTTATTTTTTATGAATCATCATTGAATCATTTGGGACAGGCATCAAAACAGCAGTCTCCAAATTTCTACCAGAAGTTTGGCTGGCAAAGTGCAGAATACAGATCAGTTTTTTTAACACTTTACCTGACCTGCTCAGTTCACTGACGAATAAACTAATTAACTAAATAATTAAACAACTCCCTGGAGCAGGGTCCTTCTTTAAAAACTACTCAAGACATTTCTATAAATTCACGGAACCCGAACGATGGCAAAAGCATACTGATGTTTCGGAGGAAAATGTTGTCTCCACTTTAAAGGTATAAAAGTAGTTTGTTGCCCTTTGGTGCATAATAAGACTGTAGCAGCTACGGTAAATAACTGATAATTATACCACAATAGTATTCAAAAGTAATTAAAACATATTCTATGTTTATAATGATAATTGTACATATTTCATCGCTGTCAGTATTAATTTTGTTAGCAGACAAGCTTTATCTTTCACATAATTTTATATGGCATAAGGAACTTGAGGATAAGCACATAGATTAAGATCATGCGGCACTAAATGGCACTTAATGGAGTTAGATGCTTTTAGTCGGATGATATGATGGTTAAAGTGACCAACAACGCATTTACAATTCTAGGATTGTGCATTTGATTTTCCCCTCAGGATATCAATGTTCTTCGTTGTCGTCTGGTGACGGTAGAGAATTGTCCAATATCCTGCGAGTTTCAATTACCTCTACAAGATTCGCTTTCCGGGAATTTAAGTGGAAACAAGAAGACTGGGGTTATGCAACGCCTGTGATGCTAATTCTGTAGCTACGAAAATGAAAGACAGGCACAGAAATGAATGCAGTGAGGCTGGTTGTACGTCAGGTGCATCAGTTAGTCGCAAAATATCAGATAAAGATGACCTCATCCCTGTTGGAAAGTTGTAAGTTTATCAACAACAGTATATACAGCTCAGTACAGTGACCATGCCATCAGCTGGGCGATTTCGGAATTATTGTCTAGTTCTCGGCAGAGACAAGAATATTTTTTCGTTTTCCAAAGCGTCCAGACGTACTCTGGAAGCGACATCATCTCATACACGTTCATTACTTAAGGTTCTTTCACAGGAAGGTACGAAGCGTTAAACTGACCACTCACATTCACCTAGTGACGATAGTCGAATTAAGTGGATTGCTACCTCCATTCCCCCATGTGCTATAAAGGCGCCGTGCTTAATTATGCAGAAAGAAATCTTACCGCCGCTATAGAAAGGTGATTCACAGTTTCATGTTTCTTCATGTTGTTGTTACTTACTGCAAGAAACTGAAAGATAAGTCTATGTGTCTTCCAGTATTGCAATATTTGTATAAATATTTCATACAAATCGATCTGATATCTCATAAACTGAACCCAAGCCTCGCAGTACGGCGATCCCCTACATACGATAAATCGCTCTTTAATGAAGGAGAACAAAAAATCCTCAGAAATTACGGCAACAATCATTTAAATATCAGAGAAGAGACGAATGCTAAAATACGATATATCGAATATACGTAAATTTGACAAAGGATGATCAAACACAGTATCGAGGTCCAAATGCAGCTCGCAAGTGCCTGCTTGTTGGTCCATAAAAACGACGCAAACTTAATTTCAATGAAGTGCTGAGTATGTCCCGAGTTGTTCGGTTAGATGAAGATGTTGTTTGCGTTTTTGAGTTGTGGACAAAATAATCTGAGAATCACTGCCTTACAAAATGGACTGTTTCCTATGTAATACTGATGGACTTATAATCAGGGGCGTAGCTGGGGGGCGGGGGGGGGGTGGTGTGAAGGCGTCGGGTGGCACAGTCTAAAGGGTGGCAAAACGTGTGTTTCAAATTAAGCTTTTAAAGCCTACCGGTAACTTTACATAGCACCAGGATTGACATTCACATATTTTGCATGGTGATTATATAGAATTTATGTGTTTTGTATGGATCTTAGAATAAGCGGCTACTTTTGTCTTATATAACATTAACGGATTTATTTTTATAACCGAGGTAGACAGTGTTTACTGCGCGTTAGGCACTAAGTTCTTTTAACCATATATATATATATATGAAACACAGATACGTTTCGTCATTAAAATTTTAAAAAATAATTCTCTGCACAAGAAATTTTAATTATCGAGCCAAATAAAAGGAAATTCTACCAATAATTGTGATTCTAATTAATAATTTTTGTTAGAGGACTACCATTTTGTTTGCCTGTCCTGGAAGCTTAAAGAAAACTTAGCTACGCCACTCTTACGTTCCACACGTTTCCACAGACACCTACAAAGTGATTTAAAACATGAATTATCTTCCATGTAAATGTCGTGGCTTCCTCATGTCCACCCCCCCCCCTACCTAACGCAACTGTAAAATATCGCAGAATTCCGCCAATCTCAACACCTGCTACATAACAACGCCGATAACGCTCAGTGTATTTCAACGCGGAATTTCATTACTCCTTATTCTACTATAAATGAGATCGCTTTCATTATCTTGTATTTGTAAAATACTTCCGTAATAATTATAACAAAAATAACAGAATTTTAACTTGAGGAATTTCCGTTTGATACAATTCTAGTTCCGTATAACTTACGGCATTTATATACGAACCAGATGAAGGTTCGTTCTCCTACCTGGGTCATTTTCAGATCTGTCACAGGAATATTTTATATTTCATGCTTCAATGTGTCCTAAAACTGACACATTGAAGTATACAATATGAAAGGTTTCTGTGATCTTTTGATGTCGCAGGAAACGGGCCAAAACACGGAACTTGGTGTGCAGGTCTGTATGACATTTATAAGCTCTGCAGAACTTACAATTGTGTCAAACCAAACGTTCATTCTTATTAATAGGCAATGTAATTCAAACAATTAAAACAGCATTTTCAGAGGATGAATGAAAATTTACTAAACATTATTTATCGAAACATATTTCACCGAAGCGTGTGCGCTCGTCTGTACTGTGTTGCATACTTAAACAGGTATGAATACCAACATCACTGGATTCTTCTATCCACAAATCATCCACGTTTACTACTTCGGCATTTCATTTTATTATCCAATGTCTCATTCAGCTACGTTAATCAGTTTATCACATGGCTGAATGTTCATGAATTTAGATTATCTTACGTCCAACTGTACTGAAGAAAATGCAGTTTCTCTTACGAAGTACGAATATTAATAACCTCAGGAAGCTACCGTTGTTCAGCTATTTCAAAAAGATTCCACCCTTTAAGGAACACGGTAATAAATCGCCTTCGAAATAAAACGATCAACGTTACATGCCCTAAAGTATAGGATTAACACAAGAAATAAGGTACAATTTCGAAAATTGATAATTGTGCATTTCAAAGGGTAAAGATATTTTTAAATACCCTGGAGTTCTTATTATTAAAAATATTGAAGTAAAGGCTGAAATAAAAATCCGAATCACAGCAGGAAATAGGTGGTTATCTTGCATTCATCAAGTTATTAAAATCCAGTGCGGTAATATGTAATAACATTCTATTTATTGGAAAATGATTAGATCGGCAGAATCGTGTAGTTCGAAGGTCTGGACAAGAAAGCGATTAAAACCCGTTAGCAATATGGGAAAGAAAAATATTAAGAAAAATAATATACCAATAACCAACAAAATGCACTTCAATGTTTATGGTGTATTTTAGTCAAAATTTTCTCACCAACATGTTTCGACCGCTCATGCGGTCAAGTTCAGGGTGATATTGTTACAAGAATACAAAGGTACAAATGTGGTTATTTGTGTCGTCACTCCGTGACAAAAATTATTGTAATTTCGGCAAAAACTATACCAGTAATATAAATATAGGGTAAAAATTGGTAATGTCTAAAACCTAATGAGTTACAATTGTTTAGTCTCTGTGTGGAGTGATACTTGATGTGGTGATTTTTAATGGAGAGTGTGGGTGATGTGTAGACCGTTTGGTGATATGCTGGTTGAATCTTATATTTATGTTACTTATATAATTGTAACTGAATTTATAGCAATTTTTAATTTTTATGGAGTGACGGCGACACAACTAACCACATTGTACATTTGTACTCACTCACTCGCTCACTCCCAGGCGCTACAACCCATGTAGGGTCTTGGCCGACTCAGGAAGTTGCCTCCAGCCATCTCTCTCCTTGGCCTTTTTCCCCTAATTTCTGACTCCCAGCCTCTTTGCATCCCTCATCACTCCGTCCATCCATCCGAGGTTTGGCCTTCCCACTCGTCTTGTGCCCTCCGGCTTGTCCAAGGTGATTTTCTTACATGGTAGATTATCTTGCATTCGTACTATATGCTCTGCCCATCTAAGCCTGTTTATACTAATTGTTGTTACCAAATAAGTCTCATCATACAGACGATACAGTTCTTCATTATATCTTGATCTCCATGTTACCCCTTCACAGATAGGTCCATAGATTTTTCTTATTATTTTTCTCTCAAAGACTGCGAGACGTAACTCATCTACCTTACTCAGAACCCAGGTTTCCGCCCCATACATCAGGACTGGTTTTATTAATGTCTTATATATAATCACTTTATACTTTCTATTTATGTTTTGGGCTTTAAGTATATTCACCAACCCAAAGTAACTTCTATTGGCTAATGTAATTCTATTGTTAATTTCGGTAGAGGTGTTATTGTCGGCTGTATTTAGTGTTTCCAAATACACAAAACACTTGACCCTCTCAAAGGTTATATGTTTCAACTTAAAGACATTCTCATCCTATTTCTTCTTGTTGCCACAAATCATGTACTTAGTTTTTTAGCTTGGTTAATTTCCAGTCCCAACCTTCTTGCAGCTATTGTAGCCTCTTGAAAAGATTTTGGGGATCTACTAATAATATCAATATCATCTGCATATGCTAATATCTGCACTGATTTGTAAAATATATTATCACGCTCGTTTATGTTTGCGTCACGTATGTCACGTATCATATTTTCCAGTGCTACATTAAATAAGATGCAAGCTAATGCATATCCCTGCCTCAACCCATTTCGTATATAGAAACTTTCAGAGTACATTTGTACTCTTGTAATAAAAACATAACCCTGAAGATGGCCACAACAGCGACTGAAACAAGTTGGTGAGAATGTAGTGAATACAATATATCATACAAATTGAAGTGTATTTTGTTGGTTATTTATATACTGTGGACCTGATTAATGCACGGAAGATGGAACGTATTAAAACTGAGAAAAATACTTGGCCCTGTGAAAGAAAATGGCGTATGGACGATCGCAACAATCAAGAGTTAATGGATCGGTATAGAGAACCAGATAGTATCTCAGAAATTAGAAAAGGAAGATTACGATGGTGAGGACATATGGAAAGACTAGCCAGAAGAATAAAAAGAACTGTGAAGAAGTGTTCAAGAATAACCCAGGATAAAAAAAACCATTTCAAAGCCAAGTAAGAGATGGCTGGACGATGTTAAATATGATCCGAAGAAAATGGCTGTTAGAGGTAGGAGAAAACACCTAGGAATAAAGACGCGTATAACCTAATCCTGATGGAGGTCAAGGTTCTGACTGGACCGTAGGGCCAGTGGCGAAGGAGCTACGTACACTCAGGGTGACTGCAACTAGTACGGACTCTCGCATCCTCTTTCGCATTGTCCTCCTATCTACGTATATCTCTCCCAAGATTCCTCTTCCTTTCAGCGTTCGCTATTATATTTTTCCTGCATTTCTCATCCGTTCGATAAGTCGCCTGCCCTCCCCATCTCTTCATCCTTGATTTAATCTCCGTGGCACTATTTATGGAATAATATCAATTATGGAACAGTTTTCTTTATTAAAAGTCGACGAGCTTTCTCTCAGTTCCTATTACAATCCCATCCCTTAGAAAGTTTGTGACGTAACGTAAATCTATTGCCCTTAAGCTGTCCTCAAGTATGTCTTTGTTATTAATTCTTTCGTCCTCGATATTTTTGTCATCATTGTTTGTCGCCACATTCCGTGAAAAGGCCTGAATCGAGGTTTTAAGCTCCATTATGACGTTATTTTTATCAGGGACTGACTATACCGATTGTCTTGTTGCCAGCGAAGTGACTACAACTGTGGTAAAATTTCAGCATTTTATTGCTTGTATCTTGTCAGGGATTTGTAACAATGTCTACTGAGCTCAAAAGCTGGGACAGCTCTGTCGGTATGGCCACTCGTTACGAGCTGCCACCCACAACAGCGGGTGAGATTTCCCGACTCGTAAGAAAAACCGCAGAAGTAGAAGCTTCATACATACTCCTGCCAATATACTGTACGGTGGAATACATCAAGGTGAATAGGACTGAAATGGAATGTGACATGGACTGGTAAAAAGGATATGCATAGATTATATTGGTGGTAAAACCTGAAGGAAGGAATTCTGTTTATTCCGCGAAGTAGATGAGAACGGCGTTCTTCTGGGTTTTTACGCAGCGAGTAGGGGTAATTCCTTACTGACGATTCGGGACAACCTAACTGCCCCATCTTAAAGGGTCAATAATCCTGGACCCTTAGAAGATGAGACCGATAAGTACGGCGGTAAAGGCAGATTCTTTACTCTTGAAGAAGAGATGCATAGGTCGTCCCGAAACGTCGGTAAGGAATTACCACTACTCGCTGTGTAATAACCCAGGGGAGCGCAGTTCTTTGTTGAAGGAAGGAGTCAACTTCGAAAAATTATAATTACGTGGAAGGATAATGAAAGGGCTACGAAATTAATAGAGTAGGAGGGCTTGAACTGAATTCGTCTGCCTTAAAGAAAGGCAAGCGTTGAGGTCTTGTGAACAAGCAGGGAATTTCTGAGTGCCTTCGGCACAAAGAATTTATTGACTACATGAAGACCTATCAGGAGAGCTCTGCTAAATGAAGTTTCCCCATGCCGCAAGAGCCTCTTGTAGGACACAACCTACCCATTTTCGAAGCTTCACGATCACACTCAGACACACCACACTCGGTAAGACTCCTCCGGACGAGTGATCAGCCAGACGAAGAGACCTCTGCCTGACAACACACAACACTCACAAGACAGAAACTTCAAAGTCTCCTGCGGGATTCAAACCCGCTATCCATGCATGAGACCGCGTGGCCACTGGGATCGGCAATGGAGTTTGTAATTCAGCTGAATTTACTTTTGGCAGAGTTTAGTGTTAAATGTTGTAAAACAGGTCCATAAAGACGAGAATTGATCCCTGTGCTTCGATATGGACCTTTGGATGATGATCTTGAACCTGTTGTCCCTTCTGTGTTGTAACTTTCCCTAATTCCTAATTTCGCACTAGTAGTAATTAGATGAGTTCCTTGGCCATCCGGGCTGTGTAAGGGGAGGGAGGTCCGGACTACCCGAAAAAATGGACTACAGAGGGAAAATTCAATGCTATAGGTAACATACCAAAAATCACCACTTAGCGGTAAAGTAGGATTAATTAAAAAGGAAAGACTGTACCTAACAGTAAATAATAATAATATACTGTAAATATTATTTAAATTGGAAATGTACGGACCACCCACGGATCCGGAATACCGGGATCCGGGTTACCGAGGGTGGCTGTACAAGTGTTTACCTTCGACCTGTTTGTCATATCCAGCACAAAGATATTTATCCGTAACTGACATATACTAACGAATTTGTTGTACAATATATGCCTTAAGTCTAAACAGACGAGAATCGTCTATTTTTATCAAATTAAAACAAACAGGCACTTTGCTTAGTTATCATGATTTTATTGTATTGCCGTTTTTTGTTCGCAAAGTCTTTTTGTCCATATTTCCAAATCGTTAATCACTTTGACCTTCGATCCCAAAAACATCAGTGAACTTAAATATTTTGGGAGTTTATGGCCCATCACAAATATCTGGAACTTTCTGATCTGCCTCTGCATGACAGCCCCGCCACCTGTGTCATGTCCCAGTAGTATTATTCCACACCTTTGTGTAATTGCGCTATCATTCCCGCAAGGAAAAACTAGACGTGTATTAGAGAAATGTTATTATTTGAATTTTTTTGCTTAAAAAATTGCGTGTCTGGAATTTCTGAACCCGAAATTGTGTATGTCCGTGGGTGTCTGTTGTGAACAAGGGTACGTAATAATCAATAGCCTGTAGACTTTCCCCACCTGATACTAAATACACAGCTACCTCATTGACATAGCTAACAGCAGGGAAATTTGATGCTAGAATATGAAGTGGCTTTCAATTGTTTTAGATTCATTAGTACTTTATGTAAATGGGTCAAAATGCTTGATATCATGCTAGGCTCGTGTTTCTTGGTAACCTGAAATTTACGCCGCTCACAAGGTACACGTAATACGTTCAGACTATCAACAGATGGCAGGAGACGCGAGATTTGCCGTTCACACAGCGGCGCTTCTGAAAATTCAAGTCTTTTCTGAAGTTCCGCTTTTGCTTGGGGGTCAATATCGACTGCCTGGCATGGCGATAAAGACGCAAAAGTCCTACGAAACGTCGGTGGTATATGCCAGTCAGTGCGACTTAACATACCAGAAGAGATGAATCTGGGAGAACCTAAAATCTAACAAATCAATAACATTTGAAGGGATAAAGAATAATGACTGTAAATGTGATTATTTAACGACAGCACTAGTTATATACCCCAGGTAGCTCAGTCAGTACAGTGACTAGAACATGGGGCTGAATGATTTGGGATTCGAGTCCTTGCAGGGGAGAGAGGATTTTCATGTTCTTCAAAATGCCCAGCACAAGTCTGGGGCCGGCCCAGATTTAAAGGCGCCTAGGACGCGAATTTGATCACTTAGCTCCATCCTGTACTGAGATTAAAATTGAGTGCAGCTATGCCCCCATACCCCCATATGCTTTAATTGCGTAGACACAACTTTACAGTGTTTTAGTAATTACGTACAAGAATTGGTTCAACAGTGTGACTGGTAAAGTAAAATGAAGCACACTCGACATTCTAAAGCTGCTGCTTGTATTAGTAGTCTTAGAGGCAATAACAGCAATTGAAATAAGACAGTAATTCTTAATCAGGAGACCTATAGCCACAAGAACACTTGAAAGACCTGGGTGTCGTTACGACTTTAATTTTGAAATTTGGTTTGATGATACAGGCCATGAATTTGCGGAGTATATCCACTCAGTGCGGGATACGGCCCATGGCGTACGGGCTGCATAACTCTTAGCTGTCATACAAAGCTTGTGATTCGTGGTTCGGGTTATTTAGGAATGAAATATGTTCACATGGCAAAACAAGATACAGAATATCAAAAACACAAACATAAATATGTTTTAACGGCGAGCAACCACATGAAACAACCTGGATATTACTACACAGATTTATACGATTAACATATCCGTTGGTCATAGCACAGTTACAAATGGACTTAATGTGGAACTTGTACGGGAAAACTACACTTTTTCACCTATTCTGTACGAATATGTTACAATTATATAATTGAAAATAAACTTCACATAGTGTTTATGAAGCTATTTTGCAAGGTAATTCCGGAAGAGACGACACACTTTTTGAAACGTTCACCATAACTCAATACGCAAAGAGTTAAAACAGCTGAATATTCAGAGATAATATATTTAAGGTTTCTACTTTACTGATCTGTATGCACTATGGCTGCAGAAATGAAAGTGTCCGAGATACAGTGCGACGAAAAAAATTGAATTTGTGGCGTCTCTTCTGGACATGCTGGTAGAGACCCCTGACGATTTATGGTTCACGTTGAAATCTAAACATGGGGGTAAGCCGTCACGGAAGTCTTGTTTCTTGTTGAGAACTTCAAATATTAGAGCAGAGGGCAAAAATTGACCTGCAACATTACTGCATACTATCACCGTAACCTTTTCACTCTCTTCTCCAGATGTTAAAACGTGAAGATATTTAGACCAGTTTTCCTAATTTAAAGAGGCAGGTATTTTTATTTATTTGTATGCCACTATCATCAGCGTTGAAGGGATTTCCAGGTGTGTCAGAAGGGTACATTTCTGTCACTACTTTCTCCAGCGTATTGAAAAAATGTGTGACCAGTCTCCGGTCTTTAGGCTGAGAATAGTGGCCATTCAACCCTGGATTACTCGTATCCTGCAGTTTTAGTTTCATCACTGAAATTATTTGAAATTCCCATTTCTCTAGCAAGCCTGTATATAGTGGCACAGAACGAAAATTTTGTCTGTGTGTGTGTGTGTGTGGTTTGTGTGTGTGCGTGCGGCACAGACTGCTGCTCAGAGAGTCTACATATGTGAGATTATTTTTATGGTTTTCATCTTCACTTCTAGAAATAACGATCCAGTCTAGTTGGAAGACTAGAGTTCTTTTTAATGATTTCAAAATGTTTTGGAATTGTTTAAGTGCGGCTTGTGTGCCTAATTTCTGCCGTATCTCTCCCAATCTCCTGCGACAGAAGCCGCAACATCCCACTTGCCGAACGGAATGAAGAACATGGCGCTAACATGGAATGAAGGCAAGGTTAAAAGCGCAGGAAACCTGTCGTGTATCGTTATTGCATAATTACGTTGACTGGAACTAATTTAGAAAGATTTCGTGAAAACTAAAAAAAAAAAAAATTGAACTTAGAATTAACAAACTCACCGGTCAAAATCAGTCATAAGTCAGAGCCGATATTTAGTACGTTCACCCGCAACACACGTCTAGACTTACTGAACGAGCACACGTGCTGCGATCTCCAGAGGATTGCCAGAATCCAAGTAACTAATAAATGTAGCACCGTTTTCACCGCGCCAAATCTCCGAAAAATGACACATGCGCTTCATTCTCATCATGCAGGCGGTCTTACGACACGTATGTGTCATTTTACAATGCTAAAGTCCACACAATGCTATCTAGTGCTTCCTCTTTCAATTTCGATTATCTTATAATTTCCTTTCGGTTATCCAGTAACTGCTTACGTCTTCATCCTCCTTTTCCTGTCCCGCTCATTCCTTAAATAATGGCATGGGCTTAATGAAAATCAAAACTCTCGTAAATGTTGCTAGGATGATGATAACCAAAGGCTACACGAAAGAAGAAAGCCATACTTTCGCTCTTACTCAACTACAGTTTCAGTTCCGGGCATGGCGTTATGAGCGACCTACTGCTACATCTGAGACACGAACGAGAGAAATTCAAAATAATCCAAGACTTTTTCATTTTTGTAACCATCAAGTTTACCTCCATAACCGATAAGGATCAACGAACACTTCCTTTTATTTTGTTCAGCGAAAAATAACTATTGTTCAGTGCAGCGTTATGTGGCTTTGGAAAGATGAGGCACTGGGGTTGCGGGTTTTAATCATTCTCGAAACAGGACTGAATATTTACAATATACTGTGCTGTGCTGAACAGGTGGAGTTCTGTGTGTGTGTGTGTGTGTGTGTGTGTGTGTGTGTATGTGTGTGTGTGGTGTGTGTGTGTGTGGTGTGTATGTGTGTGGTGTGTGTGTGTGTGGTGTGTGTGTGTGTGT
>Ga0123353_10009293_pt1 | contig 13540 bp, 10 predicted proteins | sample TergutLab28metaG_3_FD_92763 | JGI IMG/M metagenome (GOLD analysis project Ga0123353, IMG submission 92763) | Labiotermes labralis P3 segment gut microbial communities from Petit-Saut dam, French Guiana - Lab288 P3 | ecosystem: Host-associated > Arthropoda: Insects > Digestive system > Gut ... | reverse complement strand
GTGCTACAATAAGACTTACTGTCGCCGTATATCTTATTTTTTCACTAACGATCGTAATTTCCGACGCAGTCCGTAGCTGTCGTTACGAAACTTCTGCACACTACATTTCACACGCGAAGCTCCAGTGTTTAATAATTTACGTCAAACCGAAATATGAAGAAAATGTTCGCTTGTTTATCCGTGTGTTATGTGATATTCAACAAAAATATTTTCCTAAAAATCTGTATATTCTTCCTGAAATTCGTTATCTTATATCACGCCAGCTTCATAATTAAGCATTGACAGTGTCGCTTTTACCTCAGAGATCCATTCGTCCGGCGTATTATTATTGTTATTACTGTTATTACTTGTATTACTCGTATTACTATTACTATCCCTGTTTTCTCACTCTGAGTCTGCTAGATGCGTTTCAGCTACCAACATCGTGTGCAAAGATGTCGATATCTTTTAAAAAGAACCCCCAACCTTCTTTGCAACAGGCTCTACGCTGATCAGTGACATCTACTCAACTTATCGATGTTTTTTCAGGGTTTAGGTTATTCGTCCCAATACTTAGTTTATATTGCTGTGTTTTTACTGCTGCTATATTGTTCTTGCTTAGTCTAATTAGTATTCCTTTTTGTGTAATTTTACTGTATTTATGTTGTATTTGTGTTTTTGTGCTGGCTTTATAATTGGAACTTGAGCTTGCAAGCTTGCACGTTAGTAAATACCTATTGGATTGGATTGAATTGGATTGGGTTGAGTTGAATTGAATTATTATTATTGGGCTACTGATTTTAGATACACGCACACTGCATGGCTAGCTCGCAAGTCTTTTTTCTCAGCTTAGGAAGGAACAAAGTAGGTTTAAAATTCAACGTTATTTGAAGTAATACTTTAGAATTTTTTGCGTGATGTAGATACGAAATAAAATAGTGCCTTCATCATTAGTTCGACCGAACTGCTGGACCGTGAGGTTGAAGGCACTGCGATCCTTCGAAACGTAGGAAACTCTTTATCCAACGACACAGCGGAATATCCTAGAAGACTTGGAATTTCAGCAACTCTGCTCTGAGAAAACCAGCTGTCACACAGACTGCTAAGTTACATGGCTTTAGTGTATATATAAACAAGTAACATGACCCTGTCGAACAGACATTGTAAGGATGACGACGGATATTATGTCTCTATGTCTCTCTAACATGCATCCATGTTTAAGATTTGCCTAACCTTACTCTTGTGCCTTCCTCTGACTTCTTGAACCGCAGATAAAGGTACTACGATTATCCGAAACGTCGGCTATTTACGCTACGACAGAGTGTAACACTCCAAAAGACTTTAACCTCTACCAGTGTCTATTTCATTGAACATAAGCCCTTTTCAAGGGCCATTGTCATGCTTGCAAGCCCCTTCAGCCTTTTGTTTCCATACTAATGTGGCAATTCGGAACATGTGTGAGTGCTCTGTGTCCAGATGATCTGCGAAACCGTCTGCAATCAAATATCGAAGTTTTAATGCACTGTGGTGGGGGCACGCATAGCACAGTTGGTTCAGGCAACGCGCTACAAGTCGTAAGGACGCGGGTTCGATTCCCTGACGGTGTCATTGGAATTTTTCATTGACATAATCCTTCCAACCGCACTAAGGCTGTTTGGTCGACTCAGCCTCTAACAGAAAAGAGTACCAGGAATACTTTCTGGGGGTAAAGGCAGCCGGTGCATGGGGCTGACAACCTTACCACTTTCATGTGCCGATTGTCATGAAATCTGGGAGCTCAACCTCTTGGAACCCTGAGGGCCTATCCAGGCCTCTAATGGGATTGCTTTGCTTTTTAATGCCCTGTGGAGTAACGTGGTGTATGCTGAGTTCATCTGAGGCTATAGCTCATCCGGGGTTTTCGGAGCCTTGGTTGGTAGATGTTTATCAACGTTTTGGGACCGATAGGATCTCCCGAAACGACGGTAAACAACTATGAACCAACGCAGCGTGAAAATCCAAAAGACCCGAAAACCTCAGCTACACCGCGGCTGAAGCCTGAAACCTCGCATGGATTAATCTGGCTCTTAGAATAGGATCAGTGTCCAGCGGTCGGCACTTGTGAGCAGAATTAGCGTTCAGGTGCCATAAAGAGCGCCGCATCCTTTGTCTGTGTGACTAATGACTTTCGAGTACGCACTTTTCTCTGTGGAATTACTTTAAGGAGCATTATTCTCCGTATGCAGTACACCGTAGTAGAGAGGTCCTTGAAGTTAACGTAGATAAATTGTGCAGGATTCGTATTTGTTTTATGAGTTCAGAGAATTTAAGTGCTTAATCCAAAAACAGATAAACTCAGAATAAAGTTATGTATACGAGGGAGCCAAGTTTAGAACTTTATTATAATGAATGACGATTTAGTCCATGAATATTTAGGCATGATCGCTGTTGCTGTTGCAGGGTAAGTACTGCTTCACTAATTAAGGAACTTTGCGCTGGGAATCGGTCTGTGATTTATTACACTAATAAAACTAATTTATGCGAAAGTATTAATTACACCGAACATTTAAATCAAAACTTGGCTAAAAGTCATGGCGTAGAGGTTAAATATTTCCTGAAATTATACAGTAAAATGCGAAGATGAAGAAGAAAGCATTTAAACGCGGCATAATAAATCATGTCAAATCTATTTCCATGTTTTTCATTGAATTAACGAGATGACAAAAGGCTTTGCAGCTATATCGCGGTGCAGCATGCTTTAAGCTATAAGCTACACGTAGTGTGCAGCCTTCGGTCTTCATGGTAAAGCGAATTTATGCGTTAGTGTGTGATAGTGTTGTCGCACTGCGTCAACATCTTGTGAATAGCGGTCTGCCTCAGTCCTATGGATCACTCAGTTATTTTAATTCTGGACTGTTATTAGTCCAGCGCTTTTAAGAATTTGTGGTAAAGGATGGAACTGATTTTAAAATTCGAACAGTTTGACAAGATTTTAATCATTCCACAGGTCGCTTACAATAAATATACACGTTTCTTTAGCATTCAGGTAAAAGTAATTTTCTCCCAAATACTCCACAAAAACGTTGTGATACTGTTTTCATATTTATCACTACAGTGTGTCCCTTTCTGTCACAAAAGAAAGCATAATATTTTGGGCTCATGACTGTACGTTCGCCTACGTCATGTAATCTGTTACGAATACATTTGTTACAGGGCTGTACACCAAACGTTGCTCGATGAATTTAACTTTTGTTCTTACCAGGAACTGAGCTATTCTGGGTTATTACGCATCGAGTAGCGGTAAGTTCTTACCAACATTTTGGTACAACCTATCGGTCCCGACTTCAAGGACCAAAGAAGGGTCAAGAATACTTGACCCTTGAAGACGAGACCCTTGACCCTTGAAGATGGGACTGATAGCTTGTCCCGAAACGTCGGTAAGAAATTACCACTATTAGCTGCGTAATAACTCAGAAGAGCACAGTTTTCATCTGTTTCACGACGGTAGCCTGAATTCACGTTCTGTTCTTGCCGTTCAAATGAAACTCTGATTATATCTTGAGCATTAAGTCTGTATGCACAGGCGTCATCATCACAGCTTGAGGTTAATTGTCTCCGGGTGCGTTGGAGCTTCTTGTTGTACATAGTGTTACCTGGGTCACCAGTGAATTTGCATGTTGTCACTTTCACGAATTTTAGCACTCATTTCTGCCTCAATATTTAAGCAAAATCTGCATAAGATAAAACAATAAATGTTTCGGTTGGTTTCTGTGTGCATTCAATGAAAGGTTGAAGATTTGCAAATAAAACCTGAAAGTTTGTCCTGCTCTGCTGAGGTACACCTTTCCATTTTTGCTACTTGTTTTGCGTTAGGAAGCGAAGCGAAGTCTAGGAATGTGGACATGTTTTAAAAGACAGTTTTTGTTACGAAAGTGAAGCTTTTAATGTCAGTGACACAGTTGGTGCACATCTTCTGAATTGACAGAGGTCGTTCAGCCGTGCACGAACACTCGCGGATCCCCTTCGAGTTGTATGTGATGCTACACGAGGGACACTGGATAGGGACTAGCAGATTGAAAATTGTCTTTCATGTATTCGATACAGTCAGTAGTATTAACATCGCATCTGATGTATTGTGTCCCTGCCATATGCTTACTTTGCTGCAGCTATTTGTCCGACATACGGCAGTCGAGCATAAGGGCTGTCCAACTCTACCTGATTTTGAACTAATTGTGTAGCGCTTTGTCATCACTGCGAAGTGAAAACTGCAAGGAAGTGGTGTAACTGAGATACGCTGTATACTGAATCTGTGTAATTCAAATGTCCTATGTTCATTTTGTTTATGAATTTGGTTTCTTTATCGTATAAATTCAAATTTTTCTATTAAACTTAAGTGTACACATTTCACACATATATGCCGTATATTTAAAAAAAAAGTAGTTTAGGTTCAACACTTTTGGTTGCTGATGACAAGCATTCTGCGAGTGAATTTGGAAGGCAATTTTATTGTATTATTTAAAATTGTCGGTGGTGCTGCAGGGCTGGTTTTGAATTATTTTAGGTCGAAATTTATTACAACGAGGAATGAAATAATGTTCCCCCTCTTGTACATTTGAACTTCAAAATATTTTAAGAACATGGGGACTAGACATAATTGCAGTGGGCCGTTTTTGAAACAATTGTGGAAGACTTTTCTTTCGGAAGGGATGTATTCATGTCAAAAATATGACAAATTGCTTGTTTCAAACCTATTTTTGTATTCCTTTAAAGAAATCAATAAAATTCTTATAATAAAACCAACTAGATGCACTAATTTCTCAAATTTAGTTTTAGAATAAAACTCTACATGTTTCGTTCAGTTCCCCTGTCCATCATAAGGATTTTTTCATTGAACACACAGTAATGGTGTATGTCATACAGGTTTGCTGACAGCTTGATGCCAGCAAACCTGTATGACATATATCATTGCTGTGTGTACAGTGAAAAACTCCTTATGATGGACATAGGGACTGTCCGAAACTTGTAGAGTTTTATTCCAAAAATACATTTGAGAAATCAGTGCATCTAGCTGGTTTTTTTATAAGAATGTATCACGACGCACGTCACCTGAACGTCAAAATTAGTGAAAATTATAATAGAGTTTGTGTTTGTTATAAGGAGCTCATTTATGTCCCTTGTTGTGTTTTAAATCAAACAAATTATAATAAATGTCTTTGAGCCTCTCCTCTCTACTTACAACGGCTACGAAAGTTTGACAGCAAATTTTCGCTACTTAACTGTGATCTGTTCGATGGTAAAAGATGTTCTCCGCAGTATATTACAAATAACATTTTTAAAATATCAAAATTATGGAGGTGAGAATGGTTTAAATTCTCTGAACTTAGACATATTTACGTACGTAACCGAGGCATTACAATTTGGCTTATAAATCAGCGATGAAACCATAACGAAAAATATCAGTTGATAGATCTGCAGGTGTCTAATTAAAATTTCGCCAGCTATGAACAAATTAACTCGTTCTAAGTGCCAGATACAGACTGCAGATAAATACAGAGCATTGCTCTCAGAAGCGGGACTTTTCAGCGGCTAGTAGCTGCTAATGGGCACGACCGTGGGGTGTTATTTCTGGATTCAAACAGCACGGAAATGTCATGTTTTGGAATCGCGGAACTTTATCAAATTAATTACCACAATAAGGACATATCGAAGTCTTAAGGAAGCACAGTCTTTCCGATCTAATTCATAGGTTTACTGTGACTGAAGGTTTCCTATAATAAGCCATTTGGTGTACTTAAGCTACTTAAACTGTAATTATTCAGGCAGCTCCGTATCATGTGACGTAGTTTAGCTTCTGAAGGACAACGTATCCATGCCAAGCTTGGCCGCAACATGACGGGGAAGCAATGAGGCGAGGCAGTGTTATAGCTGTACTCATACGCAACCTCGGTCCTAGAATGGGGTGGATGGTCAACTCCACGCTTCGGTCGCTTTACCCCCGGAAAAAACCTGCACCGATAACACGCAAACTGGACGGGGATCGGGAGAAAACTTAATTGTTCACCAAAAATGCACCCCTACTGGGGCTTGAACCCCGGTCCGTCCAGCCCGTAGTGAGTCGCTATGCCGTGTATCCGACACGAATGTAGACGGGTTGGACTGACAGTTGGGAGTAGTTGAAGCTCAGTGAATTTCATAAAGGCGCGGATTATTTTGATTAGGTGAGCATTAAATCAGTGCTTAAGAACGGCACCATGCAGTTACTGACTGTACGGAAAAAACACTACAAATTATAAAGCTGCTCTTTAGGCCTATGTAAATTTTCCTTTCTTCTGTCATTTCCTGTTCTGTGGGCCCAATATCCTGTTCGGCACTTGGTTTACAAACACTGCAGCCTTAATACGTGTGGCTGAGATCGAAGAAGGAATTCCAAAACTTCATAGGCGTTAATACTCGGTCAGAAGGACGTCACATGCAGCACAGAGTTTTGGCCGTCCCTCCATCCCTCCACTTCTGGCACTCTCTGTATGAAACTGTCGTGCTGCAGAACACCGAGGGGTGGGGTCTGTTGACTGTGGGTAGACCTCATTATGAAGAGATTATCTACATTTTGTCCTACAGAATGTGAGCACTGAGGTGTGGAATATACACACAGAGGGTTGGCTTGTTTTCAGAGCCCGTCAGACTAGATCCGCACTGCCCGCTTTGCACCCCTATTCAACCTGTCCACTCGCTCATAATAATATTTTATTCAGGGAAGGAAAAAATATCAAAGGGATTTCACAGGTCGGACTGGTAACCGCTGTATATTCTATTTCTTGCAGTAACCAACCGGATTTTCACAATTCAATAAGTTGTTTCATACATTTTGCACCAGCAGAGTGGGGCTTATGGAATATAGGCTGCGTGGGCTGCGTGTTAAAGCGGGTTATAGCTGTGTCATTTGTAATTATACATCTACGGCTTGGAGTGAGAATACTTGAGAAAAATGTTACTGGGGGAGACTTTTTAACTCAGGAGAAACTAAAAAAAAAAATGGACGAAATTGTATAGTGAATAAACGGTAAACGTTAAATTTGTCCATGCCCACGCCATGGTGGCTGTAGAGGCCGTAGAGTTACGGCTCTACTGAACCTTAAACTTGGCTCTCGATGTGAATGGTCTCCTTCACGCCTCGGTCTTTTTATCCCCGGTAATTCAGTGATTTCATAATTTGTATTGTTCTCACAGTGGAGTGTTATACAATTAAAGTCCTGTGGATGAGATGAATTAGCTTTGTAGCACATACTGGCAATTGAGAATTGCAACGTAGTCTGTCTGTGGGCGGTGAAGTACTTGGGGGACATTTGGCAGATAAGAAGATAATATTAAAAGTTATATTGGAAACACAGGCCTATGGTATGAAGACCTGTTTATGCTAAAATGCCCCAGGAGATGGGAAATTGCTTGTTTTTGTAAACACAAGGATCAAACAGTGGATTTAGTACATGCAAGTTAGCTGATGAAGTGTGAACTGATCAGTAAAGGCGGCCGTACACTGTTCAGCTGTTCTGTCATCGTAACTGATCGGAAAATTACGGAAAAGTTTGTATTTCAGTTGTTACATTACAATTCCTTAGTTGTTTGGAGAAAAAATAAGTCACGTGACTTGTGCGTTGAGCACCTAGCAAAACGTGTTTCAGAAATTATATTCCGTGGGTTTGCTGGGTTAGTAATCCAACAATAACTAACTAACTAACTTTTTGTGTCGAATGTAGGCCTGTAGAATCTTACCAGATGGACGCTAAATTTTGGGCATTTTTGTACATGGTGAGTTTTGGTCATAAAGGGCAGGGTGTCCCTTGACTATGTAGGAAATGTTGGATTTTCCTGAAGGATTCTTCTCCATACAGTTACAATGATGCGGAGGGTCCAAATAGCGTACTGTCATATATTGCGCAGAAAATAAATTCCCACATTTGGTCACTCCAATTTAGTCCATTTTATATTAACGGTTAACTCAGCAATTAAAGTTCTGTTTTTTTTACCTACATGAATACAAAACTGATAGCAGAAAAGGTTGAATTTTACATTCTGCTACTTTATAATAACTGATTCAATGGAGGGGGGTTCAAATGGTATTGTGATGAATATTCCAACCAACAGCATGTAAGTTAGTGACATTTTTCCACATGAGTAATTTCTGAATCCCAATGGCATCTGTACGAGCAGCCATCTTTAATATTATTCCCCTTCTTTCTTTCAGTAATCTCCCTCCCTTACCTTTGTATTATTCCATGTAACATTTATTATGAACGATGCACGCCAGCTTAGCAATCTCGTGTGCCTATTGGTGGAACTGAGAATACAGTCACAGTCGACAGGGACAGCATGTCACATGTCATAACAAAGCTACTGCTGCATATGGGGCTTTTTCCTTGTTTGTTACTGAAGTGAATGATCAGTTTTTACTGTATAATTTATACTAGTAAAATATTATTTCAGGTCTTGTCTGTGAACGTTTAAAGTATGTTTTTTTTATATATGCTATGATAATGAAATTAAATGCAGATTAACGTGTCTTACTGAAGCCTATGTTACGTTTAGACATGTTCCGAGAGTGTTTGAGTAATAGCAATATGTCCTTTCGACATTCACTGTGTTTGTCTACTTGTATTCACATTACACTTCGGAATAGATCAAAAAACAAAGCGCTTGCTAACGCATAGCTCAAAATCTGTCAAGGATGCAAGTCGTATATGCAGGAGGTGGATACGCATATTTACATAGTGGAACTTTTTACTTCATAAGAGAAGTGTAATATAAGTTTCTATTGAATTAGGTAAATAAACGTAAAGTGAACCTGAACTCCAGTGAAATACACTTATTTCTTGGACACTTCCTGTGCCATTTTTAAATTTCATTAGCCGTTACCTTTATTTGTTGCTGATATAAAATATTGATGTAAAATAACACTGCAGATACCAAATTGCACACACATAATGCAATAACCCTGTATTTTTTAAATGTGCATTAGTTACATCGTGTTGGCGAAGGTTTGAAGTAGAGGTTTTATGTTTTTAGATAAGATCGTATTTAAATCATATACATAATCTAATTTATTGGTAACGGCTTATAAGAAAAGTGATAAAACAAAATCCATGTGCGGTAGAGGAGAAATTATTTGGGAGCGGCAGAAATAATGTGGCCTTGTGCTTGACCACAGTGCCGTCAAGACAGCGGCAAGTGGCGGTGAAGTCACACAACTGCTTGGCGTCATGTCAGAATAGCGGTGAGTGCTCAGAAGTTCCTGGAGTTTTACTCATGGAAAAAAATCCCCCTCCTCCCCGCACTCACTGAGTAGGAGGCTGGGTTGGCCACATAGTACGTAATGAGAAAGAGGGGAATCGCCACCTCCGCCAAGGATGGAACTCCTGTCCGGTCCATATCAAATAAGCTTACAGTCCGGACTGTCTGTAGCAATACAAACCAAAAACAATTCGCCTAATACCTGCTGTGTCAAATTTCGAATCTGTTGATTACTAGTTATCTGGTGCATCACTGCGACATGAAATCTGCAGTTACGCAGAAGCACCAACTTTAACTCTCATTAACCTTTCGTTTCACGCACGCCGACTACATATTTCTCCCGCAACATAGGAAATCGCTCATGAAGTGAGGCAGCGTCAGACCCCAGAAGATCGGATCGCTTAACATTTGTACACTCCTCAGTTTTATTAATCAGGCAGGGAAATGTGTCAACTGTTTTAAATTTACATTTAGACAGCTCTAAAAGGTGGTAGATATTTTTTTTTGTTTCGGATATTAAATTCGGAGCTCTGTATGGGAACAGACAGCAGTGTCTGAGACGCTGTGTATGAGAACAGACGGCAGTACCAGAGAAGCTCCCTTTTTTCGAGGCGTCTGAGCACTAATTGATATCAGCTGGATCACTAAACCCGGTTGAAAGCACCCGGTGATGACAGTGTTGGCCGTCGTCTCTATTCGTATTACACAAAATTCAATTCGGTTTACAGTCCACACTTCCCCCTCCTTTTTTCAATGTTGACACAGTGATCAGCCGAATGGGTCCTTTTTACGTCCCCTGCCTTCTTCCGCCCTCCACCCCATTCAGTCGCAATGGATGAATTTCGCCTACAATGAAAGATGTATCACGACTGGAGAGCGATCACCACGGCGCGCTGATGAGCTGTGTAGAATTGCACAGAAGAGTATGTTCCGAAATTGTTGTTGTGTCTATTTCAAATGGGGCCTTACATTTAGTATATATAATGTTTGTTCGCAGCCCAGTATATTGCAGCTGCTGCTAATTTTGGGGTGTGATTTTGGTTGTTGTTTTTGTTTATTATTATTATTATTAATTCCATGAATCAGGTTAAATTTTCAGAAGCTAATACCGCTCAGCTGTTGAGGTTAATTCCAGTGTGTTACAAGAACCTGCCACTCGACACCATTCTGAGCCACGCTCTCGTAACTCCCTTTTCTCACAACACTGTTAATATTTTCTTCTAATATACATGATGATTTAGGAGGAATAGTCAGTATTTTGGGAAGTGATAGTATTTGCCATTTTTTAAATTAAAATTTCATGTAAGCTGGTGTCTAATTCTGACAGGTTACTGAAGTAAAGCTGTTAGTCTCCAGATCTAACTCAATTAGAATTTGTTTGTGGGATTGGATAAATAGCGGAGTTTACAAAGGAAACTAAGATACACGAGACGCATTGCTGGCTCGCATTTTGGATGCTGCTGCTCGCATAATCACACGTGAAAACCAACTGAGGCGAACAACACGCGATCCTCGCACACGAGTTGCGAAGTGCATTGAGGTTGACGGTGGGATTTTCGAACATTTATTTTGGACTGTAAGAAATTTGTTATTTCTGTATAACAAGTTTGTCATTTAAACACTAATCTAAAATTAAAATAAAAACAACAGTACGTAATTTGTCTTTCTTTATTACCGTTCAAAATGTTTCATTTTTAGATTCAAAGATTAATCGTTTAGAATTGGACACTTGAATTTTTTTTTCTCACCATAATCGATGCTATCATGGCCCAATCGACGTTCAGTGAAGTGTGCAAGCTCTGAATTTCTTCTCTATACACTTTCGCCGTCCTCCTGTCATTTTCTTTGCCTTAGGTACGAATATTCTGCTTAACAGGGGATCTCAAATGTTCTCAAAATATTTAGAATTATTTGAAAATCTACACAACGTTAATTGATGTTACTCCTGATGTTCACCAATAATAATAATAATAATAATGTAGGAAATGGGAATAAAATTAGACATTGAACACCGTGTGAACATGTACCAAAATTAGTAGAAACTAGTCATGAAAGTAAGGACCCATATTATGGTATGAACAAGTGGAAACCGACAGAACCATTCGTAACAAGAAGCCGGTCATCATAATCCGTGATAATGAAAAGGAATATGTTGGTTAATATGTGTCGGAATTTCAGGAGACGGAATGCGATGAAGATCGTAGCAGAGAAGTTTATGAAATATGAAGACTTTGCAGTAGAAACAGAGCGCATGTGCAAATGACTGTCAGTACGCAATCCTCACACTCTAAAATAATTACTACAAATACACAACGTAAAACATTTTTGTAATCGCAATTAATATATACATTTTTTGATACGAATTGTAAAATTACATGTTATATCGATAGATATTTGTAATTTCAGCTCCTTGCATTGGTAATTCTTTAAAAATTGTAGAATGCATAAAAATATTACTATAATGTAGTAACATGAGCACGTACTCCGTAATGTGGCAAATGTTGGAACTGTTATGACGCTATGTTTTAGTGTATGTAGCGCGGTACTTTTACAAAAACCCTATCCCTATATGTTGTAATTTTACATTTGATGTTTCTTTATGCTTAACACAGTTACAATGAAGACTGTTGATGTTACCAATTTGGATCCATTACGAAATTTTTTATTTCACATTCAAGAAATTGACGCAGGAATTGTAGCTCAAAAATGGTGAAAAATACACTGTATTTACGTTTATATTTAATAATGTGGGACCTCAATATATGTACTAGCAGTTAATCATGTAGAAAATTTTTAAATGCCGTCAATAAATTAATGTTCTTTTGGCTGAGTAATGTAATTATAATTAATGAATATACACAACAGGACATAAAAATACGACACACGCGTATCAGTCTGTAGTCAGGTAGGCTAATATTCGGAAGTTCTCATCCACACAAAAGTGATAAAATTAGGGTTTCACGTTTTCGGGTTAATTTTTCAATTATTTGTTATAATGTGTTAAAACAGGTCTGTTCAATTACAAGTGGCGACCATTATTAAATTTACAAATATTCAGTTACTGGTTTTTGGTATTAACGAATTTGTAAACTTCATAAACTACTTTATTCGACGACAGTGAATCGCTGCACTAATCACGCGCAGCCGTGCTTAAGTTTCCAGCCTTGCGCACTTTCCCTCCCAGTTGCATCAGCAAACAGTGGACATCGCTGTGCAACAGTACATCTACTCTTCCATTCTCAGTATTGCAGCTCGTATTTGACAGGGTCTAGGATGTTTTTCAGTAGGCTTCGCTGTTGTTCATCTTTTACGGATGTTTAATGTTTTAAGTTAATATTAACCGTAAGAAACTGACACGTGCTCTTAAAGGGTAAAATTTTTCCCCGTGATTGATTAATCACCACACTATTAAAACGTAAAATGGATTGCAGGTGTGGCTATTAACATTCTGAATTTCGGAATTTCTTGGAGATGACTGTTCAGGTTTAAGCTCCGGCTGCCTAATTTCCAGTCAAGTAGCCTTTGCTAACCACAGGCCAGGAGGCTGGATGGATCACAGATTCGGTCTGACATCGGAGTAAAATAGAGGAATGGCATATTCCTTATATTCGTTTATTGTTTGTGTACAACAGAACTGGGCAAGTGTTGTGGTGGGCGAGCCCTGTTGTGCCTGGTTGGTTCATATATATACACACATACATACATATATGTATATGTGTGTGTGTATATGGATATTGGTGTTATTGCGCGTTATATTCACCTGTAATAAATCTATAGTAATAATAATAATAGTAATAAACATTTTCATTAGATAGGATCTTATTTAACATAGGAATATGCTTATGGTTGTAAAATTGTAAGAGTTCTCGTTACGGTATGTACAGCTACAGTAGATGTTAGAGCATCGCGTTATGCAACGTAAGAGTAGTTCAATATGACTCTTGTCTCACCCAGCCACACGCAATGTTCCCACTTACACGTACGTACGTCGTTCAGCGTTTCGATACCGCCGTAAGGTGTTGCTGGTGAGACGCACTGGCGGTGAGTCAACACGGAACGCAGCAGTCTATCCAACACCACTGCCATTTGTTAAGAACGCACCACATCAACAGAACACACCACATCAACAGAACGCACCACATCAACAGAACACACCACATCAACAGAACGCACCACATCAACAGAACGCACCACATCAACAGAACACACCACATCAACAGAACACACCACATCAACAGAACACACCACATCAACAGAACGCACCACATCAACAGAACATACCACATCAACAGAACGC
>Ga0123353_10009292_pt1 | contig 13541 bp, 9 predicted proteins | sample TergutLab28metaG_3_FD_92763 | JGI IMG/M metagenome (GOLD analysis project Ga0123353, IMG submission 92763) | Labiotermes labralis P3 segment gut microbial communities from Petit-Saut dam, French Guiana - Lab288 P3 | ecosystem: Host-associated > Arthropoda: Insects > Digestive system > Gut ... | reverse complement strand
GTGGGCGCCCAGGGTCAGCAGTGTGCCGGCAGCGGTGGCGCCGACTATAAACGGCAGTGCCTTTTTCATTTCCTTATTGACGCCTGACGGCGAAGTATAGGTCGACGCGCCTGTGAAGTTCATAGCGAGGTATGATGATATGGCAGGGTATAGCAAAAGGCTTCCCGCCGATGACAGGCGGTCCCCTTTTTTGAATTTTCCCGACAGCCCGAGAATACCAGCCGTACAGCTAAAGCCCAAAAGCCAGCCTTTCCACGCAAATGCTTTTCCGGGTATGTATGGGAGCAACGCCGGAGTTAGTACCGTACCCGCCAGGATCGCACCCAGGTTGGTTGCTACGTCAGCTTTGCCAAACGGTTTTGGCGCGAACCGGTTTGCCGCAAGCATTACGCCGAAAACAGGCAACGAATACTTTAGCGCGGGGATCAGTTCCATCGGCGTGAGCACAATGCGGTCCCAGAGAGTAAATTTCACAGTGCGCATTTCTTTTGTGGCATTGTAACCCGCGCCGATGTACGCCTTTATGTCGCTTGCTCGTATCGGGCCATAGTCCACGTTATATCCTGATCGTCCCTTTACTTCATGGGCGCTCACACCTGTTGCGCCCAGTTGCGGCAGGACAAGCCTCTTGTGCGACACATAATTTATCAGCTCCGACGATTCTATGCGGTGAATCAGTTCATCCGTTCCAAATGTGCCTTTCCCTGCCGCGCACCATACGTTTACGCCTTTGGTATCGAGAATCAACAGCCAACAATCCATGCCATCGAGGTTTTTTCGTAATGTGTCAAACGTCAGCTTATAGTTCGCGCTGACAAAAACGGGGGAATTGTTGTCGGGCTCCCCTATGGCGTATAATCCCGGTTCGACCGAGTAATTCATGCGCCCGATGCCCAAACGGGCTTTCCACGCTCCAAGGCGGTCTTTGAGCGTGAGTGTGGTCGTAATTTTCCTATATGCGGAGGCGCTGGTATCAACCGCCCCTTCGCAGGTATCGCCATCTTCCACATTACAGTCGTTATTTCCCGAACAGCAGCAACTTTCGCTCATATGCAACACCCCTCTTTATAAATAGTAGTGATTTCTTTATATTACTTACATAGTAAAATGTCAATAGTTTTACGTCAGAGAAAACCAACAAATTTGAACATTTTGTAAGGAATATATCGCACCAGGCGCGCCAATCTCTTTGCAGCCATGTTACGCAGTTTCGTCAATGAAAATATCCTTTCTCATCGACACAGTTATCCGATTCTTGTTATTCAATCTCTCGTTTGGGACAAAGCCATTCTTAATGTAAAACTCAGTGACATTCGGATTGTGTTCTACGTCCGCGTCAATTGTAAGAAACCTACAGGCAATACCATTATCATTCAAATTATTAGTGAACCCACGAGCAAGTTTTATCATCAGCGAACCGATTCCACTGTATTTTTGCTTCGCTTCATAATCGACCGCGAGTTTTCCGATCTTCATCGCTGGAAAGGTGGAAAATGGGATTAACCCTAACTTCACAAGCTCCTTTTCGCTTTTACTGAGTTGGACGCTGTCAGCAACAAGCGACATATACGCGAGAATACATCCGCTTCGCGTATCCACAAGCAAATGCGTCCGTGATATGTTCAGATCCTCGTATTTCTGTGATTCTTCTTTTAGAAAGGCGTTGTATTCCTCGTATTCATTAGAAAAATGGCTGACCGATTTCACCTCGCCAATGGGTAACAACGTCAGCCATTCTTCAATATCAAAAATATCATGTTTCATCCTTAATCTGTTTCCTTTGCAAACGGCAAAGCAACTCGCTTGCTTCTTTGTTTTGCTTAACAGCAGCAGGTGAGGGCTTTGTTGTAGCCTCACGAATGATATCTTTAATTATGCCGATATCAGAAACAACCGTTGGCTGAATCGGCTTTACTTTTACAGCTGCCATTATATTCACCCCTTCCTGCTAGATTAGTTACATTATATACAAATTATCAGGAGAATTCAAGGGAAAGCAATCATTTTTCGCTTGTTCCACATCAACTTGATTATCGCAGCTTTTGCATTGTTATCTCCGAACTTTTCTCCGAAACTGGTATCTGTGATAAATCCAATCATAACATAGTTTTGCTTGGTTTCGAAGTATGGATGCGATTTCCCCCAGTAGTCACACGAATCTGTAATCCTTATAATTCCGCTCCCCCATTATCTATTTGCCCTGAGCGAAAAAACATACCGGCAATTAGAGGATTGTAAGGCTTTGATTTGTGCATGGTTAACAAACTCGCCGGTCTTATCGCGTAATCCTTTTTCCAGTACACCATCGGAAGCATTCGCAAATCCGCAGACCCATCAAAGATAATAATAATGCCATGATTGTTTCAATTCGATATTCTGTGTCTCAATCATAAAAAGCTTCCTCCTGCTAGAAATCTCTCGCAATTATGCTTTCTGCTTCCTTTTCGTATATTTGTGCGATATCACGTAGTGTGTCTGCAAATCGAGGGAATCCTGCATCCTCTGTTTCTTCCGCTCGCTCCCAATATTTTTCTGCCAAATTTTTTTCTGGCTTTCCATTTGGGTCAACAGAATGCACACCGCGAGAGTTATAGACCTCTGTTTTGTACCCACTTCGCATTTTCTCAGCGCCTTTTTCGTTTAATACTTCTGCAATAGATTTATTAATCCAAAATCCTTCTGTGTCAGGTGGGCAATAATACAGCACCTTGCCAACATGCGTGAGAGCCACTTCTAAACGTCCAGACTCAAGGCAAATCCGCTTGACTTCCTTAAACCATTTAGAAAACTTGCCGAAATCTAACAGCCCGGCTCCAATAAGTCCAGGCGGTGTTTGCCATTCATTTAGCAAATTATATGCGTTGTGGATTGCAACCCTTTTTTTATCATCTATAGTATCGACTGAATCATCTGATTCATCTTTAGAACGATATAGCAAGCATATTATTTTACTAAAAAAATCAGGGTCACTCGACAAACGTTTTTCAAGTGTTTTATGGGCTGAGCCATCATATTTGCTGAATAACCGGAAATACTCCCATTCGATACGAAACAGGCTTTCCATGCTTGTTGCCTCATCATCTTGCAAACATTTTAGTGCTTTAGAGAAATGATGTCTATTGATCTCTTTAATAGATTCGGAGGAAGAAATACCACTAATAAATGCATTAACCAATTTTTCTTTATCAAAAGGCTGTTTTTTGTGAATGAACACATAAAAACAGTTAACTGCTGCGAATGGTCTGCCATAACATATTAGCTTATCAATTGCCTGTTCTAAATCATTAAAGTCTAGTGCATATGCTTGCACATTCACTTTCTCCCAATACTGGATCTTTATCTCTGGAAAAGACTCGTCTAGGCGTCTCCAAGCTTCAGAGGTGGTTGGTACCCGGAGAAAGAATTCAACTTTTTGACTTTCGCTCCAGTTATGTATTGTCAATTCATCTAACCACTCCCACCCTCTATTTGAAAACTTTTCCCAAATATATGCACTAACAAAGCTTGCAGTAGATATGACTTCACTTAAGATTAAATCCGGCAGAATAATGCTATCAAAGCATTCATCGGCAAACGCCCCCAATGATCTTCCTACTTTGTAGGGCGTTTCAACTTTCTTGACTAATTCAAATATCGCATCTGTTCCTCCATAATCAATAATATTACGTAGAGCTAACCGCCTACGTTCTTCCAACTGTTTTCCCTGTGTCTCCCAATCATCATCGTCGTCCTCTTTTTCGTAATACTCCCATTCACTATCACTGAATAAAAAGATATAATAATCAAGCAGGCTTTTTGGCTGAATAACATCCAAGGTTTCCTTAACTCTACACAAGGCATTTGAATCCAGCGACCACTCGGCGTCCGGAAAACGCTCATGCCACTTTGATAATTTCAACAACTCCATCCAAATCATGGCCTTATCATCTTCATTAGGATAATCTGCAAAAGACTGTAGCTGCAACAAAGCTTCGTTAAATGCCTTATTGGGCAAACTGCTCAGGTTCTTAATTACTTCTAAAAGCCTTTTAAAATTATCTTTTGCTAAACGAATAGCATACTCTGCATATGTTGAAACTTGCTCCCAGTACTCCACATTTGTCACACTAGGCTTCCAATCTTCACTTATGGGATTCCTGTATATAGGTTTTCTAGAACCTATGGTCGTTTGGTTACTACTCGGCAACATGCTTATTAACAAGTTCCATGCGACATTTGGGTTTTCTTTGACCAGTACTTCTATGGCAGTAAACCGCTTTTTAATACTCGCCAAAGTTTGCGGGTGCCAAGGGAGAAAAATTGTTGCCAGGGAGTTTATTGGCTTGTTAGTCCAGTTGCCTCCTATACTTAGCTGAGCAAGTTCTCCAAGAATCATTGTTATCCGAACAAGTAACTTTTCGTCCCATGCAAGCCCCTCTAGTGCCCACAACAATCCAGTATGATGGATCCTTCCCGTAATGCCGCCACAATCCTGATCAAAGAGGATTGAAAACGGATTGTCAGCTTCACTCAACCCTTTTTCAACTGCGTCAAGGAAAGCATTTGGTGAAGCCTCGGCAATTGTTGGGAGCAGATCGTCCAAGCTTGCCCACAACATCCAGTCTGCGCTCGCAAAAATCTCACGAACACATAGCGACGCAAAGTAATCTGCATCGTTTTTTGAGCACCTTGACAGTTTCTCTGGATAACACCCTATCAATGCTAAACTCTGTGTAATGCCCTTTCGTAATGAATATGAATGATTGAGATTTTTACCGTAGATTCTCGCCGCATACCTTTGTTCTTTTGGTAGCGTAAACTGAGGGTCATTTTCTGTCAGCACTGTGACTATGCACTTCTGTAAACGGTCCAACGTATTATCGAAAACCCGCGGCGCAAGGGTTTCCCATATACTAGCTTGGTTCTTCGTACTCCAAACGCTGTTTTTTATTGCAATTGGGCTATTGGGAAGTTGAAGAATATCTTGTAGCGTCCGCATCCAATCATTATAACACTCTCCAGTTACCCTCCGTACTACTTCGACATCATATTCCGATTTTTCATCCCATGACCCCAGTAATGACATCAATGCGAGTTCATGCCCAAATTGAGATGTGTTCCAGTCCACTTTGCCATCTGCATTTCCAGGAACAAACTCTCTCGGAATAGTCGTTGTTGGAGTCACCGTGAATTTTGACTTGATTTCTTCAGAAATCGAATCTGGTGTAATATAACCTGCATTCTCACTTTCCCAAGTAATAGTTTCAATTATTTTAGCTAAAACATCATCAACATCTTCAAGGGTACGTTGATCAATGATAGTTTTCAGTAATGCAATGGTTGTTCCTTCAATATCAAGATCGTATATCAGAAGGCGATATGATTTTAAGAAGCGCCATAATTGATCTTCTGATAGTTCTTTATCGCCATTTGCCTTTTTCAGCACAGCTCTAAACACACTTAACTTGTTGCGCTGCTCATTGCTTGTGAAATTCGCTTTTTCTACTCTTAATAGAAAATCTTCTGAGTTTATTGAATGCTGCGCTTGTCTAAGCAATGTCCTGACATCGTTGGTATCGATTGCGGACAGCGGCCCACAAATAAGTGCGATTATGTCTGTCTCAGGGCAAAAAACATTGCTGTTATTGAAATCGTTCCATGCGGCTTGTATCATTTCATTAAACTCTACACTGCTGTTTGTTATACTTAGTGAATGTTTGATCTGACCAAGCAGTTTTGCTTGTCTATTTGAGTAAGGATCCTCAACGCGCACTATTATGTCATCGGTTTCGTATCTCTTATATTTCCCTTGAAACTTTATTTCACGGATAGGCCATGAAGGCAAACATGGTGAAAACCCGTTTGCCAGCATTAGCACAACAAACGATGCCTGAACACGATTTTCGAAATGATTGCCAAGGCCTCCTGTAGAGGTAGGGCTGGCAACCTGCTTATATGGCTTCTCCATTTTGATCACCTAATCATGGTTTTTTATATATGTTGCATAAACTGTTTGTAACCGCAATCAGCCTTTTTATACTCGCATCATTTTAGTCCGGTATCCAGTCAAATCTTGAACTGCGGAGAAATGGAGTGATAAAATTCTTGTCATCATCGCTTTATATGTATCTTCCCGTCCTCACGCACGTTATGCTCCTTGATTTTGCCCCACTGGACAAAACAGTCAAGAATAAAGATATTAAACTTTGTATAATCAAATTGTGGTTTCTTGTTCTTATCAAAGATATCGGCAAATTGATTAAACCCGTACATGTTTAAGTATCTAATTGAACCATGCTCACCAATACTTGGCAGTGCTAGCACAAGCAAACATACTATTCGTTCATTTGTTAGTTTATTCATACTAACTATTTGTTCGAAGAGAGCTCTGGAAATAGACAATTTTGCTTCTATTACATAATCAATCCGCTCAATTAATAAGTCACAAATAACATTTTTTACTCCAGGTGAAAAATCGTCAAAGTCTCTGAGAAAAAAGCTTAGATCGTCTTCCAAGAAATTGTTTTTTAGAATATAAAGAACAACACCTTCTGAATATTGCTTTTTATTTATTGACAACTCTCCATCGCATAATTGCAACAGCCTGATCTGCAAGTCTTCTAGAACACCTGATTCTGTTGAGATCACATATTGAAGCTCTTTTTCATCGAGTAGCGAATTCTCTTGTTCAAGCAGAGTAATATATTCGTCTATGCCATGAATAATGAAATGGCATAATATGTTAAAAGAATAATTGTTACGGATAAAGGTTATGTTCTCAGAGTTCATGAAAATCAAGTTATTCTCAATAAGAATCATCATCTTATCATCTTCTATGCTCTCAAACTCGAATTCGACGTATTCTATGCCGATCGAACTCGAAAATTCATTGTATCGTACATTATCAAGTGAATTGCATATAACTACCGAATCCAAGAACTCCTCTAGGGTATCAATATTGTCTTTGAATAGTTCCGTACCAGAAAAATCCAGCTGTGATTCTTGTCGATTGACCCAAACGGTCAACGCTTCATCAAACTCACATCCAGCATAAGACCAGTAAGCGATTACGTTTTCCTCAGAGTATAGCAACGCAGCATCGTTATCAAGTAAACTTCCCCATAATTCTTCATTAGTTACATCTTCCAGTGAACGCAATCTGGTTCTTAGCATTGATACATAGCTTTCTTTCAAATCGAGAGGGATGTTCTCGTTATTCAGAACCTTATGAGAAATACTTTCGTCGTCCGTTATTATGTTGCCACAGTGTTTGAGGATTTCAGTAAAATAGTCGGTTAAGTTATCATTTACATAGGAGGCTAGCGGCGAATTCGGTTCGGAAAGCACCAATGAGTAGTTTCGATGAGCGAATGCATCGCCTTTTTCCAATTTATAGAACTCTTGCAGCATTATTGATATGTTTTCAATTGTAATCCTGTACAAATTATTCTCGTAGACACCGCGCAATAATTCCGGATGTGCACCATCCGAATCAATTGACACAAATGAAACGCCCAACTGTATCAGACCCGAGATGATGCGTTCCACTCGTGGCGAGGAAACCTTCAGAAACGCTGAATTACTGGATATATAATCTGATAAGCAATTGCCACTATTAACAGCGATAATGGTGTTTTTTTTCGCATGGTATACTGTATAAAGTGCGAAGGTAAGTAGTTGATTATCATCAGCTTCCCGGCAGGAAAGCAACTCAGAGAATAGAGTGAACCATTTTTGGTTTATTACAGCTACGAATTCTTCTTGTTCGTTTTCTTTTGTGAAATATCCACGAATAAAGTCGTATGGTTTTATCTCAGTCAATTTCTCGACTAATAAAGTCAACTGTACTGAAGGATTCTTTTCTTTTAATAAGTAGTTAAAGAGCGAGTGATTGAAGACTTCAATCTGGCTAAAACACCATGAGGGCAACCTATTGACTACCATACCAGGCTTTTCAATACAATAGTCTGCTGGTTTTGCTTTTTGATCGGTAACGCTGCGACAGAATGCTGCATCATTTACACTTAGACTATTCGGGTAAAAATAAGTCATGTAATCTCTGTAGGTTTCGTCGATTTTTCCCTCTCGAACCAAGAATTTCAACAACGGAAAATAGGGATTCTCTTTTACCACTTTGAACTTTTCGACCACTCCAAGCGGGGAAGTATCTGTTAGATTATCAAAGACTTCGTCAATGTTTTCTCGCGTGAGGAAATCCCTGATTCTCCTGCTACGAAGCTCGATAATTTTTTTTCTATTGAAGCAATTTTGCGCCTTAAGCCAGCCTGACCACTCTTGGTGCGATTTCGAAGATTCTCTTTTCTTGATGCGATTTTTTCTTCTACTTTATCAACAGTTTTTTGTGCGTCGCCTTTATTATTGGAACCAGATTTATTCAGTCTATCCTGTGCGCCTTCTAGTTCATTTTTATATATCCGATCGACTTCATTCTCATTTTCAAGGTGTTCATTGTTTGCACATTCAATTTTCTCCGTAATTGCTGCGATTTCCTGTACTAATCGCAACTTCTCAGAGTTTATCAACTTCCCCCTTGAATCAATAAGCGTAAACATGAATCCGTGGGCGAGCTGCAATTCTGCAAAATCCTGAGGAAACAGATTTTTATATGCAATAATTGCAAACAGCTTATTATTATCTATGTCTGTCTTTTCCTCATTGAGACGCTGATAATAAACCTTATACTCATTGCATATATTGATCAATAAGCGCATTTCATCAATGTAAAACGAAAAAGCCTGTAGAAACGTCATATCAAAATGGTCAAGAATACTATGCTTCTCAAGAATCTCGATAAACTTGTCAAATGCATTCGAACCATCGACGACTGGCACCACTGGTATAATTAAATCAAAGAATTTAAGCCTATCTTTATTTGTAAAAATGTCATCCCGTATAAGATAAAAAAAACGTACCACAGGCTTCTTCCCTTTTCGGGAGTGATTTATAAGCGTGTTAACCTCGCGTAGGCGTTCAAAGATTGCTATACTGTCAAACCGGTCCATATCCTCAAAGACAATGACGTTTTGTTCGACATTTTCAAACAGATACAGCACTTCATTCAGGTACTTATCAAAATATGACTCATCGCTGTCCTTGAACATCTCGATTTCCGCGCCCTTGACGTCAAGTTTCTTTATGACGCGACGGTTTCGCTGCAACACCATCAATCCCAAAATCCCGACTCCGGCAAGTAATACACAAATAAAAAGTGCAAACAACCGTGTTTCAGGACATGTAGTGAAATGCAGTCCTAACCTAATCCATTTGACTGTAAGTGCATCATGGAATCCGACCCATTTCACAAACATCGAGACATAGAGCGATAACAATAAGAATGTTATTGTACTCAACGTCGCAAGAATCAGTCTTGCTTTTGATGTGTTCTTCTTAAGCTGAAAATTAGTCTGAGGTATTTTTTTTGGTTTTATTTGATGGATAAGTTGATTTAGAATCTTCCATTCGAGCAACGATATCTTGGATATCTCCGGTTGATTATCAGCTCCATTCTTCTCAGACTCCTCTTGCTGAGCAGACGCCGCTTTACTCTCAGTCGGATCGAAATGTGCTAGTGATATATGAAGAAAATCCTTATTCGTCTTTTTCTTGTATGACAATAGAATACTACTCTTCCCAGAGCCATATGCTCCGGAAAGGGCAATGTTCCTGATCTTACCATTCTCGAATACGTAATCAAGCGCATCTTCATATATGCCAAGCTGCGCATCTTCTTTAGGAATTAAGGGTGTGAGGATATACCTGTCTGTCTTGCTTTTTTTCTTTTGCTTGTCTTGCGCTCGACTCATGCTCTTAACCTCCTATATCACTTGTAACAACCCAACCGCGCTTTCCTCTCCAGGATCATTCGTTCCCAGTTCGCCACGAAAGGCACGGGCGAGGATGGTTTTTTTCATCATGTCGATCTTATTGATTACGTCGCACAGTTCGCAGGCGCGCTGTTCTTTTTCAAACAGGATGTCGAGGATGCGGACGATTTCCTGTTGTTCGGGGAGGGCGGGAAGCGGAATGAGTAATGACATAATACTCTTGATTGACAGTTTCCCAAGTGTAGCGGATGCAATTTTGTCTTTTATCTGCGCTTGAATGTTATTTGAGTTCATGCAAAACGCTAAATATCGGGAATAGCAGGTCAGGTCAGTAATTTTCGCTGCATTTTCTGTAAGATTTGCACCATTTAAAGCATCAGGAATTACACCTACATCACCGATACACGCGCCAACAATTGTGATATAAACATCGCCAGATTGGACAACATAGTTCTTAATAGACTTTTGGATGTCAGGTACTAAAAACTGAAGTTTATCAAGTAAGACTGTTCCTTGCTTTAAGTCACCTGCTTTAATGTATGGAAATCCAGTATCTTCATTGACCAATGTTTCACCTTTGGGCAACCGTTTCCCACCTTTGACTTGCCCGATCTTTTCGATGGGGGTTTCCTTCCAACTTGCCATCACAATGCCGTTTTCCTCGCGCCATTTGGTGGTCAGTTCGCCGGTGAAGGCTTTGTGGAGAGTAGCGGCTTTACGAGTTTCAAAACTGTAGAGAGCGGTTTGCACCAGCTCTTTGGCACGGTCGAGCTTTCCAAATAAGCTCTCTATGCGCTTGATAATGCGGTGCTGTTCTGGAAGTGGGGGAAGGGGGAAAGGGAAAACGAAGATGTTTTCTTGCCTAATGGATGGTGAGTTATCGCCTTTCATAAACGCATTAAGCCCATCAACCATATAGCCGCTAATCATCAGATAATAGAGAAACCTACCATTCAAAATGCACGATGGTCTACACACGAAAAAACCAGTAGATGCGACGCAATCGGCTAAACTTGCATCAATATAAGCAATATTTTTTAAGTATGGTCTTACCATCGAGAATAAAGTATCCCCCTCGCGGACCTCTCGGGAAGCGCGGCTCGGAGCTTGCGTTACAGGCAACTGCTTTGGCCTTACTACCGCTTGTGTTACATTATCAATAGCATCAATGTCAATATAGACGAAAGTCGCACCAACGGGTTTTTTTGTCGTCATTGGAAGCAAACAAGACTTGCCCTTAACCCACACCCAATTAACCGGCAAGGGATAGGGCTGTTCGCTCTCCGGCACCAGAGCTTCGGCAAGGCGTTCTTCAGTTGTGAGTGTTTTAATTTTCGCTTTCGCCATTAAATCCACCTCCCTTCCCTCGTCCCTCCGCCATTGCGAGCGCACGAAGCAATCCAGACCTTATCCACGTCTATCGTCCCAAGTCAAACAATGGAATCGTACAAATCTTCCCATCCCGGATTCAACCCTTCTATCAATTCCAGTTTGCTTTTTCTGGAACCACCTTTTATCTGTTTCTCTCGCTCGATAGCTGACACAATGCTATCACACATTTCATAGTATCCAAGCTTATCTGTGCCATACTTGCTTGAGAATCCTTCAACCAATTTGTTCTTGTGTTCATAGACCCGCTTGACGATATCAGAAGTAACACCTGTGTACAGAGTGCCGTTTTTCTTGTTAAAGAGGATGTAGACAAAGCCATTTTTTTCCATATTTCTATTTACCCTTGTTATGTTTTATTATAGCTTTCCGCGCGAGTTAAAATGGAGTCTGGATTGCTTCGTGCGCTCGCAATGACGGGAGTGGTGATGGCCGGGGGGAGGGTCTGCATTGCTTCGTGTGCTCGCAATTACGGGGGGAGCGGAGGTTGATGCTCAAAATGAGCATCAACCTATACAAACTGTATTATGAACTCCGTTATCGTAATATGCAGTGACGAGAAACTTGGGCTTTTTCATAGCAAATGACAGGAGTGGGCGATGGTCGAGGTGGGGCTGGATTGCTTCGAACGCTCGCAATGACGGGGGGGGCGGAGGTTGATGTTCAAAATGAACATCAACCTATACAAACTGTATTATAAACTCCGCAGTTCCTTTACCACGCTCATGATTAGGTCTACAGCTTCTTCCAGTTGTGCAGCAATTTCCTCGCCGCTTTCTGCGGGGTCTTGCAGATCGTCGTAGTCCAGTACGCTGTCATCACGGATTAGCCCCAGATCGAGACTGTCGCCTTTGTCGGCAATTTGCTCGCGGGAGAACCTGCTCCAGCGCTCGTCAGTGATTGCGGTGCGGTCGATTGCGCCATAAGCCTCACTAAAGGCATTGAAATGCTCATGTTTGAGAGGTGATGTCTTGCCAAAACTGGGCATATTCGTGCGAAGATCGTAAATCCAGACTTCCTTTGTATTACCCTTCTCCGATGCCCCACGAGTGAAAAACAACACGTTTGTTTTGACGCCCTGGGCATAGAAAATGCCGGTTGGCAAACGTAGGATGGTATGCAGATCGCATTTGTCCATCAGGTCTGCGCGAATTTTCGCGCCATCACCGTCTGCAAAGAGCACATTGTCCGGCAGCACAACGGCTGCGCGGGCTTTGCCGTCCTTTTTCAAGCTGCGGTATATATGCTGAAGGAAGTTTAGTTGCTTGTTTGATGTCGGGAAAGTCAGGTCGTCGCGGGTGGCTCGCTCACCGCCTTTCTTTGTCCCGAACGGCGGATTTGTTAGCACTACATTAAAACCGCTCATCTGCTTACCCTGGTTAGAAAGCGTATCAGCCAGCAGGATTTCGCCTTCAATGTCGTGCAGCATGGCATTCATCAACGCAAGCCGGTGGGTATCGTGAACCAATTCGCAACCGGTGAACGCCTGCTTTTTCTGGAACTCCTGCCGGTCAACCGTCAGGTCAAAGTAGTTATGCGTTTGCTCCTTCAAATAGCGGTCGGCGGCGATCATAAAGCCAAAGGTGCCACAGGCGGGGTCGTTGCAGCGCTCGCCCGGCTGAGGGGCGATGAGTTTCACCATTATATCTATTAGGACGCGCGGCGTGAAATACTGCCCCGCGCCTGATTTCTTTTCGTTGGCGTTTTTCTCTAGCAAGCCTTCGTATAGGTTGCCAAGCCCCTCCTCCTTTGCGGAGTACCAGTCGAGGGCATCGATGCTGGTGATTATCTTTTCAAGGTTCTTCGGTTCGTCAATGTTTGACCGCGCCCCGGTGTAAATCTCCCGGATGCGCCCGATACAGTTGGCGCCCAGATGCTGGAGCAGTTCGTTGTAGAATCGCTTGAGTTCGATGCCCTGTTTTTTTACCAATACATCCCATCGGTACTCTGCGGGGATTTGCCCGTCGGTATCTGTTTCCTTGGTCATTTTCAGAAACAGAATGTATGTAAGCTCAGTAACATACTGATGATATGTTATGCCGTCGTCACGCAGCACGTTACACAGGTTCCAAAGTTTGGCGACAATCTCCTGGTTGTTCATTTGGTTTTTCCTCCGTATTGAAATACATTGCGCTTGAGGGGCTGGATTGCTTCGTGCGCTCGCAATGACGGGGACGAAGGATTATGCGGTTTTTCCTCCGTATTGAAATACATTGCGTTAAGGGGGCTGGATTGCTTCGTGCGCTCGCAATGACGGGGACGAAGGATTATGCGGTTTTTCCTCCGTATTGAAATACATTGCGTTAAGGGGACTGGATTGCTTCGTGC
>Ga0123353_10009289_pt1 | contig 13545 bp, 6 predicted proteins | sample TergutLab28metaG_3_FD_92763 | JGI IMG/M metagenome (GOLD analysis project Ga0123353, IMG submission 92763) | Labiotermes labralis P3 segment gut microbial communities from Petit-Saut dam, French Guiana - Lab288 P3 | ecosystem: Host-associated > Arthropoda: Insects > Digestive system > Gut ... | reverse complement strand
GACCACAGTACTGAAGTAGATAAGGCTTACGGGGTTTTAACCCTAATTGTCTTCAACATAGTTCCCTTCCGCAGCTACCCACTTCGCCCAACGTTTCTGCCACTGTTGGAAACATTTTGCGAACTCTTCTTTCGGGATGTCTAATAGTGTCTTCGTCAAATTTCGTTTGATGTCCTCCGTTGCCTCATCGATGTCCTTTCAGAACTTTCTAAAGCCTTGGGAATAGGAAAAAGTCACACAGTGCGAGATCTGGTGAGTATGGCGGCTGCTGCAACTGAGCGGTGCCATGTTTGGCCAAAAACTGCTGCACAAGATGTGAAGTGTGTGCGGGCGCATTGTCGTGGTGCAGGATCCAGTCGCCATCCCGCCATTTTTCCGGTCGTTTTCGTTTAAAATTGCATCGCATGACCCCACGGAGATCCCACAGTCATCTGCTATCTCTCGTACTATCAATCTCCTGTTATTGAGAAGGACTGTTCTAACTAGCAATCATTTCCTCGTTTCTCAATGTTGACGGTCGTCCCGAGCGGGGATCGCTTTCAACTGAGGTTCTACCCTCTTTAAATCGACGGAACCACTCAGACACTTGTGTACGACCCATTGCATCTTCACCGTATGCTTACTGCAATAATTGATACGTTTCCGTTGCGGTTTTTCCGATTTTAAAACAAAACTTGATGCAAATGTGTTGTTCGGTACTTTCACACATCGTACAAATCGCTATGACATAAACGCACGTGTTACTTCCGCGACCTACTACAGCCAACTGAGCAAACGCAGCCACTTGAAACTTGCGTCATGAGTTGCTAAGACATGTACGAACATGTCAAGACTAGTTGCAAACACATCCCACCCAGTGAACAACCACGACAGTTCCAATCCGGTTACTATTTGAACAAATCTCGTATAGTTATTTTTGACTGCTATACTCCTCACACGGGTGAAATGATTGCCAATTCAAAGCTATTCTTTGCGGAAGACATGCTTAATTCGACTCAAATCCTCATTAAGTTATATGCTTGTCAGTGCCTCCCCTTCCCTTCCCCTCTTTCCGAATTTCATGGAATCGAAAGGTTCGTTACCATATTCAAAACAACTCACCACTTTTACCAGCCCTGAGCTAAATAAATCCAGTCCATGTTTATTTATTTAAGATCCATTTTAACATAAAACTCGCATCTACGCCTAGGTCTTTCAAGTGGGCTCTTTCCTTCTTTGTTCCTCACTAAACCCTCTGTGCAGTTTTCCCTTCCCCCATGCGTGCCACATGCACCGCCAACAAATCCTAAATATCCTTATCATACACTCCTATCCATTCTGCTAAATTCTCCCTGTTAGGCCCTAAATATCGCCTCTGCATCACATTCTCAAATATCCTTAGCTAATATTCATTCCTTAAAGTGACAGATTAAATTTTACAGCGTGTATCACAACAGGCAGAATTGCAGTCCTGTGTACTTCTTTAATCTGCATGTTATGCGGAACGGCTGCTGTGAATATGTAAATCATGTGTGGTGCCACGTCCTTGCGCACGTTGGGTATTTATTTGTCAACAGAAATATACGAGTTATATGCAAGACTACCTCAATATATATTTTATTATATTTATTTTGTTATTTAATACAGTTTATTTTAAAAAACACACACGAAGAAGGGTCCCTATTGCTGGCGTGGGCCTACACACACACGTGTGTGTGTGTGTGTGTGTGTATGTGATATTTACGGTATATTTAAATATTTCTCCGAGTATTTTTTAAAATGTTTACCGTCCTTCAACGCAGAGTTGTTAAAATCACTAAATCTCGCAACTCGTCAATAGTATTACATAAGAGAATCTTGCTCTTGCACGATAAAAGAGAGGGTTAAGTAAAACAATTATTTGATCACGTCTTCTTTTCGAACGTCTTTTCTCTTTCGCTCGTATTGCTGCTGGAATAAAGGGGAGGAAAAAATGAAAGCATTCCCTTGTTTGATTCAAGCGAAGCTGTAGGTTGGGGTCAGCCGTGCATTCGTAGACTGCACGGCTGACCAAATGCTAACAGGTTTTATGGCTTTTTTTTTTAGCTGTTTTAGGCTACGTACTATGGCATTCTGTAAGAACGTTGATTTGTCTGCAGTCCGGTTAATATAGTGCCGTCCGAACCACACCTGGGGTTTTTAATCTTCTGACTGTTGTATTGGTGCTGCTGGAGCGATGGAATATTCTTCAGAGCCGTGTGGTCTGAATGTAAAGTAGAAACTGGGAACGGGACAGGCAGGCAATGCATCAGTTAACATTAGGAAGAGAAGTACTGATAGTTCGAAGACTTTACATGTTGCCAGATAGAGGTTCTCACAGCGGTCTTTCTGTAGATTGAAGTCTAATGCTATGCTGCATCTGTAGATATCTGACCTGAACTTTCTTTTCCATTTCATTTCAGCTTTGAACCATATTTTCAAATGAGTGGATAGAAATGTTATTTTATGTGGCTTTGAAACTTGGTCTGGCATCATAAAGAAGAGCTTCGAACATGTGTGGGAATAGAATGATAAGGGAATAAAGAGAGTGGGTGTAAGCAAGAAACGAAAATTAATGTACCACGAGCTTTATAATTTGATAATCTCACCCACTTGTTGGGTTGATCAAGTAGGGTAGGATATGATGTGTCGATTATGTATGAGGTATGGGGAGGGGGGTGGAAAATTATATAAAATTTTGGTGGAAATAAGTGAAGACACGATTTACTTCCCGAGACCTTGGGAGTATATAGCTGAAATTTATTTTTAATAAATGGAGAATGTCCCAGGATTGAGTCCTGAGGTGCGCTGTTTTGAGCATGGTGATGAAAGCTTAAAATTTATTGGCCGATTAGCGACTGTATGCTTCTCAAGAAGAAATTATCTGCATGGTGCTCTATTTTTGTGTCCGCTGACAGCAGAGAGCGAATAGACACCGGACTGAATGTCTTTCATACCTTTAATAGTCCTGGAGAATTTTAGTGACTGGCGTAGACACACAATAAAATGTGCGAACAAGGGTTTTTACTTAATTTCTTATGAAGGTGGTGACGACCTTTGTGTTTAAGACTCCAGTAGTTAGAGAGCTACTGGTTGACCTTAAGGAAAATAGAAGATGCTGGAACTTGAAAGAGGAAACACTAGATCACGCTGTCTGAAGAGGCTATGGACCTGTCGCAAGACACGCTACGTAATGAATGTAGCCTCTATCCCGTTGTGTTATCTCATCCTCAGTTTCAAGGTGTTTCTCTGCATCACCTTACACCTTTACTTTCTCTTAACAAAGAGAGGAGAGTCGTTTTATTACTGCTTCGCTGCTTGCTTTCTACGAATCCACATGGATCATCCGTATGCGTAATAAAATATTATAATGAATTAGATGTTAATAAGAAGGCCGTTGCCCCCACAGTTGTGTTCAACTGAAGTTCAAGATAATTCACTGTCGTCATACTAACAAAGACTTAACTGCAAATATTCGTGTTCACAGAGGCATTAACATTCTTCATGCCCTGGAAAGTTTTATTGTGAACATTTTTCTCTCTGCGCGTGTGTTTGTCTGCAGCCACCGCCTGATTCATCTTCTTTGTCTTTTATTTCCTTCTCCAGTCTGATGACGTAAGATACTTAGAAGTATTCCGAACACGTGACACGCAAATTTTTGTGTTTTGGGGATTTTACCGCTTTGCTGTGCATTCTCGCAGAAATTTATAATCGTTTGAGAGGAAACTTGTGCTCCTATCTTCAGGTCTTGACTTAGAAATGGAAGCAGCAGGTTTAATAATCAACACCTCAATGAGGTCAGATGTACAGGATTTGGTGAACGTGGTGGAAACGGGTTTGTCGTGCCAGCTTGGCGCGCAGGGGCCTCTGTGTTCAGAACTATGTTGGAAAAGTGTCCTGACCGAAGTCCTATCTGATTTCTGCCCTTCCTTTCCACGCATATCTTACGCCAGTCCTGCAGATACACGAGAATTGATTGTGAGTCTCATAGCACCTCTAATATGTGTCACTATCCAGTGGCCACCACGTGAACTTTTCCCGGAGCTAAAAGGATCGGAGTGGTAATTTACAGGACGTTTCATAATGTACTCCAGGATTACAAATATTTATTATAGGAAAACCGTAGGGCACATATTTACGGAACCTGTACAGATAGAAGGAGCAACTCAAAAATTTTTATCCCAGTAAGTTATTTTTCATAGTAGGTCACATTTCTACCGCTAGGCGATGCGAGTGTATGTAGTGAGAAAATATTTATGAGTGGCTTATTGAATGGCTCTCTGTGTATCTTCGACTGCATAGCGTGAATGATAGGACGATTAGTTAAATATTAAAAGGGAAGGGACGTGGCTTAACTTGTTAGCACCCAGTAAAGGGTGGGAGAAACAAACAACGGATGAAGGTTTTTAAAAAATGAAAACATATTTGTAAACTTAGACTTGGAATAACAACTATGTAACATTCACACGGATCTTAAAATGAATTGTGAGAATGGAAGATGGGTAGAATTAGCTCAGGATCTGCCCAATGACGGTCTTTCGTAGTATTGATGCTGAAGTTTAGCAAGTTTAGCAAACATCAGTTATCGAAGCAAATTAAGAAATTCCAGGCGCGGGATGAATATCGTTACACTTATTTTATCGACCGTGACTAACTTAGGCACAAACAACATTCTGCGTTACTTCTAGTCTGCCTAGTGACTCATTTTTTTCTCACTCAGCGGCCTATAAAGCGCCAATTAGGGCGATTATGCCACGCTCTCTTTGGGCTTACATAGGCTGTAATTCGTGCACCTCTGTAGTTAATGCTGTCATCATGGAACATGGCGCCAGAAAGTCTTGAGTACTCTCGCTGCGAATGGTTTAGTTGAGCAAGTATGTCGTCAGGCTGTGGTGACGGTCTGCGGTTTAGGGCCTGTCGCAGTCCGGTACAGCTGTTCCTCACTAGCTTGTTGCATCACCGACCAGACATCCAGCAACCACGGCACTTTCCTACGACCAGACCCCTTGCAGACAAACTGAAATACGCGTACACTTTTGTTGTGACCGCGAAATTGATATACATGCAGCCTAAGAACAGTTGCTTTGAGGTTGTTTATATTACGTGCAGGTCAGCATTCCTGCGTGCCTAGCTGTGTTTTATTTTTGGTCTTAGAATAATGTCAGATTAGAGAATGTACGTCATTTGTTACACCTTTCTGTCATCGCATTTTATTGTATGCTTTCTCCCATTTGTATCCCTTACTTGACACACAACAACGTTTAAATGAAAGCAAATCTCGACACCAGACAGTGTGAATGCCGTAATCAGCCATTTGCAACAGGAACAATGCGTTCCTAATCCGAAATGTACTTATATATATATATATATATATTGTTTAAACAGTTATCCAGATTATTTGTGGCTATGGCATGAAATTCCTTTTGAAAAGAAGAACACTTGTTGCATTCCTGAAGCAATAAAATGTATACCTTAAAAATGAAAAGTGGTGAACACGTTTATGGTAATATAAAGGCACAAAAATGTCTGCTGTAATACAGAAGCACAACGTAACGGAAGGGGATTTTTTAGTGCGAAATGAAGTTCGCCAAATGTTCCTGCCTGTTACTGCGATTTCTCAACACGTGGCCATAACTTAACCTTTAGACGCCTAATGTCAACTATAGTGGTCGTGCCGCACCGTTAACCTCTAAAGTTGCATTATATATATTTATTAAACAAATACAGGTATCGAATATTTTAAACATGGTATATACTCTCCGTTTCTTTCTCTTCAAAATGCAGTTTGTTTCATAATTCTAACTTGTTTTGTTCTTGTATTATTCACATTTTATATACAGGTGTGCTAAAATTTAAAAAAAATAATTCCGGCGCCAAAAGGTTAATCAGCACGGTGCACCTCACATTTACTAAAACCGTTTCTTAAGCTGCGTTTCACTCCGCCTTCCGCGGCGTAACTTTACCGGGAGCTGCAACCGCAACAGGTCTCAGTGTCCGTCTGTTTGTATTTCCCTTTCGAGCTAGGCCTACACATCCAGCACCAAATTAACGTTTGTTATAAAAGCAGACTGCTTGACCATTGAAGGTGTGACTGTTAGGTTGTCCTGAAACGTCGGTAACTACCAGTCTAGGGAGCGTAACATCCCCGAAGAGCGAAGATCTCAAGGTCAGATCTGTTGATATATTACAGATTTATCAGGTGACTGGAATTGGAATCACTTTCTAGCAAGAGTGACAAGTAAACGAATAAAGAAATGAATTAGAAATTAAGCGCATGAAGGAATATTCATTATAACTTCTACAGTAAAACCAACTAGATGCATCAGTGTATTAAATTTATTTTATTTTGAAATGACACTCTACATGTTTCGGACGGTCTTTCCGTCCATCATCAGGAGTTCAAGAGTCTACGTACAACAACAGGCATATGTCAAACAGATACTGCTACTGCTTTGCTAGCTAACAAGCAGTAGCAGTATCTGTTTGACTGATGCCTGTTGTTGTACGTAGACTCTTGAACTCCTGATGATGGACGGAAAGACCTTCCGAAACATGTAGAGTGTCATTTCAAAATAAAATAAACTTGATACATTGGTGCATGTAGTTGGTTTTACTATAGCCTAGAAATAATATCATGATGCACGGCCGTATGAACGTCAAATTCATTATAACCTGTGCACCAGCTATCTATACATCATGAGTACTGCATGATTGTAGTACTTTGATGATGTAATTATTATTAATTGCACAACAGGACGCACGAACAGGGAAATGAATAACTGTTTACGAGCGCCAGAACGTGAGAGCAATTTTTTTTTTATATTGCAGGGTTTACCGAAACGGTACTAGCGGGTGATGAAAATAAGCAAGGAATACCGCCTGTGTTTAGTTGTTGCATTTAGCGGGTCATCTGTATTCTAGTCGCAAGAAAAGCAGTTCACTGATTCGCTGGAAAATTTTCGATCCACTGTCACAACCAAATTGTTGAATTTACTTATTACAGTACCATAGAGGGTTCGTATAGTTTTAGAGAGGCGAGGAAACAAAGTCTCGCCGCATATTGTTCGGGTGATCAAATCGAAGAGAATGAGGTGGGCGGGACATGTAGCACGTACGGGGGAGAGTAGAGGTGTATACAGAATTGTGATGGGGAAACCTGGGGGAAAGAGACCACTTGAAGGACCCAGGCATGGATGGGAGGATAATATTAAGGTGGATTTTCAGGAAGTGGGATGTGAGGGCATGGACTGGATCGGTGTGCTTCAGAACAGGGACAGGTGGCGGATATTTGTGAATGCAGTAATGAACCTTCGGGTTCCGTAAAATGCGGGGAATTTCTTTACTAGCTGAGAACCGGTTAGCTTCTCAAGAAGGACGCACTCCATGGAGTAAGTAAGTAATAAAACAAGTGCCGATCTCGGTGGCCACGCGGACTAAGGCTTGGGTCTGCGGCCGTTCGCTTGTTGGGATTGCGAGTTCGAATCTCGCCGGTGGCATGGATGTTTCGTCTTTTTTATTGTTGTGTGTTGTCAGTTAGATATCTCTGCGTCGGGCTGATCACTTGTCCAGAGGAGTCCTACCAAATGTGGTGTGTCTGAATGTGATCGTGAAGCCTGGACAAAGGGCAGTCCTTGGTCTGCTAGAGGCTGTTGCTTCACAAAAGAAGCGGAACGCATACTGTTATATTCAAGTGGGCCTTTCGTTGAGAGAAACGACCTGCATTCCACTGTCTTTGACGAATAATGGTAAATTTATCAGGGCGTGACTCGGATACGTTGCTGATTGACAGCAAGTTCTAGTGTTAGAGCCTGTTGCGGTGTTGCCTAAAATACTGCGCGTCTTGAACAATTCTGTTCTGTAAGTATAACTCCCCTGTTCTGCCCTTTGTGAAGCAGCAAAATATCGCGTTTTCTTTAAAAAAATTCATCCCATGTCCCTCCCCCCCCCCCCCCCCACTTAGATAAAATCAATAATTGCAGCTGCAATTTACGTATGAAGTTATTCAACGGACAGTTCGCTGCGCTGCCACTTGGGTGATGGAATGTGACACCTTCTGAGAAAGCACGCTTCCCCCACCCCTCCCCCTTTACTCCGTTTATTTCTTCTTTTCTTCTTCGCTTTCTTTTCCATTTGTTCTTTCTTTCCTTCTAGTTTTACTCGATTCTCGAAGCAACTGTCGAGAGAATATCTGAACTAGACCACATAAATTTTTGTGTTCTTCGGTTACTGGTTCATCTGCTCTCACTTCGTGTGAATAGTTCAGATATTTCTGACGATAAGATGAGGTTCCGTCACCCTTTCGAGACTGCTGAAAACCGAAATTGCATTTCTTTTCAATGCTTCCGATTTCCGTAAGAACATTGCCGTATTTGAAATTATCCAGACTTCGCCAGCTTTTCCGCAGGATAAGGGCAGCATTACGATGGATATGAGTGTGGTGCAACAAAAAAAACGTGAATGTGTTTTTCTGTCAAATTCTCCCCCTTAATGAAAAAGCGCCGCTTTTTATGAAAGTCCCCAGCCTTCGCCGCGCTTGTCCTTCTGATACGAATAGCTTTAATGTTAGTATGAGTGACGGTGTGTTGGCGGAGTGATACTGACGGTCGAAAACCGGAGTACGCGAAGATGTATTGTCCCAGTGTTATTTTTTCACCAAAGTTTTCCGAGGATTGTCCCGGCATAGATCCTGGGCTTCTGTGTTTAGAAGCTGTCAACCAACTGCCTCTGCCAGGGCACTGCGTGAGGTGAATATGACAGCCATCTAAATTATACATAGGAATTCGGTTTCTGCTTCACAGAGAACAGCCTTAAAAACCGACCGCTTAATGCTGTACCAAGAAATGAAGGACTGGTGTTTGTGAGAATCATACGAAACACGGTAAAATCTATAAGATTCTGACAATGACGCATCACATTAGAAGTAACTGACTCCTCGAATTTCGTTCGTCTTCTGTTTAAAATGAAATTGAAAACGTTTCTGACAGAGAATCGTACCACTTGTGCAGGTAGAAGAATGATTGCATATCCGGTGATTTGAGGATTAGCCTGTTTTTTTAAAAGTTTGTTTTGATGTTTGTTTTTTCCGTAATGTTTTTGGACCAAACATAATCAGAATTTTGTTGGACTGGGATGGTTTGGGCTTGGTTTTGTTTGGTAATTTATCATAAGAATGTAAGGTCTTATGGTGATAGTATGTTAACTGTTTTATCAAATCAAATCGAATTGAAGATGTGGATTGATTGATGGCAAAAACTTGAATGATTAATTTTGAGAGTTGGAAATTTGTTTATTACTTGGAATTTTTGGAAAATTCTGATGAAATAGGACTGAATTCTTTACTTCTTGTTTTGGCAGCTATCACTAGGAGAGCTCAAATTCACTTTTTTTCTCGGTTGTTTGCGGTAATGGCAGTTCCCAACCCTGTTTCTCTGTTACTTCATTCTTCTACTTTGGTTACAGCGGGTGTTGTGCCCAGTTGGGCAGGTGTTTTCGCTCTTCTACGTGAGGATGGAAAGAGAACCTCTCGCCGAAACGTAGTTTTCTTAACTGTATTTTAAACCTGGACGATGAATAAAATGACAACAGGAAGTGATATGAAACGTAAATGTACTATGTGCCAAAATAAATGTGTGCGTAACCATTTAAAGTCCCTCGGCTTTAAATGGTCAAGCGACCCTTGGGAAGTGACCGTGTCCCTGAGAGCGGTTGCTAGACGACTGCTCTTACATTTTGAACTTCTGGTGTGTTATCAATTAGAAATAGTCGTACAAGTAGGCTTGCCCTTTGTGTAGGTAGGCCCTCATGTAGGCCTCTTTCTTTCAAGTCATCATTCGTACCTATTCTTAACAATTACTGCAATCTCATTCAATACCGAGAGGCTTGCTGTAATGCCAATGTTCCAGACCTTATATCGAAAGATAACCTGTTACAAACTTGATCGAATTGTCGGTGACCATGATGGTGATTTTCCTACTTCCAGGCTAATAGTAAAATAATAGTTTGAGATAAACCACCACTGTCTCCTTCCAAATCCACACATAATTGTCAGCCAAGATCGTACTGACATCGCATTCCATGATTTGTATCCTCTGCAGCTGAATATTCTTAAGCAAGCTGAGAATCAGTTTTGTTCATCTCCATCTGAGATTTGTAATTGAAACCTGTCCTGAAATAATGTTGCATTATTCATTCACTCATTCACTCATTCATTCATTCACAGTTTAATATTTACAGCTCTTCTTATGACTTGTAATTCTAGGTTTGTATGAGGTGGCTTTTCGGTGGCTGCTCTCATCGTTCGTTCATTCAGTGTGAGTGTTGTAACAAGTTTCAAGCATTGAACTTGCATGAGTTGTAATTGTTCCGCCTCCCGATCACACCAGTCGTTGGTGTTCGTGGCCACCACTGGTGATCGTCCCTGAACCTCATTCTCCTCATCATTGCCGTCCTTCTTTTGAACAATTGTAACTATGCCGCACTTCGTGCCTCGTCTCGCGGGGTGGGACGGCCACAAGCTAGATTGGGAGATGGCTTTGTAGAGGTGTGGAGAAGAAAGGGGTAAGGCAACGGCGTTGACAAAAACAGCCTCACCCTCTGGTCCAGTTAGATACAGGTGTGGACTGTGGACTGTGGAATGTGAATGAACCTGAACCCGACACTTTTATAGGATACCCCACCCGCGTTGTTAAATTGACGGAGTTCCTTCATCCCCGTACCTTGCTTCATGGAATGTCACTGTCGGCTGAACACTTCTTCTTGCTAGCACAGAGGATGAAGCAGGTAACGTTTTAGATTTATTTCTGAGAGGTACGCATTTCGAATCCAGGTATGGTTACCCTCCATTTTCATCAGAATTTTTACTGTTATAAGTAAGTCATTGCAGACGAACCGATATTATTTTGAAACAGGACAGAACACCTACCTTTCCAGTTGTTGATACCTGTATTCAGCATGCATGTTTATCTTTCATTGCATTCGACTCCTTATTAACATGCATTGTTTATGGAGCCCGAAGCTTAATTCCCGTGGTTAAGACTGGACCCCTAGATCCTGTTCTGGGCCGCATTTACCCAGTCCAGACCTTCACAATGTAGAGTACAGTTCAGCATTACGTGTAGGCAGACAAGAATTTTTGTTCGGAAAATTCCTGAAAGCTGTCACTTGGAGGGCGGGGGGGGGGATAGAAATTATATTAGAATTGAGGCACAGAAATTAAAACCAACAAAATACACTTTATTTAAGGAAACCCCCGGGTTGTCTACAGTTGGTCTCCTGCATATTTCTTGAAGACGAACTGCAGACAATTACGATTTTTCCCTAAATGAAGTGCATTTTGTTGGTGTGAGTGGCTGTGACTCAGTAAGTGATATGCATTAATATGCGACGTTAGAATGTTAAAATTGATGTTAGTTAAATAGATTGTGAGCATATAAACTGAAGTGATTTGACTAAGTTCTGTGTTCGATAACGAGTGATGAATTCTGTTCCGAATTGGGCGTTTCTTCATAACCAGTTTTCCTATCTGCATGGCAATTCAGCGTATCACACAAATAAAGCAACTTCATATTTCTCATTCAGGGACTCGTGGAATTAAACTTCGGCACTTAAGACGGTATCCGTAGATTCTGTGGAAATTTTTCGGGTTAACAATTTGTGAACTGTTACAATAATTTAGTAGTTTTGTTAGGGCATAAAATTTGGTCCCTAACCCTAGATAAATGGAACAGTTAGGGGGTGTGAGAATAGAGAACTGATAGTAATATTTGGGCCAACGTGAAAAAAAAAAGACCGTAATGACCACTCGGCCTGAGGTGTTTATCCTCTTTGAATATTTGGGATCGTTGGTTCCAATCGCACGTGGGGTATGAATGCATGTCTGTGTTATGAACTGCAAGTGGAGGCGTAATGGCCGGCCAGACACTTCTCTGTGGAACCATACTTTATGTCTACGGACAAGATTTAGAAAGGATATAGGTTGTCTGGTATGTGTTGCTGAGTCGTTGGGTGGGTGGTTTCAGACGTTTCGAGCGAACCTAGTGCTTTTATCTTCAGGGGACTGTAGGTCATTCAAGAGGTCCCAGAAGACCTCTTGACCCTTGAAGATAAAGGCGGTTTGTTTCTTCGAGAAATTTGAAACTACACACCCAAAGATTCAGCATCAGACCCCAGAAGAATTGGACTGTCATAAAAGAAAACGCCAAAACTCGCAAGATTTACAAACCCAGAAAAATGGAGGTCTTAGGCCACTGTTGTCTAATGCCATAGACAAGGTGAATTAATTAACCAAAGTATGGGGAGAAAATTTTACAATGATTTGGAAGTTGCGCTGTTTGCTAAATATTTTTAGGGTGATGAAATCAATGAGATTGAAACGGCCAAATGTGCAAGTATATAGTATCCATTTGTAAGGTGAGAAATTCATATATTCTTTTAATCGAAAATCCTGAAAGAAAGGGAGCAGATCATACGATAGCATGATAATGAATCTTAGAGAAATGAGGCGTGAGCATGTGAACTGAATTCAAATGGCTCAGAAGAGAGTCCAGTGAAACACGGCAAAAAAAAACTCCAGGTTGCATAGAATGGAGGGGAAATTTCTTGGTCCGTGAAACTGTCGGCCCCTCTTCCATGGATTTAGTACATGCGACGTCGGTTCGAGTTTCTAATTTACCCGTGGTGATGTGTAACAGGAGACTCTAAATATAATGTCTGCACGCATAAATGTTTCGTCGAAACCTGAGCGCTTAGTACGTTGTTACAATGAAGCTAATAACGATATTCATTACCCAGAACCAGCAAGTGTGGACTTACGAGCATCTTCTTTATATTCTTCTTAGAAGCTTGCAGGAGTACGGCAGGTCTTTCTGTACTAAGACTTTAAGAACGTGGATTAATGGGAGAAAGGGCTACTGCAGCTGAATTCTATTGAAAGAGATTCTGAATGTACATACTTAATGCTTTCAAATACGAGAATGTAACTTTAAATGAATGACCAGGACCTTGTAATGTTGGTATCTAATGGAGTTTGATGATTTTATGCTTGGTTAGTCTTCCTGAACCTTTGTCATCATAAATATGGATGAACCAAGAAATAACGACAGGCATAAGTAGGCTTGTCATCATGCGTGCATTTAGGTGATTTAGCATCCCTTTCTTCGTTGTGGAAGCCTGTAGATAATCAGCATTCCATTGTTGCTAATTGGTTAACATTGGACACAAAAATGCAGTGTTGCGTCTTATTCTACAACCTGAAGCCACGGTTAGGGGGAGACGAAATGCAAAGCTCTCATATGAGAAAAGATGATGACAGGGGGTTTTCTGAAGGGTTCTTAAGTATAGACTGAAAATTTTTGTTCGGAAATCCATAAGCGAGGAGACCTTTTCGAAGACTAAGGCGTAGATGGAACGATGGTATGAAACGTAGTTTAAAGGCGTAGGCTGTGAAACTTTCAAAAGGAATTAAAGGTATTTCACACTAGCGCGCTGAAGAGAAATAGATCTGCATTGCACATAAGTTTGAGTTCGTACCGCACAGAGAACACAGTCTGT
>Ga0123353_10009288_pt1 | contig 13545 bp, 12 predicted proteins | sample TergutLab28metaG_3_FD_92763 | JGI IMG/M metagenome (GOLD analysis project Ga0123353, IMG submission 92763) | Labiotermes labralis P3 segment gut microbial communities from Petit-Saut dam, French Guiana - Lab288 P3 | ecosystem: Host-associated > Arthropoda: Insects > Digestive system > Gut ... | reverse complement strand
GACCGGAGCAAGCGGACATCGTCGTGTTCCTATTTCTTTTTACGAAAATTTGCAAATACCTCTCCCTTCTCTCCCCGAACAACAAAAAATCGTTTCCGAAATCGAAAAAATAGAAACACAAATTTCTATGTTAGAGCAACAATTAGTTGATATTCCCAAGCTGAAAGAAGAAGTTTTGAGAAAATACTTATAAGGCGAGAAAAAATTAAAGTATTTTCATTTTGCTATAATTTAAATAAATGTTTGTGAAATTATTTTTGTAATGCCGTGCTGCATAATCTTATTTCGTAAGGAAAATTTTCAACAAAAAAAGACACACAATTTTTCATGCTTGGGATTAATTCACCGTTATTAATTCGCACACAATAAAGAGTGCGCGGAAATATAATAATACTAAAGATCACAGCTAATAATAGAATCTTGCACTTAATTTTTTTCGTATATAACCAAGAATCAATACAATAAAAATTAATATTTCAAAGGTAAAACATATAAAAACATAGTATATTTGAAGAAACTCCCATACTATGAATCTCTCCAAATATCCTGTATTTAAAATCTTATTCCCGTACATTTCCGGTATTTTAACGGCATATTTTTCCGGATTTTATGTAGAAAACCCTGTTTTGCTTTTTATACCGGTAATATTTCTTGCGCTGTTTTCTTACTTTTTATTCAAAAAGGGCGGTTTTTTTCAGCAAAAAATAGCGGTAATTTTTCTTTTTTTAGCATTTGCTTGGGTAGGCTTTATGAATACGTCATTTATGCTAAATAAAAAAATAACCCCTGAGGAAGAAACTATTATTCAAGAACAAAAATGTTGGGTTGCCACGATTGTAGATCATCCTAAAAAATCGGAAAGAAGCGTAAAAGCAGTGGTGAGTTTTAAAAATCAACATTTTACAAGAGGTGAAAAAGCAATTGTATATTTTAAAAGAGATTCATTATCCGCACATCTCAAATATGGCGATGTTTTGTTAGTCAACACCCAACTTTCACCTATTGAGCAACCAAAAAATCCAAATCAATTTGATTATCAAACTTTCATGAAAAGGAAAGGCATCCATTTTACCGGTTTTGTGAAAGAAACGGGTTGGACGCAAATAGGACAAAAGATTCCTAATAAAATCAAATATCTGTCGCACAATATCCAGCAAAAGTTTTCTCAAATGCTTTTCAACGCGGGCTTGTCGGGTGAGGAGTACAGTATTGCCTCTGCCCTCATTCTGGGAAATAATGACACGATGGATCCTGAATTGCGCGCCGTTTGGACTGCCGCCGGGGTGAGCCATATTTTATGTGTATCGGGAATGCACGTGGGCATTGTGTTTATGATTATGAATTATTTGTTATTCCCATTCAATCTTTCCAAACGCTCTCAAGCAATTAAGAGCCTTATCCTTTTATTAATTATTTGGAGTTATGCAAACATTACCGGACTTGCACCTTCGGTGATGCGCGCCGGCACGATGTTTACTTTTGTTCTTTTTGGAAATTTTTTACAAAGAAATACCAATGTGTTTCATAGCCTTTTTACATCATGTTTTCTTCTTCTATGCATAAACCCGTTATTGATTTTTGAAATGGGATTTCAGTTCAGCTATTCAGCGGTGTTTGGTATCGTTCTTTTACAAAAACCGATACGCAATTTTTACAAACCCAAAACAAAAGTTGTAAACTATTTTTGGGAACTCAGCTCTGTTTCCATTGCAGCGCAATTTGCCACTGCACCTATCGCTATCTATTATTTTGGACAATTCCCAAATTATTTTCTTATAGGTAATTTAGTAGTTATTTTTCTCTCTTTTTGGGTGGTACTAACAGGCGTTGCCATTATGGTGTTCTCTATCTTCCCTTTTATTTCACAACTCATTGGTTATCTGCTTGTTTATCAAATTAAAATCATGAACTACACCGCAAAAACAGTAGAAGCGCTTCCATACTCTACCACCGATCAAATCTCCATTTCATTTGTACAAGTTATTTTGATATATGTTACGATTGGTTTTTTTTATTACGCCTATTCAAAAAAAAGTAAAAAGAGTTTGCTCTATGGATTATGCTCATTATTAATGATTTTCGGATTGTATGTTTATGATAAGACAGCTTCTAAACATCAGAAAAACATTACGGTATATTCCCTTTCAAAATCTGTTGCCATTAATTTTAATCAACACGGAAAAAGCATTTTAGTTTCCGATTCCATTCGCTCGAAAGAAGATAAACGGTATCAATTTTCGATTAAAAATCATGAAAGGAAAGCACGAATTAACAGTAAGATTCTTAATATTCAGGAAGATTATGAAGATGATTTTTTTTTAAAGAAAGGTTCATTTCTATTTTTCAACGGAAAAACGCTCTATTTTTTAACAGGAAATAACAAATTATATCCATCTTCCGAAAAGTTGAAAATAGATTACCTGTATCTTTCCCGTAATTCCGGGCAGAAGCCGGAGGTAATTTTTAAAATTTTTGATTGTAATATGGTTATTATTGATGCAAATAACCGGTTAAATTTGGAGAGAGAGTGGATTCAGTATTGTCGGGAACACCATATTAATTATCATTCAATGAGAGAGGAAGGGGCGTTTGTGGTTAATTAATAACACCTTAAAACAAAGTCTATATGCCGTTTTTGGTTAAGTTTTTTTGATATTTTTTTAAAATTCGAACTCTCCGCCGTCGGGGGATTTAAGGAGTGGAATATCCCCCGCTGGCGGGGGAGAGTTGAATCGCAAAGATACGCTTCTAAAAGCCGTTTGTCAAGGGATTGGAAAATGAAGACTAAATGAGGTGAATTAGGTTTGACCTCTCCGGTGAAACAGCTCCGTCAGCACTTTCACATAATCTTTATCCGTATAAAGTTGCGCAACGTCCACGCTCGACTTTTTGAAAATCTCCAAGTTGGTCTTTTGTTGGGCTTGCCACCAGCGGGCATACTCTTGCTGTACTCTGGAATTTGAACTGTCCGTAATTGTTTTTTTACCCGTTTCGGGATCGTAGATTTGTACCAATCCTAAATCGGGGAGCAGCATGTCGCCTTTATCCATAATTTGCAATGCCACAACGTCATGCTTGTTTGCGGCGATGCTCAATGCCTGTTCGCAGTTGCTGTTCACAAAATCGGAAAGGATAAATGCCGTGCATCTTTTTTTGATGGCGTTGGTAAGGTAACGCAACGCTTCCGATAAGTCTGTTTGTACTTGTTGTGATTTGTAATCTACTAATTCTCTGATGATCCTTAAAATGTGTGAACGTCCTTTTTTGGGCGGAATAAATTTTTCTACTTGATTGCTAAAGAAAATGACACCCACTTTATCATTATTGTTAATCGCTGAAAATGATAATAGTGCCGAAACCTCCGTGATTAAATCGGATTTGAATTGTTGCTTGGTGCCGAATTGCGTTGAGCCGCTCACATCAATGAGCAGCATTACGGTGAGTTCGCGCTCTTCTTCAAATATTTTGATGTATGGGTGGTTGAAGCGTGCGGTAACATTCCAGTCAATATTGCGAATGTCATCGCCGTATTGGTATTCGCGTACTTCGCTGAATGCCATACCGCGACCTTTGAATGCGCTATGATATTGCCCCGAGAATATCTGCTGGGATAATGCCCGCGTTCTGATTTCGATTTTTCTGACTTTTTTTAGTAATTCGGTGGAATCCATGGCTTGAGATTTAAAGATTTAAGATTTAAAGATTTAAAATTCAAAATTATAGATTCTTTTAATTCTTAATTCTTAATTCTTAATTCTTTTACGGCACTTCAATAGTATTCAGTATTTCATTAATAATATCCGAAGAGGTAATATTCTCCGCTTCGGCTTCGTAGGTTAGCCCGATGCGGTGGCGCAAGACATCATGCGCTACAGCTCTGATGTCTTCGGGAATAACGTAGCCGCGACGTTTGATGAATGCAAAGGCTTGCGCCGCCAATGCCAAATTAATGGTAGCACGCGGAGAGGCACCATAATTGATCATCGTTTTAAATTTATCCAACTTATACTCTGCCGGATAACGTGTGGCAAACACAATGTCGGTGATGTAGTTTTCAATTTTTTCATCAATATAAACATCTTTCACCACTTTGCGTGCATTCACAATATCTTGCGGCTTTAATACCGTATTGGTGGTGGGAATGTTTTCATCAATTTGCTGGCGAAGGATCAGTTTTTCCTCCTCTTTACTTGGATATTGAATCACCACTTTCATTAAAAAACGGTCGGTTTGCGCTTCGGGCAATGGATAAGTACCTTCCTGCTCAATGGGGTTTTGAGTTGCCATCACCAAAAATGGCTCGTCCAATTTGTAGGTGCTTTCACCGATGGTTACTTGCCGTTCCTGCATAGCTTCCAGCAAGGCGCTTTGCACTTTCGCCGGCGCACGGTTAATCTCATCTGCCAAAATAAAATTTGCAAAAAGAGGTCCTTTTTTCACTACAAACTCTTCCCTTTTCTGGCTGTAAATCATCGTGCCCAGCAAGTCGGCGGGAAGTAAATCCGGCGTAAACTGAATGCGGCTGAATTTGGCGTCAATAGTTTGGGCGAGCGATTTAATGGCGAGTGTTTTTGCTAATCCGGGAACCCCTTCCAGCAAGATATGCCCGTTTGCGAGCAACCCGATAAGCAATCGTTCCACCATGTGTTTTTGTCCAACAATCACTTTGTTCATCTCCATTGTAATGAGATCCACAAAGGAGCTTTCACGCTGAATGCGTTCGTTTAATTCTCGAATATCAATTTGGGTATTCATAAAACAAAATTTTTAATAATGCCTCAAAACAACGATATTCTCAATTAAATATTGTTTGTTTTTCAAGTTCTTTTTTTATGTGATAACTATTTGCCAAAATTAAAACCTAAACGAAATGATAATGTATGCATCGCAAGTTTAGAATCAACGCCAAACCTTCTGAAAATTCTTGTGCCGCTTCATACTTAAATGGAACTACCATCTTACCTGTTTCATCCACAAACCCCCATAGTTGGTTTAAACCTCTTACTGTTCCTAATTTCTGATGAACATGGATAATCTCAGCGGAACCTTGAGCATATACCGAAATACTCAACCAAAATAGAATAAAAATTAAAAATACTTTTTTCATTTTAAATCCCTAATACGTGTCGGGCGCAACTTCTAAATTATTTATTGTTAAATACCTCCACTTTAAGGCTATCGGCTTCTCCTTTTTTCTGTATTATTTTTGGCAATAAAAAAACGGACTTAAATATCCGTTTCCGAGGTATTAGACAACCTATAACAAAGATAAACAAGCCCGCCTTTTACGAGCGCTCACTTATTCTCTTGTTATGTTGAAAGTGTCTAATTTTCGGAAACAAGAATTAGCAAAATCGCTATTTTATATGTCTTTTTTTTTATGCTATTTCGCACTAATTCATTTTCTTTTTATGTCATCATCAAAAATTTAATTAATAAATCGGGCGCAAATGTACAATAAATCTTATATAACTGCTCAGTTATTTTCTTAGGGATGTGTCCGGCGGACACTGAGAGGCTTATTTTCTTATGCTGTAAAAAATATCACTCAAAATAGTTAATAAAAACGAGCAAAGTTCAGTGCTGTATTGAAAAAACTTGTATTCATTTTCACAGTATCATAATTCGGTGATACTGTGTTGACACAACAAGGTTACTTCCCATCTCCTAACCCCAAAGCATAACTTTGAAATATCCTGATAATTCAAAACCCCTACGGTCAATTATTTCATCGATTTCAACGCCCTCGCCAACTGATCCGGACAAGAGGTTTCCTTGTCCCCGCAACGTATTCCCTCCAATTTGGCAATAGCATCATCAATATGCATGCCTTCTATTAAACGGGCTACGCCTTGCGTGTTTCCGGCACAGCCTTTGGTAAATTTCACGCTGCGAATGGTGTCGCTTTCCACAGAAATATCTATTTGTTTGGTGCAAACACCCTCGGGGGTAAAGGTAAGCTCTTTTGTAGTCATTTCTTTTTGAATTAATTCTGGGGTTTCACTTTTTTGGCTATTGCAACTGAGTAGACCTAAGGTCGTTAAAGTCACTAAGGACATTAAAATCATTAAGGATACTGTACTTTTCATCATTTTTTAAAACCTTCTTGGTGGACGACCGTTGTTTCTATCGCCGTTTCCGGGTCTTCTATCGCCTCTGTCTCCTCTGGGTCTGTCGCCGTCTCTTGGGGGTCTTGCCGGTCTTGGCGCAGGCTCTACCCAGCCTTCCGGTTTGGGCAACAGCACTCTGTGCGACAGCTTGAATTTGCCTTTATCATCAATGGCAACGAGTTTTACTTTAATCTCATCGCCTTCGTGCAACACATCAGCAACATTTTCAATGCGTTTGTAATCAATTTCAGACACGTGAAGCAAGCCTTCCACATTGGGTAAAAACTCTACAAAAGCACCAAAAGTTTGAATGCCTTTCACCACGCCGTCATACACTTCGCCTACTTCAGGGGCTGTGGTTAAGCCTTTAATTTTTTCTATCGCACGGTTGATGTCGTCAACATTAGCCGCTGCCACATCTACAATACCTACGCCGTTTTTCTCTTCAATATTGATCACGGTATTGGTTTCGCGTTGCAATTCCTGAATCACTTTTCCGCCGGTTCCAATCACTGCACCGATATACTCTTTCGCAATGATTATCTGTACGATACGCGGTACAAACGGTTTGTAGTCTTCGCGCGGTGCCGACATCGTTTCACTCATTTTTTCTAAAATGTGCATACGACCCTTACGTGCTTGCTCTAACGCTTCTGCCATAATTTCGGAAGATAAGCCGTTGATTTTGATGTCCATTTGGCAAGCGGTGATGCCGTCTCTTGTGCCGCACACTTTAAAGTCCATGTCGCCCAAGTGGTCTTCATCGCCCAAAATGTCGGATAAGATGGCGTATTTTCCGGTTTTTTCATCGGTAATTAAACCCATAGCAATTCCGGATACCGGCTTTTTAATCTGAACTCCGCAATCCATTAACGCTAATGTTCCTGCGCAAACCGTTGCCATAGAAGAACTTCCGTTCGATTCTAAAATGTCGGAAACCAAACGAACGGTATAGGGAAATTCGGTGCTATCAAACGGAATCATTGATTTTAATGCGCGGTTTGCCAAATTCCCGTGTCCTATTTCGCGGCGACCGGCGCTCATAATCCGTTTTACCTCACCTACCGAAAACGGCGGGAAGTTATAATGCAAGAGAAAACGATTAGTCCCTTCAATTACCGCACCATCAATGGTTTGTTCGTCTAATTTTGTTCCTAATGTACAAGTAGTTAACGATTGCGTTTCGCCTCTTGTAAAAATGGCGGAACCGTGTACAGTCGGCAAATAATTGATCTCGCTCCATATCGGGCGAATTTGGTCTAATGCGCGACCATCTAAGCGCGTTCTGTCGTGCAAAATCATATTACGCATAGCATCATACTCTACATCATGGTAATAGCGTTTTACCAAAGGTTTCTTTGCATCGCGCTCTTCTTCCGGAATCGTTTCCATAAATTCATCAAAAATAGCACCGAAAGCATCAGCTCTTTCGTGTTTGGTGGTTTGCGCTTTCGCTACGGCAAGCACTTTATCATAAGTAGCTTTGTGTACTAATTCGCGTAATTCTTCATCATTATTTTCGTGGCAATATTCGCGTTTCGGGTTGGCTTTTTCTACCATTGCCGCCAATTCTAACTGTGCTTGACACTGTATTTTAATGGCTTCGTGCGCAAAATTGAGTGCGGCTACCATATCGGCTTCCGAAATCTCTTTCATTTCGCCTTCCACCATCATAATATTATCCATTGATGCAGCTACAATCATATCAATATCAGAATATTGCATGTTTTCTACTGTAGGGTTGATTACAAACTGTCCGTCAATTCTGCCCACACGTACTTCCGAAATCGGTCCCAAAAATGGGATATCGGAAACGGCTAATGCAGAAGATGCGGCTAAACAAGCCAAGGCATCGGGGAGGTTGTCATTATCGCCCGACATCAACGTAACTAACACTTGCGTTTCTGCGTGAAAATCGCTGGGGAACAGCGGACGAAGCGCTCTGTCCACCAATCGCGCAATCAAAATCTCATACTCCGAGGGTCTGCTTTCACGTTTAAAGAAACCGCCCGGGAAGCGCCCTACTGCAGCGTATTTCTCTTGATATTCTACTTGCAGCGGCATAAAATCCACATTTTCCGCTGCTTCTTTTTTGCAACATACGGTTGCCAGCAACATCGTGTTGCCCATTCTTACCACAACCGATCCGTCGGCTTGTTTGGCTAATTTTCCTGTTTCAATGGTAACTTCTCTTCCGTCACCCAAATCAAATTTTTTCGTAATTCCAATCATAATTTTAATCTTCTTTGATAAATTAATTATCTGTTCTCTAAATGGTTCATAAATAGCTAATATAATGCAAAAAAAGGCATTTTCCAAATGAAATGCCTTTTTTTGAAATTTTCTATACCCGTGGCTATTTTCTAAGTCCTAACTGCTTAATAATAGCTCTGTAACGCTCAATATCTTCTCGTTTGAGATATTCCAACATTTTTCTACGTTTACCTACCAAATTTATGAGTGAGCGTTTGGTGGACAAATCTTTTTTATTTTTCTTCAAATGCTCTGTTAAATGCTTGATTCTGTGTGTAAATAAAGCTACTTGGCTTTCTGCAGAACCGGTATCAGTCGCACTGTTTCCATATTCGGCAAAAATTTGTTGTTTAACTTCCGGGGTCAAATACATAATCTCTTCTTCTTTTGTTTTTTAAATAAATTTTCCTTTTTTTTTTAATAGCCGGCAAAAATATAAAAATTTTAATATGGTGTGAATGGTTTTTTTTGGGGTAAATTAAATTTCTATTTTTTTAATTTTTTGGGCGTTCCCCTCACTATCCACCGCACAGAGCAGGGGTAAAACCTGCCCCTACCCATCCACGGTCGGGTCGCGGTGGTTACAGATACTCCAAATGCCCCACACTCACCGCCTTTCCATAGCGCAAAAAATGTTGTGTCGATTCTTTCAAACTGCAACAATCACAAGGACAACGCATGGCATCAAACATAAGCAAGTAGGTCATGATGATGTATGCTGCCATTTCTACCAAACGGCGTGCGTGCAAATCAAGCATTTCATCACTGTTCATGTCCGAAACTAATTTTCGTGCGTACTCGTAATGCGCTTTCATGGAGTTTAGTTCAAATTTAATGTGTTCAAATTCTTGAGGAACTTCCGTTTTCTCAAAAGTTTCGATGAGTGAAGAGTAGGTTCCGTTAATCACTGCGCGAATGGCAGCTACCACTTGCAGTTGCGAGGTTCCTTCGTAAATCGTGGTAATCCGTGCATCGCGGTACATGCGCTCTACCGGAAAGTCTTTCATGTAGCCGGTGCCGCCGTGCACTTGTACGGCATCGTAGCAAATTTGGTTGCAAAACTCGCTCGACATCAGTTTTAACATCGGCGTAAGGGCATCGGCTAATTTGTTATAATGCTTCATTTCAGCGCGTTCCTCCGGCGTTAAAGCACGCTCTTTAGCCACCTCTTGCCACAATTTGTAAATATCCACACAACGTGCGGTTTCGTACAAGATGGCACGCGAAGCATCAATTTTTGCTCGCATGTTGTACAACATTTCATAAACCGCCGGAAATTTGATGATCGCTTTTCCAAACTGCTCACGTTCTTGTGCGTATTTATGTGCCTCACGATAAGCTGCTTCCGCAATGCCCACCGATTGCGCGCCAACACCCAGACGTGCACCGTTCATCAACGACATTACATATTTAATCAAGCCCATTCTGCGGTCGCCTACTAATTTAGCGGGTGCGTTTTTAAAAACCAATTCGCAGGTAGGCGAACCTTTGATCCCCATTTTGTTTTCTATACGGCGCACAATCACGGCGTTATCTTTTTTATCATACACGAAATAAGACAATCCGCGACCATCTTTCGTACCTTCTTCCGAGCGCGCCAGCACTAACTTAATATCTGCATCGCCATTGGTAATGAAGCGTTTTACCCCATTCAAACGCCAGCAGTTGGCTTGTTCATCGAAAGTGGCTTTCAACTGCACGGCTTGCAAATCGGAGCCGGCATCCGGTTCGGTCAAATCCATAGAGCAAGTTTGCCCTTCGTTAATGCGTGGCAGAAACTCACTTTTTATCTCTTCTGAAGCAAATTCGTGAATCGTTTCGGCGCAATCCTGTAATCCCCAAATATTGGCAAATCCGCCGTCGGCGCGCGATACTAATTCTGCCGCCATCACGTAGGGCACCATCGGAAAATTCAGCCCATTATATTTATAGGGTAATGACATTCCGAAAAGTTTGGCATCGGTGAGCGCTTTTATGTTTTCTTGGGTGCCTTTGGCATAGACCACGCGACCGTTTTCCACGCGTGCGCCCTCGTGGTCTACGCTTTCTGCATTGGGCGCGATGATGTCGCCGCAAATTTCACCAATGATTTCCAATACTTTATCGTAAGAATCTATGGCATCTTCAAAATCTAAAGGCGCAATCGGCACTTCTTTCGCGTACTCGAAATTGTTTTCTTTCAACTTTACAATTTTCTCCATTAATGGGTGTGAAAGTTGTAGTTTTAAAGGGTCGTTGTCTGAGTAGTAGTTCATTTTTTGATTTGTTTTAAAACGGCAACCCTGTCTTCAATACTCTTTTGATGCTCTTCTTCGGATAACGTAGGATCTTTAGTAGCGAAATAGATTTGGCAAGGCAGCTCCGCACATTCACCGCAGTGGCTGAATTGTTTTTCATTTCTACAACAAGTATAAATAGGACAAGTATCTAAGTTGATGTATGTTGTCCAAAAAATTTTGCCTTCTACGGCATTACAACCGGCACAAGTTTGTCCGGGAAAATTGACGGATAATACGTCCATACATTTTTGGCAATCGATGCCGCAACAGGAGATGTTCATAATGGTTAATTTTTGGGGTAAGGGGGTTAGATTTAAGATTTAAAATTTAAGATTTAAGATTTAAAGGCACTTATTCTGATAACTGAAAACTGAAAACTGATAACTTTACTTACTATGTTTTTTATAATACGCAATCATTTTTGGTAGTACTTCGGTTAAATCGCCGGTAATGGCATAGTCGGCGATGGCGTTCAGGGGCGCGTTCGGGTCGGTATTGATGGAGATGATTTTGGCGGCTTGGTCCATTCCGGCGCGATGTTGTACGGCACCCGAAATACCGCAAGCAATGTACAGCTTCGGGCGTACGGTTACTCCGGTTTGCCCCACCTGGCGTTCGTGTTCGCTGTAACCGGCATCTACTGCCGCGCGTGTAGCTGCTACTTCTGCGCCCAAAACGGAAGCCAAGTCGTACAGCAATCCAAAGTTTTCTTTAGAGCCTACGCCGTATCCACCTGATACGATGATGTTTGCCGCTTTCAAATTCACTTTTTGCGCTTCAATATGGCGGTCTATAATCTCTACTGCAAAATCTTCCGGCTTAAGATATTTTAACACATCAATGATTTTTATTTCTGCTGTTTTTTTCTGAGTAACCTCTTCTAATTTCATCACGCCTTCGCGCACGGTTGCCATTTGTGGACGCGTTTCAGGATTAATAATAGTAGCGATGATATTTCCTCCGAATGCAGGGCGAATTTGATAGAGCAAATCCTTATACACTGTATCTATCTTGTTTTCAATATGATCTCCGATTTCTAACGAGGTGCAGTCGGCGGTCAATCCGCAACGAAGCGCGGAGGCAACGCGCGGCGCCAAGTCGCGCCCTGCCGAAGTAGCCCCGAACAAGGCAATTTCCGGTTTTTCCTGTTCAAAAACCGCCTTTGCCAATTTAAAGTGAGGCAGCGTGCGGTAAGGGAACAATGCTGCGTTTTCCGCCAAATGAATAACGTCCACGCCAAAGTCGTTAATTCTATTTAATGCACCACCTGCTTTATCGGTAAAAACCATCGCCTCTAATGCTACGCCAAGACGCTCCGCTAATTTTCTTCCTTTAGATAATAACTCTAAGGAGACTTCGGCGATTTGTTTTTCTTCGGTTATTTCGCAGTAAACGAATATGTTCATAGTGGTTAGTGATTAATGGTTAGTGGTTAATGGTTAATTCTCTTAATTCTTAATTCTTAATTCTTAATTCCTAATTCTCACCCAATTACCCGCGATTCCAGCAGTTCCAACATCAATTCTTCTACATCACTATCGGAAGCGGTTAGGGTTTTATTTTCTTTTTGTGCAAGGATCACATTATCAATCTTTTTTACTTTCGTGGGAGAACCTGACAAACCAAGTAGTTGTTCGTTGGCGTTTACAAAATCAGCATTCCATTCTTCAATTAATAAATAGGGGCGTTCGGTCTGTATAGACGCGGCATGCCACGTCTCTACGGCATCATCTTGTATTTCGGAAATGGTACGAGCATGTTTGTACTGCATCACCCGTTTGGCATTGCGCGCGCGGCAGGCAGGAGCTGAGCTGTGTACGGTAATCAATGCGGGGAGCGTGGCTTTTACGGTTTCTACGCCGCGTTCCAATCTGCGTTTTACCACAATGTTTTTATCATCAATTTCAATAAGTTTTTCTGCGTAAGTAATTTGCGGGAGCGCCAATTTTTCGGCAGTTTGAGGTCCTACTTGCGCTGTATCGCCGTCAATGGCTTGCAATCCGCAGAAAATAAGATCGGGCTGCAATTGCTTAACTGCTTGAGAAATAGCATACGATGTTGCCAACGTATCGGAGCCGGCAAACTTCCGGTCGGTAAGCAAAAATCCTTTATCGGCGCCACGATATATGGATTCGCGAATGATTTCGGCGGCGCGCGAGGGTCCCATCGTTAGCACATATACTTCTGTGTGCTCTATACGATCTTTCACTTCCAATGCCATTTCCAAAGCGCACAGATCATCGGGATTGAAAATAGCAGGGAGTGCTGCGCGATTCACAGTACCATCGGCTTTCATGGCATCTTTTCCCACATTTCGCGTGTCGGGGACTTGTTTCGCAAGGACTACAATCTTCATCATTTAAGTTTTTTTAAGATTATTGAAATTGAAATTTACTCAATACATTTTCTATATGCGATTTTGAAACCGGTATAGAAGGCAGGGAATCGTTCGACAATTCAATTATGCCGCCTTCCTTATCTTTTTTATATAGCTTAACTTTTTCAAAATTAACAATATACGAACGATGGCAGCGCACTAAGTTATCATTTCTATTTTGCTCTAACACCGTTTTTAATGAAGAGCGCATCAAATATTTTTCTAATTTTTCTTGATGGGAATAAAATACCGTAATATAATTCGTATCCGATTCGATATAAAAAAGGGCATCCGGTTGAATAGAAAGACAAACAACTCCCTTATCATCCTTAAAAACAATCAAATCGGCTTTTCTGACAGGTGTTTCTTTCTTTTTCCTTGTAATATACTTCTCGCCTTTAATAGCTTTTTTTCGTTTTTTGGAATAGGAACTGTTTTTAAAATTCCAAAAATAAAAATAGGCAAGAATGTTAGCAAACAGTGGCTTCATTAAGTTTTTTTAACAGGCGGCAAAAATATAGAATTT
>Ga0123353_10009287_pt1 | contig 13545 bp, 4 predicted proteins | sample TergutLab28metaG_3_FD_92763 | JGI IMG/M metagenome (GOLD analysis project Ga0123353, IMG submission 92763) | Labiotermes labralis P3 segment gut microbial communities from Petit-Saut dam, French Guiana - Lab288 P3 | ecosystem: Host-associated > Arthropoda: Insects > Digestive system > Gut ... | reverse complement strand
TGGGCGCCGGTCAACGACCCGTTCAAAACCGGCACAAAATACACCGTAACGGTCAAAATCACCGCCCTCTCCGGCTATTCCTTCACCGGAATCGCACCGCAGGATGTCAAAATCAACGGCAATGTCGCGACGGTTATCAGCAACAAGGGGGTTACTATGACGGTTACTTATACGTTTGTGGCCGGGTGAGAGAGGTAGCCGGACAGTAGAAACAGATACAGAATAACACACAAAAATAAAACACCCCATTGCCGCGGCGGGGCCGCGGCAATGGGGTGTTTTATTTTATATTTTGGTCAGTTTATTTCAATCACCGTACAGAATCCCGAGGCGTCCAATCCGGACAGATCCAGGGCGATCCCCTGCGCCGTTTCGGCGTATCCGAGCTGTTTGCTGCTGCCGATATCGCGGGCGCTGATGATATTGTTTACCGGCGTTGGGATGACGATGTATTTCATCCGCGGCGCCTCCTCAATAAAGACATAGATCTTGTCGTCTTTGGTGGCCAGCTTAAATCCGCCCTTGGTTACGCCGGCATACGACCGCCGGGTTCCGTAGATACTGCCGCCGTATTGCCGCAGCCAGGCGCCCACCTGCTCCATCACCGCCGCGCAGCCGGCCGGGACACGGCCCTCGCCGTCCGGGCCGACGTTCAGCAGCAGCGAACCGCCTTTTGAGACGATATCGATCAGGCTGCTGAGGATATCCTCGGGGCTGCGCCAGTCCTCGGAGTTTTTCCGGTAGCCCCAGGAGGTGTGGATATTGACCGTCTGGCAGCATTCCCAGTCGTAATTCTGCGGCCCGCTCGGCGGATGGTTTTCGGGGGTGCCGTAGTCGCCCATCGCCAGGTTGCCCTCGCTGAACACCCGGTTATCCAGAATAATTTCCGGGCTGAGGGTGCGGACAAACCGGTACAGCTCGATGCCGTCGTTGTCGTTCCACCACTGCCGGTCGCCGCCCTGGTCGAACCAGATGACGCCGGGGTCATAGTTCAGCACCAGCTCCCGCAGCTGCGCTTTGACCCGGGTTTTATACTCGTCCTTCATCGCCGGGTCGATCCTGCCGCCCCAGTCGCTCTGGGTGTAGTCATACCAGTCGGGAATCGAATAATAGATCCCGAACCGGACCCCCTGTTCGGCGCATTCCCGTTTCAGCTCCGCCATCGGGTCGGGACCTTTGTAATCGCCGAAGCCGGTGATCTTATAATCCTTAAAAGTGCGGACATTGGTATCATACATCGAAAAGCCGTCGTGATGCTTGGTGGTGACAGTGATGTATTTTTGCCCGGTTTTTTTTGCCAGCGCGATCATATCGTAGGCGCCGGTTTCGCCCTCATAAAATGAGGTGGGATTGAACTTTTTCGAGACGTTCTGCGCGTACTCCTGTTTGCCGATACCTAAGAGCAGCATGACCCACTCAGTGCCGCTGCCCAGACCCACCTTGCGGCCGTTGTATTCGCCGCCCAGCATAGAATACGGGCCGAAGTGGATGAACTGGCCGAAATGGGCGTCCCGCCACCATTTCATCCGGGCGTCCTTGTGCTCCTTTGTCTCGGAACCGTTAAAGGTGGAGAAGGTGAACCAGTCGAGGTTTAGCTCCATATCCTCCCGGAAGCAGAGGATCACGTCGTGGCTGCCGGTTACGGCCTTCACCGCCGTGTAGGCTTCACTGAACGCGTTTTCCCCCCTCGCCGCCGGCGGTTTGACGGTGGCAATCAGATTGGCCGGGGCCATGCTGTCGATATACACATCAATATTCCGGTCGGTCTGATTGGTTTTGGAGGAGATCAGCGTCATCATCGTGTTATATTCACCGTCTCCGAAATCAAAGGCGTTGAAGGTCAGCGAATCGCCGGCTTTGAAGCTGCCGCCTATCGAGGTGAAATCCGCCGCCAGCTGATTCGGCTCCGCGCCGCCGGTCAGTACCGCCTGATCGTAATCCACCGCTTCGACGGCGGTCATCAGGGGATTGGATGACGGGACATCCGGCCCCTCCGGCTCCGGCCATGAGGCCTCCGGGAAGTCTTTGACCTTATCCACTAAGAATTGCAGGATCAGCCGGGCGCTGGAGATCGACACCCCTTTGCCGTCCACATCGGCGGCGAGCAATGCCCGGCCGGTCAGGGTTATTTTATTGACTAAATGCTGCAGCACTAACCGCGCGTCGCCGATATCCACTTCGCCGCTGTTGTTGACGTCGCCGGCCAGGAAGGGTTTTTCCGGTTCCGGCGGGGTGACCGGGGTGCCCGAAACAGTCACCGTGCTCTGGGCGGTCCGGCCGTTCACATTCACCGTAATCACCGCCTGGCCGCCGCCGGCCGCCGTCACAGTGCCGTCCTGCGCCACCGTTGCCACCGCCCGGTCGGAGGAGAACCAGATAGCCGGGTCGTCGTCGGTGGTATTGGCCGGGTTATAGCTGAATGACAGCCTTTCGCTCTGTCCCTTATCCAAATTCAGGCTGTCCTTATTCAACGCCACCGATTCCAACGGGATACGGCTGGTATTCTTGGTCAGCACGATTTTTCCCAATCCCCAGCCCGGATGGCCGTAGTTGGAGAACGCCTGTATCTTGATAAACCGGACGGTATCGTCGACGTATTCGGCGAATTGGGGCTTGATCGGGCTCATATCGCCGGGGGCTTCGGGCAGAATATACCGCCCGAGGGTTTTCCAAGTGCCATTTGTTCCGTCGCTGGAGTCGGCGGAATAGGTGATCATCACGTCCTTGAATCCCCGGCCGCCGTTTTCGCCGTAATAGTGGTTGTTGTTCCAGATGATGATCCGCTCGATATCCTCCGGCTGCGCCAGCTCCAGCATCACCCAGGTCTTGCGCAGGCCGGGATTGTTATTGGTCACCCAGCATTTGGTGTTGATCCCCACAAACCGGGTATTCATAATATCCTTGGTCGGCCAGACGTCAAATTCGTCGGTGGTGATCAGATAATCCACCCTGACGCTGCCGTGGGGCAGCGTGTCGCCGGCCGTCACCTTTTTGATCGGAACGGCGATATCGTAGGGATCCTCCGGATTCCGGGGCGGCTGGGGCTGCCGGATCGGCTCGTCGCCCGGGCTGGGCTCGGGGTCAAGGCCGGGGTCTCCGGCTTCAAACAACCCGGTCAGCACCACCTTGCCCAATCCCCAGGTGCTGTGCCCGTAGTTGGAGCTGCCGGTGATCTTGACATACCGCGCCGGCTTATCGAAGGTCAGTACCAATTGCGGCGTGATCGCGGAACCGTTGCCCGGCGCGGCCGGCAGGACATAACTGCCGAGCGTCTGCCAGGTCCCGTTGGTGCCGTTGGTGGAATTGGCCGACCAGCTGACCGTAATATCCTTCAGCCCCCTGCCAATACCGGGGTTCTCGTCGCCGAACAGGAAGTTGCTGTTCCAGATGGCGATCCGGTGGATATCCTGCGTGCCATCCAGCTCGAACAAGGCCCACACATCCTGCGGCGCGGGGTTGTCGGCGGTCAGCCATTGCGCAAACCCGTTTATTTTATACGTCGCGTTGGCTATGTTGTTATCCGGACTGAGCGTGACCTCGCTCATGTCGATCAGGCGATCCGCTTTGAAATGATCGCCGTTGGGGAAAAAGCTGCCGACCGCCGCGCTTTTGATGTCGATCGGCGCTTCGACCAAAGCCGCCGCTTCTACGGCGGCGGGGCCGGACGACAGCAAAACCGTGTTGCCGCACAGGATAAGCGCGAGCGCGATGGAGAGAAACCGTTTGTTCATGGGATAGATCATCCTTTCTTTAATATCAATATTATAGCTAAACGTTCTGATCTCTGAATTCTTATCAATTCACCGCCACCGGGAAACCGCCGGTTTTGGTCACGCCGTCCACCGTTACCGCCGCCGTGATGGTGGCAGCACCGGCGCTGATCGCGGTGACACTGCCGTATTCGTCCACCTCGGCCACCTCGGCATTGCTGCTTGTATATACCACCGCCGCGCCGGCGGCGTCCAAAAAGCTCTCGTCGCTCATGGCCAGCGTCAACTCAGACCCGAACACGGCGCCGGCCTTCGCTGCGACTTTTTCGCCCCGCAGCGTAACGGTTTGCAGCGCCGGTTTGCCGGCGGAGGTGACGGTGATCTCCGGCGCTGCCTGGATATCGGCGCTGCTGCGGCCCACCATGATCTTGTATACGCCCGGCGTTACCGTCCGCAGACCGTTATTTTCGTGAACACGGGAAAAATCGCTGATTTTCATCGGTATGGTCACAATTTTGGTCTCTCCGGCCGCCAGATTTACCCGGGCGAAACCTTTTAATTCCTTCTGTGGAACATCCGGGTTGCCACCGGTGCCGCCATGATCCGGCGCGCCGATATACACCTGTACGACATCGGCGCCGGCCCGGCCGCCGGTGTTGGTGACTTTGAGTGTCACGTTGAATGTGCCGCCGCCGTCAAGTGAATTTTTACTCAGAGCCAGATCGGAATAACTAAAATCCGTATAGCTCAACCCATACCCGAAGGGATATTCCACCAGGCCGGTAAAATACATATAGGTGCGGCCCTTCAACCCGTTTTGGGCCTTGACGGTATAGTCGGCGATACCGGGGATGTCCGCCTCGTCGCGGTACCAGGTCACCGGCAGCCGCCCGGAGGGATTGTTGGCGCCGAACAGCGTTTCGGCCAGCGCGGTCCCCTGATACTGACCGTTATAGCTGCTGTAGAGGATGGCTTTGACGCTGTCCCGGAATTTCGACAGGTCGTGGATCCCCGCCGACTGGATGACGGCGATAGTGTTGGCGTTTTTCTTTGCCACCTCGGCGATCAGGGTATCCTGCGCCGACGGGAGTTTTAAGCTGGCGCGGTCCTGATCCTCCAGAGACACCATAAAGCCGGGCGGGCTGCTGCTGCCGGCGGTGCCGGTGTAGACGATGGCGATATCCGCCTGGGCGGCTCTGTCGATATCGTTCTGGTTCAGCAGCGCCCGGTCCACATGGTAGAAGTTCAGGTAGACGTCATGCAGTCCGGTGAACACCTTATGGGCATAGATGTTGTCGGTGGTATAGTCCTTATATACCTGCCAGCCGCCGGTGGGGCTGACCTCCACCTCGGCGGCCAGATAGCCGTCCCGGGCGTCTAACCGCACCTCGATACGCCCGTTGATCAGATCATTCGGCGCGGCGGTGCTGAGGGTGACCTGCCGCAGATCGGTCACGTCCACATCCCGGAACATCAGCCAGGAGCCGGGGAAGATATTGCCGATATTCACATATGGTCCCGGTCCGGTCGGCTCTAACCGCATATTGTCCGATTTCCCGTCGGCCTCCACCGCCCGGTAAACCTGATCATTGAATTTCGCGGTGGTGATATTGCAGACATAAGCCGGCGCGGTGGCCGTGCCGACGCCGTCGTAATAGCTGACCGTCCCTTTGTAGCCGTTTTCCGCCAGATAGGCGTCCAATCCCTGCCGGAAGGAGACTTTTTCGGTGGGTTCGCCGATATAGTTGTGGGCGCCGAGGTCGCATACCTTAGCCAGCGGGCCGCAGACGGCGATGGAATTGATCTCGTGGATATCCAACGGCAGAATCCCGCCTGTTTTGCCCTGCGCCGGCTGGTTTTTCAGCAATACCAGCGACTCCCGCGCCATCTGCAGTGCCAGCTCCCGGTGTCTTGGCGCTTCTAACGCGGCGGCGGTGATCTCCCGGTATCTGACGATTTCCGGCGGATCGAATTCACCGGTTTTCATCCGGTTGGTGAAGATCCGCAGCAGCGCGAGATCAATATCGTCCCCGGTGATCAGGCTGTTGTTGTACGCGTTCAGGATCTCGCCGCCGGTGTACAGATACCCGCAGTCCATATCGGTGCCGGCCTTCAGGGCGAAGGCGGCGGCTTCCCGGCGGTTGACCGGCCGGCTCCACCCCGCGGGGATCCATCTGTGCCGGTCGGTCAGATCCTGCACCGCGCCACAGTCGGAGACCACATGGCCGCCGAACCCCCAGGTTTTCCGCAGCAGGGTATCCAACAAATAGGTGTTGGCGGTGGCCGGGGTGCCGTTGACCCGGTTGAAGGCGGTCATCACCGACGCGGCGGGGGAGCGCAGGGTGATATCCATGAACGCCCGGGTATAATAATTGCGCAGCGTCATGTCGTCCATGACCGAATCGCCGTCGCGGCGGTTGAATTCGCTGTTGTTGGCGGCGTAGTGCTTGAGGGTGCTGATGGTTTTCAGATACGGCTCTTTGGTATAGGGATTTCTGACCCCGTCGCCGCTGCCCTGCATCCCGTCCACAAACTGCCCGGCCATCACCGCCGTCAGATACGGATCCTCGCCGTAGCTCTCCTCGTTGCGGCCCCAGCGGGGGTCCCGGGCGAGATTGACGGTCGGCGACCAATAGCTCAGCGTCACTCTGCCGGTTCCGGCCATTTTGGCGGCATACCCCCGCGCCTCGTCGGAAATCGCCCCGGCAACCTCCTTCATCAATGCCGCGTTCCAGGAGGACGCCATCGAAAAGGGTACCGGAAAGGAGGTTGACGGCCCTTTTTCGGTGATACCGTGGAGCGCCTCGTTCCAGTAATCATACGCGGGCACCTCTAACCGGACGATGGCGGGCGGCCGCATCCCCAGCTGGGCCTGCTTTTCAGACAGCGTCATCCGGGAAACCAGATCCGCCGCCCGCTCGGCGCAGGTCAGCCGGATATCCTGATACGGAAATTCCGGTTCGGGATAGGGAAAGTCGGGCGGCTGCTCCGGCAATTCCGGCAATTTCCCCGGAAATGCGGCGATCTTGTCCACTAAGAACTGCAAAATCAGCCGGGCGTCGGTAACCGACACCGCGTCCTCCCCGTCGCTGACCTTGGCCAGTATCAGCTGCTCATCAGTCAGCGCAATCTTGCCGACCAGATACTGCAGCACCAACCGGGCGTCGCCGATATCCACCTCCCCGCTGCCGTTGACGTCGCCCAATACCCGGGCATCCGCGTCGGTGGCATAGGCGGGGGCGGCTGGCAGCAGGAGTGACAGAGCGATACACAGCAGACAGACAATGACAATACATTTTTTCATGAGTATACCCTCGTTTACTATATCTCTTTGACCGATTGGTTTTCAATCAGCTTCGCCTGAATCGTATGCCGGAAGGTATAATGGATATGGATACCGCCCTTCATCCGGTGCCAGGTATCGATCATCGCCTGGGCGGCATACTGGCCCATTTCAAACAGATCCTGCCGCATAGCGGTGAGCGGCGGGTTCAGCTTTTGGCCGTCGTCGTACCCGTCGAAGGCACAGACCGAGATGTCCTCCGGTATCCGCAGCCCCTTCCTTTGGAGCAGCGGATAACAGATGGCGGCGATGATATCGTTGGCGCAGACGACGGCAGTGAGCCCGGGATTGTCCGCCAGCAGGGCGTCTAACGCCGCCGGAATATCCTCCACGGTGTGGGACCGCGCGTGGATCTGGCTTTCACTATGTATCATGCCGCTGTCCCGCATACACTGCAAAAAACCCTCCCGGCGTTTTTCCACCGTATCCCCGAACGAGACGGCGAAGGAGAGATAGCCGATTTTTGTGTGCCCCATATCGATCAGATGCCGGGTCAGCCGGTACATGCCGAGATAATTGTCCGACACCACGCAGTTTACCGGATATTGGCGGAATTCCTTGTCCAACAGGATCAGCGGGATCTTTTTGCCGGTGATCTCCTGATACCCCCGCAGCCCGTCCACCGAGTTGGGGGGATAGCAGATGATCCCCTGGGGCTCCAGATTCGACAGCCGCAGCAGAAAGGCGTCGAGGTTGGCCGCCAGATCGTCATTTTCGCCGTCCATATTGTTGACGAAGAAGAAGGAGAACAGGCATTTGTTTTTCACCATCACCTCCTCGATCCCCTGCAGCAGCTTGAACATCTCGCTGTCCTTGAACGACAGCACCACAAAAAAATGCGGCAGCTTGCCGGCCCCGGCGGCCGGATCGGATTTTACAAAGGTGCCTTTTCCGACGACACGGTAGATCAATCCCTCCCGGACCAGCTCCCGCATGGCTTTCTGAACCGTCACCTTGGAAAAACCATACTGTTTGATCAGCGCGGCCTCGGTCGGCAGCGCCTTGTCCGGCGGATAGATCTGCCGCGCGATATTGTATTTGACATCGTTCATCACGATTTGGTATTTTTTATCCATGTCCGCCTCCGGATTGGCATTGTATTTATCGGATTGGTATTATTATATCATAAAAAAGCAAGCGCGTATATAGCGTATACTCCAAAATAACGCATTTGAATTTGTGCAGTATTGACAATTGACTGGGGATAGTGAATCCGTTACAATACTAATAAGGCATTATGAACGCCATGTCAATTTAATGCACATAAAAGGAGACGCGATAAGTATGAGAGGAAGAATGTTGGGGTTTTTGCTTGTTTTCGCCCTTTTCTTCAGTTTGATTTTGCCCTTTTTCGGCAATCTCCCGGTTCCCGGGAGCGTTTCGGCCGAACCGGGGGACGGAGGTGTCAGCGTGAGAGACGACGTGATTACCATTGCCAGAGCAACCGCGGGCAACACATTTACCGGAAATGTAGGGATGGTCCAGGCGGCGTTTTTGGCGGATACCGGCTGCTTCTACCCGTGGCCGACCACCGACGTGGCCAACACCCTGTTCACGTCCGAGACGTACAACCGGTATTGGCACACCGAAGCGAATCCGAACCCCGCCGACGCGTGGGTATTGTTGGAGCTGGATAAGGTCGAGAATATTGAAAAAATATTCATCTGGAACCACAACGCCACCTTCGGCAATGAAGTCAGCGGCGAACGGGACGCGAAGGATATCGACATCTTCTATTCGGCCGATTCCACCAACGGCACCAATGGCAGCTGGACCAAGCTCGGCAGCTATGTCCTGCCGCGGACGGCCGGCGACAACCGGCCGGTCAAGCCGCAGTTTACAGCGGATTTCGGCAGGCAGGCGCGGTTTATCCGGATCAAGCTGAACAGCGTCTACGGCAGCGGCACCGGTTTCTGGGGGCTGGGACGGGTGCTGTTTACCCGGGTGAAATCCCCGACCTCGGATCTGCGGGTCCGGTATACCGAAATCAAGGCAATGGAATTCTTCCGGTATACCGAAGGGTCATGGAAAGCGCTGGCCAACTATATGGAGATCGCCAAAGCGCTGATTAACACCGACTCGGATGATATCCAAGCCATTGCCGAGGTGAGCGCGGGGTTAGAAACGGCGATAGCCAACCTGATCCCCAAACAAAACCTCGCCCGGGCGGCCGACGGGGTCACCGCCCACCCGGACAGCTATTATGAATTCCATACCATGAATCCCCGGCATGAGAATTACGGCAAGCCTACGCCGGACAACGAATACGACTACGTCCGCAGCATCGCCGAAGCGGAGGGGGCCAAGACCCTTGACGAGAGCTTCAACACCAGATGGTGGTCGCGGAAATTTGTGTATGAGACGTATATCATCTACGATCTGAAGGAGAGCAAAACCTTCAACCAGATCATTATCGGCGAACAGAAAAACGACAAGGAAAACATCAACGAGATCACCATATCCTACTCCGACGACAGCAAAGCCTGGGACGACGGCAGCAAGCTGTGGACCAAATGGCGGGAGCGGACCTACTGGGAACCCTATTGCAGCATCGTGGGCGAAGCGGTCACCGCCCGGTATATCCGGGTGGATTTTACCGCCTGCAACTACGGCCAGGGGATCCGGCTGGCGGTATTTATGGCCTTTAACGACCCCACCGCCACCCAGACTATCGAGCCGCCGGATTACTTGCAGCCGCCGGACCCCGACCGGCTCCTGCCGGTTCCCGCCGACGGCCCCACCCCGTATCAAAACCGGAAGATCAACGATAAATTCGGGATATTCCTGCACTACAGTATCAACACCTTTATTGATCAGGAGTGGTCGATGGGGAATTATCCCGCCAGAACCTATGACCCGGACAACGACACCCTCGACCCCGAGCAATGGGTGCGGGCGGCCTGGGAGGGCGGCATCAACTATGTCGTGGCCATCACCAAGCACCATGACGGCTTCGCCATGTGGCCGACCAAACAGGGGACCTACAATATCGGCTATACCGGGCGCGCCCACGAGGAGCGGAACGTCATCAAAGAGGTCGCCGACGCCTGCAAAAAATACGGCATCCGGATGGGCATCTACTATTCGCTCTGGGACGCCCACTGGGACAGCGTGAACACGATGGACAGCCGGGGGTTCGAGAGCCGGACCGAGATGAAGATCGCCTATAACGACTACGCCAACGCCCAGCTGACCGAGCTGTTCAACGGGGATTATGGCGAAATCTGCGAGCTGTGGTTAGACGGCAGCTGGGAGAAGCGGGCGTTAGACTGGGAACTGGAGCGGCTGTATGATACCGTCAAGCGGCTCCAGCCCTCCTGTCAGGTGACCAACAACCCGACATTAGAGGACTGGAACGGCAACGATCTGGTGCCCGACCAGGCCAAGGGCGGCGAGCCGATCAAGTATTTCCCCAGCGATTTCAGGATCCGGGACCCGCATTACACCAAGCAGGGGGCCAACGCCGATCCCAAGCTGTATTCCCATAAGGGCGAGCTGTACTGGATGCCGTTCGAGCTGACCAAGGCCATGATCCCCGGCAACTGGTATTGGAGCACCAAAAACAACCCGTCCAGACTGACCAGCGCGGCCTCCATCGTCACCGCGTACAACTGGATGATCCCGCAGAAAAACACGGTATTACTGAACATCGCCCCCAACAACAAAGGGCTGTTGGAGGATTACGAGGTCCAACGGCTGTATGAGGCCGCCAGACTGTTAGGTATCGAGCGGGGCGGGGCGCGGACGAATATCCCCGCCGATGAATGCGCGGTCCAGATACGCTTTGTCACCGAAGACGGGCATATCGCCAACGCCACACGGTATCTCTACGGCAATGCCGGCGAAGCGTACCATGCCGTTCCCGACGATCTCGCATGGCTGGGATATGAACTGACCGGCCGGCCGCAGAACGCGCAGGGGACCTTTACCGAGCAGAAGATTGTGGTGGAATTCGTATACCGGGACTGGGGGGATTTCCCCATCGGCGCGGCTACGGTGGACAATCTGAAATTTGACAGGCAGACGGTCGAGATGAATCCCGGCGGGCGGGAAAAATTGACGCTGACCTATGCGCCGATGTCCTTGAGCGTACCCATCTCTTGGAGATCCTCCGACCCGGAGGTGGCCGCCGCCAACAATGCCGGGGTGATCACCGCGAAAAAAGAGGGGATCGCCGTCATCTCCGCCGAGACGCCGGACGGCAAAAAGGTATCCTGCACCGTGACCGTCGGTACGCCGCCCCCGAAATACGGCCATGTCAGCGGCGGCGATACCCTCGGCATCACCGACGCCCGGTTGGTTCTGCAGCATATAGTGGAAAAAATACAACTGACGCCGGAGCAGCAGGATATAGCGGATGTGGACGGGGACCAAAAAGTGACCATCAACGACGCGCGGCTGATTCTGCAGCGGTTGGTGGATAAGATTGATAAGTTTCCGCGGGAAGTTTGAGGTTAGAGTCTATGTAAACACCGTAGGGACGGCCTTTGGCCGTCCGTTCCCGGTCCCGGAGGATCAATAAATTTGCGCAGACAATGCGGACGGCCAAAGGCCGTCCCTACGCATCATATATGTGTCGCCGATAGATCATTGTGTATTCGGCGGTTACTGCTCCGGCAGGTATTGATATTTTTTTCAATACCTGCCGGAGATTGTTTTTTGAATCAGTCTATGCTATACTTGTATAAACAAAAACAGTAGAGTAATCATGACCGGAGGATCATAGTATGAACAACACGCATTACAAACGCGCCGTATCCGTCGTGCTGGCGGCGGCCGTTATCCTGCCGGCGGTCTTGCTGGGGGCGGTTCCGCCGGTATTGGCGGCGGGGGACCCCTGGAACGACGGCGCCGGCTGGCCGCCGCTGCAGTCGGTCAGCAAATGGCAGAAGGACCAGTCGTATTTTACCTATCAGGAATGGACCGGGACCACCTATAACGGGGTCAAACAGGCGGAGGTGTTCGGGGTCAACCGGGAGGAGCACCACACCGCCGGGCTGATCGCCTATGACACGGTGGAAAACGCCCGGCAGGGGGCGGTGGATTACGCTTTTGAGCGATCGCCATATTATAAAAGGCTCACCGGACCCGGGCAGCCGTGGGATCTGACGGTCTATAAAAACCTCTCCCTCGCCGACGCGGCGGGGGTATCGGGGAACTTCTATAAACCCGCCTATACCGGCGTCCAGTCCAATCCCTATAAGGGGGTGGACGAGATCCAGTCCTACCCCGACGCCAACTACGGCTGCGGCTGGAAATCGGTGATATTGCCCGCCAGCTGGCAGACTCAGGGCTTCGATTTCCCGATCTATTCCAACGTCGCCATCCCGTGGTTAGGCCAGTACGGCAATGCCGGCGGTTCCCCGGCCTCGGTCATGCCGCTGGCCCCCACCGTGACCAACCCGGTGGGATTCTATCGCCGCGGTTTTGATGTAGACGCCGACTGGATGCAGAACGGCAAGAAGGTGTATATCACCTTCCAGGGGGTGGAATCCGCCTATTACCTCTATATCAACGGCCATGAGGTAGGATACAGCGAGGATTCCTTTGACGCGCATACCTTTGACATCACACCCTTTTTGAACGCGAACGGAAAGGACAACCTGCTGGCGGTCCGGGTCCACCGCTGGTGCGACGGCAGCTGGATCGAGGATCAGGACTTTTTCCGGCTGGCGGGCATCTTCCGGGACGTGTATCTGCACGCCTCTCCCCCGGTCCGTATCCGGGACTATAAAGTCGAAACCCCACTGGACGCATCTTTTACGAACGCAACCTTGAATCTGGATGTGAACGTCTCGAATATGAGCAATGCGCCGGCGTCCTCCTATGCATTGGACGTCAAGTGCTTTGACCCGGACGGCAATGATATCCTCGCCGGCGCGCCGCTGCGGGGGGATGTTCCCGCGGTTGCCTCTCTCGGCGAAAGCACCGTGAATCTGTCCTGTCAGGTGACCGCGCAGCGGCTGTGGTCGGACGAGGATCCCTATCTGTATACATTGGTCATCTCGCTGTATGACAAAACCTCCGGCAAGCTGTTTGAGTGCGTCGGCCAGCAGCTGGGGTTCCGGGAGATCCGGTTCACCAAAACCAACGTGGACGCCAACTATAACCGCACCGCGACGAGTTACCAGAAGGTGACTATCAACGGCAAGGTCATCACCTTCCGCGGCGTCAACCGCCACGATATGGATCCCCGCAGCGGCCGGTATATTTCGCGTGAGCTGTATGAAACCGACCTGTCGATCATGAAACAGAACAACATCAACGCCATCCGCACCTCCCATTACCCCAACGATCCGTATCTGTATTATCTCGCCGACAAATACGGGCTGTTTGTCATGGCTGAAACCAATATGGAGAGCCACGACGTACAGGGCCAGAGCGATACCATGGCGAGCCACTTCACGCAGGCGTATTACGACCGGCTGCGGGCCAACCTCTACGCCCAGCGCAACCGGACCGCGGTGGTCATGTGGTCACTGGGCAACGAGT
>Ga0123353_10009286_pt1 | contig 13546 bp, 8 predicted proteins | sample TergutLab28metaG_3_FD_92763 | JGI IMG/M metagenome (GOLD analysis project Ga0123353, IMG submission 92763) | Labiotermes labralis P3 segment gut microbial communities from Petit-Saut dam, French Guiana - Lab288 P3 | ecosystem: Host-associated > Arthropoda: Insects > Digestive system > Gut ... | reverse complement strand
TCTCGTGATTCAGATAATACAGCAAGTGTTGATCTAGTTAATGAGATATCATATGCATCTACTATATCACCATTACTAAGGGATCCTGCTGCAAATAATGCATATTCCTCTCCTGATATACCTATTACGTACTGTCGTGCTACAGACAATGCAGTGGGTGTACTTCTAGTAAGTGATGTATTGTATGCATTGACCACTGCACTAACAGCAGTACCAGTATATCCTCCAGCAAACAATGCATACCCACCTATTGAGGCACCTCCTAGAAGTCTTCTGACTGTAGATAATGCCGTAGGAGTAGTTCTAGTAAGTGATGTATTATAGGCATCTACTGTAGCAAGATATTGTGAGGGAGTATCATGAACATATCCTCCTGCGAATAATGCATAGTTACCTACTGATGCAGCTGCTAAAGTTTGTCGAGCTACTGATAGTTTAGTCGGTATTGATCTAGTGAGAGATGTATTATATGCATCCGCTGTATCTTTATTACCACTAGTTCCTCCAGCAAATATAGCATAGTTACCTACTGATGTTCCATGAGTAGATCTGGCTACAGACAATGCAGTAGTTGTAGATCTAGTTAGTGAAGTATCGTATGCATCTACTACTGCACTATCAGTACCTGTATATCCTCCAGCGAATAGGACATAGTTACCTACTGACGCACTGTCTGCTTGTCGTCTAGCTTCAGATAGTGCAGTTGGTGTTGACCTAGTTAATGAAGTATTGTATGCGTCTACTACTGTGCTATTAATAAGAGCAGTATATGTTATACCTCCAGCAAATAAAGCATAGTCACCTATTGATCCACCTCTTAATTGATATCTAGGTATAGACAACGTTATTTTTTTATTTACTTTCCTCAATATAGGAGTATGGTTGTGCTCTACAGATATACTTAGTTTACTATCTAAATAGTTTATATTATCTCCTACTGACTTTAGTTGTATCATATGTGTACTCATATATTATCATCTCCCTATAAAATGTTAATAACAACTTAATGAAACGTTGGGATGACTATCCCAACGTTTATTCACTATATTATTTGTGGAGGTCTATTATTGGTTTCTCTATTTCTGAAATTTTTAGGATTTTTAGGATGTTTATCATATGCTTCAAATACTGCTTCAGTTATATGTCTACGAAGTTCTTCATTGTTTGTATTTACTACAGCTATACTAACGAATTCTCCTCCAGTACTATTTAGAGATGGTTGTCTATCAGGAAATCTTATATACCTATCTACAACTTCATCATTCTGTCTATTTTCAAATAACCTAATACCTGTTACTAGTAACACGTCGTCAAGTACTATTTTTCCCCAACAACAAAACTTACCTTTTAAATTCCTATGGAACGGCATTGTCAATTCTACGCTTGTTACTCTCATAACCGGAATCTCTCCTTTAAGATAGATATAGATTTATCATATAGTGATATCAAATATTAAATTATATATTATAATTATATCGAGATAATAATATAAAATATATTAGGAGGATACAAATGAATATCAAACTTAGTACATTTAACGATGCAAGCGATCTAATATGTCCACGTTGTGGTGGTGAAGACATGCATCAAGAACAAGTATGTCTTTATAACAGAGAGGAAGATGAAGAAGAAACATTAGTTATTGAATCAAGTGATACATCAAATAAAAGGGTATCGATCTATACAATAGATTCTACAAGTATCATGAAGAACCCATCTCCTCGTCGACATGGATTAACGATAACTTTCTACTGTGAAGGATGTTCGAAGCGATCTAAACTATATATCATTCAACACAAGGGCCATACTTTCGTATGGATAGAAAAATATTAGGAGGAATAATATGAGTAAATTTGTTGATGATAAGTTTGATTATATCGAATCTGATATTATGAAACTAAGATTGAAAAGTAGAATGTACATCAGTTTCAGTAATGAAGCAGCTGCAAAAGCACTATCACTAGAGATTATCTATAATGCCATAGATGAGATGAAGAATCCAAGATCACCAGCTAGCAAAATAGATATATCTTTTGATGAATCAACTCAAGCAATTACCTGTAAAGATGATGGTAGGGGAATACCTTTAAATGATTTAGAGAAGATACTAACCTCCCTGAATAGTGGTTCTAACATTAGCTCAGAGAAGAAGAGTGAGTTAAAGGTAAACATTCTAGGAACTAATGGAGTAGGTACTATAGCATTTACTGCATTAGGAGAGATAACTGAGGTTACCAGTTATAGAGGTGGCACTGAAAATAAATTCAAGAGATTGGTATTCCATGAAGGAGAGAAAGTAGAGGAGGAGGAAAGAGCTTGTAGTCCAAATGAACATGGGCTAACAGTAATGTTCAAACCGAGTAAGATTCTAGGAAAGAACACTAGAATAGTATGGAGTCAGATCAGAGAAGAATTAGTTAATCTTCAATATCTTAGTGACAGTAGAATGAAGATGAAATCTAAGTATATTGATAAACATGGAAGAGAAATTGTAGAGGATTATAAGACACAACCATTTGAATCTTTATTAACTTTTAGAAATAATAAACAGTCAATCATCAGTGATAAAGTTAAGTTAAGAATTGAAGATGATAATTTAACTGAGGAGATAGGTGGTAAGAAGTTTAAAAGATTTATCCATATGGACATAGCTTTTGCTTATACGGATAATACAATCAATCCATACATTGATAGTTTCTGTAATACAACTTGTACAATAGATGCAGGGTCTCATCTTGATGGATCGTTAGAAGGTCTATGTAGATATTTCCAACAAGTTACCAAATCTACATTATCTGATAGAGATAAACTAGATATCAAATGGGATGATGTTAAACTAGGTTTATCATTCATAGTATCATTGAGTACTAACTTTGAGTCTATATATACATCACAGACTAAACATAAAGTTAGTTCTGAGGAACTTGAAAAACTTCTTAGAGATAAAACTATAGAATCTTTACAGAAATATTTCAAAGCTCATCCTAATCAGTTGAGAGATATGATAAACATAGTAAAGACAAATGCTAAAGCCAGACGTGAAAGTGATAAGACACGTAGTGCTGTAATGAAAGAATCACTCTCAAATAACTGGGCAGCATACAAGATGAAAAATTATGACCCCTGTACTAATAAAGGCAAGGAATACAAGGAATTATATGTTATTGAAGGAGATAGTGCGAAGGGCAGTTTGAAACTATCTAGAGATCCTAAGTTCCAAGCACTATTTGCTATTCGTGGAGTATCAGCCAATGTGTTCAAATTAGACTTAAATGGTATATTGGAGAATAGAGAATTTAATGATCTAATCAAAGTACTTGGATGCAATATTGCTTCTAAGTTTGATCTCAATAAACTCCAGTTCAATAAGATCATCATAGCCAGCGATGCAGATACAGACGGCCTCGGAATACGTTCACTGCTGTGTAGTTTCTTCTTCAAAGTATTTCCAGAGATCATAGAAGATGGAAGGTTGTTCATTGCAGAACCACCTCTATATAGAATAGCTGATAAAAAGAATCCATTTGTGATCAACAAGGAAGATTACCTTCATAGATATATTAAAGAAGTTATGAAGGAATACAAGATTGGTTATGTTGATGCAGAAGATATTCATTTCATGAATAATACTGAAGTTAAAGAGTTTCTATCAATGACTAGTTCGTATGTAGATGATCTAAGTCTTCTAGCTCAACATTATAAAATCAATGAACGTCTGTTAGAAATGATATTAGAAGAACTAGCAATGATAGAGATGCATCATGAGATAGATAAAACAGAACCAGAAAAACTATTGACATTTCTATCTAATCCTCAAGGGCTCATCAATAGAATTCAATCTGAATTCCCTGAGATATTATATGATGATAATGATCATATATTCAAAGGGATAATTGATGGTAGATACCAAACTCTTGAACTATCTGAGAGATTATGTAAGAAGGGATGGCCATTAATTAAATCCATTCAAAATACTATATCCAATAAAGATAGCATGATACTTCAACATATCAAGAGTGGAGCTACTCATAGGTTATCTCTACTAGGAACTCTAAAGATATTGAAGAAGTTCCAACCTGATATTCTGCATTACTTCAAAGGTCTTGCAGAAAATCAACCTGAAGATCTTGAGTTCATGACTATGAATCCTAACACTAGATCCATCATCAAAGTTCATATACATGATCTGGAGAATGATATGAAAGTATTCCAAGTACTTAGAGGAACATCTCCAGCAGATTCTCAGGCAAGAAAGTTAATGATGAAGAACTTTAAAATTTCAAGGGAAATGCTTTCAACTTAGTTAAATGATATTTATATATTCTAATGGAAGAACTTTCATTAGTAATGCATAAAGGGAGGATATATGAGATGGCCAAACAAAAAGTTCAAAAGGAAGAGGATGTAGATATCAAAGTACTAAATCCCAATAAGGAAACATTTGTTGTTCGATGGTTTCAAGATTATGCAGTCAACAACAAATCTGAATTGAAGATAGTATGTGACTTAACATCTAGATCTGCTGAAGAACAATTTCAAATGTATTTGGATAACGGAAATACTGAAGTATATGCAGTGGTATTCTATGCTACTTTCCTATCCATTCTAGAATTCATCAAAGAAAAACAAAAGAGGTATAACAACTTTACAGTCCAAATATTCAATTCAGTTAATATTGGTTACACTAATAATGATGATGATGAGAATGAGAAGGTTGGAAACTTCATGCCAATAATGGAGTATATTAGTATAAATAGAAATATTATGGATGATGGATCTCCAGTCACAATAGATACTACTACTACCAACTTTGTCAGATGGCAAGATCTCAATATCAAGAAAAACGGTGAGTACTTCAAGGAGATACAAGAGAAGGCATATGATAAACTCAATAATGAATATAAGACAAACTTAAGAACTTCTGAAGCAGTAATACCACTATTCTGTATCTTCTTGGATAACATCACTAATGTACTCAAGATGAAATATAAAGAAGCTGAAGGTACCGATGTGTCAGAGGTAAACATGAATGTACTCGGTTTGTTTGACGTGTATTATTCCTTTAATGAAGAGGAGAACCTCGAGCTATATGATTATCAACCCAATATTTTGATGAAGTTAGCACTGAAAAGTGATAACATAGCTAGTAGGGACTAACAAAGTAGTGGGATAGGATTTATCTATCCCACTATCCTCTAGAGAGGTGAATATAGTGTCAGAATATAAAACTGATAGAGTTTCGTTAGTATGTGACAAATGTAAGACTGTATACACTATATCCACGAGACAAAGATATTCTAGAATAAAAGAAAACTTACCTAATATATGCAAGAACTGTTATAAGGATATTAGATCCCAATTGACCAAAGACTATCATACTAATTTGTCGGATGAAGAGAAACTATCTAATGCTAATAAAAGAAGAGAAAGATGGAATAATTTATCAGACGAAGAGAAGTATGATAAAATTAAGTCTCTCAATAAAGGTAGTAGAGTATGGTGGAATTCTTTATCCGAGGAGGATAAAGAAGTACACTCTCAAAGATATAAAAAATTATGGGAAGATAAATCTGAATATGATAGGAAAAAGTTTATTGATAAACTTTCATCTAATTATATCAAGTGGTGGAATAACCTATCTGAAGATGAAAAACAAAAATTTGCTGACGATAAAAAACAATGGTGGGAAAATTTACCAGAAGAAGAGAAATGCAAAAGATCAAATCGTATGGCCGCTTATTGGGCCAATTTATCTGGAGATGAAAAAACAAATAAGTTAGATTTTGTACGGAATCTTCACAATAATTTATCAGATGAAGCTAAAGAGATCAAGAGAAAGAGAATCTCTGACAAGGTACAAAAATACTGGGATAATATCACTCCAGAGCAATTTCAGGAATGGAAATATAAGAGAGCTATTGGATATAATGAATATTTAAGTAACTTGGATATAGAGCCTAATAAGAATGAGTTGGAATTTATGAATAAATTAAAACTACATAACATAGAACATCAGTACCAATGGTACAATACTACAATGCATCCAGATTTCAATAATCTATTTCCATATAATTTAGTTACCAATAGTACATTAATTAATCCATATCATAGTTGGGATTTTATCATACATAGAGGAGATACAGATATACTGGTAGACATAGATGGTGGTATACATGATCCTAGTAAAATAGACTATGAAGTAACTGATTGTAATAATAAAAAATTTAAATTGATAGATCTTATTCAGTTTAATGATTCTCAAAGACCTTATCAAACAGATAATCTACCTGCATATATAGTACAATGCTATGATGATAATATAACTGATGATACTAAAGTATTATCATTACATAGAAATGAAGTTATAAATGTTAAACAGTTATTAGCACTACTAACACCATTACCTAGTAAGAAAGAATTGAAAGAATATATAAAAGATTTAAAGTGATTTCCATAGTAATAATTTCGTCCAGAGAATAAATATAAATTAATAAAGGTCTCTATATTAGAGACCTTTATTAATTTCCAGAAGGAGGTGAGTAGTATGACTATTAAAGAAAGAAGTCTATTGGAGAAACCAGTACTTTTCGTACAGGAAGGTGAGAACATGTGGCCTTATCAACGTAGATATACTGATAGTGGGTTACCATACTATTCACCTCCTGTAGAAAAAAATAATAGTGAGGAAACTAAAATACTTGAAGTATTATTCATTCCAATATCGAATGAGGACTTTGATAATGATAAGGAGAATTATTTTTTTGGATACATGTATTTATTCTTTCATGAAGCACATAGTACTATGACATTCACTCAAGATCAATTAACTGACGTTGCTAGTTTAAAAATTCAATAGGAACTATGTCGTGTACGTTATTACCCCAGTGGAGAAAGAACTATTACTATCGATAGGATATATGATGCAATACTACCAACTCAAGAGATTGTATTAAAACTACCTGCATCAGAAATTGGAATTAAATTAGTTCAAACCTTAGGAGAACTAATAAGTTTCTTCTCTAACTATTATGTGGATAAAAAAATATAATCCTAGGTATAGTACCTAGGATTATATTCATTCTATCATAATGGGGTATTCTTAACTAATGATACATTTTCCCTAATGGATTTACTAATATCGTTTGATACATTTCGGTAATTTGAGTTGTTATGTCAAATTGATACATTCCCATTTATTTGGTTAATGTTGTACTTTGATAAACTGAAACCTTTCGTGTTGTTAAACCCCCTTGGTACATTATTCTTCTCTGGATTGTTCTATAACCCGTTGATACATTTTCTCGTTTAGGGTTAAATTACTTTCATATGATACATTCTATTTTCCTGGAATTGTTCGTAGACATGATACATTACCAATTTTAGGATTTATTTATTTCTAAGATACATTTATTATATCTGGGATTAATTACTTTAGTTTGATAAACTGGACGCTTCTGGGTTGATTGTTTTTCTATGGTACATTCAAACCTTTTGGGTTAATTTAAGACTACGATGCATTGAATGAGTTCGAGTTGATAAGTACTAAAGATACATTTCCTTCTAATGGGTTAATGTATTTTCTTATGATGCATTTTTTAGACCTGAGGAAAATATTTCACTGTGATACATTGTATCATTTTGGATATTGTATCTAACTTAGATACATTTTGATTCTATGTGATATATTTGCTGATGTGATACACTGCGAGATGATGTGTTAATTTTGTAGGTACATTGTGTCCCCTTGGATTCATCCTTCAATTGATACATTGTACATTTTTGGGTTTATCCTCCCGTATGATACATTCATTTGCAATGGGATTAATCGCTTGAAATGATACACTTAATGGATATGGTTTTATATCATGACACGATACATTTTCAAGTCCTAGGTTTATAACGCGTAGTGATACATTAGTCTTGATATTGGATATAGTCACTCACTTTGATACATTAATGTGCATTGGATATATTAGATGTCTTTGATACATTCCCTTTACATGTGTTTATTCGCCTTGTTTGATACACTACCACTCTTTGAGTTAACTAACTAGTGTGATACATTACACTCTTTAGGATTTATTCATGCCCATTGATACATTCAAATCAATTGGATTTGATATCATAATATGATACATTTTGAGTCCCTGAGTTTATTCATGCGCCCTGATGCATTCTGGATTAGTGGATTTATTCATGCACACTGATACATTATTGCATATAGAGCTATTCACTTTATTTGATACATTTAAAAGCAATGGGTTATACTTCGTTATGATACATTTAGACTCTTTGGGCTTACTAAACCCGATCTGATACATTAACGTGATATGGGTTTACATTTTCCTATTAATACATTATGAGAGCATAAGTTACTTGTTCCCTATGATACATTCATACCTCATGGATTTATGAAATGTTTTGATACAGTATTTCTTAGTGGATTAATCCCACCTCTGATACATTCCCGCTAGCTGGGTTTTTATTGCGAAATGATACACTTCAATCCGATAAGTTTACTTTGACTCTTTGGTACATTTGAGTTCATTGGGTGTTATTCTTCTTTTGTGATACATTCCATTTCTTCGGTTTGTTCGTCAATACGATACATTAATTTTGAATGGAATTATCCAGTAACTTGATACATTCTCCTTTATTGAGTTTATTAGCTCATACCAAGATGCATTTGCGGTATTTAGAATAATGATTATACCATGATACATTTCGTTGACCTGGATTAATAATTACTCATGATACATTAATAGACACTGGATTCATTTTGGCTTGAGATACATTTTTCCTTACTGGATTGATAGGTTTTGGTGATACAGTACGCCTTTATGGGTTACTAGATGTCTTTGATACAGTCAATTCCAACGGGATCATTACCGTGATTGATACATTCTCTTTCGTTGGGTTGTGTAACGTAGTCAGATACATTAAAAATTTCTGGTTTAATCCTATTACTTGATACATTCCTATTACTTGAATTAATTAGCGTCATATGATGCATTCATTCTTTACGGTTGTCTGAGTATCAATGATACATTCTTGCCATCTGGTTATCTGGGGTGAGTGATGCATTTCTACTACCTGAGTTGATTGGTTTAGTATTGGTGCATTCGGACATTGCGAGTTAATCGCTTAACTTGATACATTAACATTTTATGAATTCTACATACACGCATTTGATACATTAGCAGAGTTTGAGTTTATTGGTATTCTTGATACATTAGACGTGTTTGAGGTAACTTGAGTTCTATGATACATTAGTCCTATATAAGTTGATTTTGGATTAATGATACATTCAGTTGGCATGGGTTAATATTGACTTTTGATACATTTTCTTGACTTGGGTTACTATTTGTAGGTGATACATTTTAACCTTTTGAGTTCATAAAGTTGTATGTTACATTTATATCCACTGGATTTGTAAGCGGTTATGATACACTACGGAATTCTGGATTTATTTCTTATCCAAGATACATTACTTCTTCATGGGATACCGTTAAAGAAATGATACATTGATTCAAATTTAAGGTGACGATATCTTCCCGTGATACATTTTCAACTGTTGAGTTAAGTCCTTCTTATGATGCATTTAGACAGTATGAGTCTATGTTCTTTCTCGATACATTCTTTATACATGGATTAGTTGTTCTTAACGATACATTCGATTCTTCTGAGCTAGTCGCGAATTATGATACATGCATATATTGTGGGTTTCTATGATATCATGATACATTTGACACACTGAGTTTATTCTAACCCCGATACATTGATTAAGTATGGATCAATCTTCTTGTCTGATACATTAACGTGACATGGGTTAATCCGGTACTATGATACATTTGAAACCGATGAGTTTATTTTGAATCATGGATACATTCAATTGGTATGGGTTAGTATCCTTGTATGATAAATTTTACTATATTGGAATTGTTAATGGTACAACGATGCATTGACTTGTTATGGATTGCGATTAAAAGTTATGATACATTATATCATGATGGGCTTCGTTTCTTAAAATGATACATTACCTCATTTTGGGTTAATATTTGTCTTTGGTACAGTTATGACCATTGGAGTAATATCTTACTCAGGTACACTCTTATTCTGTGGGATAGTTTCAATACTCGATACACTTAACTCCTTAGAACGAATATTCGCCATTGGTACATTATCTTCGACAGAGTTCAATCTGCATCAATGATACATTTCTCTTTTCTGGGTTATTATGATTAAAAGATACATTCTAGAAATGTGGAGAACTTTCTCCTTATGATACATTCCGAGACAACGAAGATATTATTCTTCTATGATACATTTATTTTTTTGGATTGAGTCCTCTTTTTGATACATTATGTATATTTGGGTATTGTTTATCAATGATACATTAGCGATTCATAGGTTGTTCATGTCCTTTGATACATTTTCAAGTTTTGGACTTATAGTTTTAGATGATGCAATTGTGACTTACGGATTCTATGCCTGTTTATGATACATTCTAGCTCTGTGGATTATTCTTATCTATTGATACATTTAATACAATGGATTCATTCATGCATATGATACATTAACCCATTTTGGAATATTTAACTATAATTGATACATTTCTTTTCACTGGGTTATTCAAACGAACTGTTACATTTTCTACTTCAGGTTTATTTAAAGCTCTTTGATACATTCTAACTCCGTGAGTTTGTATAGCTAATTACGATACATTACTTTCCAATAAGTTTGTAAAGGTGTTAGATTCACTCTCAACATACGGATTTATTCGCACTTTTTGACACATTATGTGTAACTGGATTATTTTTCCATTAAGATACATTTTATTTAATTGGGTTGATTACCCTTATAGATCTATTTAGAAATAAAATAATAACCCAGGGATGTATCCCTGGGTTATTATTTTTATGCTTCTTTCTGTAGCAATGGTAATAGATATGGGCAAGTAGTTGAGTGAGGTTCCATACCCAGTTTAGCTACTTCATATGGGGTAGGAACTTCCTTCCCCTCAATGATACACCATGCTACAAACAAGTCTTTGATGAATGCCTTTATCATGTACCGCATTGCCATATTCTTCTTGTGACCATTGCTTTTGCTATCATGAATAGGCATTTGGTCTAGACGATTCCGGTAGTTATGGTAGATGGAACCATAGTAGTTCGGTCCCTTCTTGATCTTCTTACCTTTCTCGTCTCTGATGTACACACCATCCTCATCTACCTCGTAATCAATTGCTTTCATGAATGATTCTCCCAGTAGATAGAGTTTGGTCTTCAAGAAAGCATTGTAAGTAATCGAGTTCCTTTCTTGAAGCTCACCTTTACGGTTGATGTACTTTACTTTGATTTGGTGGTCCTTTTTCTTACACCTTCCCTCACGATGGGTTAACATTACACCATCTTCATCATATAAGATGTTCCCATCCTTATCCTTGGTGGGTACATCTGTGACATCTTGTCCAGCATATGCCATGAAGCTGGAGATAGTCTTTTTCTTCATGAGGATGTGTTTCTTTATTCCATCAACTTCCACTTCTTGTACATAATGAAAATCTCCAGTACATACAAAGTCAGCTGTAACTTCTATTGGCTTTCCCGTCTGCTGATCTTTGACTGGAGAGTCATGGATATCGAATTCCGATATAATGACTGAAGCTAATAGCTCACCACATCCCCTTACTTTAATCAAGAATTTTTGCCAAAGTGGATGCTCTTGTACAGCTAGTTCTATCGGTTTCCTTTCCTCTTTCTCGGATTCCATCAGTAAGTCATAGCTTTTGAGCATGTAATACTCTGATTCATCCGATATTACTCCATGTGGTGAAACTGTAGTTATTGCTTCATTTGTCAGTCTGGAAGTGGCAGACGACAATTCATCTATCAACTTGGTTGAATCAACTTTGTTTTTCGTGTCATCCTTAAGTTCCTTTATTAGCTTTTCCTTAAGGATTCTTCCTTTCTCAGCAACTATCCAGTCGGTGATTCCTTTGTACTCCCTAATGATAATCGCAAAGAAATCACTAGGACGTTTCTTGCCACCTTTCTTCTTGACGTTGATTCCTTCCTCCTCATCTATTTCAATGGGAGCTATTCCATGTTTCTCCAAGAAGGCATTGATGATGTCAGCCCTATCTTGATTGTACAACTTTCTCTCTTCCTTCTCTTCTTTCGTTGCATCTTCTTTCAATGCTGGTAGTTCTGGTGGTAATCCTAGTTTAACTAGAAACTGTGCTAACAATCTTTGCCCACTCGCTATTCTCAACTTCTGTAGATCATAGTACATGTTAACCTGGTTCCTAAGTGATATTTGAAACAGTGTTCTCATTGTGGTACCTCCTCATGGGTTTGAAGTGTGTGTCTATGCTATTAGAATATATCATTATAATTTTTAAAGTGTCCATTATATAATGAAGAAAGAGTATATATTGGAGGTAGTGCAACATGTCCATCAGAAGACAGTATTTGTATGTGAATACATCCAGTGGAATGGTACAAGAAACAACACACCCAGAAACAGAAGTGAAAGCCATTATTGATTTTGGAGATGCACTAGATAATTATAGAGAGAAGTTTATAGATCCAAAAATAAGAGAAATAGAACTAGCACCTTTAAGTCTTCCTATAGGATTTATATTTCCATGGCCATCTAATGAAACACCTACTGGATGTTTAAAATTAAATGGATCACTACTAGATAGAGAGGTGTATAATAAGTTATGGCAATTCGCTAATATGTCAGGTAATATAATAGCTGATAGTACATGGAACACACAGAGTGCTCAAGGTTCAGTGGGTAGCTTCAGTAGTGGCGATGGTATTAACACATTTAGATTACCGAAGATAGTTGACTTCATTAGAGGGTTAGATATTTCAGCTACTATAGGAAGATATCAAGCAAGTAACAATCTATCTCATAATCATGCATTCACAGGAAATGCTCTTCCAAACCATAACCATACTCAGAATGCACATACACATACATACAATCAAGGAACCTATGATAGAAGTTCTACTGGAAGTAGCTGGATAAATGCTAACCAGAGATTCATTGTTACTGGATTAGGGTTTGCATCCGCAACACCATTAAGTGGAAACTCAAATATATTAAGTACATTAACAAGTCAAACTCCTACTAATGTAGCTGCATCAGCTGGTACACCATCTGGTACAATATCAAGTGTAGGAGATACTACTGAGAGTAGACCAAAGAATATAGCATATCCGTATTATATTAAAGCATTTAATGTACCTAAAACATTTGATATAGAGGAAGTGTTAGATGATATAGAAGATTTGAAACTAACAGCTAGTGGAGCTGGAATGCCAGATATGGATAGGTATATTGATTTTACATTACCAGTCAATCAAGGTACATATACAGTACCAGCTGATGGATGGATTGCATGTTCTATATATTCAGGAGTTTCTCCAAGTTATTTAAATATATTAGCAAAAAATACAACTAGTGGCGATGATCTATATGGTACTAAAGCTACTGAAGCTTCAACCACAAGAACTGTTACAGGTATGAT
>Ga0123353_10009282_pt1 | contig 13547 bp, 17 predicted proteins | sample TergutLab28metaG_3_FD_92763 | JGI IMG/M metagenome (GOLD analysis project Ga0123353, IMG submission 92763) | Labiotermes labralis P3 segment gut microbial communities from Petit-Saut dam, French Guiana - Lab288 P3 | ecosystem: Host-associated > Arthropoda: Insects > Digestive system > Gut ... | reverse complement strand
GCAAAGACCATACAGAGCAGAATACCGGCGAGGTCGAGGCAGCGAAAGGGGATCGGCGGCGTTTCTAAAAGATTCTGTTTCAGTGCCATGCAGTAGGAGAGCAGAGCAAAGGGAATGGCAAAGAGCGTGTGCGAAAACCGGATGAGTCCAAGATAATGAGTAATGATTTTCATGGCACAGAGGGAGAATGCGACCGTGGTTCGTCCAGAGTTAAATTATAACGGACTTCACGGTTGGATTGTGCCGTGATAACAGACGACGGTATTTTTTCAGTCTTGATAACTCGGAATCGCGATGAACCCGTTTTGGCTCATGTGCTGCGTATCGCTCTTGACGGAAATTCAGAATTTCTACATAATTCCCCGTTCGATTCCGTTGAATCACCGCTTTTCCTTTGCAGTTGCACGAACAGACCCAGCGGTTCATTCTGCTTCTGATTTTTTACCTGTTCGGTCCGATATTGACCCTCGGCATTATCGGCGGGATCGTCGTGCGCAAACTCCCCTCTAACGCCAGAAACTGGGAACAGTTCCTCACACAACAAACGGGACTGCACTGGACAATCCAGTCGGTCGAATACCGCTCGCCGGGAAACGTCCGGTTGCACAATATCAAAATCTTGGACAGCCCAATCAAAATTGTAGAAAATGCTGAGCAAAACGCAGTGTTCGATGCCCCGACAATAGACATCCGACTTGTAACGAACACTCCCCGATCAAAGATTTTTACCGGCATTGCGGATTCCAACACCGAAAGCACCGGCTTGACGGCTCGACTTGCAACAACGTTTCCCTCCCTCGCTTCCACCAACTCCTTTTGGCAAATTACCATACCGATTTTGGTTCTGAATTTTGGGGATTATTCCAGCAATGAATCGGCACAGATTGTCCAAAATATGCTCCGAACAATCTTTGCACGATTCAATACGCTCTCCGACGTGCCGGTACAATTTGCGTTGGAGGAAGTTGCCGTTATCAGCGAATACAGCCTAAAAAAACCGGGTGATAAAAACGAGGACAAGGTTGATATTTTCCGTTTCGTACAAGGAAACATTTATCGAACTTCTTCGGAGTTTCGTTCGGACTGGACATTTCAGATCAAGAACGTTTCGGAACTGGATTGGGAACATCGGGAACGTTTATCGTTTGTTGTTTCATTGCCGGACACGTTGGAAATTTCTTTTCAGACTGGTCGGCAACCGATTCCGTGCGATTTGGCGGCGGTGTTTAGTTCACGATTCAAACCTTTTTCCGGCGGAACATTGGAAGGGAAATTTTTCGTCTCTACAACAAGCGACGGCAAGTCGGAAACGGTCCGGCTAAATGATGTCATATTCAAAAATGTGCCGCTGGCTCCGCTGATCGGTCAATACACCGACTTCGCCGTTGAAGGAACGGTTGTGAGTTTGCATTTCCCGCGGGTGGTCTTTGGAGCGGAAGGTACTTATGCGGAAGGATGGCTTCAAGTACAAAATGGAGCGATTGAGCGGGCACTACTTCACCGTTGTATTGATCATTTTCAGTTGACAGTCAATCCGGGAACGATATTGGATTCACCGTTGCAGATGATTCCGTTTACGGCGTGTGTCATTCATTTTTGTTTGAAGCCGGAAGGAATTGAATTTTGGGCGGATACCAATCCTGGTTGGCACCATTCGATTATGTACTATCATCAAGGGAATTCTTCTCCGTTCGAGTTGATCGTTTATGTCCCGGTGCATCGGCGACCTGTTTCGTATCATGAACTGATGTCAATTTTTGCGAAGGATGGTGCGCCGGTGGTTCCTTTGACTCCCGGCTTGCAGTCGCTTGTGCCGTATGTTCCGATTCAACAGGAGTCGGATGGGAGGAGACGGGAAACAGTGAGGTAGTGCCTTTTCCCTCAAATACCCTTCATTAGTTTTGAATATACCAAAAACGGTGCGTTTTACTTTGCTGAATCTCAATCGCCGTGAATTCCAAGTTGTGGTATAATGACCGCTATGAAAAGTTTCGTGCGGGCAGAAATCGTTGCAATGGAAGGTTACGTTCCCGGTGAACAACCGAGAGCAGGGGAAGCCGTCAAACTGAATACCAATGAGAATCCCTATCGGGCATCGGAAAAGGTCTATGCGGCAATCCGGCAAGCGGCAGAGGCGGGACTCTCCCGGTATCCCGACCCGATTTCCACTGCCGTTCGGGAAGCCGTTGCCCAAAAGTTCCAAATCGATGTCCGATCAATACTCTGCGGCAACGGCAGTGATGACCTGTTGACCATTCTCACCCGAACCTTTGTCGGGAGCGGCGAACTGCTTCGGCTTCCCTATCCGACCTACATTTTGTACCGCTCGCTTGCCGAAATTCAAGGAGCAGAGAGCGAAACCGTGTCGTTTCGTGCCGATTGGTCGCTCCCGGATCAGTTCTATGCGGATTCGAGAGCAAAAAAACTTCGGTTGGTTTTTTTGCCGAATCCGAATTCCCCATCGGGGACGGTTATTTCCCGGCAGAGGATTTTAGAGATTGCCGAAAACCTGCCTTGTCCGCTCGTTGTCGATGAGGCTTATGCAGACTTTGCCGACGAGCATTGCATCGATCTCGCTTCCCAGTGTGAGAACCTGATTGTTTGCCGGACATTGAGCAAAGCCTATTCTCTTGCCGGTCTTCGGTTCGGCTATCTCGTGGCGGCACCAGCACTTGTGCAGGAAATGATGAAGGTCAAGGATTCGTATAACTGCGATTCCTTGTCGATAGCGGCGGCGGCGGCAGCGATTGCCGATGATGACTGGCAACAGGAAAATCGGCGGAAAATCATTGCAACGAGGAACCGATTGACGCAGCAGATGTGCCATCTCGGCTTCGAAGTGCCGGAATCGCAAGCCAACTTCATTTGGAACACTCGAAATGATCGACCAGTCAAACCGATTTACGAGCATTTGAAACGGAATGGAATCTTGGTGCGATACATGAACTATCCCGGCTGGGGGGACGGACTTCGGATCAGTGTAGGCACGGACGAGCAGACAGACCGGTGCGTTGATTTGATTGCGGACTTCCTCGGATAAGGCAATGTATAGTCGGGATCGCGTTTCACATTCTCACGAACACTACCGGCGAAACTTGACGGATAATACGTTTTTGTTCCAATACGGCAAGAGCCGCCAAGACTTGTTGCGGTTCCAGTCCCGATGCCGATACGATGGAATCCAACGACGTTTCCGTCGCTCCAACGTGTTGCAATACCCCAAGTTCCACATCGTTGAGCGACACTTCGTTCGGATGACGCACCGATTGCACCATATCCGGCAGAAGCACCGATTGCCGCATCGGTCCCAATACGTCGAGAATATCGTCCGCCGACACTGTCAAGTAGGCACCGTCTTTGATCAACTGATTGCAGCCGCCCGATGCCAGAGATTCTATCGAACCGGGAACGGCAAAAATGTCACGACCCTGTTCTCCTGCCAGACGAGCGGAAATCATCGCCCCGCTCCGCAAAGGAGCCTCGATCACCAAAACGCCGAGAGATAAGCCGCTGACGATTCGGTTGCGTTGCGGAAACGTCCACTTCGCCGAAGGGTGAAGCGGCGGATACTCACTCAAAATACAGCCGCCGGAATCGACGACCTCCCGGGCAAGCGGCTTATGTTCCGGCGGATAAATCCGATGAAGTCCACTACCTAATACAGCAAGGGTTCGACCGTGACTCTTCAATGCTGCTCGATGAGCAATGCCGTCGATCCCCTGTGCCAAACCGCTGATGATGGTGAAACCGCATTGAACCAGTGCGGAAGTCAATCGTTTTGTCTGCCGTTCGCCGTATCGGGTACAGCGTCGGGTGCCGATGACGGCAATGGAAAAAGAATCAGCGGGGAGTAATGTCCCTTTGGCGTACAAAATCGGCGGCGGATCAGGAATCGTGCGGAGCGGTTTCGGATACCGATCATCATGAATCGGAAGAATGTCGATTTGGTCTTGCTCACAAAGTTCGACGATTTGCGTCGGATCGAGTCTCTTGCGGGCAGTGGTGAGTTGGTCGAGCGTATTGGGTTTCAAAAACTCGTAGATGCTCAAATCACTTCGTGAGGCGTTGAGAATTTCCGTTGCATTTCCGAATTTTTTCAACAACCGCTGGTACGTTCGTGCACCAATGCCTTCCACCATGGAGAGCAGTACGTCGTCCAAAATCGCCGAAGTTTTCATGACGGTATTATAGCGTAGATGGAAAAAATTGTAAGAAAATCTCTATGCCCCCCGCCGTGCCAGCAAGGCACTTCTCTGCGCCAAATGACCGAAGAAAGAGTATAATGGCAACGTGTTTGAAAGACCTGTTTATCTTTTACTGTTTTGGGGAGTGCCTCTCTTGGTACTGTTGCTAGGGTACGCTTACAAAAAGCGAACGCAGACCGCCCTGTTGTTTTTCGCTCCGTCGATGGCAAACCGGCTAATGCCAATATTGGACGCAAGCCGGTTTTTCCGAAAGGCGTTGCTGTTGTTCAGCGCATTTGTTTTTGCTATCGTTGCCGTTGCCAGTCCCCGATTCGGAACCTACTACGAAGAATTTTCCCAAAGCGGAGTTGATGTCTTCATTCTACTCGATGTCTCCCGATCAATGCTTGCGGAAGATGTGGTGCCGAACCGATTGGGTCGGGCGAAATCGGACATTCGGGACCTTTTGAATAACGTCACCGGTGATCGTGTCGGTCTGATTGCGTTTGCAGGCAAACCGATCATCAAAGTTCCACTGACGACCGATCACGGTTTTTTTCTTCAAGTGCTTCACACAGTGGACACTGATTCTGCGCCGCGCGGCGGGACGGCAATCGGCGATGCTATCCGACTCGCTCTTCGTGCGATGTCGCCGGAAGCAGAGCGGCAACGGGCAATGGTACTGATTACCGACGGCGACGACCAAGAATCGATGCCGCTCGAAGCGGCAAAGGATGCTGCGGAGCGGCAAGTCCGTATTTTGACCCTCGGACTCGGAAACCCGGCAGACGGAGGGCGAATTCCTCTCCGTGATGCCGCCGGACAGTCAACCTACCTCAAATACGACGGACAGGAGGTTTGGTCAAAAATGGACGAAACAATCCTTCGGGAAATCGCCAGAATCACCGAAGGAGCATACGTCGCTGCCGGTACAAGAACGTTCGATCTCGGACAGATTTACGTCGATTCCATCGGCAAAATGCAGGGCAATGCTGATCTGGACGGAACAGGACGGCGGCAAAAATTGCGACAACAGTATCCCCTTTTTCTCTCCGTTGCCGTCGTGTGTCTTCTGTTGTACATCATCGTACCGAAACATCGCAAACGATCATCGGACGCAGAATAGCGCAAAACGAACCGCCGTCGGATATTCGTCCGATAGCGGTTCGGCATTGTACATCAAGTCCGAAGGGAGCGTTTTAACGGTTCTTCCAGCGTCGGGCAACTGCCGCTGCGCCGATTCCGAGTCCAACGATGACCAATGTTGCCGGTTCGGGAACATCAGCCGGCGGGTCGTCTTCGGAAACCTTCAAAGTCGGGGGATTGAATGGTCTCCCGGTTCTACCCCTGCCGTTCGGACTATGCGAAGGCGGGGGAAGTGAATAGAGCGGAGAAAGCGAAACCTGTGACGAGGCACGACTGTAACCTTCTGTATTGTTATTCATCTGCGAAACACTCGGTAATTGCAGTAACAGACTGGACGCGACTCCGCCGGGAGTCATGGCGCACGTTTGCTGCGCCTCCTCACCACTGGCACCGTCCACTGCATCAAATGTCAGTTCCGGCATCACCACGGAACTATCCCCAAAATCAAGGGAAAACGACAGTGGTACCTTTGATGACGCGTTTTTCATATCCGCTTGTACAACATTCAGTCCCAGTAGGCTCATTGCAACACCCACTCCAATAATTATTCGTAACGTTTTCATGGCATTTCTCCTTATAGACTAAAGGTAAATTGAAGGTAAAAACGGGGCAAACGGTTATTAGCATACATTTGCCCCATAAAAATCACTTTTTCGGTAAGAAAAAGTGCTCCAGTTCGGCTGATAAACTTGCGCCGTTCGCTGGCTCTACAGTATTTATATAGCAGAATGTGTGCCAGATTTTTATCAAAAAACAAAAATAATGTAAAAAAAGAGGAAATTCAAAAATTTTCCTTATTTTTAAGCATTTTTTGGACAAGACATGTCGACGAGTGCGATATTCTGTTTTCTGGTCACTTGTTTGCTCTAGGCGCAAAAAAATACACATGCTGCATTATTTTGCAACATGTGTATCATTCTGCAACACTTCTAGTGTATGTTCGCAATACCCTCTCTCCCTATTGCTAAATAGCGTCGAGAGGCTTCCTTCCTCGCTGTCGAACAATCGCTACCGCACCGATACCGAGTCCGACGATCAGCAACGTTGCTGGTTCAGGAACTAGAATAATCGGTGGCGGCGGTATTTGCCGCTGCGGAGTCCATGGTCGCCGGCTTCTTTGAGGGCGAAAATCCGTCCGCGGCGGCGAAAATGATCCGAGCGGAGCCAACGCCGCCCGCGGTGCGTTGGTCAACTGTTCGGGGCTCGACACTGTGATGGGCGGCAGTGCCAGCATCAAATTACTTGCGCGGCCTCCCGGTGTCATCGCACACGTACCCTGTGCCTCATCAGTGTCAGTGCTGCCCAAAGCATCAAACGATATGTCCGGCAAGTTAACGGAACTGTCACCTATATCGAGTTGAAACCGTAACGGCTCCTTAGCCGAATTAGGACGCATACCGTCCGCCATCACCACACTCACACCCAGTAGGGCAACTGCAACACCGACTCCCAAAATTTTCTGTAACGTTTTCATGGCAGCCTCCTATTATGTAAAAGTAATCTAGCGCAGTCCATTGCATGAATCGACAACCACCCATCCCTATGATAACACTTTATTTCAGAAACGTCAAGAAAAAAATACCTCCGATTCCAAAAAATTCCAAAAAAAACTTATTTCGTCGAATAGTATTATTTTTCCCACGCTCCTCTATAGTTATTATGCAGCACTAAGTGTGCCAAATTATGCGAGAATAAAAAAATTCCCGTGTGTGAAGAAAAAACATCAAAATTTCCCGGAAATTTTGCATAATTTTAAGGAAAAATTTTTTGCTCTCAACCTTTTTACCATCGGAAATCATCTTTAGATAGTGACGCAAAATGATACATTTGATGTATCATTTTGCAAATTTTGTATCATTTTGCAACAGTTCGGCGGCAAAAAGATCATCCGTTTCACTCTAAGGCTTTCATCGAAAAGCCGGTACTCTTGTGCAATCGTGCGCCTCACAGTATGAGGCGGCTAAAGGCAAAAGAATGGCAAAGATGATGGCAACTCCCTACTGCGTTGCATTTGTGTCCGACACATTCTCGGATTTTACCGCTTCAGAATGCTCTTCCTCCGTCGTTGGCGTTTCCTCTTCCTCTTTTCGCACCCTGAAAAAATCCTCTTCAATGTTAGTATCGTCAGGAGTCAGAAATACCTGCATGATCTCGTTCCTGCGGCGCAACATCACAAGGGCAAGTCCGAGCAACAGAATCAGACCACTTATGACGACAACTAATAACTCGCTCCAATGAAAGGTGAACATGTTTCATCATCCCTGATGTACGGCGGACAAAAACACTGGAAAGCAAGATACTTGACAGAAAAATAATGTCAAGCCGGGGGGACGGAAGAGTGTCCTTTTACAGAGCGGGCTTTCAGTTGTTCGAGATACCCGCCGATCAATTCGATACAATCTTTCTCATCTAAAATGTCGGTAACGGTCAAGTTGAGAACAAACGATTCCAACATTCCGTAAAGATGGTGCGCTGCCGTCTCGATTTGAGGAACGCACAATTCATCAGCAACAACGGCTTCCCGTAACAGTTTTGCTAAAAGATGTTTCATTCCAAACGTATGCCGCCGAACCTGACGATGGACATCTTTGCCATGCTGCTTTTGCGTTAAAATGTAATCTAAAATCACCGTCAGAAAAATTCGGTTGCTCGCAAGCAGACGAACCGTCACCCGAAGGACACGAAGCAATTTTTCGAGCGGTTTGCCTTCATAGTGCCGCAACGTGTTTTCGATCAACGTCGTCAGATTTCCAGTTGCCAATTTGACGGCGTAGAGAAACATTTCTTCTTTGTTCTGAAAATACTTGTAAAGGACAGTCCGAGCAAGTCCGCAACGGTCAGCAACTTTTTGATACGTCACACCTGCGTACCCCTCTTCTGCGAACAGGGCAAAAGCTTTCGTTAATATTTGGATTCGTCGCTGATTGTGGTCAACCATAGTGGTCATAAATTGTCACCGCGTCCCATGATGAGGCAGGCGTTGTGTCCGCCGAAGCCGAAACTGTTGGACAGTACCACCTTGATCGTTCGTTCCTTCGCCGTAAGCGGTGTATAGTCAAGATCGCATTCAGGATCGGGCTCGTCCAAGTTGATCGTCGGCGGTACGATACCGTCTCGCATTGCCAACAGACAGAAAATTGCCTCTACCGCTCCGCTTCCGCCGAGAAGATGTCCGATCTGACTCTTTGTACTCGAAATCGACAGTTGATACGCATGCTTTCCGAACGCCTGCTTGATGGCTCTCGTTTCCGCGATGTCTCCGAGAATCGTTGCCGTCCCATGCGCATTGATGTAGTCAGTGTTTTCGGGCGCGATTTTCGCATCTTTCAATGCTTTCAGGATCGCCTTTGCCGCTCCCGTTCCATCTTCGTCTGGCTGTGTAATGTGTGTTGCGTCCGATGTCAAACCGGTTCCCAATACTTCTCCCAGAATCGTTGCCCGACGTTTTTTCGCATGATTCAACGATTCCAGAACTATGACCCCACAACCATCCGCCGCGACAAATCCGTCTCTGTCTTTGTCGAAAGGTCGGCTTGCTTTCTCCGGTTCGTGATTTCGTTCAGACAATGCCCGCATGGCACCGAAACCTGCCATTCCCAGTGCCGATGCAGATGATTCACTGCCGCCGGCAAGAACGATATCCACTTCGCCATAGCGAATCAACCGAACAGCGTCGGAGATGGCATTGGTCGAGGTGGCGCATGCCGTCGAAACAGCATAGGCAGGTCCCGTGATACCGAAATGTATCGAAACATTTCCCGCCCCGGAGTTTGGCATGGTTTTGGGAATTACAAACGGCGACACTCTGGCGGGTCCTTTTTCTTTCAATTTGAGATGTTGTGCCTCGATTTCCCGCAGTCCGCCCTGTCCGCTTCCAATGATGACGGCACAACGATCCCGATCTTCGCGTTGAAAATCGAGACCGGCGTGCTTGACGGCATCTATCGACGAAGCGAGCGCATATTGAGCAAACGGTTCCATTCGCCGGGCTTCTTGGACAGAGACGTATCCTTCTAAAGTAAAGTCGGGACATTCACCGGCGATTTGCGAGCGGAACGCCTCGATACCGGCAAGGCTGGAACGGCGGATTCCTGACTGACCGAGACATACCGCTTTCCAGACCGCCTCGACATTACCGCCGAGAGGTGTAACCAATCCGCATCCTGTAACGACAACTCGTTGCATAATGTGTATAGTGGGCTAATGAAAGCCGGGAGCGTAACAACGTGAAGCGACCGGATACCGGAGTACCGGTCAATTATCCGGTCACTGTGCTGCGCTCCGTTCCCGGCTTTCAAGAGTTGCTTGCTATTTTCCCGTTAATCTGCGTAATGACATCGCCGACGGTCGTGAGATTTTGCGTCTCCGAATCCTCGATGTCAATGTTGAACTCCTCTTGAAAAGCAAGGAGCAATTCCGCCAGTTCAAGCGAATCTGCTCCCAGATCGTTGGCGATGTCCGTCGCCTCCGAAATCGTTTCGACTTCACGACCAAACTGGTTCGCGATAATTTTGATAACTCGTTCTTTTGTGTCAGCCATAATAGGTTATTAGGTTAAGGGTTAGGTTCAAGCAATCGGTCATTCCATTCAACCGGTTACATAATCATTCCGCCGTCGACGGTGAGTATTTGACCAGTAACGAAGGATGCTTCGTCACTGGCAAAATACAAGACGGCGTTGGCAACATCTTCGGACCGTCCGAAGCGTGCCAATGGAATACGGTTCTTAATTTCGACTTTATACACTTCGGGCAAGACTGCCGTCATGTCCGTTTCGACAAAGCCGGGAGCAATCGCATTGACGGTAATGTTTTTACCGGCAAGTTCTTTCGACGCGGTTCGGGTAAAGCCGATGAGCCCGGCTTTCGAAGCGGAATAGTTCGCTTGCCCTTTGTTTCCGACGAGTCCGCTGATGCTCGTAATGTTAATGATTCGTCCCGACTTCGCCCGACGCATCGGCTTCGTGCAAGCCCTCGTGAAGAGGAAGGGACCCCGCAGGTTCACGCCGATGACATTGTCCCACTGTTCATCTTTCATCGCACCGAGCGGTACGTCATCTGTAATGCCGGCATTGTTGACGAGGATGTCGATCTTGCCGAACTTTGCCAACACATCGGCAACGGTCTTTTCGACCTCTTCGGTGCTGGCAACGTTGCACAAATATCCTTCGGCTTCACCGCCGTACTTGCGGATTGCTTCGAGGGCAGTTTGCATTCTTTCGGGATTCGTACCGATGCAGGCGATTTTGACTCCATTTTCTGTGAGTGCTTCACAGATACCGAGTCCGATGCCGCGAGTGCCGCCAGTTACAATGGCGACGCGATCTTGTAGGTTAACTTTGATTGTCATTTCTTTCTCCTTTCTGTTTGTGTATATTTCATCCTTTCATCCAATTTTCCTGTTGGAGCGATTACATGCGTTCAAAATGTTTTGTGTTGTTCGTTATCCGAATCAAGAAGGAATGTTGTCATAGTTGTTTCCCTTTCCTTTCCTCCAATTCGCGTTTCAGGTCGGCGATCTGAATTTGTTGTTCGGCAATCGTCATCAACCACAGGTATGTCAAACTGACTAAACACGGACCGAGTACAAATAACGCGGATGTTCTATTACCAATAACGATTGCGTCAATGGTAAGACAAATCAAGGTTAGCACGAGCATCGCTAGTGCCCATAAAACTGCCGTTGTCTTCGTGCAATGAAATGGTTTAGTCGTCATTGATTGTCTCCAAGTTAAAAGTTTTTCGTTGGTTCATCGCAATCTTACGATTGCGGCTCTGTTCTTACGTCCAATTCTCCAGTTGAAGCGATTGCATTCGTTCAAAATGTTTCGTGTTGTTCGTTACGAGAACGAGTCCATGATACACTGCCGTTGCACCGATTAACAGGTCAAAGTCGGCAAGTTTTTGACCAATGTTCCATAACCGTGCCTTTTCGGTAGCGAAGCGGCGAATCACTTTGGAAATAGGCAATACCATGAATTTTTCGCAAAACAAATCAACTACACCGTGTTCTCTTTCTCGCCGACTGCACCGTTCTGCACCAAACCGAAGTTCGGCAACGGTAATTTCAGAGATAAAACATTCTCTGAACTGACCAAGGCAATGTTTTCTTTGACAGTTTGGTTGCCGCGAATAAACGAAATGCACGTATCCGAATCAAGGAGAAATTTTTTCATAACGGTTCCCTTTCCCTTCCGATGGTGCGGGCTTCGTAAATCTCGCGAATAATTTCCTCAGTGGTTCGCTCATCATCGCACCACGCACCACACAGTTCGTCAAGCGATACTTTTCGTTTGGATTTTGGACTCACGTCGACGTTCACGGTAACATTTTCACCGTAAAAAGTCTCCGGGAGCGGCGGAAGTGCCATCACTCCGCTCTCCGACACATGCGTTTGAAAATGAAATGTTGTCATAATTGTTTCCCTTTCACTTCCTCCAATTCGCGTTTCAGATCGTTGACAGTTTTTCTCAATTCATGTACTACAAATGCCATGTGCATAAAAGCCATCACGAAAACGAATGTCACGAAAAATGTAAGAACCGTAATAATAGTAAGCCCCATTCATTCTCCTTCCAAGTTATACCAACATCACACATCCTTCTAACTCCTAACCTCTATCTCCCAACTTCTTTCATTCAATCACCCCTTCGCACTTCACCTTGCGGTCAATGCGTTTCATCAATCCTCGCAACACACGACCGGGACCGACTTCGTAAAAGGTGTCAAAGCCTTCGGCAAGCAACTTGCGGATCGATTTTTCCCAGAGTACCGGACTCAATATCTGGCGAACCAAAATGTTCCGTATTTCGTCTGGTTCGCTGTGCGGTTCGGCATCGACATTACAGATCACCGGAATTCGCGGCAGTTTCATCGGCACGTCGGCAAGTGACTTCGCCAAAATCTCGTCGGCAGGCTTCATCAACAGTGTGTGAAATGCTCCTGCAACGGCAAGTGGAATCGCATTGATTCGCTCCGCCACCGCATATTCTGCCACACGTTCACAGGCTTCCAGTGTACCGGAAATTACGATGTTGCCCGGACAGAGAATATTCGCCACCTGCAATTCACCATCGCCCCGCAACTTTTCACAAAGTGTCATCACTTCGGACAGTTCCTTGCCGATAATGCTGATCATTCCGCTCGGCGTGGCATCGGCGGCATCTTGCATGACCTGTCCCCGCTTTTGCACCAGACGCAAACCGTCTTCAAAAGAAAAAACACCTGCAAAAGTCAAGGCAGTATATTCTCCCAGACTCAACCCCGCGGCGGCTTCACATCGGGCAACCACTTCGGGCTCCTTGATTTTCAGCAGTTCAAGGGCGGCAATGCTTAACGTGTAAATTGCGGGTTGACTCACGACGGTCGTGTCGAGTTCTTCGGCGGGACCCTTTCTACATAGTCGGGCGAGATCGTAACCGAGGATCGCACTTGCACGATCAAACAGGTCTTTGGCACCGGGATACTCGTCGAAAATCGGTATGCTCATACCGACCGACTGCGCACCCTGACCGGGAAATAATAAGGCGATTTTACCCATATTCTGTTGCGTCAAATAATCCTTATTTCACGTCCATTTTCACGACTTCACGTCCCATGTAATGTCCGCATTTGGGACAGACGACGTGAGTCGGTGCGGCGGTGCTGCATTCGGGGCAGTTCGTCCGCTGGATGGGCGTTTTGTGATCGTGGGAACGGCGTGTGCCGGTTCGGGCGTTGCTATGTTTTCTCTTGGGAACTGCCATAAAAGTCTGAAAATCGTATTCCAAACGAATAAACAAAGGTTATTCTACAGAATTTTTCCCGAAAGTCAAGGGGCATATCCCCCGAAAATGACATTTTTGTCAAAAATGTCATTAGACCATTTCTGTAACCCTACTACTCCAGACATGTCGTTTGCGATCATTGCGGTAAAAGAGCCGATGGACGTTCTCGAACCGGCGACGCTGGCGATTGTCGGGCTCGGCTTGGCTGGTCTCGGACTTGCTCGCAGACGACGGAAATAAGACGTTCACAGAGCCCGAAGTGTAAACAAGGATTCCTTGCTTATGCGACGGACTCTGTGACGTTGCTTGTGCTTCCAGTTTTCATACCCATTCACTAGTGTCCCAACGTTAGTCCCACAAAAACGGGAGCGTGGCGGCTTCGGGAGTGTTTTTTGCACTTGAATTTGCTCAAGTATTGAAATTATAGGGGTTTTCTCGAATGGCGTTACACT
>Ga0123353_10009281_pt1 | contig 13547 bp, 18 predicted proteins | sample TergutLab28metaG_3_FD_92763 | JGI IMG/M metagenome (GOLD analysis project Ga0123353, IMG submission 92763) | Labiotermes labralis P3 segment gut microbial communities from Petit-Saut dam, French Guiana - Lab288 P3 | ecosystem: Host-associated > Arthropoda: Insects > Digestive system > Gut ... | reverse complement strand
GCCGTGAACGCCGCCATATATGATTATTTAGGCATAAGCCCGAAAATTGTGTCCGGCGACTATTCCGAGGATGCTTTCAGTGCGTTTCATGAATCCACAATAGAGCCGTTCGCGCTCCAACTATCGCAAGAACTAAGCCGCAAGGCGGGCGCGGAGGTGAAATTCACATCGGAACGGCTGGAATTCTCCAGCGCGGCGACCAAAATCAAGCTACTGCACGAAGCCGCCCCGCTGGGGCTTATGACCCTGAACGAAGCGCGGAAACTGCTGGCCCTGCCGCCTGTCCCGGACGGCGACACGCGGTTACAATCCCTGAACTATGTCAACGCCGCAAGCGCGGAGAAATACCAAAAAATCGAAAGCGGGGTGTCACCAAATGGAAAAACGGAACTATGAAGTCCGGGCGGGCGAACCGCTCAAATTGGAGGGCGTGGCGATTGTATTCAATCAGCCCGCCAAAATCGGCGGCGTGACCGAGGTTATCAGCCCTGACGCGTTGCGCGGCGTTGACCTGTCCGGCGTGGTATTACTCACGAACCACGACGGCGAGGGCATCCCGCTTGCGCGAAGCCCCAAAACACTGACCCTGACGGTTACGGAACGGGGGCTTGAAATGTCGGCGGTACTGCCTGACACGGAACAGGCGCGGGCGGTCTATGAGGCCGTCAAGCGCGGCGACCTGTCGGAAATGTCCTTCGCATTCGACATCACGGAAAGCGCGTTCGATGAAGCGGCCCAGACCCGGACAATAACGGCTATCGGCAAAATTTATGAAATCAGCATCGTGAATTTTGCGGCGTATAAGCAAACATCCATACAAGCGCGGCACGCGCGGAAAGAGGAGGAAAAAAGCACCATGTATAACCCCATCACGGCGGGCCTTGAAAACGCTGTCCGTTTAACGGACACCGTAGCAACACCGGAATACCGCAGCGCGTTCTACAAGTCCCTGTTAGGCCAGCCCCTCACCGAGGCCGAAACGCGGGCCTACGCCGACGCCAAAGCAGAAAAGCGCGCCGACGCGTTCAACACGCTCACGTCGAGCGCGGCGGTTGTGCCGACCAACACCCTGAATCAGATTATCGAGGGGTTGCACCCGCAGGGCGGCTTATGGAACGAAATACGGCGGTTTTCTGTCCCCGCTAATCTGGCCGTACCCGTGGGGACGCCGGCAGACCCGGCGCAATGGCACGTCGAGGGCGCGGCGGTAGACCGTAAGGACGTAACTACGCACAACGTCATGTTTTCCGCCTATGAGCTAATCAAGGTACTGTCTATGAGCGCGGCGGCCAAACGAATGACGATAGCCGCCTTTGAAAGCTATGTCACGTCCGAACTCTCAAAGAGCATCACCGACGCGATCAACGCGGCCATTGTATCCGGCACGGGAACCGGCCAGCCGCAGGGCCTTATGACCGGCATAACGTGGAACGCATCCAACAGCCTGTCAAGCCCGGCCGGCGGCATTATTGACGCAATACTGAAAACCATCTCCAAACTGCCCGCCGGGTACTCGAACGGCGCAAAATTCGCCATGAACAATGCTACACTGTTCACCGCGCTCTATCCAGCCAAGACCGCCGACGGCGCGCTGATTCTCACCCCGGACGCGCAAAACGGCAGGGTACGCCGCCTGTTCGGGTTTGAAATCATCGTGGACGATCACCTGCCCGTAAATACAATCCTTTTCGCGAACTTCAAGTATTACGGCGTAAACATCCCCGAGGGCGTGGCCATTGAAACCAGCCGCGACAGCGGGTTTACGTCGGGCCTGATCGACTTCCGCGCCCTGACCATTGCTGACGGCAAGCCAATTGTACCGGCAGCGTTCGTCAAGCTGACGGTTACGGGGGCGGCGTAAATGATACTGACCGTTGAGGAAGGGCGGGACATCTTGCGGCTGGACGGCCCGGACAATGACGCGCACATTGCCGCCCTGATCGAGGCCATACCGCCGTACCTGCACGAAACCACGGGCTACCGGAAACGTCCACGGGGGAGCTATTCCCCCGTGGCCCGGACAGCGGCGCGGTTCATCCTGCAACTATGGTATTTTGGCGAAAGCGCCGACATTATGAAGCTGGAACGCGTCATTGACTGCCTGTTAAAGGCGCTTTCAGCGGAAAGGACGCTCACAGTATGACACAGGAACAGTTTTACAACAGCAAAGCGTGGCGGCGGCTGTCGCGGGCGTTCCTGCTCTCCAAATTCTACATATGCGAGCGTTGCGGCCAGTCCGCCGAAATCGCCCATCACAGGGAACACATAACGCCTGGGAATGTTACAGACCCGGAAAACACACTCAACGCGGCAACCCTTGAAGCCCTCTGCCTTGATTGCCATAACGCCGAGCATTTCAGCAGCGGCGGCGCGGTTACGGCGGGGCTGGCCTTTGATGAGGCCGGGAATATCGAACCGGCGAAAGGGTATAACCATCGGTTATCCCCATGTAGCAATTTGCTACATAAGGGTACGCGCGCAATGCGTACCCCCTTACCCTAGCGGGAACATAAGAAAGGGGCAATCATCATGAAATACCAATACAACACCGAGCGCGGGCTAATCATGAACGCGCTGTCTACCGAAATCTGCGAACTGGCGCAGGAAATCGAAAAGGAACGCGAATGCAACGGCTTTACCGCCCAATACCGCGCCTTGTCGAAAACCTATAACGACGCGACCAAGCACTATTTGAATCTTATCAAAGAGGTTGAAGCCGAAAGCGTGGGCGCGGTTGACGCGCTGGCCGAGTTTAACGCGCCGTCACCCTATGACGAGGGCGGGCGGGGCTTGCTTGTGATATGAACCACATTATAGAGTACAACGAAAAAATCCAATCCGGTGAAATTGCGGCGTCAAGGCGGGTTAGGGCTGTCTATGCCCGCCTTGCTTCTGCCGCCGATCATACCGGCGGCAGGTACATATTCGATGTAGCGCGGGCGAACCGCCCCATTGCGTTTATAGAGCGGTTTTGCAAGCACTCAAAGGGCGAATGGGCCGGGCAACCCGTCCGGCTTGAACTGTTCCAGAAAGCCTATATACAAGCCCTGTTCGGCTTTGTGGACAGGGAAACGGGACTAAGGCAGTACCGGGAAAGTTTCTTCCTTGTGGGGCGCAAAAACGGCAAGTCAACCTTGCTTGCGGGGCTTGCCCTGTATATGCTCACCTCTGACGGCGAGGGCGGCGCGGAGGTGTACAGCACGGCGACCAAGCACGCGCAGGCGCGGTTACTGTTTGACGAAGCCCATAACATGATTAAGCAGTCGCCCGGCCTGTCGAAGCACTTCAAAAAACGTAAAACCGACCTGTATTATACGCCGTCTATGTCGAAGTTTCAGCCGCTGGCCCGGAACTCTGACACGCTGGACGGCCTGAACGCGTCCTTTGTGGTCATGGATGAGTTGCACGGCGTGAGGGACAGAAACCTTTATGAGGTTATGCGGCAATCCCAAGCCGCCCGCCGCCAACCCCTGCTTATCATGATAACGACCGCCGGAACGACCAGGGAAAACATATATGATGATATGTATCACCATGCCGCGCAAGTCGCCGACGGCGCGATCATTGACCCGCGTTTCCTGCCCATCCTGTACGAACTGGACGACCGCGCCGAATGGACAGACCCGGCAGCGTGGGTGAAGGCTAACCCGGCGTTAGGGGCCATAAAGAAGGTGGACGACCTGACCGCCAAGGTTGAGCGAGCCAAGCAAAACCGCAATGAGCTTTCGGGCGTGTTGTGCAAGGAATTTTGCATCCGCGAAAGCGTCAAAACCGTGTGGCTGTCTTTCGATGACATCAATAACGAGGAAACATTCAGCCTTGACGAATTCAGGGGCGCGTACTGTATCGGCGGCGTTGACCTGTCCATTACAACCGACCTGACCGCCGCAAGCCTGTTATTCATGAAGCGCGGTGACGATAGAAAGTTTGTCGCTCAAATGTACTGGCTTCCAAGCGACAAGTTACAAGAGCGGGTGCAGCAAGACAAAATCCCCTATGACCGTTGGCATGAGCGCGGGCTTTTACGCCTATGTGCCGGAAACAGTATCAATTACAGCGACGTTACGCAATGGTTTATCGATACCGTCAAGGAGTACGAGCTTTCCCCCGCATGGGTATACTATGACAGCTATTCCGCGCGCTACTTTGTCGATGAAATGACGCTGCAAGGCTTCAACATGGTTAGGTGCATACAGGGCGCGAAAACCCTTTCCCTGCCTATGCAAATGTTAGGCGCGGACTTACAGGCGCACAAGGTTATATACAATAACAATCCCATCTTGAAATGGTGCCTGACGAACACGGGCACACAGACCGACCGCAACGGCAACATTGTACCCATTAAGAACCAATCGCCGCGCCAACGGATAGACGGCACGGCGGCGTTGCTTGATTGTTACGTCGGCTTGTATGAGCATTACAGCGAATTCACCGGGGCAATCTAAACTAAGGGAGGGTCGGTTTTGAAACTGAAAGACAAGAAAATCGAGATATTGCAGCCGTCCACCGGCAAAGACGCTGACGGATTCGGTACGGAAATGCTCACGCCGATTGCGCCGCCGCTATGGGCGTATTTCCGGCAGCTATCCGGTAAAGAGATTTACGCCAACGCGACCACAATAGCGACCGAGCAGGTGCTTTTTACCATCAATCACCGCCCAGACATCACCACAAGGCATGTTGTACGCTACAGGGGCGCTTTGTACAACATTACCCGCGTGGACGTGTTCGAGGGATACAGGGGAGATATTATGCTATACTGCAAGCTGTATGAATAAGCAGGATGCAATGCAGCTCAACCATGCATTATACGCATTGCCAATACGATGCCTTCACTATCATCCACAATCATCTGGCAACCGGTTCCGCTTTCGGGAAGATATGATGTGTTTGACCACATCAGAAGCGTATCCGGTGTTATGGTATAGCGGGTGGGCTGTCCATCATTGGAATCAAAAGCGTCATGGATCACATAATCATCGCCAATCTCCACGATCACACCATATTTTATTTCACCGACTACCTCAACTCGTTTTGGCTCCAAAATGACGCCGAATGGAATGCTCAAAAACTCAAAGCCTGCCGCTTCACCTAAAAAGGTATCGAAGGGCTTGTCGAATGTCACGCAGGCGCCAACGAAAGCATAGTCTTCCCCGACTTCGGTTCCTTCTGGCAAAATTACAACAACTGGCTGTATGGAAAAAAATAAATCGACTGAGGCGGTGCGCGCATCTATTGGCGCATCCATGTTATCATGGATATATCTCGGTGGGTAGAATGTCAGAGTCGCAAAATATGTGTATTCCTCATTTTCCGCGATAACTGTCCCTGTAGCAGATGCCAGCATAAGAATAGCAGTCAACATGCATATTGTTTTCTTCATCGGGCGTTCCTCCCTTTTGAGTGCAATGAAAGCATTCACAGATATTCAAACGTAGTAAGGTTTATCCCTGCGCTGTCGCTACATCGTTTGATTGAAGAATAACGCCATCTTGTGAATTCATATACACTTGATACCAACCATATACAGAATAGTCATCGGGATCAACTACATCGAAGCTGATATCCCATAGATGAATACTATCATCACGAAGGTAAGTCCAAAATCTTACTTTTGGGAAGAAGTGCATTAATTCGTCTTCAGACAACCCATACTTTTGCTCAAGCCACGCATAAGCAATACAGATAGCTTCATCTTGAGAAATATCAGAAGCAATTGGCAAATCATTGATCAATTCTGACTTGAAATTACCTTGTGCAATCAATTCTTGATCAAATGCAGCTTCCCTCTCTAAAGTAGCATTTTTCCATAATTCTGGCCCCTTCTCCCAAGTGTCATGATAGATACTAAGGTATCTTTCAGCGTCCTCGTGGGTATAGGTCACCTGTTCATGCAAAAGGAAATCAACTTCCGCAGCAAAAGAAACAGCCAATGGAACAAACGCCGCAATGGCAAGACAGAGGGCTAGCCCAACCGTGATCAAATGTTTTCTAGCTTTAGTAAAACTATGGAAACGCACATGAACACCTCCCAATTTGTTTGAGCGGATGCAAATTTGAATCGTCCACTCGCACCATAATTAACGAGGGCTTGCCGGGAAATATTCCCTTGTTTACAGAAATTGACCGTGCAGGCTTGTTATGCTGTCAATAGCTATCCGCGCTGCCTTTTTGCCTTTAGCGTTTTTCGTGCGGTATTTTCGTGTAGTGTTTTGTTTTTTTGAACGACAAACAAGCGACAAATAAAGCAAAAACGTGCGAAAAATATTAATATTTCAACGTTTATTCAAGCCAACTCTTGTGCTTAGAGAAACGATGATGAGCCATCTGCTACTGTATGGAAACGCCTACGCGCAAATCCTCCGCGACGGCCGGGGCCGCGTGTTGGCCCTTTATCCGCTGCTGCCAAACAAGATGGACGTGCGCCGCGCGAAAAACGGCGAGCTGGTCTACACCTACCGCCGCGACCAGGAGGAGAGCCGGATCAACCCGGACAGCGGGACGGTCACGCTCCGCAAGGAAGACGTGCTGCACATCCCCGGCCTGGGTTTCGACGGCATCGTCGGTTACTCGCCCATCGCCATGGCCAAGCACAGCGTCGGCATGGCCCTGGCCGTCGAGGAGTACGGGGCCGCCTTCTTCGGCAACGGAGCCAACCCAGGCGGCGTACTGGAGCATCCAGGAACCATTAAGAATGTCCAGCGGGTAAAGGATAGCTGGAACAGCGCTTACCAGGGCAGCGGCAACGCGCACCGCGTGGCTGTGCTGGAAGAGGGCATGAAGTTCCATACCATCGGAATCCCGCCGGATCAGGCGCAGTTTCTGGAGACGCGCAAGTTTCAGCTGCAAGAAATCGCGCGCATTTTCCGCGTGCCGCCCCACATGGTCGGCGACCTGGACAGGGCCACCTTCAGCAACATCGAGCATCAGAGCCTGGATTTCACCAAGTACACTGTCGGCCCGTGGGTGACGCGCTGGGAACAGGCGCTGCACCAAGCGCTGATCCTGCCCTCGGAAAGAGGGCGGTACTTCATCAAGTTCAACCTGGACGGCCTACTGCGCGGCGACTACCAGAGCCGGATGCGTGGGTACGCCATAGGGCGGCAGAACGGCTGGCTTTCCAGCAACGACATCCGCGAGCTGGAGGACATGAACCGTATCCCCGCCGAGGAAGGCGGTGATCTGTATCTCATCAACGGCAACATGACCAAGCTCAAGGACGCAGGCCTGTTCGCGGGCAGGCATCAGACCAAGGAGGATGCGAAATGAAACACTTCTGGAACTGGGCGCGGGATGCCGATACAGGCTCCCGCGTCCTCTATCTTGACGGCGTCATCGCGGAGGAGAGCTGGTTCGATGACGACGTGACCCCTGCGGCATTCAAGGAGGAACTCTTCGCCGGCGAGGGCGACATCACCATCTGGCTCAACTCGCCGGGCGGGTGCTGCGTCGCCGCGAGCCAGATCTATGCGATGCTCATGGATTATCCCGGCAACGTCACCATCAAGATCGACGGCATCGCGGCCTCGGCTGCCAGCGTCATCGCCATGGCGGGTACGAGCATCCTCATGGCGCCCACAGCGCTCATGATGGTGCATAACCCCCTCACCATCGCCATTGGCGATTCGGAAGAGATGCGCAAGGCCATCGGCATGCTCGACGAGGTGAAGGAAGCCATCATCAATGCTTATCAGATCAAAACTGATTTGCCTCGTGATAAGCTCTCCAACCTCATGGACGCGGAGACCTGGCTATCGGCTCATAAAGCGATTGAGCTGGGCTTCGCGGACGGCATGCTTGAGGACGAGAAACGGAAACCGTCTGCCACCGGAGCTTCCGGCGGCGACACCTACGCTTTCAGCCGGAGGGCCGTCACCAACTCCCTGCTCAACAAGGTCAGGTATCAAATTGATACCAAACCACCCGGTGTTCCTATCGCGTCGCTGGACAAGCGGCTTTCCCTCATTCTACATTAATATGGAGGTACCGACAATGAGCAAAATTCTGGCCCTGCGCGAGAAGCGCGCAAAAGCATGGGACGCGGCCAAAGCGTTCCTGGACAGCAAGCGCAGCGACGACGGGCTGATGTCCGCCGAGGACGCTGCCGTCTACGACCGCATGGAGTCCGACGTGGTGGCCCTGGGCCGCGAGGTCGAGCGCCTGGAGCGCCAGGTCGCTATCGACGCCGAACTGAACGCGCCCACCTCGGCCCCGATCACCAACGCGCCCCAGGCGGGCATGGACACCAAGACCGGGCGCGCCAGCGATGAGTACCGGCGTGACTTCCTCAACGTCCTGCGCGGCAGGCCCGCGAGCAACGTACTATCCGTGGGCGTCGACGCGGATGGCGGCTACCTCGTTCCGACCGAGTTCGAGCGCTTCATCGTGAAGGGGCTGGATGAGGCCAACGTGGTGCGCTCCCTCGCCAAGGTCATCAGCACCAACGTGGAGCGGAAGGTGCCCATCGCGGCCACCGGCTCCACGGCGACCTGGGTGCCGGAGAACGGCACGATCCCGGTCAGCGACATGACCTTCGGGCAGAAAACTTTGGACGCCTACAAGCTGACCAACCAGATCAAGGTGAGCGTGGAACTTCTCGCGGACTCCATGTTCGACCTGGAGAGCTACATCGCCGAGGAGTTCGCCCGCGCCCTGGGCGTGGCCGAGGAGCAGGCTTTCATCGCCGGCACGGGCTCCGGCCAGCCCACAGGCATCTTCAATCCCACGGACGGCGCGAATGTCGGCGCGACGGCGGCGGGCAACACCGCCATCACCTTCGACGATGTCGTCAACCTCATCTACTCCCTGAAAAGCCCGTATCGGCGCGGCGCGGTGTTCCTCACCCATGATTCGACCGTGTGCGCGATGCGCAAGCTCAAGGATTCCAACGGCCAGTTTTTGTGGCAGCCGAGCCTGCAGGCCGGTGAGCCCGACAAGCTGTTCGGGTATCCGCTGTACACCTCGCCCTACGTCCCGATCCTCAAGGCCGGGGCACGGACTGTCGCGTTCGGCGCGTTCTCCAACTACTGGATCGCCGACCGTCAGGGCCGGACGCTCCAGCGGCTGAACGAGCTCTACGCCGGCAACGGCCAGGTCGGGTTCCTCATCACCGAGCGGCTGGACGGCAAGGTCATCCTCGCCGAGGGCATCCAACTCCTCAAGCAGGCCGGTTAATGGAGGTGGCGGCATGGCGCTGGTGAACAAATTGCTCCCGAAGGTCAAGGCGAACCTGATCCTCCAGCACGACGCGGATGATGACCTACTCAAGGGATTCATCCGCGCCGCTGTTTACTACGCGGAGGCTTATCAGAAGAAGCCAAAAGGAACTTACAACCGGAGAGCCATGCCGCCCACCACCGAGCAAGCCGTGATCATGCTGTCGGGCCATTACTACGAAAGCCGTGATGGCTCGACAGCGGGTTTCTTCGGCGATAACGTACAGGCGGGACAGCAGGTGTGGAACACCGTGAACATGCTGCTCCGGCTCGACCGGGACTGGGAGAAAAGCATATGAGCTATGGAAAAATGAACAGCTTTGTTGACATCATCACGACCGAGCCGGTCAAGGATACAGAAGGCTTTGTGTCCACCGGCGACAACATCCTGGCTTCCGTCCGCGCCTACAAAGAGGATCGGCGCGGCACCACCAAGTGGGCGAACATGGCGGCGTTTTCTACGGCCACGACGCTGTTCCGGCTCCGCTGCCTCCCCGGTATCGAGGTAAACACTTCATTATATATCGTGTGCGCCGATGGCCGGTATCGTATCCTCAGTGTCGAGAATGTGCGAGAGCGGAGCATGTACCTCGAAATCCTGGCCGAGAAGATTGAGCCTGCGGGGAGGTGAGCGCCTTGGCGCGGGCTGAGATCAAGATGCCTGAGAAGTTTTTGCTCGCGGTCTCCCGCTTGGAGGAGCAGACCGACACGATCATCGCTAAATCAATCGAAGCCGGTGGGAAGGTCGTGCTGAATAAGGTGAAAGGCAACCTCCAATCGGTCGTGGGCAAGGGTACAAAACTACCCTCCCGAACCTCCGGCGAACTGATTTCTGCCCTGGGCCTATCCCCTGTAAAAGTGAGCCGGAAAGGGATTCACAACGCGAAAGTGGGCTGGAATGAGCCCCGGCGCAAGCAGTATGCCGCGCGCGGCAAGCGCAGTTATTACACCATAACAAACGCCATGATCGCCACGGTGCTGGAGTATGGCAAACACGGCCAGCCCGCGAAGCCTTTTTTGAAGCCGGCCAAGACCGCCTCGCGGAAACCGTGCCAGGAGGCGATGCAGCAAACGCTGGAGGAGGAGGTCGCCAAGCTGTGAGCCTGCTGAAAGAACTGACCGCGCTGCTGGACACGCTCGGCGTACCCGCCGAGACCGGCGTGTTCAAAGGGAAAGCGCCGGATACCTACATTGTCATCACGCCGCTGTCCGATACCTTCGACGGATATGCTGACAACCGCCCGCTCCGCGAGGTGCAGGAGGCGCGGCTCTCATTGTTTTCCAAACAGAACTACCGCGCCTGTGTGAACCGGATCGTGAAGGCCCTGCTGGACGCGGACATCACGGTCACCGACCGCCGCTACCTCGGCTACGAAGAGGAAAGCGAGTACCATCACTATGCCGTGGATACGGCCAAGCACTATGAATTGGAGGAATGATCCATGGCGACGATTGGGTTGGACAAACTCTATTACGCGAAAATCACTGAGAGCGAGGGTGGCGAGGAGTCTTACGGAACGCCTACGATGCTCGCTAAAGCGATCAAGGCTGAGCTTTCCATCGAGTTGGTGGAAGCGATTTTGTATGCCGATGACGGTGTTGCTGAAATTATCAAGGATTTTAAATCCGGGAAGCTCACCCTGGGCGTGGATGACATCGGCGTCACCGCCGCGCGGGACTTGACCGGCGCGACCACCGACGACAACGGCGTGCTGATCTCGGCCAGCGAGAATTCCGGCAACCCCGTCGCGGTCGGCTTCCGCGCCATGAAGCCGAACGGCGCCTATCGCTACTTTTGGCTCTACAAAGTCAAGTTCGGCTTTCCGGCCACCAACCTGCAGACCAAGGGCGATTCCATCACCTTTCAAACGCCGACCATCGAGGGCATGGTCATGCGCCGGAATAAGCTCGACGGCATGGGGAAGCATCCGTGGAAGGCCGAAGTCACCGAAGGCGGTACAGGCGTTCCGGTCTCCGTTATTACGGGGTGGTACCAGCAGGTGTACGAACCTGTATACACTGCCCAGGAAGAAGAGGAGTAGGCCATGGCAAACGATCTCGTTATGCCTGCCGGCCCTGCTGGGGCCGCGCTGTACGCGAGCATGTCCCCGAGCGCCGCCAAATGGCTGCTCCCCGACGGTAGCATCGTGAGCATGCTGCCCACGTTGGGCGGCGCCGGTGTGCTGGGCGCAGAAAAGCGGCCGATCTTTTACACCGCGACCTGCGAAACCGTGCCGGCTGTTGTGCAGAAGAACCTGACCGATCTGCCCGAGGGCTACGAGCCTGTTGCCGGCGACATCATCATGGTGCGGTTCACGGGAGGCACGAACACGGCTGCGGCCTGTGTGTTCACGATTGCCGGTGATGAAACCGTGTACCCGATCCTGTTCAACGGTCTGGCGACTAACACGACGGCGGGCGCTTGGAAATTGAACGGCGTGTTCCCGTTTTATTTTGACGGGGAGAGCTTCAACCAGCTTTGCTACGCCAAGGAGACGGATTCCAACACGACCTATACCGGGTTCTTCATTCAAAACCTCGCGTCCATGAAGCTCACCGTGAATCCCAATCGTGCCATTGATCGATACCAGCTCGTGCTGGAGCGAGCGGATGGGACGTTTGACAAGGCTCTCACCGCTGCCTATTCGACCAGCAAGACCAAGGCCGTCAACACTGTCACCGATTTCAAGGTGGACGGCCTGATGTGGTACTACGCCACCACCTCCGCTCTCGCGATTAACGCCGTGGTGACCGCGACGACCAACTATCAGCAGCAGTCCTACCAAGCTACGAACTTCATCACCTACGCGCTCAATGGCGCGGATCAGCTTACGCCGTACAAATGGGTGTACCTTGTGGGCATCCCGCAAGCCGACCCGATGGTCTTCCGGCTTGATCCAACCAGCGCCACGAGTTGGTACACCTCTGCCAAGCCCACGGTCGAGGACGGCAAGGTCTATATCCGGCTCGGCTATTACAGTGACGGCACGATCTTCAGCCTGTTTGCTGAGCATCCGGCCTACTGGTTCAAAAACGGGCTGTTCCGTCCATACCTGACAACTTGAGAAGGGAGCACACCAATATGGACACCGAACGGAGCGCCGTGATTGAGATCGGCGGCGAATCCTACGAACTGATCCTCACCACCAAGGCGACCAAGGCCATCGCGGGCAAGTACGGAGGGCTGGAAAAGCTGGGCGACCAGCTTCTGCGCGAAGAGAATTTCGAGCCCGCGTTGAGTGAGATCGTGTGGCTGATCACGCTGCTGGCGAATCAATCCATCATGATCCATAACCTCAAACACCCGGAAAAGCCCCGTGTGCTGCTCACCGAGGACGCGGTGGAACTGCTCACCACGCCGATGGAGCTTGCCACTTTCAAGAACGCGGTCACCGAAGCCATGTTCAAGGGCACCCGGCGCGAGGTGGAGAGCGAGGAGGAGCAAGGCTCAAAAAACGGGCAAACAGCCGGATAAGCGACAGCGAGTTGTTTACCCGGCTGTTGTATTTCGGGCGCGTGCAGATGGGCATGAGCGCGGATGAGTTCTGGCTCATGCCAATCGGCCTGTTTCTCGACCTGTGGACATGCCATAAGCAGTTTCTGGGTATGGAGAAGCCGAAGAAGAACTGGACTATTGACGACGTTATTCCCCTTGATGTCTGACGGAACGGAGGTGAGGATGTGGCAGACAACTTTGGCTTGCGGATCGGCGTGGAGGGTGAAAAGGAGTTTCGGAATGCTCTGAAGGACATCCAGCAGAGCTTCAAAGTCCTCGGCTCCGAAATGCTGTTGGTCACCAGTCAGTTTGACAAAAACGACAAATCCGTCCAAGCCCTCACCTCCCGAAACACCGTCCTCAACAAGGAGATCGAAGCCCAGAAAGGAAAAATCGAAGTTCTGAAGGCCGCGCTGGACAACGCGGCCTCTTCTTTTGGCGAGAACGACAAGCGCACCCAGGACTGGCAGATTCAACTCAATAAGGCACAAGCCGAGCTCAACGGCATGGAGCGCGAGCTCTCCCAGAATAACAAAGCGCTTGATGAAGCGGAGCAGGGCTTCGGTGACGCCGGGCAGGGGGCAGAAGGTTTCGGAAAGGCGGTTGACGGCACGGGCAAGGAACTGAGCGACGCCGAAAAGGAAACCGGCGCGTTCGGCAAAGCGCTCGACGGTACCGGTAAGGAACTCGGTGATGCCGAGAAGCAGACCGGCGCGCTGGGTAAGGCGCTGGATGAGGCCGGCAAAGAACTCGACGATACCGGCAAGGAAACGAAGAAGCTCGGCAGCGAGATGGAGGATACCGGCAAGAAAACCTCCATCTTCGGCGAGGTGTTG
>Ga0123353_10009280_pt1 | contig 13547 bp, 8 predicted proteins | sample TergutLab28metaG_3_FD_92763 | JGI IMG/M metagenome (GOLD analysis project Ga0123353, IMG submission 92763) | Labiotermes labralis P3 segment gut microbial communities from Petit-Saut dam, French Guiana - Lab288 P3 | ecosystem: Host-associated > Arthropoda: Insects > Digestive system > Gut ... | reverse complement strand
GTGTTTGAAAACAGGGTGCTGAGGGATATATTTGGGCCCAAAAAAAGAGGAAGCAACAGGAGAATGCAGAAAATTACATGATCAAAACCTTCATATTTTGTTCACAAGATACTGGGTGATCAAAAAGAAGATAATGAGATGGGTGGGGCATGTGGAATGTAAGGGGGGAGAAAAGGAATGAGAGTTTCAGTGGGGAACACTTAAGGAAACAGACTACTTGAAACACCTGAGATGGGAGGCCATGGGCTAAAGGCATGTTGATGAGGATGAGGCAACGCTGCAGGTTGCTGCAAACACAGGAGTAAACCTTCAGATTCCATAAAATATTAAGAATTTCTTGACTAGCTGAGAAACTACTAGATTCTCAAGAAATACACTACTCCTTGGAGTTTGTTGCTTGTACAGGATCTTTAACCTGGCTGTAGTATTTAACAAATGCAGTGTTTGCCCAGTTGGACTATATCAACTGAAGCAATAATGCAACACACATCTCATAAAGGTTAAATATACATTTCAACACCATTCCACACCAGAAGTTAAGAATGTCTTACAGAATACATTAAGAACAGAGCAGAAACCTTCAACTTAGTATAGTGGCCCATATTATTATTCTTTCATTCATAAAAGTGCAGAAACTACCCTACAAGTTCTAATTTAATGTTTGATAAAGCTGTTTCATTAATGACATGCATTTCAGGTTTGTGTTTTTAATCACTATGTAAAAAGTCTATACATGTAATGTAATATGTGATGGATGTGCAGAGAATTTATGACAACAGTTTGATTATTATTGTAATATACACTGTGTATCACATTTTGAACACATGAATACTGAAAAAGCTTGGTTCAGCTATTGTTTCAAGTAAGGAGAGTACATTCCTTTAAAAAAGGAACAAAAACACATTGTATTGTGACCCACATCTATTTCTTTTTCAAATTTATGCTGCTAATCATCCTGTCACATTCTTATTCCTTAAATAACTGCAGTATGTTAAAAAAAGTATGGTATAAATTATTACTGTGCACACCTGGATGAAGAAACACATTTATTAAGCCTTGAAATTATCCTTTTCTCTCCTGATGAATCCCATAGTAGCAATTGCTTCGTTCTGTCCAGCGTGCTGTTGCACAGTTGACTCATGGACCCTCATGAATGGATTAATAAGCTTCTCCTCACCTGAAGGCCGAAGAATTTGAGATTTGAGGTTCTCACAGTGGTGCTTCTGAAGATCCAAAGTCTTCTGTGATGTGCTGCTGTGTCCTTTGCTGAGAGGTGCCTCACATTTTGAAGGATTATAGTGCCTACATCTTCAGGGTCAAGCTGTCCAAGAACATGGCCTCACCCTGAAGATGAACGAACTATGATCCTTCAAGCTGGGAGCTACTCACCCAACAACAAGGCATCACATCTCAGAAAAATTAATCTTCATTCTTACAATGTATTACTATCTGATGAAATGACAAAACCATTTAAATCAGACACAAGCTTATAACTTGGTCATACTTGGTGTGTAGACCACACATGAAGCTGCAGACTTTCTCAACAGTGCATATAAGCACAAATACAAAACTGTTCAAATCTGACACACTTCCACAATATGCCTGATGTTAACCCTTTTTATTGCCGAATGACTTCTAAAGACATTGCAAACAGTGTGCCAAAGTTTGGAGGAATTTTGTTCACTCCTATCAGAAATACCATAGTGTTTTGGTAAGCTGCCAGACCCATGAAGGTCAGGATTTCTCTGTGTAGCCAGAATGGACCCCCTCCACTTTCTAAACCCCTCCAAAAACCATGATTTATGTCGACACATAGCAATTGCGCAGTTCATTCAGTGAGTTATGCTGTTCGAGACACAGCTCCCTGTGTTTATCGCTTGCCCTGCAGTTCCTTGTGGGGTGAAATATCAACACTGGCCTATAAAACAAACTCTAGTTGTTGACCGGAAAGGTTGTCAGTGGTGTACTGTATGTATGTAATTCAGACAAAACTAATGCTCAAAAATCGGAGATATCCACAAAAGTCGATGTTTACAGCTACAGGAGGGCCCACAGACATGCCTCTTGTAGTGCTGGGGTAATCTGCAGGGGTTGTTGGGTAGTAACATGCCACACATAGCCGTCACTACTAAAAACGTCTTGGGCACCCTCAAATAGCTGGAATTTTATACAATAGTCACATTATAGCTTTAGATCTGTTTTGCTGTCACTGTAGAAGATGTTCATATCTTAGTGGCATTAGGTTAGTGCAACTGTGCCTGGTCATACAGAGGAGTGTAAATAGGGGAGACCATTGTAGGTGTCTATTGCAATGGCCAGGAAAAAAATTAAACTTGAGGAGGAAGCCATCAGTGAAATTCTGGTTGCTGACACCGTCTCAGAATCAAAATATGTTTTGCGACTCGAGAGTCACCATAACAAACATTGGCCAGCAAAATCATCCACCCAGCTGCGCTGTTGTCTGCATTCTTCTCATGGCCAGAGAAAGGGCAAAGTGTATAAATGCGCCAGACGTGATGTGGGCCTGTGCATGGTGCCTTGTTTAGCAGAATATCACATCAAAGTAAATTTGTAAATCACCCAACTGTGAATACTGTGTGTTGATCCAAGGTGCCACAGACCTTCTGCAGCAACCAGAATTATGTGAGTAATGAACTATTTACACCATATTTTATATAATGTACGCGATTCACAGGCCTAAATTTGTTATAAAAACAGGTGAATATTTTTTCCTGGCTTAACCAACTCATAAGTAGATTGCAATATGATTTTTTTCTAAAAGTAAGCATTAAAAATTAAAATCCCCAGTAAAAAATCTCAGCAGGCTGCGTTATGTGGAGGGATTTAATTCCGGTGTTAAAGGGTTAATAATATACTACTGCTCTCATGACAATATATATAGCAGTGACCAGATTACAATGTCTTGGTGTGTGTGTGTGAAGATGCAAGCTGGTAATAAGGAGAAACACTGTGCATGTACCAGCAAGCATTTTGTATCCATTTCAAAGATGTCAAAGGTAAGGGAAGTCATGATTGTACTCATAACAGAGTAAATGTTTTTGAGAGAGGTGTACTGCAGCCTGGCCATTCTGCAGTTAGTCTAACAACAGTGCCACACTGCACTGACTGCAGCTGTGCACAGTGTCATTGAGCTCAGGCAGCAAGTAATCTGGTCACGCAAGTCACCATTAAGTCATGTGCAATGGCACCAGTTGGCCATTACATGAAGGTGATTCTTACTATGTCTGCATGTTACAGGAGTTTCAGTATAGTATGAAGCCTACCAATTGTTGAAGGTACTGTTGGTTCCATTCTTGTTCGTTTGTTCTGGGCCCATGACATTTTTTCCTCAATGTCGGTATTATTGGGTTCAACATGATGAGCAAATTTCAGGTTTCCAAGTGTATATTCATGACCACAGAACACTCGCTGAAAGATTTACAGGAAAAATCATAGTTAAAATGTGATTCATTCCATAAACTAAAGGAGTGCAAAGTAAACACCTTTTATGTTAAGTCTTTCCATCCCCACATATTTCCAGCAATGACAGACCCTCCAGATTAGATCTGTAGTGTTCTTACTTTATCTGACTTGTACATTCCACACACTTTACTACATCTTCAACTTACATTCTCTGAACAGGCAAAAATTCAGTGTGAAAAGAACAAAATGAAATAGCACATTCAGGACTGATGTGAACATAAAAAAAAAGAGGACATTCAGTGTATTCAGGGTTAGCCCAGTACACATGCTAGGTACATACAAGTCACTCTGAAAGAATTAAATGTACAGATTTTGAACTACAGCCCACCACCAGCCTTGGGTTTCTCTCCCAACCTTTGGTACCACTACAGGGAAGTGGGTGAAAGGATCATGGCTCAACCATGTCACCAGCTGGATACGCTTGACCCGAGAGCCAGTCTCGATAAAGTGGCAAAGGTGAAGATCTTAGCCCCTACCACAAACTAAATCCTGTTTCTCTGCTTGTGCAGCCTGTTGTTTCGTCACTGTAACAACCGACTCTCATCATCACCTGAAAATGGTTACCTGTTTGGTGTCCTATTTGTAGTGTGTTCAGAATTCCTGTATGTAACTGACATGCTGACACCAGTCCTGCTCATAAGATAGTTAACAGAGAGCTGTGGTTGCTGGGAAACCCACAAAAGGTAAAAACATCTATGATTATGTGTAACGGACCCAACTTACTGTTTCATCAGGGAGTCTACCCAGAGTTTCCACAAGAGCTTTATACATCTGTTCAGGGCTTCCTTCAAAAAATCTGCCACATCCAGCAATAAACAGGGTGTCACCTGAAACATGAAATTATTAGTGTGTGTAAATATCATGAAAGTGGTAGTGTACTACAGCTGCCCTGTTCCAGTAATTTTCCTGTCAAACGCTTTTCATCTAGGAAGAGTCTTCGATGAGGCACATACAACTGCAACCTGTTTGAGGGCGCACAAGAAGGTATTGCAAGAGTTATTAAAAATTACCACATATTTATACAGGAGTCTCACTGACATACAAGCAAGCCTATCGTACCTGCGAAGAATTCCTTGGGCTGCTGCCTAAACCAGCTCACCAAAGCCATCTACATATGGCCTTTAACAGTCCAAATACATGAAGGTCACATGATTCATCCAAGCTATATACATCTCCTATTGTATGACACTGGGTCAGTCCTGAACTCTGCAGGCCACATGCAGATGGGCATTGTCGTGCTGCATGACAATGCAGGCAGTGAATTTACCTGATATTTGTTCTCAGGTATGCAGTTTCTGAAGCATCTGACATTAATGGTATACACTTACTGCTTCATTACATGATTTGAAGTCCAGAAGGAGGGCTGCCTCGAAGTCCCCCTGGTCCTCTTTGGATGGGTTCGCCATACAGTATGCCATCTTTAAGCTGGGCTACTCACCCAGTTGACTGTACTGCTCTGTACAAGTGTCTCCCACTGTATTTAACTAGACAAATGCACAGCAGTGCTTTCTACACTGCCACAGCAGTGCCACAAGAGGCTTTCAGTTCTACTTGCTTCATGGTAGTTAAAATATAATTATTTTATAATTTTATGCCTCTACTTGTACAAGTTTGAAAACTAAAAGTATTCCTAACAGCTATGTGAAGGAAAACTGGCGACACACATGCATCAGTGTAATTTGGTAATGTGGACTATCTGCTGCAGAAGGTTACCTGTAAACACTACTGGGTCATGACCAGGTGATTCCACAAAATAGCAAATGTGTCCTGCAGTGTGACATGGTGTAAACAGACACCGTACATTCAGCTGTCCAATTTTTAATTCATCACCATGACTGACTTTGCGCGTGAGTGCTCCAATACGATCATCTCCTCCACACACTTCCAAACCAGCAACTTTCTTAACAATGCTCTCATTTCCACCTGCATGATCCCTGGAAAAATTTCAGATCCAGCATCCCATTAAATAACAAGTCAGGAAATGTCCATAAAGTGTGAAACTTCTAGTGTGTTTGCTCCATTATTGTCCCTAGGTATTAAATTTGTAAATACTTTCATGGCAAACACCAAGTACTGTAACCCACAATATGAGATTTCCCTATGGATCATCAACACATTCACAATTAATAATTCTGATACTGTAGGTAGGGAGATACATGACTGATATCTCTTGAACACTGACATCTGGCCTTCACAACTGATCGTGCTCAATGCACGATGCTCCACTGTTTCTTCAGCCTCAGCTCTCATCTGGTCAATTGTAACAAGAGATCACAAATGCATGTAGGTCATCACGTAAAGTGTATTATTTTTGTCCAGTTGTAACAAAAATCAAAACATGTTGACAAATTTTAGTAAAAATCCCAAATATGATATTTCACAAACACTCATTTAATGGGTTGCTCTATGTCATGAGGACTGATGGACACATGAAGTGCCATGACAATGCTAACACTGCTGGCTGCCATTATGCATTGAAGATGCCTGAATGAGTCACCAGTTGGCAGCTTTGCAAACACCTCAACTCTCTGACCTTTAATGCAGTTCTGCAGTACATCAGCTCTGGGAAGGGAGGTAATACAAACAATTTAATACAGTGCACTTCTGCATGTACCTTTCAGTAAAATGCTCGGTCTTACTACTACTATTGTTGGCAGCCACTGTGTAGTAGTAATTCCATGAATGCAGTGAGTGTTTTTCTGCATCATACATTTTGTATAGTGGCGCAACCACCTGAGCTAGACACACTGGTCTAGGCTTTGCTGCCATATTGTGACACACCACTGGTCGTATCTCAGCCGTGTTACTCCAGTGCAAGCAACATGACATAACACAAGAGGGGCACACAATTATAACTCAAAATCTTCTTGTTCCCACACGATTTCCAATTGAAAGTGCATACAAGGACAAAGATGCAGCAGTTTAAGCTCAATTTGAACATAAAGCTGAGGAAATGGGTAGGAAGCATAAATGTATGCTTAAGGAAAATTTCATCAAGCTGAGGCTCTAGATTGTGCACCATGCCATTTATCCATTTAAACAAAGATACAGTCTTAATTGTCCATGTACTTACATTCACCTGTTGTAGGCAAAATGCACAGCAAAATCACAACATAAAGATAAATAATACATCCTTTTAAATGTGGTATCATTTCCCACACTTTGGAATGACAGTGACAAATTAAGGTTTCTAACAATGAGAAGCTAACAGCAGATGAAATTCAGGGAATGTGATTAGGTCAAGAAGCTTTTTGTCTTCTTGTCTGATACCTAAGAATTAAAGATTAAAATATATAAAATTATAATTCTGACTGTTGTTTTATACAGGCGTGAAACTTGGTCTCACACTGAAGGAGGAACATGGGCTACATGTCTTAGAGATAAGGATGCTGAACAAGATACTTGGGCCTAAGAGAGAGGAAGTAAAAAAGAGACTTGAGACAATTACATAATGAGTGGCTTCATGATTTGTACTGCTCACAAAGCATTATTTGGGTGATCAAATGAAGGATTATGAGATGGACAAGGCCTGTGGCATGCAGGCAGGAGAAGAGAAATGTATACTGGATTTTTGCAGGGAAACCTGAAGGAAAGAGACCACTTGGAAGACCTAAGCATAGATTAGTGATAAGAATAATATTAAAATGGCTCTTAAAGAAATGGGATAGGAGGGTACAGCCTGGATCCATCTGGTTTAGAATGAGGACACGTGGGCGACTCTTGTGAACAAGGTAATGAACATTCAAGTTCCACAACATGCAGGGAACTTCTGACCAGCTGAGAAACTATTAGCTTCTCAAGAAGGACTCTGCTGTTATGGAGTTAGTTATGAATCTACAGTTGTAGCCAACATCGTCAGTATGTAGGTAATGGTACAGTTGTTGCTGCATTTAATTCAGCACCATACCATGATGGCACATGGTGGATGAGAGACACAGTTCAAGCATTCTACACCTCAACACAACATGAAGGTGACTGCTCAGCCTCATGACCCAACCGCTTTAATCCTGGGGAAAGAGCTTGTATGTAGCACCCAATCAACAAGACCCCCCATCCCACCAAGCCACTCTGTACACTTGGAAGGATCAAATCACGATTCCTTGACTGTCCAGCCCACAGCCTAGAGATTGCTACAACTGAGCCAACCAGTTACTGGAGGCAGTTTACTGAAACAGTAGTTCCCACTTTACAGAAACAACAGTCAAAGAAATTGCAGAGAATAAGAGATGTCATATAGCCAACCAGTGATGATGTGTAGTCAACACTGTAGTCAGTCTAACGCCATGCTTCTTCACAGCATCCACAACTGTGTCCGGTGCCACAGGATCAACAACAGCTGCCTCCTTCGTTGCTTCATCCACAATCTGCTAACACAAACAGATGATTAGTTTCATGCAGATTTCATAAATCCTTATTTTCTGACTGGAGAAAACACAGTAGACCCCAAATTGCAATGGCTTGAATTGCAACCCCTCACTTTTGTGAGATTTATAATAGTAATAAAGACTCCCACAGTGACAACTAAAACATGTATTTATAACCAGTACATGCAGAAATGCCCCCAGAAAGCAGTTTCAAACAAGGCCTCCCAAGTATCAACATGTCCTCCACAACTCTCATCCAGGTCCCCTGTAATCTAGTCCTCCACCTACTCTTGTAGCAACATAATATTTTGATCATTCAGATGAGCCAGTGCCCTCCCCATCACAATTTCTGCAATAATACCCCTTCTAATGAACTTCTGAAGATTCAGAACTTTGAGAATGGAATTTCTTGTGATCTGTTTAAGGATTTTCAAATGTTTCACATGGTTTGCTTTTATATTAAGTGTTTGTTTTCACTCTACAGCATAAAAGGAGCTTCCTGAAATTAAATCCCAATTTTTAACACAGCACTTATAAGAAAAAAGTTTGCACTGCAACCAGTCGGGTCATATGTGTGGTGGTCACCGGTGCATTGAAGAAATGTATATTGGAAATGATTAATATATATATAATTTTATTTACTAGCAGTTGGACAACACAGAACATCTGTGGTGTCCTCTAATGACATTATGTTTGTAACAAGTTTTGCGAAAATCAGTCAATTGGTTTTAAAGTCTGTACTTTTCCCTTTGAGGAAGAAGAGGAGGCTTACAATGACAGACTCTACTGCAGTTAACAGAAAATAAAGTGGGATCCTGCTACAGGGTCATTATTTTATCTTACAACTATTGGTTGCCACCTCCTCTCAGTTTATTTATCACATTAAGGTAGTCCATTCGCCTGGCTTCCCATATGCAGTGGGAAGTGACAAATGACATATACAACTGCTTGTTATTTATGCCACTTCAGATTATAGGTCACATTTAATGATTTTCTCAGCCCATACAGGGTCATGGCTAGGGGTCGAGAACAAGGCAACAAGGGGGATAAGTATGTCATAACGTAAACATACAATATAATAATATAACCAGTGCAATAAGTTTGAATAAATATTACCTGTATATTGGCATTGCTCAGATTTGTCTAATATTAAGAACAGGAACATTGTCACGTTACACTTAGAAAACAAAAGAAATACTTGAGTACCCACCAAAACAAATGTGTAAAATACACAAATAATAGTGAAGTAAGAATTTTGAAGAAAGCCATCCCCTCACCCTTCATCATCCAAAAAAGGGTGATTTCAAGGTCAGTGAGACTGATGGCTAGGTTTCAAAAAGGTACTGCTCAGCCAGCTGGGCCACCCACATTTGCTGTTACAGTAGAGTAATGTGGAAACACAGACAGCTCAGTCAGTATAGTGACTAGGCTACAGGATGGAGACCCAAAGAATCATGGTTTGATTCGTGGAAGGTGTAACAGATTTTTCACTTGAAGAAAATTCCCTAGGGCCCACCTAGCCTTTTATTCAATGTGTACTGGGTGCTCCTTCCCTGGACTCAAGGGTAAAGTGGTCAGTGCATGAAGGTGACCACTCACCTCCATCAAGTGCCAAACTTAAAAATGAGTTGAGCTATACCCCTCCTCTTGCCATGTCTTCACAGAGTGCACAGAGGCACTGTTACCTTTACATGCAATGCATATATGATACAGGTTCAACACAGCAGTTGAATTTTACTGGCATATCTTATTATTACAACAAACATCATCAGCCTGTCATGGATTATATACAACAGATCAAATAAAATGAAAGAAACGTAACTTAACTCACCAAGTACATATAATTATCCTGAAGAGCTGACAACACATGGATCTGCATGTCCAATAATGCTACTACTTCTGACTGACTGTGAAATCCTCGAAAACCAACAGCACGCCACGCTGAAACTGCAGAATAAAACATAAACCAACAGCATGCCATGCTGAAACTGTAAGGATATGCAAATATAAACCTAGAGCACGACATGCCAAAACTGTAAAAATAAAGATAAACATACACCAACCAAGTAAAATGTGTTAGGGGTTTTCAATTTTGGTTGACTGGAATATTTTGGATTTTTCCAGTTTTGTTTATTGCAGGTGTAGTAATTCTGAAACTGTAGCATTAAACATACATTTAAACCAACAGCATGCCACGCTGAAACTGTGATTATAAATACAAATATAAATGCAAAGCATGACATGCCGAAACTTTACAGATAAATATAAACATCAAACCACAGCACACCACGCAAAAACTGTAGATATGAACACATATAAAACAGTACATGATGCCAAAACTGTAGAGATACACATAAACCCAATAATTAATAACACAATCTATTTTATACATCTTCTTAGCCATTACACTGCATTAAAGTTTTGCTGGAACCATTACCAGAAAATAAAATAGATGAACCAAACAGGACAGTTGCAATAAAGTGAAAAGAGCAAGGAGTAATAACACTATTGGCTCTCCTTTTAACCATCGGTACTAAAGTAAAATGTGTTAGGGGTTTTCAATTTTGGTTGACTGGAATATTTTGGATTTTTCCAATTTTGTTTATTGCAGGTGTAGTAATTCACATTTACTCTCATAACACTACACTGTATAATACTCTCCCTGCATAATGAAACACATTTCAACTTTAAATCCACAAAAGTATTTTACTAAACCAATGGATGCCAACCCCACCCACACACACACAATAAGTGGCACACGTGCATTTTGTAACATGCCCCAATATCGGAATTAGAATTTGGGGTGAAATAACTGAAAGCAGTAGCGTCCTGCTTGAAAAGCCAGACTCCCCACCTTTCATGGAACATGAAGGTTCATTAGAGCTCACTACTACATCATATACAGCGCCAACACAGTGTGTCCACACACTCACATCTACACTTAGGTCCAGAAAAAACTATTTTTGCAGCCGTAAGACTAAGATATACAAATGCCACATAATATGCTGGATGGCTTACACGCCAACTGTTTGCATTTAGTTACATTAAAGATAAGCTACAACAGCACATTTTTCGGAACATCTTCTCGTGTCTCCTATGTTCTTGGGATATCAACAAACTGGTAAAATTTGTGCAAATGGCACATTACGGTGTATTGTGTCGACATATTCCGTCTAAATGAACTTCACTGGTAATAATCTTTTCAATCCGCACGTATCAGTGATCTTTGAACTGGTAGGCAACACAGTTTCTCGTTAGCTCATGCATGGTAATCACTTTCCAACCCACCTGTAAAATATGAAGCTGTCAGATAATTTGACACCCGTGAAGGTAATACACGAAAAAGAGAATTAAACATTATTACTTTGTGCAAGCCGCCCAAAGTGTAAAGCAAACCTTCAATTGTAAACGGAATACAAAACGATTAAGAACGAATACCAATTCCACCAACAAAGATGCATGAGATTTCAATGTGTATCGTTCAAACACATTTAAACCCTCACCTCGGAAGTTAAGTCAAATGTTCGTAAATGGTTAGTTCAAATTTACTTCTAATTAACTAACATAAAATATTGGATATAATACTAAAACAAATCAACCAATACCCACTACATGCAGTTTCGATGTATCGGATTCAAATCGGCAAAAACACGGATTATAGCTTACTGCCACGGATTACTCGTCAATATCGCCGCTACTGTTACGAGTTTCGTGTAACTGTCACCGTAATCCGTGCCGGTAGGCAGTAGAAATGTGGTCTATGGTAGAAATGAGTGTCATGTTTTCGGTTCGTAAAAGTGTAGTTTTCCCTCATTGTGCTAGTAAGAACAAACATCTCCTCGTCCCTTTTCTTAATTTTGCGATATGTTTTTTCCCACTATACAACATAGCACGTACAAAAATTAAACCCACTGCCCATAGATGACAAGTTTTCGTGTAAGGCAGTGATTCCCGAACTGGATACACTTCTGTTGTGACTAATCTGAAGTTTACTTCTTTTTAAATCAAAGAATTAATGTTTTGTTAAAAATAATCGCGAACTTCTTTAATTGGCGATATGTTTATTGCGTATGATTGTTAGAATATCTAATTAACACAACCACGAAGCGAGCTACAGTCAGTAATTGTCAAATCACGCAATGCATTGGACATATGCTAATTATATGTATTCGTAGTATAGAATATCAGTTCTGAGATTATAAATACTTAATTTTGGATACATATCATCAGGACACTATATGTATGTGAACAAGTCACTGAAGATACGGTCGGTCATTTTTTGAAGCCAAAAGAGGTCTGTGAGCAAAAAAGTTTGGGAAACATTGGATTAGGGTATGACAACTTTTTGTATACTAAATTCTACTCTACGCTGTTCCAGGATGTATCATGCTACAACAGGATCTACACACAAAACTTTTGCCTTTGTTTCTCTAACCATTACTGTTGGATCAGTGTACATCCTCTCCCTGTTCTTACATATTTCTTCTAATTGCCATCTCCACCTTGTCCTCTGTCTTCAAAGTGGTCATTCATTCACTCATTCATTGAATGTCCTCACATCACAGTACCCCCTGTGGTTGCTAATACACAAACAATTTCAAGTATTTGGACCTTGCTGGTGATATCATTCATTTACAAATATGAATGCCCCTCCACAGGCGGTGATTACTATCTTTTCCATAGAGAAATGTCTGCTACCATCTCTTCTATACTCACACCAAATTCAACCTGTAACTAACGTACTTCTTGCTAGTCAACAACTATACGCATTTTATCCATATCATAATTGCCATCTGAATTTTTGATGAAAAGCTCATCTTAATTTGTCTACTGACTTCTAATTTTTCAGTGAAAATTCAGTGTGGATATGTGTACCTTTATTCATACAGGTTAAAAAAAAGGTAAAAATTCACTATTAGAACCGGCCATAAACAGCAGGGGAGGGGGGATGTATAACTCTACTCTTTCTTTAACCTCACTGCCAAATGGGAGTTGGTGATCAATGCCATGCCACTTTAACAAGCAGCCAAGGAAGGACACACGCTACCCATTGTACAGGGGGCTGGGTAGGCTCCAGGACACAGCATCATATGCCAGAACACTTACTTACTCTATGGTGCAGAGCCCTTCTTGAGAAGCTAGTCAAGAAATTCCCCGCATTTCACGGAACCCGAAGGTTCATTACCACACACACAAGCGTCCGCCACCTGTCTCTATCCTGGGCCAGCCCAATCCAGTCCATATACCCACATCCCACCTGGAGATCCGCCCCAATATTATACACCCATCTATGCCTAGGTCTCCCCAGTGGTCTCTTTCCCTCCAGTTTCCCCACCAACACCCTATACACCCCCCTCTCCTCACCCATATGCGCCACATGTCCAGCCCGTCTCATTCTTCTCGATTTTATCACCCGCACAATATTGGGTGAGGGGTACAAATCATTTAGCTCCTCATTATGCATTCTCCTCCATTCTCCCGTTACCTCATTTCTCCTAGGTCCAAATATTCTCCTCAACACCATGTTCTCAAACACCCTCAGCTTCTTTTCCTCCTGCAATGTCAGCGACCATACGAAGCAACAGGCAAAATTATAGTTCTATATATCTTAATCTTTAAATTTTTGGATAGCAACCTGGAAGACAAAAGATTCAGCACCGAATGATAGCAAGCATTTCCTGACCTCAATCTGCTCTTAAT
>Ga0123353_10009278_pt1 | contig 13549 bp, 8 predicted proteins | sample TergutLab28metaG_3_FD_92763 | JGI IMG/M metagenome (GOLD analysis project Ga0123353, IMG submission 92763) | Labiotermes labralis P3 segment gut microbial communities from Petit-Saut dam, French Guiana - Lab288 P3 | ecosystem: Host-associated > Arthropoda: Insects > Digestive system > Gut ... | reverse complement strand
TGTAATTTCCTAAGTGCTTTACTGTCAAAGGGTTTAGGCGTTTGACCGGTCTTAAAAGGGCGTATCCATTAGTTTCATTTGATGCCAGACGGGTCGTAAAGTTCCTGTCAATTGCGGTGTTTCAATGGATGCATAAATTTTTCTTGCGAAACTGAGTAATATCCAAACTGCACAAACAAGAAAGTTTCAACCAAAAAGTCTATAGAATCACGAGTCCTTGAAAAATTAGGCGGAGGAACAGGTGGAAAAATTGCGAGAGTGTTGACATATCTGTACGTTATGATAATAATGGTGACACAAATTGGTACTCCATTCCGAAAGGAGAGCATTCATGCCATTCACACGACGTTTTTTCCTGTATTTGTTCTCGGCAACCTTAGCGTTGCTGCTGGTTCCGTCTCTCTTTGCTCAAGACACGTGGTCGTTCGGCGTGATCCCTGATACGCAGTGGAAGATGGATCCTCCCTTCCACGGCGTGGCTGTTCACGTTATTGATGCCATTAACGACGAGTTTGTGCGTCATAAGGTGGACTTCGTCATTCAAGTCGGCGATTTGGTCGATCGGGTTTCACCAACCGCTTTTCCAACCCGGGCTGCACACAACAAGGTTCTGAGCGATGCCGGGATCAAGTTTTATCCGGTTCGCGGCAATCACGACTCCCGAGGACTGGAATCGATCTCACAATTCAAAGAAGTATTTCCCAATCTTCCCGGTACGCCCAGTGGTGGCGGAAGTTCTCCCGACTTGCCCGGTGCAGCGGGAATGACCTACGCCTTCACACACAAAAATGGCAAATTTATCTGCCTCGACACTTTTCCACTGGCGAACGATGGTTCAGAAAATGGCAAAGCGTACAAACCCGGCGATTACCTGCCGTGGATCGAAGCGGAACTGAAAAAGGACGACCATCATTTCGCCTTCGTCTTTGCCCATAAAAATCTCGTCGGGCAAAATCACAAAGACAATCTCTTCACGAGCGACGGAAAAGACCAAGACAGATACCCGGAAATGCAGAATGCGTTCTACGCCTGTCTGCAACGCAACGGCGTGCGATATTTTTTGAGCGGACACGATCACGTTTACCAGCGTTCACAGATCAGTAGTCCTGACGGCAAGTCGGAACTCGTCCAGATTATGTGCGGCTCTGCATCCAGCAAGTTTTATACGCCGAAGCCGCCATTCCTCGAACGAGAAAAACCGCTGACCCAGGAACTGAAACGAGTCGGCTTTTTGATTGCCACCGTGAATAGCGACCGTGTCCGCTTTGATTACTATTCGACGGAACTGTTCGGAGACGAACCCAAAAAGCCAACTTGGAAATTGCAAGATTCGTTTGGTTACACACTGGACGGCAAAGTGTTTGAAGAAACATGGGAAGCCATGAGAAAAATTGTCCGCCCCAAAGAATAGACCCGAGGCGGGTCTATACCGTACCCGGGGACAAATTGGTCATGTTTCGCCCAGTGAACGTCCCCCTCCCACTGGGCAATAGTATCTACACAAAGTTTGCGGGAGTCGTGTGGCAATGGTATCATTCCGTGGGACAACCTAATTTTCCAACCGAACAGAGGCGAAATTAGGCAATTAGGTTAAAATTATTTGCGGCATCTTTTGCTACTTAGGTTGTTTTGTTCGGAACAATAGGTAAAAATTAGGTTTTCGCGCCGAAAATTTTGTGTAGATACTATTGCCCTCTGGGAGGGGGTTAGGGTTAGGGGACGGATATTCGAAAATAACCCATTTGACCCCGTTTTACGTATCGCAGGAATTTCAAACCAACTTCAGCATCAATAACAAATAACAATGGCAAAAAATAATCCTTATCGTGAAGATGCTTACGAATACTGGCGGACTCGAATTTTGTACTCGACGATGCTCGGGTACATCTTTTTTTACTTCATCCGCAAGAACATTTCGATGGCGATGCCGCTCATCGAGGAGGACCTCGGTATCGGCAAGGTGGAACTGGGATTATTCTTGACGGCACACGGATTGCTTTATGGCGTGTCTCGATTCGTCCACGGGATCATTGCCGATCGGGTTAATCCTCGTTGGTTTATGGCGGCGGGGTTGTTCCTCTGTGCCGTTGCGAATTTCGGCTTTGGGATGAGCAGCACCGTTTGGTTCATGGGAATATTCTGGATTGCGAACGGCTGGTTTCAGGGGATGGGATTCCCCCCATGTGCTAAATCGCTGTCCCATTGGTTTGCTGCCGAAGAGCGAGGAGTGAAGTTTTCGATTTGGAACACGTCTCATTCCATTGGTGCAGGACTCATCTTCCTCGTCAATGCGGCGGTGATTGCCATGTGGCATGACTGGCGATTCTGCTTTTTCGTTCCTGCCGCACTTGCGGTACTGGGAGCATTCCTGCTTTATGAACGTCTGCGTGACACACCGGAATCGATGGGATTCGATCCGGTCGAAGAGTATCATGCCAAAAAAGTCGGTCGCCCGGACACCATCGAAGAGGTGGTGGCGGCTGTGGAGGATGATGAGCAAACAGAACATAGTTTGGCAAAAACCCTGGTCAAACACGTCTACTCGAACCCCATCATTTGGATCATCAGTTTTGCCAATTTTTTCGTGTACATTGTTCGTTTTTCGATTCTCGATTGGGCACCGACGTTTCTGAAGCAAGCGAAAGGAATCGACATTGCTCATGCGGGCATTGTGAGCAGTTGTTACGAACTTGTCGGCATTTTTGGGATGCTTGCCAGTGGATTTTTAATGGACAAGATTTTCCGGGGTCGCGGGGCGAAAGTGTGTATGCTTTATATGCTCGGCTGTACGATCACGATGGGATTATTCTGGTGGATTGATTCGTCGTCCCTGATGGTCAATGCACTGTTCCTTGCGGTTCTCGGCTTTTTCATTTATGGTCCGCAATGTCTGATTGGGGTGATTGCGGCAAATGTTGCCACGAAAAAAGCGGCGGCGGCAGCGAATGGATTGACGGGAATTTTCGGTTATGCAAGTGTGATCGTGACGGGTTGGGGAGTGGGGTATGTCGCCTCGTATTATGATTGGAACGCCGTATTTCTCTGCCTCATTGGTGCATCGTTTATGGCGGTTCTCATGTTCCTTTTTGTGCTGAACGCTGCTGCTCCCGAACAAATTGCCGCCGAACGCAAGTCGTGAAAGAGACCCACAGCGGTCTATTTGAAAAACACCGTGAACGCCAAGCCAACATTGTCGCAAAATTGCAACTATTTGTCGCAAAATTACACTAGACGACTGGGCAACGGCGACGTAAAATCTGTCCAATGTCAACATCGACGTAAAATTTGCTCTATGCCAAAACTACCTATTTACCTTGTCTCCAGCGGCGACTTTCGTCCTGCTGCAAACGAAGCCTGTTGGAAAACACAAGCCGCGATGGAAGAACAACTGATCGCCGCCATCAGTAAGTTCGGGCGAAAAGTTGTCCGTGCCCACGAGTATGATCCCTTCCGAAAGCACGGTTTTCTCGCCTCCCAACGCGAAGGACTCGATGTCCTTGCGAAAATCCCGGCAGATGCACCTATTGTTGTTGCCGAGTCGGTCTGGCAGTTTTCCCACCACGTCTATCCCGGATTGCTCCTGCACAAAGGTCCCATCCTCACCGTCGGGAACTGGTCGCCGACGTGGCCCGGACTCGTCGGACTCCTCAACCTCAACGGCTGTCTCCTCAAAGCAAAGAGAGAATTTTCCACGCTCTGGAGCGAAGATTTTACCGACGACTGGTTCCTCACCCGTCTCGAAAAATGGCTCACCACCGGAAAAGTCAAGCACGAAAACAAACACGTTAAGCCGATTGCAAAACTCGGCATCTCCGAAAAAGATCGCAAACTCGGCAGCAAACTCGCAAACGAACTCCGCAAAAGTAAGCCGATCATGGGCATCTTCGACGAAGGTTGCATGGGCATGTACAATGCCATTATTCAGGACGAACTGCTCTTTCCGCTCGGTATTTTCAAGGAGCGGCTGAGTCAGTCGCAACTCTATCACGACACCATGCAAGTCTCCGATGCCGAAGCACATGTTGTCTATGACTGGCTCAAACGGAAGGGGATGACATTTCACTACGGCAACGATCCCGTCAAAGATTTGACCGAAGAGCACGTCTTGGTTCAATGCAAAATGTACATTGCGGCAGTGCGAACAGCCGCTAAGTTTGGTTGCGACCTCATCGGCATTCAGTACCAACTCGGTCTCTCCGATGTGCTTCCGGCAAGCGATTTGGTCGAAGGCATTCTCAACAACGTTGACCGACCGCCGGTGCGCGACGACAAAGGCAATCTGCTCTTTGACGGCAAACCGGTGATTCACTTCAACGAAGTCGATGAAGGGGCGGCACTCGATGCACTCCTCAACAATCGCGTTGCGGCGGCACTGGGTCAGCCGCTGGAAACAACGCTTCACGATGTGCGTTGGGGAGCGACCGATCCGACGGGAACCGTTGCTGGTTTCGTCTGGCTGCTGATGATTTCCGGGGCGGTGCCTCCGGCGCATCTCACCAACGGCTGGGCAGGCTCGCATGCATATCGTCAATCGCCGGTCTTTTTCAAGAAAGGCGGAGCAACTTTGGCTGGCACAGGACGACCGGGCGAAATCGTTTGGTCGAGACTCTGTGTTGTCGGCAACAAACTTCGCTTGGACATCGGACGCGGTCGAGTGGTGACGTTGCCGGAAGAAGAATCGCGTCGTCGAGCAAAACTTGCAAACCCGGAGTGGCCCGTTGTGAGTGCCATCCTCGACGGAATGTCGCGCGACCAATTTATGGGGCGGCATCCGGCAAACCATATTCAAATCGTCTATGCCAACAACGCCAAAGAGGCAAACCGCATGTTAGCGGTCAAAGCTGCAATGGCAGAGGAACTCGGTATCGACGTATTTACTTGCGGACTGTAGCCTTTTTGCCCCTCACAAAGGCACGAAGGGCACAAAGTTTTTTGTTGAGAAATCTTCTTCGTGTCCTTTGTGCCTTTGTGAGAGAAAAACAATGTATTAGTTAACCTTTTTCCCCCTCGGAGATTATTATGCGAAAAACACTTTGCCTCATCCTATTCCTTTTCATTGCCGCACCCCTGTCGGCGCAAACGATCACGCTCTCCACCTTGCTCGACGAAATGATCGACCGCGATGCACTCACGCGGTTTCCCGATCCGGCGTATCTCTGCTTGCAAGCGAGTTCATACGATAGGGCTTCCAAAAGTCCCACCGAGGGCTGGTTCGCCAATAACGATACCGCACAGTTCATCCGCGAAGAGATGAACGGCGACCGCAAAGAGTGGGTACTCATGGATGCCGACGGTCCCGGTGCGATTGTTCGTTGGTGGATTACGGCTCCGCGTTACAGGGCGACTTTTCGCATTTATCTCGATGGCAGCAGCACCCCCGCCATTGAAGCACCCATTGGCGAACTCGTGGGGGGCAATTTTCTTGTCGGTGCGCCGCTCTCCGCAGAAAAGGCACGCGGGCGAAACCTCTACCTGCCGATCCCCTACGCCAAACACTGCAAAGTCACCGTCGATAACATGTCGGAACAGGGCAATCTGTACTACCAGATCAACTATCGAACATACACCGCAGGAACTGCCGTCGAGTCCTTTACGATGGACAAGTTCAAATCGCTCGAAGAAAAAGTCAATGTGGTGCAAAAAACACTTATTCACAGAGCAATCCCGCAGGATTTAGGGCAGACAAAGATCATTTCGAAGGGGGGCGTTCCGCAGGTGCTGTTCAAGCAAACGACCGAAAGGCAACGGCGTGCGATTGGCAACCGCCGTTCAACACAAGCAGGACAGACGTTGCAACAGATTGTCCTGAGGTTTGATCCCAGAGACGCAGAGTTGTTGGCACAGGCATTGCGAAGTACCGTATTGTCGATCAAGTTCGATGACAAAGAGACTGTCTGGTGTCCGCTCGGCGACTTCTTTGGCAGTGGAGTGGGGCTGAATCCGTATCGAAGTTGGTATGCATGGGTCGGTGGGGATGGCATCATGGTCTCCTTGTGGTCGATGCCATTTCGAGAGTCGGTGGAGGTCTCGCTGACCAACTATGGTGACCAAGATGTCAGAATGATTCACCATGCGTTTTTGACTGCTCCTTATCAATGGGACGACCGTTCGATGTACTTCCACGCCGACTGGCGGCAGCAGCGGGAGATTGAAACCGTTCGCGGAAATGGCACGATGGATTGGAACTACATCAAATTGAAGGGACGCGGCGTGTTTGTCGGCGATGTACTCTCCATTCTGAACCGTAATCCGGCGTGGTGGGGGGAAGGAGACGAAAAAATTTACGTCGATGGTGAAACGTTTCCGTCGCACTTTGGCACTGGCACGGAAGACTATTACGGTTACGCTTGGTGTACGCCAGCGTTTTTTGAGTCCCCCTTCCATTTCCAGCCGCGTGCCGAAGGACCGAGCAACTACGGACATGCGACGAATGGTCGGGTAAGATTACTTGACGGTATCCCCTTTACGAAAGATTTCCGTTTCGATATGGAGGTGTGGCACTGGGCGAAAACGAAGATTGATTATAGTGTCGTCAATTTTTGGTACGGCTTTGCGGATACGGAACTGGTCGGTTTCCAGCCGCGAGCCGAGCAAATCGCGGAGGTCAAGTCCCCCGTGACATACAAAACGCCGATGTCGCTGGACATCCCCGGATTCAAGATCGAGAAAGCCCCCACTGCGGGCACCATTCAAAATCAAGGAATGCAGGGATGGTCAAGAGAGGGACGCAAGTGGCACAATGACGATCAACTTTGGTGGACGGGTGCGCGACCGGGTGCCAAACTCGAACTGATCCTCGACGCGGAAAAGGAGGGCACGTACAAACTCGTTGCCGCACTGACGAAAGCACGCGACTATGGCATCGTCCAATTCCACGTCAATGGTACGAAAGTCGGCGACCCGATTGATTTGTACAACCCCGATGTCATTCCAACAGGCACCGTCGAAATTGGCACGGTCAATTTGAAAGCCGGAAAGCACGTCGTGCTTGTCGAGATTCTCGGCAAGAACGATGCAGCAGCACCGAGTTATATGGTCGGCATTGATCGACTGATGTTGGTGCCGTAGGGCTTCCCTCTGTCTGAATTAGGATTGATAGGATTTCAGGATTTTAGGATTGATTTATTGACAGGCTACGCCTGCTCATCCAACAAATCTTACCATTCAAAAATCCTATCATCCTAAAATCCTACAAATCCTCATTCAGACACTTGCGTTATTCACATTATCACCACTCAACGCGCCACAAAATGGCGCGATAAAACATTATGTCCAACACCCGTCAACCAGTCATTCCTCCCGGCATCCTTTTGCCATTTATTCTCCTGACGAGTCTCTTTGCCGCTTGGGGGCTGGCGAACAACATGACCGATACGCTCCTTGCCGCGTTCAAGCGGATTATGAGCATGGCGGATTCTCAGACGGCGTGGATACAAGTGGCGTGCTATCTCTTCGGCTACGGATGTTTCGCCATTCCGGGGGCGATGTTCATGAAGAAATACACGTACAAATCCGGCGTTTTGCTCGGACTAGCACTCTTCATCATCGGCGGACTGCTCTTTTATCCGGCGATGTTCGTGAACGAGTTGATCGGTTCCGACGCTTGTTTTCTCGTCTATCTGGCGGCGATGATCGTTCTCTTTGCCGGGCTGTCGATTCTCGAAACGGCGTGCAATCCATTCATCTGTGCCCTCGGACCGGAGCAGACTGCCACGCGGCGGCTTAACTTCGCGCAATCGTTCAATCCGCTCGGTTCGATAATGGGCATCATCATCGCACAAATCTTCATCCTGTCACAACTCAAAACAGAAAGTGCCGAACAACGCGCCGCCATGACCGTGAACGAACTCAACGCCATGCAACGAACCGAATTGTTCGCAGTCACGAATACGTATGGCGTGATTGCGATTATTCTTGTGGCGATTTGGCTGGCGATTTTCTGGGTGAAAATGCCCGCCCTCTCCGAAACGGATAAGCGAATCGATCTGTTCGGCACGTGGAAACGGCTTGCAAAAAATTATCATTATATGTGGGGAGTTGCCGCACAGTTTTTCTATGTGGGTGCTCAGATTGCGGTCTGGTCGTTCATCATTCGCTACAGTATGGTCGCTCTCGAAATCCACCCCGACGAGGTACTCCGCTCCATCCCCACGCAGCAACTTGTCGAGATTCCCGCCACCCCGATGGACAACGACGGCAATCCCGTGCCGCCACTCATCGATTCGTTTCGCTGGAACATGCCGCATGGTTATTCGACCTCCATGACAAAAGAGGAAGCCGACAAACATGAGTGGTTCACGAACGAGAGTCAACTCGCCCATTGGTTCGGCGAACAGCGTTCGCGCTGGTTAGTATATCACTCGACCGACGAACTCGCGCAGTTGCCGACGTGGCGAACCGCAGATATGATCGACGTGTTGCGATACCCCATCGAACAAGACCGACTCACCGAATTGATTGAACCCATCGGTATTGCCTTTGCGGCGGATAAGTTTTCGCTGGTTCCGGTCAACAAAATTGCAGACATTCCGATTGAGCAGCAAGTCAAGATCATCGACGTTTTGCGAAACGATGTCAGCCGAAAAGACATGCTTGTCATGCCGCAAGACCGGCTGAATCATTTGGTTGCTGTGCTGAAATACATGGTCTCCGAAGAGCGGTTTGAGGCGGTGACGTATGGTCTCGAATCGCTTCCGAAAATCGATCAAGATGTTGCACTCCCGCTGGTGCAGTTGATCGAAATTGTCGATTGTCTCCGCAACAGCGTCTCCGCCGAGGAAATCTCACAGTGGTCTGTCGAGCGACAAATCGCCCTGTTCGATGCCGTGCGTGAGGCGTTGCCCCCCGAAGCACTGCGAAAAATACCGACGAAACGTTTTGAAACGTTGTTCATGGAAAAGTTGCGCCATGCCGATCCGCTGCAATCCTTTTTCTGCAACGTCGTCGAGTTTTTGGGACTGACCGTGTTGTTGCCGAGAACATCGGAGCAGGCGGCGGCGACGTACTATGTTTACTCGCTGGTCTTTTTCGTTGCGTCACGATTTATTTGTACGTGGCTGATGATGTTCATTGCGCCGCACCTTTTGCTGACGTTGCTCGCTTTCCTTGCGACGGTGTTTTGCATTGGGACGGTCTATCTGCCGGGCGCGTCGGGGGTTTATTCGCTGATTGCGATTTCGGCGTGCATGTCGCTGATGTTCCCGACGATTTTCGGTCTCGGCACTCGCGGACTGGGGGACGACGTAAAGATGGGTGGTGCCGGAATGGTCATGGCAATTTGTGGTGCTGCACTGCTGACACAGATGCAGGGCTACGTGTCCGATTGGTTCGGCATTCGCTTGGCGTATTGGGTGCCTGCCCTTGCATTTATCGTCATCGCCTACTACGCCGCAGTGGTGTGCCGGAATGATGATCGGTTTGATACACAAAATTAACAACCTGCTCAACGTCACCATAAACGGACGTTTTCCCCGCGTCCTCTGCGCGGTCTTTGCGAACTCTGCGGTTATTTTTTACCGCAAAGGTCGCAAAGTATTCGCAGAGATCGCAAGGAAAAAATGTTGCGTTGTTGCCGTGTTGTAGTATAACTTCCTACCCTAACCCCTTAACGAAAGGACTTTACTCATGCCCAAAAATATTTCCTCTCCAATTTCTCCGGAACGTTTGACAACGTTTTGCCTCGTCCTGTTTGCGGGGATGTTTTTTCTTTCGCCGCTTCGTGCGGAACACGTTCCGAATGGTTCCTACACGAACGCCAACCTGAACCGCGTTGCTTTCCCCATCGGCGGCATCGGTACCGGAATGTTCTGCTTGGAGGGCACTGGAGCGATTTCTCATCTCTCGGTTCAGAATCGCATGGACTTTTTCAACGAACCCCCATGTTTCGCCGCCGTATGTGTTCTCGGCGAGACACCGGAACAAAACGTCGCCCGTGTGATTGAGGGATCGATTCCCGACTGGAAATACTTTGGCAAACCCAACTCCGGCAACGGAAGCGGCAATACGACTTACGGTTTTCCGCGATTCAAAAATTGCTCGTTCGATTCACGGTTTCCCTTCAGTACGATCACGCTGGCTCCAGATTCCAAGATGCCACTAAAAGCAGAAATCGTCGGCTGGAGTCCTTTCACGCCGGGGGATGCCGATTCGTCCAGCCTGCCCGTCGGTGCTCTCGAATACTCGTTGACCAATCCGACCAACACACCGATCAAGGCAATTTTCACGTTCAATTCGCCGAATGTGATGAGCCGCAACGGCTCCATTGGACCCATGGACGATGGCTTCGTCCTCTACAATTCCGCCGACGCCAATGATCGGGTCACGAAAGGAGCCTTAGCGTTTTCCGTCGATAAAACGGCAAGCGGTCTCGACACCATCGTTGTCGATCATTGTTGGTTTCGCGGTGGTTGGTGGGATGCGGTGACAATTGCATGGGATAACGTTGAGAAAGGTCGAATGATGACATCCGCTCCGGCTACCTCCGGTGCTCCGGGGGCGACGCTTGCCGCGCCGTTCTCCCTGAACCCCGGCGAAACGAAAACCATCCGGCTCCTCGTTACGTGGTATTCCCCTGAAACGAACATTGCGTCGGGTCGTCCGCGAGGGGAAGACTCACGCTCTCTGTTTGACACAGGACCCTCCAGCGGCACCGCGCGGGGACAACAACCGGTGACCGGATTTCTCGGCAGAAAGTTGGTGAATACATACCACCCTTATGGCGATGGTCCGACCGGCACGCTGGTGTCGCCGGAAATCCCCTTGACGAAAAAATTCGTCCACTTCCTGATCGGCGGCGGTGCTGGATGCACGTTCCAACTCTATGTTGAGGGAAAAATGGAACGATCCACTCGCGGACGGGACCAAGAAGAACTCGAATGGGCGACGTTTGATGTTGCGGAATTTGTCGGCAAGAAGGGAGTGTTCAAAATTGTTGACAACCAGTCTGATGCCTGGGGACATCTCAACCTCGACCACATTATCCAAAGCGACGAACCGATCAACGCTCTGAAAACAGGGAACGGCAATGCGATCGTCACGGACAACAGCCGTGTCGTCCTGATTGACGACTTTGAACGGGACACCTTCGCTCCCTGGACAGCGGAGAAAAAAGCCATCGCCGCGACGGCGGTACAAGAATGTTGCCCCGATGGGGAGTGTCCCCCCGGTTTGCTTGTTCCCCCGCAGGACCCCCCCGCGACCTACGTTCCTTGGTACGCCACACAATTCAAGTCTGTCCACGAAGTGACGAAATTTTGGAAGGAAAATTATTCGATCCTCCGATTGCGCAGCGAAAAATTCCGCGATGCCTTTTTCGATTCGACACTGCCGCCGGAAGTCATCGAAGCGGTTGCGGCGAACCTGACGATTTTGAAGTCGCCGACGGTACTCCGACAACACGACGGAAGGCTTTGGGCTTTCGAGGGTTGCAATGACGGCAGTGGTTGTTGCGTGGGAAGTTGTACCCATGTCTGGAATTATGCGCAGGCTATTCCGCATCTTTTCCCGGAATTGGAACGAGGCTTTCGACAGACGGAGTTTTTCGAGGGAATGAGTGTCAGTGGTCAGCAGGCGTTTCGCCATGTGTTGCCCATTGCTCCGGGGGGTGGTGCGTTCGATGCCGTGGACGGACAACTGGGGGGTGTCATCAAGGTCTATCGTGATTGGCGAATTTTCGGCAATACCGCCTGGCTCAAGATTTACTGGTCTCGAATCCAGCACGCATTGAATTACGTCATTGAGAAATTCGATCCTCGTCATACGGGTTTGCTTGAAGAATCGCATCACAATACGTATGACATCAATTACTATGGACCGGACGGACACTGCGGCAGTTTTTATCTTGCAGCACTCCATGCGGCAATCGAAATGGGCAAGGCTCTCGGCGATGAAAACGACAATGTTAAGTTGTATGAAAAGTTGCTCAAAGCCGGAGCCGAGCGAATGGAAAAGGAACTCTGGAACGGTGAGTATTATATCCAAATTGTGCAGAAAACGGGATTGAATCGCAATTTTGGTCCGCTCAATCCGAATGACCAGTCCACCGGCGGCTACCGGGAAATTGTACGGACAGTCAACGAACAGGGACCGAAATACCAGTATGGAACAGGCTGCCTTTCCGATGGTGTTCTCGGTTTCTGGATGGCGGAGACGGCGGGGTTCAGCGTCAAGACGGTGTCGCCGGAGCGTGTCAAGTTGCACCTTCGATCGGTCTATCAGTATAATATGCGGGCGGATTTGTCGGATCACGCGAATCCCCAGCGACCGAGTTATGCGATGGGGAACGATGGCGGATTGCTCCTGTGTAGTTGGCCCCACGGCGGTAAGCCGCTCATTCCATTTGTCTATAGCGACGAAGTGTGGACGGGCATCGAGTACCAGGTTGCCTCGCACTTGATGATGTTTGGCGAAGTGGAGAAGGCTCTCGACATCGTGAAGACGCTGCGCAAACGACACGACGGCGTGCGCCGCAATCCGTTCAACGAATACGAATGTGGACACTGGTATGCTCGTGCCATGGCAAGTTACGGTTTGTTACAAGGACTGACCGGTGTTCGCTACGATGCGGTCACGAAGACATTGTATGTCGATTCGAAGATCGGCGACTTCCGGTCGTTCCTCTCGACAAACAGCGGCTTCGGAACCGTGATATTCAAAGATGGCAAAGCAACGCTCGATGTCAAGTCGGGAGTCATTCCGGTGGAAAAAATCGTCGTTGCGACTGAAAAATAGGAAAATAGGAATATTCGTCAAATGGGAAAAAATTGTCTTTTTCAATCTTTGCGTCCTTTGCGGTGCTTTTTTAACCACAAAGACGCAAAGATCGCAAAGAAAATTTTTCGGCAATTTGTTCCCGTGTACAGTATCCATCGTTTGAACCCAGCACGATTGAACGCTGCTCCGCGAGCACATTCAGAGCAAGTCCAGAAAAGTGTCCAGGTCAATGTCGACTTGTTCCAAAATACTCCGAAGAGTTCCACGAGCGACTTCATCGTGCATCGGTACAATGACAGTTCGCGGCGAATCGGAGGCGTTTTGCAGTTTTTTGTGACTACCGCGTTGCGAAACGTCCTCGAATCCCGCTCTGTGGAGGGTAGAAACGATTTCACGAGCAGGCAGTAAGGGATATTTCGTTCCCATCAGACGGCAACCTCCATCGACGTGAGCAGTGCTGGCACAGGCATGTCATAGAGAGGTGTATCTTCATAATACAATTCGAGGGCTTCTTTCAGGTTACTGAGGGCTTCTTCAACGGATTTGCCTTGCGAAGCAACCGAATTGTCGATACATTTGGCGACGTACCAACTGTCGTCCTTCTGGACAATAACATTAAAACGCATCAAGTTCATGGCGGTCATTATAACATGTCAGCGGAAAATCAACAGAACCTGCCGCATAAGCGAGTGCAATAGCAGCCGGGAGCGCAGTAAGGCTTTCGCCAGAAAATAACTGGTCTTTTTTTTCATTTTTCATTCTGGAGCAAGGAGTCAGAAGTCAGAAGTCGCATGCGGCAAGGAATTGCCAGAGTCAAATGGTGCGGTAGCACTATTCT